>Ga0208629_100028_pt1 | contig 94487 bp, 113 predicted proteins | sample LakWasMet19_HOW5_2_FD_183865 | JGI IMG/M metagenome (GOLD analysis project Ga0208629, IMG submission 183865) | Freshwater sediment methanotrophic microbial communities from Lake Washington under simulated oxygen tension - Sediment Metagenome... | ecosystem: Environmental > Aquatic > Freshwater >... | reverse complement strand
TAGATTGCTACGCAAGCCCCGGCTGTCCTGCTCCAATATCGTTTATCCACGACAAGGTGGCTAAACATCGCAGCAATGACGTTACGCTATCGGCATCGACCGATTGCATTTTTCCATCGCAAACAGCACGCTCGATAAAACGCCGGAACGATATAGCTACCGGCGACTAAGATTCACGCACCTTCCGACTCCGGTTCGGTGCATTCCATGAATCTCAGCGGTTGTGTTTGAATCTGTGGAGTTATTTTTGAATATAGCTGACGTCTATGAAGGTCTGAGTTTTGATAATCTCAATTGAGTTCGTTTTATAGGCGCTGAAAAGAGAGCCCTAAAAAAAGGCAATGCAACACATAGGTCGCATTGCCCCTATTACACATTGGAATAGGTAAAACCCCATGGGAGGGGAGGAAGGTAACGCTCGGTGTTCGCCGGGGGATTTAATTATGGCCCTGGCTGCTTTAAGGATATGGTTGAAAATAACTTTCCTAATTCAACTGTAGGGGCGATTTTAATCGTTCAGGGCGAATGAATTCGCCCCTACAACACGATCGTAAATGAGGAAGTTAATTTTGGCGAAATCCTAGGTGATTTATGCCCGCGGATCTTCACGGGTTGCTGCCGCCCATTCTGGTGAATAGCCATCCATAATCGATAAATCCGGTACATCCATTACTACTGCTTCGGTAGTAATCAGTGTTGTTACCACGCTTACTGCATTGCGTAGGGCCAAGCGCATGACTTTAACCGGGTCAATAATGCCGATGTCCAGAAAATTGCCATAACTATTGCGCTGGGTGTCGATCGTTAAATGATCGTCATCAGCTGTATCCAACTTGGCAATAACAGCTTCTGAATTTAACCCGGCATTGCGGGTTAAGCTTTGCAACGGCGCGACCAGTGCCAGCTTCATTATGGCTATGCCTTGTTGTTGCTCGGCATTTTCAGCGATTACAGCATCCAGAACTTTGATACTGCGATATAACGCAATGCCACCGCCAGGCAATACACCTTCTTCAAGCGCTGCTTTTGCTGACATGTAGGCATTTTCAATTCGTACCATGCGTTCTTTGATTTCAATATCGGTGGTGCCGCCAACGCTAAACATGCCGGTTTTGCCGGATAGCAAGGCAATACGTTCTTCAAGTTCGCCAAAATCATGTCTATTGCCGCTGGCTGAGCCTTGGCCGGGTTTTTTTGCCAGAATAAGGTCCGCTTGGGCGCGCAAATTATCGATGAGTTGTTGGGCCGCGTGTCGATCACCTTTGGCACCGATGATGGTGATGGTGCCTTCGGTAACTACAACTCTTTGTGCTTGGCCCAGTATGTCTAAAGTGACATGTTCAAGTTTCGGACTGCTGTAATCATCTAAGATGGCTTTACCTCCGGTCAGTAAAGCTAAATCTTTCAAGCGATCGATGCGCTTATCGCCAAAGCCTGGGGCTTTAACTGCCACCACTTTAAAAATACCGCGCACATGATTGAGTAATAGTCCGGACAGTGCTTTATCAGTCACATTTTCAGCAATGATCAATAACGAACGGCCTTCTGCTTTTACTTCTTCCAAAATCGGCACTAAGTCCATCAAGTCACTAATGTCACGGTCATATAACAAGATATACGGGTTATCGAGCACCGCTTCTTGGCGCGCTTTATCAGTGACAAAGTAGGGCGACAAATAGCCTTGTTCGTAATGAATGCCCTCAACGATTTCAAGCTCATCATTGCGGCTATTACCCAATTGAAAGTTTAATTGGCCTTCACTGCCAAGTTCAGCCAAGGCTTGAGCAAGCAAACGACCCACGCCAGGTTCATCTTTGGTGGCGACAGCAGAAATTTTTTCAATCCAGTCGGCAGTGACACCGGTAACGGCAGTGTCCAGTAAATGCTTTTCCACTAAGGTCAACGCTAAATCCAGGCCTTTTTTCAGCTGTAATGGATGAAAGCCGGCAACGACGCTCTTAACACTTTCTTGGGCAATCTTTTGCGCTAAGACGATGGCTGTTGTGGTGCCATCGCCCACCTGCCGGGAGACGGCACCCGCAACATCGCGTAACATGCGCCCCCCCAAATCGGCAAGTCGATCATCAAAATTGATTGACCTGGCGACCGTCACGCCATCACGGGTAAATACCGGCAAAATGCCATCGGTACGGTGTTGAATCATCACGGCCGGACCGGCACTGCCCATGGTAACTATGGCCGCACTGGCCACTTTATCGATGCCTTGCATCATTCTTAAACGGGCTTCTGGGTTATAGATAATTTGTTTACTCATGCTTGCTATCAATGCCTCTATTAGAATTCAATTTCATGAAAGTGCGCCCCACCTCTGCCCGAGTGTGATGTAGGCGCTTGGAGCGTGCCCAATTACGAATCAGTATTTTGTCCCAGTAATCCAGTGTCATTTTGAAAAAGTGCTCTTCTTCCTCGGGTAACTCTTGTTTCCAAAATTCTATTAATTCTTCTACACGAGTAGTGCCGATTTTGTTGATGAGCTCTTTTTCCTCTGTGACTAGTTTTCGAATACTTTCGTCAAGCTGCGCGACCATTCCTTGGAGAAACTCTTCGTCCTCCGCTTTCATACCCACCTCTCTTAGCTAGGAGCCGCTGGGCAAGAATTTTTCCAAGTAAATGCGTTCTTTGGGGATGCCCATTTCCGCGCAAACGGCAAAGGTGGCATCGACCATGCCTGGAGGGCCACATAGATATAGATCGGGTTTAGCGCCGCTTGCTTGCAAATCGCGGCGTAAAATATCGACTACGCTGCCTTTTTCGCAATGCCAGTCATCCGAACATTTCCAAACACAGTTTCTCAGCTCCAATGTCGGCATTTCAGCGGCTAACTGATCGAGTTCGTCGAGATGGAAAATCTCGGCTTCAGTATTCACGCCAAAATAAATGACGCATTTTTGTGGTTCTTCCCATTCCTTCATCCGCCTGACCATGGACAAAATAGGCGCGAGGCCTGTGCCACCGGCGACAAAATAGCGTGGAGTAAAGCCATTTTCCTTTAGCCCGAAAATCCCTGAAGGGCCTTTAACGGTCAGTTTTTGACCGACTTTCGCGCCACTTTTCAAATATTCCGAAAATTGGCCGCCATCCACTATGCGAATCAAAAACTCCAGTTCGCCCTGCTTATTGGATGTGTTTGCGGGTGAATAAGACCGGGTAGTTGTAGTGCCGGGAATTTCCAGATCAAAAAATTGTCCGGAATCAAATTTAATGGTTTTATCATCACCCGTGCGACGTAGTTGCAATTTCATTACGTTGATGGAAATCTGCGACAGCTCAATGACTTCTGCCTCAAAAGTCAGCCCTTCTGGGGAAAATGAAATCCGTTCATAGGTATAGGGAACTTCAACTTCAATATCCGTGGTTGGATAACAGCGGCATAACAATACTTCGCCCGCTTCTTCCTCTTCGTAAGGAAGCGCTTGGGAGCTAACTTTGCCTAAGACATAATCGCCTTCAGCGCAAAAACCTTTGCAAGTGGCACAGCCGCCTTCACGGCACGACGACATTAAATAAATATCCTGACGCACTGCGGCGGTGATGACATCTTCATCTGAACGGCATTTAAATGTTACCGACTCGTCATCCTGGGTAATAATTTTGACCTGATGTGTACTTGCCATTAACTACAGCTCCTGTTCTAACTGGGTGTTTTGGCGTTTCATGTTAAAAAAAGTCATCACATGTTCCACAGAACGCCTTGAAGCTTCTAAGGTCAATGAACAGCCTTCTTGAACAAGTTTATTGTCCTGATAGATGGTCCATCGCCACATAAATTCCAAATCTTCTGTATAGGCAGTGTAGGGTTGTGAATCGTACAACTTGGTTAATTCAGAATTCATTGTTGGTATATCGTGGGTTTGCGAGTTGGACTCTGCGTTTAATAGCTCTAACATGGCTCACCGTAGTTATTTAAATTTCGGATACGTAGATTGGGCTGGCGTTAGCCAACCCAACAAAACTCGTGAAGTTAGTTTTGTGTTGGGTTGCCAAACAGCGGCAGCCCAACCTACTTAATTACTGCAAAGTGATGACTTTAACGCCACGTACTTTACGTAACTCCTCTAACGGCAATGCGTAGTAATCAGTGTTTCTAAGCTCCATTAACTTGGTGCCTAACTGACGATCAGCGTCTAGGAATACATTGACGGGCAAGATAGGTGGCTTGTTAGCCAACCTAAAATTGATATGAATGCGTTCTGCTTCATACATATCTGTCGTTGCATTGATTTTAGCGACAGCGGCATCGGCAACTTTTTGTGCATTCTCACCGGTGGCAGAGTTATTAAGAAACTGGGTATCGTTAAACTCTTTGTGTTTTAACAAGGCCACTTTTTCTTCGATTTTTAACTCAATCCATTGACCATCAAGTTCTAAAGAAAAATCAGTTTTAAACGGACTCAAATGTTTCGCACGAAAGTCAGTTAAAAGCTTAACGCCGTCTGCCAGTGTATTTGCTGCTGCGATTTTTTTAACCCATGCATCACGGTTAGGGTTGTCATGAATATTTGCCATGGTTATCTCCTATGCTCTTTCCAAGTCTTTCAGTTTGACATCAAGACCCATCAATTCTGACGTGATGGTAAATGTTTCACCCAAGGTATAAGCGCGACCAATAGTTGAAGACACATCCACTAAAAAATCATAGACACTGAAATTTTTACCTAACAGCTCAGATACTTCAGTACAGTCGACTTCAATTTTTCCCGTCGCTTTCAGCCACCAGTAACCGGCACGGTCTTCAACGACCAAGGTTGGATTGTCAGCTTTACGATCACCGAGCAGAATTTCCTCAACCACTGAGTTCATTTCATCGGATTTTTTCAACACTAACACCACTTCATGGCTTTCATGAACGGTTTGATTTTCTTCAGCGAAGTATTCATCAGCAAAGGCTTTACCAGTCTTTGCCATGATGCCTGCGCCATACGCATTTGAACTTTTAGACATAATAATTCCTTATTTAAGACCAGTTAACACGGTTTTAATCAGTGCAGAGGTATCGACTTTGTAGCCGATTGGATCTGCGTAATCGCGTTTCCAATCGTCAAATACACGTTCTAAAGCCGCTTCGATGGCGTCTTTGCTGGTCACACCTTTAATTTCAGGAATTTTCGCAAAAATTCCCATGAAATCTTTCAGTGCGTTGACAGTTCTTGGTAGCCATTTATCACTCCACGCGCGCAATAAACGTTTGTTGTAGTCGCCAAACTCAGGATCATCTGCCAGACACGTATGGAACATGTCAGTTGTAATGCCTTTAGTTTGTGAGTGATAAAGCTGCATTTGATTGATAAAGAACGGTGTTAAGTTATCGCCGTAATAAGCCGACAATCTTAAAAAGAATTCTCTACGAACAAATTGACCGAATAACGGATCGTAAACCATGTGACCTGAGAATAAGATCTCGTTCCAGTCGTAAGTGCCTTGCCAAATTTCTTCAACCGTTTCTCTGGCACCTTTATAGATTGAACCTTTAGTCCACTCATTTTTAGGCACGTCAGTTGACTCGTCAAAGCCCGGAACTAATTTCGCCAAGAAGGTTCTTTCAGCTTGAATCATTTGCGCGTTATCAACTTTATCCAAGCCGATCATGGCGCTGCTCATACGCAGGGTATCGCCCAAACAATCACGGACTACTGAGGAGTGTGAGTTGAATAATCCATATTCACTGAAACCAAACGCACCTAAATAATCGCCCAATACTTCATCGCGCCAAACAGGATCGATAGAACGGACATGACCGTCGGCAGAATAGGCTTTCAAAAACCGGTCGGTATAACGCCATTCTTCGGCTTTATCTTTCACATACAGAGCATGCCAGCGAAACGCAGGGTCACGATGTTTGTGCCAGTCGGTGCTGTGCAATTCAGTCGATTCGTTGCTCCAAGATGGACGACCGCCGTGGAATTTTTGGGTCCAATCACCCCAATCCAATCCGCCTGGAATCCAGTCCGGGGTTGGCTGTGTGTAGCAACATAACACTTCATATTCGTTTAAACGACGACCGCGCGGCGTGACGAAATAATTCATTTTGCGTTGCGTTTCTAAGGGTTGATCAGGAATTGCCGCTAAGATTGTGGCTGCAATTACTGGATCAGTTAGGCCGCGTCTACCACCGCTTACTTCAATTGACATAAGTTAACTCCTTTACAATTATTGGAAGGCATCGTAGGTACGCATTGCGCGCACCCTACAATGCCTTGATTAACGACCGATTACAGAGCTTTCAACGGATCAGCAAATACGCAGCCGATCTTTTTGATGTCATCTAAAGTCCATAATTTGCCGTCTTTGTTAGTGTGCGGTTGACTGATTAACGTCTTACCGTCACTACGCAGACCATGGCCTTCTGCAATTACTTCTGATAGTTCACGGCCTTCATATTGTTCAAAAATATTTTGGCATTCATAACGCTCTGGCTCAGACAGCCACATGCGTTCGCCCCATTGGTCACTGAATGAATGTTTTTTGCCATTAAACTCAAGAACACGTAAGGTGCTGGCGCCTTTGCTGTAACTAGGGCAGAAAGGTACTTGTGAAACGCGATCTATATAAATAGGGTGGTTGTTTTCAGCAAACCATTGCAAGGGTAAGAAACCGCTGCTTGGATCTTCACAACCGCGCGCACGCCATTCTTCGTACACTTTTCCGTACATGTCATACCAGCCTGGGTAGTTGGCTTCATACCATTCTGCTTCTTCAGCAGTTGGCAGAGTCAAACGGAAAAACCCAGTTGGCCACAATGCATAAGCCAGTAAGAACAAGTCGTGATGTGCCCAGTAAGCGTCTTTTTTCGCATCGCGTAAACTGGCTGGTGATTCAACGCCATATTTGCCTAAACGACCAATCCAGATACCGCCCCAATCTTCATATACCCAGCGATTCCAGGTTTTTACCCAAGGCTCAACTTTAAAGTGACTGCCGTACTCAAACATCATGCCCAATACCGGCGTGAAGTATTTTTGCTGAGTCCAGAAGGCATTGTTTAAGTCAGTGTTCAGGTATTTTGAAGCGGCTTCGTCGTTGGCAATAGACACCACGGTTTGGTAACCGTTGGCCATGTGACGCAACTCGTCAGTTTCGATAGACAGGAACACGGTCGGTGTCATTTCATCGCCGTTAGCAGAAGCCCATTCTGTCACTGCAACGATTAATGGGTTGGTAAAGCAAGCTTCGCCGACCAACTGTAAGTTAATTGAACACTCAACAGCATCGCCAGAAATAAAGCCGTCTGAGAATACCCGTTTCATGCCTTTCCACAGCGGACCGATAGCACGAGTACGACGAGCGTCGTTATGACCGGCAGCATCCTGACCTTGCTTGGCAAAGTAATAGTTGATGTAACCGCATTGGTTGGTATGACGAATTTCATCCATTACCTGGCCTAAATAGCCATTTTTTTGCTCAGGCGCAGTCGCTGAATCCCACAACATACCGGTTGCAGCAATCGCGTTGTACTCGCCCACTTCCAGAAAGTTAGAAATAACTTTCATGGACTCATTCCATTTAGGATGTACGCGATTAGCTGCATCTACACGAGTTAACACATCTTGCAAGCTGCCGAATTGGCGTTCATCTTTAACCGATTCCATACGAGCGTATTCTTTAGCGATTAGCTTGAATTGCTCTTTGGTATCGTTGGCCATTTTGTATTTAGTCGAATATTTAGTTCGATTTTTATCAAAATCCCAAGTGAAGCTTTGTAACCATCTGTGAACTTCTTGAGCACCTACGCTGACTGGCGCGCGATTAACGGCCAATGCATCGGTTGCAGCTTTTGTTGCTGTACTTATAGCCATTTGACTACTCCTCTTTTGGTTTATTGTTTAAAAACATGAGGCTGTCGTTACTATGCTCACATGAGAATTCATAACACGTCTTAATGTTGCTCCCCGGGCCCAACGACAACCTCGAGATAAGTAGAGCAATAGCTATGCCATGCACTCGGTGCTAGCATGTTTTTTATAAAAAACAATGTGTTGTAGATTTTTAAACTGGCTAAGAGGAATTTACACGGCACTTTAAAGTGTCCAATTAATTAACACTGTCCAGTTTTCGCACGTACAACATTGGAAAATCGGGTGCTTTTACTGGGGCTAAGACTAACTGCAACTGTGCTGCTACAATGCGCGCACCTTAACCGTTTAAAGACCTATCAAGATGGACGTAATCCAACGTATTGCCGAAGAATTATCTGTTAGCAGCAAACAAGTCAGTGCTGCTGTTGCACTATTAGATGAAGGGTCTACCGTGCCGTTCATTTCCAGATATAGAAAAGAAGCCACCGGTGGCCTGGATGACACGCAATTAAGAATGTTGGATGAGCGTTTAAGCTATCTAAGAGAACTCAACGAGCGCCGAAAAACCATCTTGGAAAGCATCGGCAGCCAAGGCAAGCTCACGCCCGAGCTGGAACATGCCATTAAAGATGCCGACACCAAAACGCTGTTGGAAGATTTATATTTGCCCTATAAACCCAAACGCCGCACCAAGGCGCAAATTGCTCGTGAAGCCGGGCTTGAACCGTTGGCAGATGCGATATTGGACGATCGCAGCGTAATCCCCGAACAAGTAGCACTCAGTTATATCGATGAAGAAAAAGCCGTGCCCGATGTGGCTGCGGCTCTGGATGGCGCTAGGCAAATTATCATGGAGCGCATTTCTGAAGATGCCGGGTTATTGGCCGAATTACGCGAACGAATCTGGCTAAAAGGCATACTGCATTCGACTGTTGTCGCCGGTAAAGAACAGGCGGCTGCTAAATTTCAGGACTACTTCGACTATCAAGAAGCCATCAACAAAATTCCTTCACATCGAGCCCTGGCCTTGTTCCGTGGTCGCAATGAAGATTTATTAAGCATTAACCTAAAACCCGGCGCGGAAGAAAAAGATGAGCACGATCTTTACGCCCAGTTTGTCAGCAAGCATCTTAACGTCACCGATACCTCCAAACCGGCCGATGCCTGGCTGGCTGAAACTGGGCGGTTTGCCTGGAAAATAAAACTATTTACCCGTATCGACCTGGATTTAAAGCTGCGGCTACGTGAAGCGGCAGAGTTAGAAGCCATTCGGGTATTTGCCAGCAATTTAAAAGATTTATTACTGGCTGCTCCTGCTGGCCCTAAAGCGACAATGGGGCTTGATCCCGGCATACGCACCGGCGTTAAAGTCGCTATTGTTGATGCCACCGGCAAATTATTGGCCACCCACACCATTTACCCTCATCCGCCTAAACAGCAGTGGGATGAGTCGATTGCCACCTTGGCTAAATTGATTGAGCAACATCATGTGGACTTAGTCAGCATCGGCAACGGCACCGGCTCACGGGAAACCGATCAACTGGTGGCTGACTTGATGAAACGCCACACTGCGCTTAAATTCACCAAAATCACCGTCTCTGAAGCCGGTGCCTCGGTGTATTCGGCCTCTGAGCTGGCCGCCAAAGAATTTCCAAATCTTGATGTATCGTTACGCGGCGCGGTGTCTATTGCCCGGCGTTTACAAGATCCGCTCGCAGAGCTGGTTAAAATCGATCCCAAATCTATCGGCGTGGGTCAGTATCAGCATGATGTTAATCAGGTGCAACTGGCCAAGAGCCTGGATGCCGTGGTTGAAGACTGCGTAAATGCCGTGGGTGTTGATGTAAATACCGCCTCGGTGGCATTGCTGAAGCAAGTGTCCGGTTTATCGACTAGCGTTAGCGAAAACATTGTTGCCTTCCGTGATGAAAACGGTCCGTTTACTAACCGTAAGCAACTAAAAAAAGTGCCGCGTTTGGGCGATAAAGCCTATGAACAGGCGGCCGGATTTTTACGCGTGATGAATGGTGACAACCCGCTGGATGCCTCCGCCGTTCACCCGGAAGCATATCCTGTCGTAGAAGCCATCATCGGCAGCACCGGCAAATCTATCCGTGATCTGCTGGGGCAAAGCCAGTTTTTACGCGGTCTAAATCCCGCCAATTTCACTGATGAACATTTTGGTCTGCCAACCGTCACTGACATTCTGCAAGAACTTGAAAAGCCGGGTCGCGATCCCAGACCGGAATTTAAAAGCGTCGAATTTAAAGCCGGCATCGAAAAAATTACCGACCTGCAGCCTGGCATGAGCCTGGAAGGCGTGGTTACCAATGTCGCCAACTTTGGTGCCTTTGTTGATATTGGCGTGCATCAAGATGGTCTGGTGCATATCTCGCATTTGTCAGACACATTTATCAAAGATCCAAGAGAAGCGGTTAAAACCGGCGACATGGTTAAGGTGAAAGTACTGGAGGTTGATGTGGAGCGTAAAAGAATCTCGCTTTCGATGAAATCCCAGCCGGAAATCAGCCCTGCGAGTAAGCCTGAACGTAAACCTAATCACAACCAGCAAAAAGCGGTCAACAAGGCCAACCAACAGCCGCCAGCACCAAGCAGCATGGCGAATGCTTTTGCCAAGGCCTTAAAAAAGTAACTAAAAAGCTCTGCTATACTCAAGCCCATCGTTAAACTTGACCCAAGGATTTACAAAATGGCTACCTCACATCGCATTGTTAACATTTTATTAGTTACTGGCTTGTTGGCGGTTACCGTGCCATTAGCCCAAGCAGATGAGGCAAGCGACCAGACCAGTTATGGCAGCAAGATTGGTAATAAAGCCTTAAACGGCTTTACCAATATAGTGAGCGCACCGCTGGAATTTCCCAAAAACATCGTTAATAACGTCAATCAGACCAACTTTTTTTACGGTGTGTTTGGTGGCTTCCTAAAAGGCATCATTCATACCACCGGACGAATGGGCTCGGGCATTGCCGATTTGATAACCTTTCCTCTCCCCACTACGCCCATTGTTCACCCTTCATACATCTGGGACGACTTTGATGTAGATACCACTTATGGCAACGTTTTTCGATTAGATAAAAGTCAAGCAGCGCCGGAACCAGTGGTAGCTGTTGAGCCTCCGCCTGCACCAGTTGCCGCGCCAATCGTATCAACACCCGTAGCCGTGCCGCCACGGGCACCGGGTTATGATCAATATCAATACGGCCAAGATACCAACAAGAAATTGGACGCTGTGTTTACACATAAGATGAAAAAATAATCTTCTTGATCATCAAGGCGTAACATCAAATCCCGCTTACAAGCGGGATTTTTTTTGACTATTTTCCAAAAAATAAACCTATGTTCCTTAGCGTACAGACTTAATCCTATCTTGCTTGTACAGTCTATTTGTCATGTGCGGGGCAGGAGCTATATCAAATCCTGCAATAAAAGCGGTAACGCTAAGTCATTGACATTAAAGAAACTGCGCAACCGCATTGATGCAGGCTGACAAGTGAATAAATCAGCTTGAAACCATAAGGTTGCGACCAGTTCAATCAACAGAAAATCGAATAGGAAGGTTTAACATGAATGATGTATCAACTGAACAAAAAACGCCTGAAAAATTACAGACATTGAAACTTCTGACCGCTGGGGTTTACCTGAGTCAGGCACTCACTTTCATGCTGGCAGGCTTGCCATTACTGTTAGGCGTTGCAGTTAACTTCTGGAAGCGCAATGAAGTCCAAGGGACATGGTTGGAATCCCATTTCAACTGGCAAATCAAAACCACCTGGGTCTCTCTGGCAGGCTTTGCAATATCCGGAGTTACTTTTGAATTGGGTATCGGGCTGTTTACGCTGCTTATTACCGTGGTGTGGATGGTTTATAGAATTACCATCGGCTGGTATGCGTTGAATGCTGACAAGGCTATTGATAAGCAGAGTAATTAAATCTAAAGCAGTGGTGTGATCCGATTTTAGACATCGGCAGCATCCTTATGAATAACGCTTTAAATTTGTGCTTAGGTTGCTTTGGAATGGTGTGTCGCTATCGAGACGGTTTTTTGAATCGGGTTCTCGCACCCCAAGGCGAGATACTTTCTTCTGCGTTGCCTGTAACTGTTCTTTGCGTCGCTTAGAGCGCCTACTGCTGGTGCTCTAACTCCTGCATCCATGCAGTCGAAAAGAAAGAAACCAAAGAAAATGCAACCCGGATGCCGCTTGCTTCCTGTGCTCCTCACTTTTGACGGGGATTACCAGAAGAGCCATCCTGACCCTCTGCCAACACGATGCACCCCTGATCGCCCCTAATGGGCTAATCCCGCCAAAAACTCCGGCGCTTGGCGTGGCATACGGGAAAATTCCATCCTCGATCACTGGTTTTTCAGAAAGTCTGATTTCAAATGTAAGGTGCGCACAGCTCAATTTACGGAACTATCTGAGTATTTTGGTTGTTGGTTGGCAACGACATAGATGAATTTTGCTTCATTATATTGGTGATTTTTGTTGCTAATGATTGTCTAATTTGAAGTGCTGTTGCGTCCACTAATTTGATGAACTTGGGAATTTCATCTTCAAAAAGTGCAATTGAATCGTCATGAGTACGAACTAAAATTGCTAACAGGGCGTTTTTTGATTTGATAGCACGTGCCAGTTTATTTACCGCATCGCCTAATGATTCGTCTTGCCGTTGAATGCGGATAGGTACTGGTGAAGCATCAATAGAGGTATTCAAAAATGCATCAATGCCGGCGTTGCGTTGTACTGGCACAAAGTCTAGGCCTGTGAGTATTTGCAATAATTCATGGTCGGCATTGGCATAAGACGAACGGCCTTTTTTTAATAAGTTGGATTCGGTTTTTTCGGGCAGAGTCAGCCTGCTTTTTGTTAACTCTACGGCTTCCGATGCGCAATCCATTCCGATTGAATGTCGTCCAAGAAGCTTTGCCGCTACCAAGGTTGTGCCGCTGCCGCAAAATGGATCCAACACTAAATCGCCGGGATCACTTGCTATCTCAATCACCCGTTCCAACAATAACACCGGTTTTTGCGTCGGGTAACCTGTCCGCTCTTTGGCTTTGGGATTGAGGAACGGAATCTCCCAAACATCACTGAGCGGGACACCTTTTTTGTCACCACTATAAATGACTTCACCATGTGCATCTGTCGCATAAGTAGAAACCCCATGTTTGTCTCTGGCACGGAGCTGAAGTATTTGGTCGACGTTAGTGGTTTCCGAATACGGGGAATAGATTCGATTGAATTTGAACTGTGCAGTTTTGGAGTAGAAAAAAATGGTCTGGTGGGCGGGCATCAAGCCTTTGGCAGAATTCGACCAGCGTCGATAGCTCCAGATAATTTCTGATCTGAATTGCTCCCTGCCGAAAATTTCATCTAGCAACACACGCAGTAAGAAGTTGGCATTTTTGTCGCAATGCACAAATACCGATCCGGTATTTTTTAGAATACGGTGGATTTGTCTAAGTCGCAATTCCATAAACTCACCATATTCACTGAGTCCGTTCCAGGCATCACTAAAACTGAATGTTTGCGTTCTGTCTCGGTTGATGGACGAGTGATGGCGATTGGTGAAGAATGGTGGATCAAGATAGATCAAATCGACGGAATCACTGGCAATGTTGGACATCAACTCCAAACAATCGCCCAGTCTGACTTCGCTGCTTAACTTGGTCATAGTGTTTCCATGCTACGTTCGGCAGCAATTTCTTCAAGTACTGCTTTAAGATCAATTGATGTTTGAGTACGGACAAAATCCCAAGCTGACTCACCGTAGTAGTAATGGCCGCCGATGCCTTCGTAAAGTGTGGCTAAGGTTTCCTGAATGCGGATGGCTTGTTTCCGATTGGGATAGTAAAACATCACGCGAATCGGCGTGTAACCGGCATCAGCAATAACCCGAATCCGAGTATGCTCCTTCGTGATGTGGTCGCCATCGGTTGTTGCATCTTTCCATTTAATTTCCAGCGCGTCGTTGCCAATCAGGCAGTCGATCTCAAAGGTTTTAGGACGCTGCCCGCTTGTATTTGGGATTCGTAACGAACCGGAATCGGGAAATGCTTCCTTGAAGCAGAGTTTGCTGGCTTCTTCCAGAAATGAACCGGCGTATTTGTACAGAAACCGACCTTTGTTTTGATAAACATCTATCAAATGGCCTTCTGCTTCCTGAATGCCAAGCACTTGGTAAATCAAATAATGCGAAACATCATCTGACCGCATTTCAGCAACTCGGTTATCGATGACTGTTTTCAAGCGGTCGGCGTATTGATCAGCGAGTTGTTTGATTTTTTGTTTGGTTGGCATGATGTATTTAACTCTTATGTCCCAAGATATATGGCTATCTGCATTTATTTTGAATTTGCTGATTTAATAGCTATTTTAATAGAGTCCATATATTCGATTAGTAAATCAATGTTTTTGATTAAATCAACCATTGAAACATCAGAGGCATCATCATTTTTATGAATTATCTTATTTCTTATACTAACAATTGATGCAATCTGACCTTTGTTTTTTAAGAATTCTGGTGACGTAAGTAAATCCATACCAATTTTCTTAAAAGTATTGATAGTCTTATCAACATTTCCAGAAAGATGATCATTAAGATCGTCTTTTTTAATTGATATGCTAAGTTCCTTAAACTCTTCGAGTCCTTCTATCTTATCTTTCGATAGATTGCTAAAACTCCATTTCACAATATTATGTGGAATTGAAACGCTTAGAAGTTTTTGTGTAATGTTTTCAATTCTAATAAAAGCTATATCCGTTAAAAAAGCCTCCAAATACGTACACATTGTTATTAAATAGGCTTTTATGAAAAAATTAAGATGCTGTTGAAACAGTGGGTCTGGATTATCTAAAAGAAGTCGAGCTTGGGATTCCTTGATAATTGCCATTAAAGAGTTGAGCAAATCTACATATTTTTCGTAAATTTGTTGCTCATCCATTTAAAGCCTCTGATAACAAATCGCTCCATAAATTTCTACGTTTTAAAATGGAGGTTTTATTTTGCAAACCTGAAGATAGGGTTCGTTGAAATTCAGGTAATTTACATAACTGAACAAATTTTTCTTTTATTTGTACTTTTTTGTAATCAAGGATTTCTAGTTCAATCTGACCAAAGCTATACATTAAAAGATCATAATAAACCATGCTCTGGCGCTTTCTTCTCTTTGACGTATCTATGAATACATCCTCACCAAAAACTGAAATACATTTGGCTAATGTCGATATGAAATCAGCTTTGTAAAGAGCGACTTTTTTATTTGAACAGTGCTGGTTTTGACTCATAAATGAATCAAGGTATTTTGCTAGTTTGTCTTGGTAAGTTTCTAAATCACCTTTAAGTGCAAAATATCTAAGTACTTGCTCTTCTGCTTCAAGATTATCTTTAGATGCAGTGCCTTCTCTGCCTTTACCAAAATTTTGTATAACATCATTTTTAGCTAATTCTGACAGTAAATCATTGAACGAACCATTATATAAAGCATGTCTTATTTCTTGGTCTGAAAGCTTGACGGCACCTTGGTTTAGCCTTGAGAAAATCTCTCTTATTAGTTGTTTTGGATTTTCCTTTCTTAACACGATGCACCGAATTGTCGTAGCTTCAAGCTCAACTTTATATTGACCAAGCTCGGAGTATTTTTTGCCTTCAAGCTCTTCAAAAGTGGTAAGTCCTTCTAAGGCAAATTCATCATCAAAGAAACGAACTATCGTTGTTAGTCGTTGCACACCATCAATTACTATATGCCTGCCTTCTTCGTCTTCAGCAAAATAGCAAGACGGCAAAGGTATTCTCATTAAGCATGACTCAATAAACTTAGATGATCTCTCCCAACCATCCTTATCCCATTTAAACTTTCTTTGAAAATCGGGGTCAAGAAGTAGCTTTGGTTTTTCTGCTTTTATTCTGTTGTATAACGTTTCAAAAGGATAATCAATTGGATACAAATTGAGCGTTTTGTGTTCACTTTGATCTGTCATGGCTATCCCCATTACTTGTTTGAATTAAAATAAACACTAATTTTTCAACTTCTCAATCAACATTTTATTCACTTCCCCCGGATTGGCCTTGCCTTGGGATTCCTTCATGACTTGGCCGACCAAGGCCATTAGCGCCTTGTCTTTACCCGATAGGTATTGTTCGACCGGCACTGGGTTGGCGGCAATCACTTTGTCGACGATGGCTTCTATTGCGCCGGTGTCGGTGATTTGCTTTAAGCCTTCTTGTTCGATGATTTCATCGGCAGTGGCGGTGCCGTTCCAGAGTTTGTCGAAGACTTGTTTGGCGGTTCTGCCGGAGATGGTGTTGTCGGCGATACGTTTTAACAGGCCGGCCAGGCGTGCGGCGTTGACCGGGCTTTGGCTGATTTCCAGACCTGCTTTGTTTAACGCGCCGAGCACGTCGCCGGTCATCCAGTTGCTTGCCAGTTTGGCTTCAACGCCGGAATTTTTAACTACTGCTTCATAAAAATCAGCCAGTTCGCGTGATGAGGTCAAGGTGCTGGCGCTTTCGTCGTCCTGGCCGTATTGCTCGATAAAGCGCTGTTTTTTGGCGTGCGGCAATTCCGGCAAGGTGGCTTTGACTTGGGCTTTGAATTCGTCGCTGATGACCACCGGCAATAAATCCGGATCAGGGAAATAGCGGTAGTCGTTGGCTTCTTCCTTGCTGCGCATGGAGCGGGTTTCGTCTTTGTTGGCATCGTAGAGACGAGTTTCCTGCACGACTTTACCGCCGTTTTCGATGACTTCAATTTGTCGTTCAATTTCGTGGTTGATGGCTTTTTCGACGAATTTGAAGGAATTGATGTTTTTGATTTCCGCGCGGGTGCCGAATTCGGCCTGGCCTATGGGGCGCACCGAGACGTTGGCGTCGCAGCGAAACGAGCCTTCCTGCATGTTGCCGTCGCAGATTTCCAGATAGCGCACCAGTTCATGCAGTTTACGCATGTAGGCGACCGCTTCTTTGGCGGAGCGCATGTCCGGTTCGGAAACGATTTCCAGCAAGGGGGTACCTGCACGGTTGAGGTCGATGCCGGTCATGCCGTGGAAGCTTTCGTGTAATGATTTCCCGGCGTCTTCTTCCAGATGCGCGCGAGTGATGCCGATACGCTTGGTTTCGCCGTCGACTTCAATATCCAGGTGGCCGTTGCCGACGATTGGCAAGTCCATTTGGCTGATTTGATAGCCTTTGGGTAAGTCCGGGTAAAAGTAATTTTTCCGGGCAAAGATTGAATGCGGCGCGATGTGCGCGTCGATAGCCAGTCCGAAGGTGACGGCCATGCGCACGGCTTGTTCATTCAGTACCGGCAGTACGCCGGGCAAGCCTAGGTCAACGGCGCATGCTTGGGTATTGGGCTCAGCGCCGTAGGCAGTGGAGGCGCCGGAGAATATTTTTGATTTTGTGGCAAGCTGGGTATGAATTTCCAGGCCGATTACGGTTTCCCATTGGGTGTTACTCATTTACCTGCTCCTTACTCAAAACCTTTGGGGGTGTGGGTGTGCCAATCGGTGGCTTGTTGGTATTGATGGGCGACGTTTAACAGTCTGGCTTCATCAAAGTAATTACCGATGATTTGCAGGCCCACGGGCAAGCCATTGATAAATCCGGCCGGGATCGAGATAGCCGGCAAGCCAGCGAGGTTGATGGCAATGGTGTAAATATCGGACAAATACATTTCAATCGGGTTGGCCAGTTTTTCGCCGATACCGAATGCGGGCGTTGGCGTGACCGGACCCATGATGACGTCAACTTCGGCTAACGCATTTTTGAAATCATCGCTGATCAGGCGGCGAACTTTTTGGGCTTTGATGTAGTAAGCGTCGTAATAGCCGGCAGACAGCGCGTAAGTACCCATCAAAATACGGCGTTTAACTTCTTTGCCGAATGCTTCGCCGCGCGAGCGTGTGTAAAGGTCAGCTAAATCAGCAGGATTTTCACAACGATAACCAAAACGCACGCCATCGAAGCGTGACAAGTTGGCTGAGCATTCTGCCGGTGCGATAACGTAATAGGCCGGGATCGCCATTTTTAACGTTGGCATGCTGATTTCTTTAACTTCAGCACCCAGCTGACGATAGTGGTTAATGGCTGCATCTAAGGTTGCGGCCATATCGCTGTTTAAGTCGGCGGTAAAAAACTCTTTGGGCAGGCCGATTTTTAAACCAGTCAATGGTTTGTTCAGGTCAGCCAGGTAATCAGGAACGGGTTGATCAACGCTGGTGGAGTCTTTTTCGTCAAACCCGGCCATAGCTTGTAACAGGATGGCTGCATCTTCAGCGCTACGGGTCATCGGGCCGCCTTGATCCAAGCTGGAGGCGTAGGCAATCATGCCATAGCGCGATACCCGGCCATAGGTTGGTTTTAAGCCGGTAATGCCGCACAGCGCCGCAGGTTGCCGAATGGAACCACCGGTATCGGTGCCTGTGGCGCAAACGGCCAAGCGTGCAGCCACTGCGGTGGCCGAGCCGCCGGATGAGCCGCCGGGCACGGTGTTGGTGTTCCAGGGGTTTTTGGTTGCGCCGTAATAACTGGTCTCATTCGATGAGCCCATCGCAAATTCATCCATGTTGACTTTACCCAACATCACCGCACCGGCCTGATTGAGTTTGTCGACCACGGTGGCGTTGTAAGGCGCGATAAAGTTATCCAGCATTTTCGAGCCGCAGGTCGTTTTTACACCTAGTGTGCAGAAAATGTCTTTTTGGGCGATCGGGATGCCGGTCAGTAGGCTTGCGTCGCCACTGGCTAATCTTGCGTCAGCGGCTTTGGCTTGTTGTAAGGCCAGTTCGTCAGTGACGGTAACATAGGCGTTGAGCTCGCTATGTTGGTGAATTCTTTGTAGGTAAGTTTGCGTCAGTTCAACGCTTGAAAATTCGCCAGCGCGCAGGCCTTTGGCCAGCTCGGCAATGGTAAGGTTGTACATGGGAGGGGGGTTCCTTTACTCAATGACTTTGGGCACCAGATAAAGCCCGTCTTCGACTTGTGGTGCAATGGCTTGGAAATGCTCGCGTTGATTATGTTCGGTAACGACGTCGGGCCGTAATCGTTGTATTTGGTCCAGCGGGTGGGCCATCGGGATGACGTTGTTGGTATCGAGCTCACTCATCTGAGTCATCAGATCCAGCATACCGGATAAATCATTTGCGTAAGACTCGACATCTTGGTCGTCGATGCCTAGCCGCGCCAGATGCGCAATTTTCTTCACATCGCTTGCTGTTAAGGACACACAAAGCTCCTTTGTTTATGGTTTAGACAGTCTCAGGGAGGCAATAATGATACTTTATATCTTGCTCAAATACCCGCTTGATTGATAGAGTACCGCAATTTCTATTCCCCACAGGATACAGGTAAAAATGTTCAAAAGAATTCGCGGTCTCTTCTCAAATGATCTTTCGATTGACTTAGGGACGGCCAATACATTGATTTATATTCCAGGCCAAGGCATTGTGCTTAATGAGCCTTCAGTGGTTGCGATTAAGGAAGATAAAATCCGTGGTGCTAAGACTATTGCCGCAGTCGGTCTTGAAGCTAAACAAATGCTGGGCCGGACTCCTGGAAACATCACTGCAATACGTCCTCTTAAAGATGGTGTAATCGCCGACTTTGCTGTGACTGAGCGGATGTTGCGCTATTTCATTCAAAAAGTTCACAAAAGTAAATTCTTACGGCCGAGTCCACGCATCTTAATCTGCGTGCCTTGCGGATCGACCCAAGTGGAACGCCGCGCTATTCGTGAATCTGCAGCGATGGCCGGTGCTCGCGAAGTCTATTTGATCGAAGAACCCATGTCAGCGGCAATCGGAGCCGGGTTGCCGGTTGATGAAGCGTGCGGTTCGATGGTGTTGGATATTGGCGGCGGCACTTCAGAAGTGGCGGTGATTTCTATTAATGGCATTGTTTATTCATCATCAGTGCGAATCGGTGGCGATCGTTTCGACGAAGCCATCATCAATTATGTCCGTAGAAACTACGGCACATTAATAGGTGAAGCGACTGCTGAAAGAATCAAAATGGAAATCGGCACCGCTTACCCTGGCAGTGAAGTGAAAGAAATTGAAGTGAAAGGTCGTAATCTTGCTGAAGGCGTGCCGCGCAGTTTCGCACTAAACAGCAATGAAATTCTTGAAGCGCTGCAAGAGCCATTGTCCGGTATCGTCGGTGCGGTCAGGCTGGCATTGGAGCAAACTCCACCAGAGTTGGGTTCCGATGTTGCTAATCGCGGTATCTTTTTAACTGGCGGCGGTGCTTTATTAAAAGATATTGACCGTTTGATCGCTGAAGAAACCGGTTTACCAGTGCATATTGCTGATGATCCTTTGACCTGTGTGGCCAGAGGCGGCGGTATGGTGCTGGAAATGCTCGATAAAAAAGGTGTTTCAACTTTTTCATTAGAATAACGCCGAGCAAGTTTTTTAAGGCTGTAATGCAGGCGCGTTCAAGCCCTGGATTTAATTATCTAAATGGCTTACATCTTGGACCGGGGTAAACCCGGTCCAAGAATTTTAACCGATCTAACCGCTGCAGGGAGGCAGTAGTGCTGGCAATATTAGGAGTTACTTGCCGAGGGATACCGTCATAAAACTGTTATTTGCCACTGGACCATCAATCAACACTCGTCTGCTAGTGGCCGTTATTGCGTCAGTTGCACTATTGGCAATGGATCATGGCAGTCCGAGGCTTGATGCTGTTCGTGCGACGCTGTCCGTTTTTACCGATTCTCTAAAATATCTAGTTGATATGCCATCCGGACTGATCAATCAAGCATCCGAGGCAACAAGCACTTATTCCACGTTAAAAAAAGAAAACGAAATCTTACGTGAAGAGCAATTTATCAATAAAACCCGATTGTTGAAGTTCGACGCGCTGGAAAAAGAAAATATCCGTTTACGGGCATTGCTGGAAAACTCGTTCAAGCTTGGCGAGCAAGTGCTAATTGCCGAGTTAATCTCTATCAATATGGCGCCCTACGAGCATATTGTTGTCGTCAATAAAGGCACTCGCTTTGGGGTTCACCCGCAACAGCCGGTGTTGGATGCCAATGGTGTTGTCGGGCAGGTTTTTCGTGCCTTGCCGTTTACCGCCGAAATTATGCTGATTACTGACCCTAGTCACGCTATTCCGGTGCAGGTTAATCGTAATGGCTTATTAACGATTGCGGTCGGAAGCGGCCAACTTAATCGGCTTAACTTGCCTTATTTGCCTGCCAATGCAGACATTCAGCCGGGGGATTTGTTAATTACTTCAGGATTGGGCGGCACTTTTCCGGCCGGCTATCCTGTGGCGGTAGTGGATAATTTTAATCCGGCCGACAGCAAATCGTTTATCAATGTCACTGCGACACCTAAAGCTTTGCTTGACCGCAATAGAGAATTATTGATCGTCTGGGGCAACAAGGCGCCGGTTCAACTTCTTAAAGATCAAACCACTGACATTAAAGTACCGGAAGTTAATAAGTATGAATAATTACACCGGTTTTGGCCGTATTTTTTTTACGCTTGTGGTGGCGATGTGTTTGAGAATTTTACCTTGGCCAAACGCTGTCGCTGCGATTAATCCTGATTGGGTGTTGCTGGCGCTCATATACTGGACGCTGGCTATACCGGAACGCGTCGGAATTTTTTATGCCTGGACATTTGGTTTGCTGGTCGACGTTTTAACGGGTCGGCTGCTTGGCCAATATGCATTGGCTTATTCATTAGTTATTTATCTTTGCTTGATGTTACATAAGCGTTTGCGTCAATTTCCTTTGCCTCAGCAAGGCATGTTTATTTTTTTCTGCCTGTTATTGTCCCAATTTTTATTATTTCTGATTAAAAACCTTCAGCAGCCTGGTGAATTTCCAGCGACTTTCTGGTTGCCGGTATTTACCGGTACGCTGTGCTGGCCGCTAGTATTTACCCTTCTGCGCTTTGTTCGCCGGTCACGCATTTTTAAATAGGCGATTGCTCGCACATGTCCCGTTTTCATACCATCAAGGACAATAGGGTAGAGAATCGCCTATTTCTTAACCGCATTATTGCGGCGTTTATACTCATTTTGCTTTTGACTTCCGGCTTAATCGTTCGATTGGTTTATCTGCAAATTGTCGGTCACGAGCATTACTCCACGTTGGCAAAAGACAATAGCATCAAGATAGAGCCGCTAGTGCCTACCCGAGGCATTATTTATGATCGGCATGGCAAAGTCTTGGCTGAGAATACACAGTCTTTCAGCTTAGAGCTGATCCCTGAGCAAATACCCGACCTTAACGACACGCTGGCTCGGCTGCAGAAGTTGTTAGACATCTCAGATGAAAAAATCGAGCAATATCAGCGGCAGCGTAAACGCCAAAAAGGCTTTACCAGCACGGCGTTATTGATCGGTATGAGTGACGAAGAAATCGCTAAATTTGCTGTGATGAGGCCCTATTTTCCTGGGGTTGACATTAAAACCCGACTAGTCAGGAATTATCCCTATAAGGAACTGTCGTCGCATGTGCTTGGTTACGTTAGCCGTATTAACGAAGCGGAAATAAAAAATCTCCCAGCTGCCGAATACCGTGGCTCAACGTATATCGGCAAGTTGGGTATAGAGGCCGCTTACGAAACCCAGTTACACGGCAAAACCGGTTATGCCGAGATAGAAACCAATGTACAGGCTCGCGCCATCAATACCGTCAACTCCGTTGCCCCGGATCCAGGCGCTAATCTTTATCTGACCATAGATATTGATTTGCAAAAAACCGCTTACGATGCCCTGGAAGAATTTAATGGGGCTGTGGTAGCGATAGAGATAAAAACCGGCGGCGTGTTGGTACTTGCCAGCCGCCCTGGGTTTGACCCGAACCCTTTTGTGGTTGGAATCGGCAATGATGAATATCAGGCCTTACAGGCCTCAGATAGTCAGCCGCTTTATAACCGGGCACTACGCGGCTTATATCCGCCAGGCTCCACGATGAAACCCTTTATTGCCTTGGCAGGCCTTGAATACAACGCCATTGGCTATGAACAGAAGCATTTTTGTCCGGGCTACTATCAGTTGCCGAATGTCACGCACAAGTATCGGGATTGGAAAAAAGGCGGACACGGTTCAGTGGATATGAATGAAGCTATTACCGAATCTTGTGATGTGTATTTTTACAATCTAGCCTCGGTTTTAGGGATTGATAGAATGCATCGGTTCTTGCAGCAATTTGGTTTCGGCGAAAGATCAGGCATCGATTTGATTGGCGAAAAAACCGGCTTATTGCCGTCTCAGGAATGGAAGCGTCAGCAGAAAAAACAGGCGTGGTACCCTGGCGAAACCATTATTACAGGTATTGGCCAAGGCTATTTGCAAGTGTCGCCGTTACAGTTGGCGCGTGCTACCGCTACCTTGGGCAATCATGGCGACATCGTGACGCCCTTTTTGGTGGATAAAATTGTTAGCGCACATGCCACGTCACCGGGGCCGGAAATGCATCAAGGATCCATGCATCTGAATAACGATAATGTAAATAAAATCATAGCGGCGATGACCAATGTGGTGCATGGCGAACATGGTACCGCCAAGATTATTAGCAAAGGCATTCCTTATCAAATTGCCGGTAAAACCGGTACGGCACAGGTTTACAGCATCAAGCAGGAAGAGACCTATAACGAAAACAACATTCCCTTTAAATTACGCGATCATGCGTTGTTTATTGCCCTGGCACCGGCAGATGATCCAAAAATCGCTGTGGCCGTGGTTGCAGAACACGGCAGTCACGGTGGTTCAATGGCCGCACCTATTGCCGCCAAGGTGATTAAGCAATTCTTAGAGGAAAGTCATGCAGACTGAAACCCGTAGCGAACAATTTCAACCGCCGTCATTGCTAGGCACATTACTTAGAAAGCTACACATTGATATTCCGTTAATGATTGGGCTGTTACTGATTGCCTTGTTAAGTTTTGTGATTCTTTATAGCGCCAGTGGTCAAGACATGGATGTGTTGCTAAGGCAAGCTGCGCGTGTGGGGCTGGCATTTTTATTAATGACAGCGCTGGCGCATGTTGATCCTTATCAATTTAAACGCTACTCAGCACTGTTGTTCGGCATCGGCATTGTCTTATTGCTGGCGGTATTGATTCTTGGACAAATAGGCAAGGGCGCGCAACGCTGGCTGGATTTGGGTTTTTTTCGTTTTCAGCCATCGGAAATGATCAAAATCACCACGCCAATGATGATCGCCTGGTATTTGTCGGAGCATCCCTTACCGCCAAGAGCCAAGCATCTTTTTATTGCGACGTTGTTGATTCTGTTGCCTACTTTGCTGATCGCTAAACAGCCCGATTTGGGCACCGCGCTTTTGGTGGCAAGTTCCGGTGCGGCTGTGCTGTTTTTTTCGGGCTTGTCGTGGTGGCTGATTACTGCCATTGCGGTGACGTTAGCTGGGTTAACGCCGGTGCTTTGGCATTTCATGCGCGATTATCAGCGCGATCGAGTGCATACCTTTTTAAACCCGGAGGCCGATCCGCTAGGGCGTGGCTATCATATTATTCAATCGAAAATCGCCATCGGCTCTGGCGGTATTCACGGCAAAGGTTGGTTAGGCAGCACCCAGTCCAAGTTGGATTTTTTACCGGAAAGTTCAACCGATTTTATTTTTGCAGTATTTGCCGAAGAATTTGGTTTGTTTGGCTGTGTGGGCTTGTTATCGCTCTATTTGCTTATCATCGCCCGCTGTCTATATATCGCATCGCAAACCAAAGACACCTATAGCAGGCTGCTTGCAAGCAGCCTGGCCTTTACCTTTTTTGTCTATGTGTTTGTCAATATTGGCATGGTTATCGGCGTGTTGCCTGTTGTTGGCGTACCGCTGCCGCTGATCAGTTACGGCGGAACTTCTGTTGTCACGCTACTAGCCGGTTTTGGTATCTTGATGTCGATACACACTCATAAAAAATACTTGATTCAACCATGAAAATTACACCTCACTTAAGGCGTCTCTTAATTGGAAGTGCCTGCTTAGCCCTGGTTGCCTGTGGCGGTAAAGGTGTTAAAGATGATGAAATTGAGCAGTCGTTTATTGAGCAAATGGTCAGCAAACATCAATTTGATCAATCTGAGCTTGAAGATTTGTTTGCGACAGTGGCAATAAAGGAAGATATTCTCGCCCGCATTGCCAAACCTTCCGAAGGCATGCCTTGGTATAAGTACCGGCGCATCTTTCTTACCGAAGAGCGGATCAATGCCGGCGTCAAATTTTGGCAAGATAACGCGCAAACGTTGACTGAGGTTGAAAAAAACTATGGCGTACCGGCGCCGATTATCGTCGCCATTATTGGCGTAGAAACCTCTTACGGTAAAAACACCGGTAAACACCGCGTGATTGATGCCCTGTCTACACTGGCATTCGCCTATCCACCACGAGCTAAGTTTTTTCAAAGTGAGCTCGAACACTATTTGCTGTTTTGTCGTGATCAACACTTTAATCCGCTGGAGCCGCTAGGTTCTTACGCGGGGGCTATGGGTATGCCACAGTTTATGCCGAGTAGTTTTAGAAGTTTTGCCGTCGATTTTGATCAGGATGGTCAAAGTGACATATGGCATAACAACGCTGATGTAATCGCCAGCGTGGCGAATTATTTTGCCAAGCATGAATGGCACACCGGTCAGGCTATTGCGGTTCCAGTGACCGCGGCGGGGGAGAAATACAAAACTGTTCTTAATGGTGATCTTAAGCCCGACTTAAGACTTGTCGAGCTAGAATCACTCAACTTAAAAACAGAGAGGTCTGTACCTTTAGACACTAAAGTAAAACTGCTTAGCTTTGAACAAGCAAATGGCGAGGAACTTTGGGCGGCGTTGGACAATTTTTATGTCATTACCCGCTACAACCACAGCCCCTTATATGCCATGGCCGTATATCAGTTAAGTGAAGCTATCTTAAAGACCAAAGGACCATTGCCATGAAAAAATTATTATTAACGACGACAATGGTTCTGTTGAGCGCCTGCTCCACGGAACCATTAAAAACCAGCAACACATCAAATTACACAGATCTATCGGCATCTGCCGAACATAAGCTCAGACACCATTCGATATTACATTTTGGCAAAGCGGATGCAAATGCCGAAGATGATACCGACCAAAGCGGTCTAAATTCCGAATTCTCCCGGCATATCTCACAAGGCACTGCTTCCTGGTATGGCCCTCAGTTCCACGGCAAAAAAACTGCTTCTGGCGAAATTTACGATATGTACGCCATGACTGCCGCGCATAACACCTTGCCTATCTCTTCTTACGCTAAAGTTACCAACTTAAAAAATAAACGCAGCGTCATCGTCCGCATTAATGATCGCGGCCCGTTCCATGGCGATCGGGTAATGGATTTGTCTTATTCAGCGGCGAAAAAATTGGGTATTGATCAAGCAGGTACTGGTGCTGTAGAAATCAAAGCGATTGCTCCTAAGCAAGCTCTGGCTCAAATGCAAGAAGCGGCAGCCAAACAAGATCAACAGGTATATCTGCAAGTCGGTTCATTTGGTAACAAGACCAAGGCTCTAAAACTACAACATAAAATTGTTGCCAGCCACTTGCCGGAAACCAAGATGCTGGCTGCAAAGCGTAAAGGATCAACAGTTTATAAGTTACAAATGGGACCTATTAATTCATCCGACAATATTGCGATGTTAAATCAGCAACTGGCCAAAATCGGTGTTACCGGTACTCAATTCATTACTGAAACCAGTCAAAACTAAAAAACTGCGTGGTACAATGGAGGCCTGTATTATCTAGGCTCTCAAAGTAATGACATCCTCATCGCGCACCTTTAAATTTGCTATTTTCCTGCTGTTCAGTTTAATTTTTACCAGCTTCCAGCTCCGCGCTGAAGAGGCTGATATTCTGACGCCCACTCCCCCCACTGTCGCAGCCGGCAGTTATATTTTGCAAGACTTCCGTAGCGGTAAAGTCCTGGCAGAGAATAACGCTGATGTAAAACTAGCTCCCGCCAGTCTTACCAAAATCATGACCGTATTTGTGGTGTTTACTGAAATCCGCAACGGCCATTTACATCTCGACGATACCGCGACGATCAGCCAAAAAGCCTGGGCAACCGGCGGCTCTAAAATGTTTATCAAGGTGGATGATAAGGTCAAAATAGAAGACCTTCTTAAAGGTGTAATCATCCAGTCCGGCAATGATGCCAGTGTCGCGTTGGCCGAACATGTGGCGGGCGATGAAAGCACGTTTGCTGAAATGATGAATCAATATGCGCAACGCTTAGGGATGCTTAACACCCATTTCGTTGATAGTAACGGCCTACCTGCTGAAAATCATTACACCACCGCACGTGACTTGGCGACGCTTACTTCAGCACTCATCAAAGAATTTCCCGAATACTATCGCTGGTTTTCCCAACAAGAATTCACCTACAACAACATTACCCAGCACAACCGTAACACCCTGCTTTCCCGGGACGGTTCGGTAGACGGTGTTAAAACCGGCTTTACCGATGATGCCGGTTATTGCTTGGTCGCCTCGGCGTTACGCGACGACATGCGCTTGATTTCGGTGGTTATGAATACCAAAAGTGCCGCCGCCAGAGCCGCTGAAAACCAGAACTTGCTCAATTATGGCTTTCGTTTTTTTGAAGCGCATAAAATTTTTCAAGGTAAAACTGCCTTAGCAGAACCCAGAGTTTGGAAAGGTGACGAAAAAAATGCGCCGTTGGGATTGGCGGAGGATCTTTATGTGACTATTCCTCGTCGTCAGTTTGATGGCGTGAAATCTGAAATTGTTGTCGATCCTAAAATCATGGCGCCAATTCAGGAAGGTGCAAAGTTAGGTTCGGTTAAAGTGACTTTGAAAGGTGAAGTGCTTGCTAACAAAGACCTCATTGCTTTAACTGCAGTTCAGCAAGGCGGCATCTTTAGACGTGCTTACGACAGCATTGCGATGTTGTTAGGGAAATCAGATGCAAAATAAAATGGTCTATCTGAATGGCCAAACGCTGCCATTAGCCGAAGCGAAAATATCGGTAATGGATCGCGGATTCTTGTTTGCTGATGGTATTTATGAAGTGATACCGGCGTATAGCGGCAAATTGTTTCGTTTTGAAGAACACATGACCAGACTGCAAAACAGTCTGTCCGCTATTCACTTACCTAATCCGCATTCAGCTCAGCAATGGTTAGATATTTTGACTGTATTGCTGGAGCCTGGTTTTGATCAAGCTATATACCTGCAAATTACCCGGGGTGTTGCCGAAAAACGCGATCATGCGTTCCCCAAGCAAGTGGTACCGACAGTATTTGCTATGTCGGCGCCCATTGAACCATTTACCGCATTGAGCTCAGGCGTAAAAGCCATTAGTGTCGATGATATTCGGTGGCAGTTTTGCTATATCAAATCAACCAATTTACTGGCCAATATTCTGCTTAGACAACAAGCGGTTGAAAAAGGCAGTGCCGAAGCCATTATGATTAAAGATGGCTATCTCACCGAAGGCGCTGCCAGTAATGTATTTGCGGTGATTGATGGCGTGTTGCTTACACCGCCTAAAAGTGACGGCATCTTGGCGGGGGTGACTCGCGATGTTATTTTGGAGTTAGCGCAAAGCAATAATATTCCTTACGGGGAAGACATTATTTCCTTGGACGCCCTGCTCACCGCCAGCGAAATTTGGCTGGCCAGTTCTACGCGTGAGATCGTGCCGGTGATTGAATTGGATGGACGAGAAATTTCCGAAGGTCAGCCAGGACCGCTTTGGCACACTATGAATCAATTATTTCAAGCTTACAAAAAGTCTTACTCATGAGCGAAGAAACCTTATTGGAATTTCCCTGCCAGTTTCCTATTAAGGCAATGGGCAAAAACGATGTTGAACTTGACTTACTGATTGTAGAAATTATTCTCCGCCATGTGCCCGAGATTAAGGAAGGTTCGGTCACTACGCGCCCAAGCAAAGGCGGCAATTACACGGCAGTTACCGTGACTATTGAAGCAACCAGCAAGAAACAACTTGATGCCATTTATCAAGACCTCACCGACCACCCGCTAGTGCTGATGGCTTTGTAGCCGTTGCCTATGTCGCCGATCATCCGTCAACTGGATAGGCAAGATTACCAAACCACTTGGCAAGCCATGCAGCAGTTCACTCTGACGCGCGACAGCGAAACCGCTGATGAAATTTGGGTTACCGAGCATCCGCCGGTTTACACGTTAGGGCTCAACGGCAAGCCGGAGCATCTCTTCAATACCGGTGCCATTCCGGTGATAAATTCTGATCGTGGCGGACAAGTGACCTACCACGGCCCCGGCCAAATCATTGTTTACACCTTGCTGGACATCAAGCGCCTGAATTTGAACATTCGCCAACTGGTGACGGTCTTGGAACAAGCTATGATCGGTACCCTCGCTGAATTTGGTATCACCGCCAATGCCAGAGCTGATGCCCCCGGCGTTTACGTAGATGAAAAAAAAATCGGCTCCATCGGTTTACGTATTAAAAAAAACTGTAGCTATCATGGCTTAAGTCTTAATAATCAGATGGATTTACAGCCATTTAACAACATTAACCCCTGCGGCTACCCTGGCTTACAAGTCACTCAAGTGGCCGAGCGTGGGGTGAATTTAAGCAATGCGGAACTCGCCAAATACGTTGTTCACGCAATTTCTACGGCACTATCAAAATGACACTTAAAGCGCCTTCACGCTCTACGCCCGACTCGCATCAACGCAACGCTGAAAAATTGGCGCGCATTCCCATTAAAGTGGAAACGCCAGAAACTGTGCTACGCAAGCCGGATTGGATACGCATAAAAATAACGGCCAGTGATGAAGTCACCCGCATTAAACAAATGCTGCGCGAGAAGAAACTGCATACCGTTTGCGAAGAAGCCGCCTGCCCAAACCTTAGCGAATGCTTCCAGCACGGTACGGCAACCTTCATGATCATGGGCGATTTATGCACCCGGCGCTGCCCATTTTGCGATGTTGCGCATGGTAAACCGCTGCCGCTGGATAAAAACGAACCCAAACACCTGGCCGACGCGATTCAGGCACTGGCATTAAAGTACGTGGTCATTACTTCGGTAGATCGGGATGATTTACGTGATGGTGGGGCAGGGCATTTTGCCGATTGCATTTACGCTATTCGGCAACAATCGCCTAGCACCAAGATTGAGATTCTGGTGCCGGATTTTCGGGGGCGTATCGAAAAAGCCGTTGCGATACTGGTCGCAGAACCTTGCGATGTGCTCAACCATAACCTGGAAACTGTGCCCAGATTGTATAAACAAGTCCGCCCCGGCGCTGATTACAAAGGTTCTCTGGATTTGTTACGGCAATACCACCAAGCCCATCCCGACACACCTACCAAGTCTGGCTTAATGCTCGGGGTCGGCGAAGAGCACGACGAAGTGCTGCAAGTTATGCAGGATTTATTGGATCACGGCTGCTCAATGCTAACGGTGGGACAATATTTGCAACCGAGCAAAGATCATCTCCCCGTAAAAAGCTACATCACCCCTGAGCAATTTGATGAATATGGGCGGGTTGCTAAAGCGATGGGCTTTAAGCAAGTCGCCAGCGGGCCGATGGTCAGATCGTCATACCACGCAGACCTTCAGGCCAAGTCAGTTATTTAAAGCTTAGATTCAACCCACTCCTGTAATTGCGCAACCACCCATTCGCCATCATCTAGCGGTAAATCATGTCCTGCCCAAGGATGACGGTGCAGTGGCAGATGCCACTTTTGCTGGATTGCTTCCGAGCATGCGGCGGCTACTAAACGATCTGTTTGGCTATTTAATAATAAAACTGGGGCTTGTGGTTTTATATCGCCAGGCCGGTAGCGGGCGGCGGCAATGATTTGGCGTAGGTGGTTACCGGCACTGATTGGCCGCAACTCATCGAGCGCAGCCCACGCTTGGGCGATGGCTTGATCATGATCTCGGCGATTGCTGATTAATTGCACAATCGCCAACTCGCGTTGAACACTATTGTTTAGCCTGGCTATATTGGCTATCTTGCCAAGACTCTGCCAACGCATGCGTTGATATGCCGGGCTTACATCAGCAAAGCTGGTGTTAATCAAACTAGCACCGGCAATGTCTTGCGGGTACCGCTGCATCCATTCCCACGCCACCATGCCGCCTAGCGATAATGCCAATAGTGTAATCGGCTGTTCGAGTACACCTTGCTTTAACGCTTGCTGACGCACAATTTCGACAATCTCGCGGATGGTCGCGGGGCTGGTTTCTTGATACCAATAGCCGGTGCCCGGCAAATCCAGCATAGTGATAGTGGCTGTAGGGAAAGCAGTTTGTAGCAACGAGATAAAATCGCCCCAATGCGCCGATTCCCGCGCCAAGCCTCTGAGTAACAGCCAATGCTGGTCACAGACTTTACTCATACCAAAGTTCCTTCGCTTGTTGTGTGTAGATTGCCTTTTCCGCTGCGGGTAAATGTACCCACGGTTGCGGATACAGCAAACTGCGATGCAGAAAATCGAACAACATAAAATGCCGTCGATAAATCCGTTGCTGCCGGTGCGGCAATAATGGATGAAACAAGCCGTGCCGGGAAAATAAATGCGTGGGATTTTTACGTAACCACAGCCAGGAACCCATTTCCAGCGTTAACGGCATGAATACCTGTTCGCCGGTACTTCGGGGAATAAACGCATCAAACAAATAATCCCACAAGTCGCCGTTGATGACGTATTCCTCACTCATGGGTTCAATTTTATAAATATGATTGGGATAGCAACGATCGAACAAGGCTTTTAATGCGTAAGCTTCAGCAATAAAGGCAAAGGGCGTTTTGCGTGATGCATACGGAAACCACAGCCGGTCTTTAATGCCAAATCCGGAATGTAAATCCAGCGCCATCGACAGCGGCGCAGTAAACAGTTGCTGCTCAACCACTTGGCACAAGGCCTGCGCCTCCCGCTCCATTGTTTGGGTATCGCCACGATACCAGGGCAACTTGGGGCTAATACGATGGCCGCTGTAAAGCCGCGTGGCGCCGATGCCTTCCACGGGCGAATTACGCATCAAATCGACGCCATTGCCATTGCAACGCGTGCCTAAAAATACACCGACCGGATTCACCAAGGGCATAAACACCAAGCGTGATTTTTCCAATCGAGCTAACAGCTCCTCATCCCAGTCCAACAACTGACTAATCGTCTCCATATACGACAAAATCACTTCCGAACCGATTTTTTCCAGCCCATGCACACCGCCGAAAAAGGCCAGCACCGGCGCTAGCGGATCAGTTGATCCTATGCTGATGCAATGAATGGGAAACTCCACATCTTTATACGGAATCCGTGCGACAACTTCAGTTGTTGCACGATCACCCAGCGACTCAATGATGCGTTCAAGTTGCTCAAGTTCTGGGATGTTGTTATTTACTAATGGCATGTAACTCCTTGTTACTGTCACAAAAATATCACAATATTGACATCAAACCTTAACCTGAACGGGTGAAGATTTGCCTCACATTATGATCAAAAGAGGAATTCTCCCGATGAAACAACGACACCTTACTCTGCACTCACTCCGATACCCTAATCTGGTAAAAATTACCATTAGCATGACCATGCTCAGTTTAATGATTAGTTGGGGCATTGAGTTTTTAGCCAGCGAGATATACCGGTTGGGCTAAGGCTTAAGCGATGCTTTAGGTTTTAAAAATTATCACGACCCTATGTGCTTGCGCGCGAGTTCGTGGTCTTTAATCCGTTCATGGTTCGACAAGCTCACCATGGGCGAATTAAAGCCTTGATTTAGTCTTCTACCATTTGAAAAGCAATAAAATACAAACTTATTGAGATTGCTATAACTAAACCCTGCGCACGGATTGGCAAGTCTGCTCTTGAAAATCAGACGCACCATCAACAATTTCAGCCCGTATCATCGTTCTGGCTTCATCACTGATTGCCACCCGGGTTTTTCCTGCTGAGTTAATCGTAGGCAGAAAATTAACCATCACTTCAATGCTGTCAAGACTGAGCATCTTCAGCAAATGCGGCACAAACTCATCATCACCGACAAAAGGTGCGTGCCGCTTGGCTTGGCCTTGATAGCTTAATGAGACAGGCTGAATGACTGCTCGGGTTAACATTGCCGGTTGAAACAACGAGGCATGAAAGTGCAATACGTCCTCACCTACAGTTGTCGTACCTTCTGGAAACACCACGATATTGCTGTGCTGTTTCAACAGCCAGACCATTTGTTCGGTGGTGGCATGAATATGCTTTTTATCACCGCGACGAATAAAAATAGTCCCCGCCTGCTTGGCCAGAAAACCAATCACCGGCCAGCTTAAAATATCGCTTTTGGCGACAAAGTAGCCCGGCAGATAACGCCCTACGACGATAATATCCAGCCAGGAAATATGATTGCAGACTAACAGCGCGCCCGGCTCGGGCAATTCGCCCTGCCGAGTGATACGCAAGTTAAGAAGCACGCTAAACCACTGTAGCCAATGCATTTTTATGGCATCTCTCAGGTGTTTGGCGTATTGCTTAGAACATGTAAAAGTAATGACCGGGAATGCCCCGGCTGCAATCACAAAGCCGACAATAAACAGTAAAACAACCAATCCCAATCTAAACAGCAAGCGCAGTTGTGCTTTCATTAGTTGTCTTATGGCCTCTCATGTAATGTTTACTGTAGCGTTCTTGCAATTGATCTAGCGGCAACAGCACGAATAAATCGATGCAGTTAAAGTCTTCATCCCAGCAGGGTTCACCGCACACCATCGCGCCAAAGCGAAAATACGCTTTTAACAACGGCGGAATGCCCGACTCATCGCGCTGGCATCTTAAATGGCTTGGTACAGGGATAGCAGGAGATACTTGTAAAGAAGCTGGCGCGATATTTTTGCTATCAATATTTCGATACACCGCATCCACAGCAAAACCGCTGGGGCCAGGTGTGATGCTGGTACAGCCGAGCAAATAATTAAATTTGCCGGCCAACGCATATTCAACCAATGCTGACCAAAGCGTAGTTAACACCACGCTGCCACGATAATCAGGATCGACACAGGTTCGGCCTATTTCCAGAAAGCGGCCCGGCAACGCTAATACCTGATCCAGATTGAATTCGCTTTGTGAGTAAAAATGTCCCAAGCGTTCCGCTTGATGTTGGTTAAGCAAGCGCGAATAGCCGACGACTTTTTCATTGAGATTATCGTAAACCACCAAATGATCGCAGTAAGCATCAACTTCGTCGTAATCCAAGCCTTCGGCTTCTGACTTGAGCTTAGCGCCCATTTCTTTGGCAAAGACTCGATAACGTAAGGCTTGCGCCTCTTTAATCAACTCATCTGACTTGGCTACAAAGCAATCCAGTCGTTTAGAAGACTTGATGTGGGATGATGTGTGTAGTGTTTTCATAAGGTTCCACGCAGCTTAAAAAAGATGTGGATACCCTAAACAATCAACGTGTCAGCTTTGTGTCGAATTGATGACCAACGGATGACAGAATGGTTAAGTTTTGATGACGACTAGCTTGGTGAACGGCGCTGATTTATTCGGTAACATTGTCAGTAGGGAACCTCTAAAAATTATTCATTCATGCTTCGACAGACTCAGCACGAACGGATAAGTAATTGATTTAATAAGATAACCGTTCGCACTCTGAAGCCGCGCGAGATAAATTGACGCACAAACGCGAGATAAATTGCCGGTTTTGCAATTGCGGATTACGCAACTTAATTGCGCGTCATGAAACAACACAACTACTCAATTGTAATTGCCAGCTCAAAAATAGCATCAACTTCTGCATTGGTTTTACCTAATGCAGTAGCAATACCGACAACGGCAGGATGTAAACGTTTATACGTTGTGAAATACTCCCACATGTCCTTTGTATCCTGATTAGCCACTAGGATAGCTTGCTCGACTGTTGATCTAAGCCCAAGTTGGTTAAGTGCTATCCTAAACTGACCAGATGTGCATAACATTGCAGCCCTTGACGCCTCAATATCAAATACCCATACACCATCAACCCAATGATAAAAACCATCCGGTTTAGAGATAGCCGTTAATCCAGCTGGCAACGCGCCCAGTTGGTCATGCTCGATTTGATTACCTGTTGCCGTATCCCAGACAATGCCGCGAAAATCCAGTTGATTTACCCACACGCCATTGACTGCCACCGGCCATGTACCATTAACCAGTTCCGGCTCAGTTTCCAGGGCATTGTCTGGGGTTATATAAACACCAGACTGCTCGGGGCTTTCTTGCGCATCATAATGATGCGTAAATAAATTACCATCACCATATAAATACACACGCTTAATCATTTGTACCTCACTATAAATTTCACACCCATTGCAGCGGCATAGTTGGCCGCACCACCCGTTGTTGTCGTTGAAAAAATCCCGCCAGCTATCTCAGGAGTCGCGCCCGAAGCACTACCATCCGCATTAGATTTAATACCGCCATATGTATGAAAATGGCCTATAACCGCTCCAACACTATACGTTCCAGGGGTGGCCAGCATTAACGCAAAACCAATAGGAACCCACGGCGGCGAAAAATTACCAGACGATGCCCCACCACTCCATGAATAGCCGATTCTTGCGAACAACGCCGGGTAAATCGCCGGGTCTAAACTCAAACTAACCGCAGGCGGGCAGGCAATACAGCCAGACGGGACGGTATTACCTGCAAAAGCTTTAATAACGCCAATATCATCAGACCCCCCCGCACGCAAAAACGATAGGCACCGAACAACGCCGGATGGGTAGCCAATCCAAACTGAGTAATCACCATCTTGAGTGATGATATTGTCACCGCCCAGTAAAATTAGAGATGCGCTATTAGTTAGCGTTTGTGATCCGGCATGACGGACTGTTTTAACATTGCCAGCCGTTAGCGTAATAGCGGTGATTGTTGCCGTGCCGGTTAAATCGACAGTATCGCCGGATGCTGCATTTAGATTAACTGTAGCCGCACTGGCAATATCGGTGCCCAACTGCTGTTTTAACGATCGAACAGTAAAATCCTGAGTAGCAGAGCCATTAACGGCTGCCCCGCCCGGTGAACTTTGCGATATGGTCCAGGCTGACCCTGAACCGGCTCCCTGAATGCTGGCCACATAAACACTTAGTGCCCCAGTGCCGGAGTTATAGGCGGTCACGTCCCCAAACATCCATTGTGTGCCGTCAGCTGTCAATGCAACCTTAACCGACATCCCCACTACGTAACTTTTTGCCGTTTGCACAGTCAGAGACAGCGCCCCCACAGCAATAGTTAGCGCCGAGGCGCTGGTTGAATTAGTTGAATTGTTATTCATGGCCAGCGCAGCCGCATTAAGCTCCTCGGAAAAACCCGGCAACTCAGCCATGAAATTATCAACCGCATCAACCAATTCGCGATCCGTTAAATTGTGATTTACAACCGTAATCGGTGTAATTGCCATTATGTTAACCCTTCGATATCGATCGAATAAATTGAAAACTTTGGATAAGAAATTATTGAGGAAAAATCCTTGAAAAACCCATATATGACCGTTGATCCATAAATATCAGAGCCGATATAAACAACAGCTGTAGAACGATATGAAGCTAATAACGAATAGGTTGCATCGACCAAGTGCTTATCAACATCAACTTGGAAACTGCCGTTTTTATTAAAATCCCGTTCTAAAATCGAGTAGTTACCGAACGCATCCCTCGTTTTAACGCTGTAATCCTGAATACCCACTTTAGCGCCGTACTGCGTGCCACCAATCTCCCTTTGATAGCCCAGCACAAAAACACCCAGTCTTGCCGTGGCACCAGGATCATTAATAATGATAGTAATACGAGGGTTAGAGCGTTGTGGAAGATCTAAAACAACCAGGTCGGTCTTACGCACAACTGGCTCATAAAAATAGCTATACAGGTCATAAACGCCACTGGCATCGACCAGTGAATAGGTTTTGTTGTAAACCTCAACCCCAAACGTATCGACAACGATGACTTTCGCAGAGCTGCCGGCAACATTAAATAACCCAATAGAGTCAATCCTACCCACTGCTTGCACCGTGACATTCATCGAGTCGGGCGCCGTCGATTGCGAGGTAACTGACTCGTCAAACATCCTCCATCTATTGGTTTTACCCACCTGCAGCCAAACAGTTGGCGAGGTTTCCGGGGTATTGCCGATATTGCCAGCGGTTAGCGACTCATAAACGGTGTGATTGCTGAGTCTGATAACCCGCGCACCCAGCGCATAGGTGCTACCCACCAGCCACTCGGGATAGTCAGTTTCAGCAATATTTGAGCTAACCAGGGCGGTGTCGGAATCCACTACAAACGGCCGGATGATAATCATGCAATAACCCGCGTTGCAGGCAGGCCATCACCTTCCCAGCGTTTCAAAAGTTTTGCCATATCTGCCGTGTTTTGAGCTATGGCCAGCGCCTGTGCTTGTTGCTCAATGCGCAGTTGTTTTACCTCGTTTGCTACAGCGTTATTGCTCTCGGCAACGGTGGTAAATGCGGTGGTCATTGGGGTGCTGGCAATGCCCGGAAGAAGCTGGTTTGGGCTGCCAGTGGGCATAAACGTTGTGTTTGGATTAGCAGGCAGTAGATCGGTTGCGGCTTTAATACCGGACAGGCTAGCAAGCCCTAAATACCGTTTGTAATCGACGGCGCTTTTAAAATTATCTTGCGTCAACAGCTTCATGCTTTCTCGCAGCTTTTCCATGCTGGCATAATACGTGTCGGCTGCTGTGGACAGCTTTAGTAATTGATCGTAACGCTCACGCCCTGCCTCAGTGTCCAGTTGTTGGGCATTGACCAGGTCGCGGTAAGCATTGCGGCTGTCGGGTAGCGTGATATTCATGTCGGCTAAGCTCGCGGTCAAGCGGCGCGTGGTGTTGGCCAGCTGCTCAGACTCTGAGTAAAACTTGCGGTAATAGTCATCAAACTGGGCTTGAAACTCTTTGATGCCGCCTGCCAGCTGTACCAGACCATCAGCCATATCGATCGCATCGCCCTTAAAACTGCTGCCGAACAGGTCGATCGCATCCAGCACGATTGCCTTTTCGCTAACCAGCCGGGTAGCAGTTTCGAACATGCCCTCGCCTAACTTTTGGTACTTTTTGATCATGCTGCCGAAAATAGCGCTGGTCATGGTGTCGAGCTGGGTAGACAGCACGTTGTTGAGCGTTTTAATCATGTCGTCAGACGACAGGCCGTGCAGGCTGATTTTTAGCTTAGGAATGACATAATTATTAATAGAGCTGGTCATGTCATCACCAAACTCGGTAGACATGGCCAGCATTGAGGTGCCCATGCCGCGAAAGATCTCGGATAACGAATCTTGAAAATCGGCATTAACCGGCCCCATCACCTCGGACACTTTTGAGGACTTGCTGAACCAGCTTTTTTTGGTTTTTGTTATCTCAGTGTATTGAGCGGCGGAGATATCGCCACCATTTAATATGGAGGCTAATGAATTGCCGCCCGCATAGATGCCGCCGCCAGTGATTGATGTTTTGGTCGTACCGAAAATGCCTTTGAGGATGTAGTTGCCGATCGGATCAAATACCTTAGATGTACCAAACGTCAAATATGTCCGAATACCATCAACCATGCTCCTACCGATGCTCTTATTTAATACAGTACCTAAACCTGCAATAGCTGGGGTAGATAATCCACCACTTTGAAACAGCTTAGTTACAGAGTCAGTAATGCCCTTATTCATGGCCGCGACGCCGCTATTAATCCCCCGTAACTCGCGGTATTCGGTGGCGTGAATGTCTTGCAAAAGGGTATAGGTTTTACTGATGGACTCGGACTTAGCTGCAGGATCTCCCAACACAGTACCGGAATCCGGTGATGTCGGTACTTGGCCTTTAGGCACGGAACTACCACCGAATTGAAACGTCCCGGCACCGGCCGCAGACAACACACTACCCACAATAGCCGCCATCGCTGCCATCCTCGCAAAAGCGGTGTACGGATCGCCCTTACCTTGCTCTAAAACTGCCGATGCCGCTTTAATACCTAATCCGGCAATATCGGCCATGCGCTCTGTGACACTGGCCGCCAACGCGATAACGTTAAACGCCCGCCGCGCGTTGGTATTTTCTTTAAACATGTTAGCGGTAGCGCTGGATATTTGCCGAATGCCAGACAATGAGCTTTTTAATTGCTCATTCTGCAAACGCTTTTCTTCATTGGCAATTTTTATCCGGTTGGCGCTCTTCTTTTCCGATTCCGGCTCGGCATCATTAGCAATACGCGCGGCGCTGTTAGCTTCCAGCTCCTTAGTGGTGTCGGCAATGCTTTTGGTCAGGTTATTAAACGCTCCAGCGATTAAATTAACCCCGCCCAGGGCACCATCGAATATAGAAGACGACACATCGCTCAATGCAGACGCGCTGTCTTTAGCGCGGTCCAGTGACTTAACGTAATCATCAACGCCCTTGGTCGCGTCTTGGCTACGCTGCAGAGATACCTCGTCTTGAATCGCGGTAATATCCGCCCAGCCAGTATCGGGCGTGCTGCCTTTGGCTTGGTTGCGGGTATCATCCAGCTTGGTCAACCAAAACACATAGTCTTGGATGGAGATGGCGCCGCGATTATAGGCTTTGGTGTACTCCTCGATGTTGGCAACAAAGGCAACATCCGGGTTCGCACCTTCGCGCATCGCTTGGGCACGGTCTTGTTGTTTTTTAAACTCCCTTTCAGCATCGTCCTGTTGTTTTCTTGCTGTTGATGCTGCGCTACGACCTGATGACCGGCTATTTTTAGCCGCGCTATCGGTGTAATCCTTAGTAATACGGTCTAGTAAATCAGGTGTAGCACCAGCAGCTTTAGCAGTGGCTAGAGCTTTGTTGTATTTTTCCAGCGGGGTTAGATATTGCTCTGTAATCTTCTTTAATTCGGTTTGTTTATCAGCGAGGGTTTTAGTATCCGCCGCCATTTGTTTCAACGACTTTGATGCTTGCGCCTCACCTTCGGCAATAATTAGATCATAATCGTCATACTTCGCTTTTTTATCATGCTGCTTAGCAGCAATATCAATCAGCTCATTGCGTTTTTTGTATTCGGCATCCAGCTCCCTTAAGCGCGCCTGTTGTGCCATGCCGCTGCGTGGGTTAGCGCTGGACAACTCAGCTATGCGCTTTTCCACATTGGGGAGGGTGTCCGGGGTGACGGCGTCAGCCGCTAACTTAACGGCATCTGCTACATGCAAAAAATCAGCCGCCGAATTAACAAAATTATCAAAGGCGGTACTGATACGATTTAAGTTATTTTGGATGCTATCAAAGCGGCTATTGCCGTAGGTTTCATCTAACACAGCGGCCAATTTTGGCAAAAAGTCACCGGCGAGAACCTCGCCTTTTTCCAACATCTTGCTCAGCTCTTCCGTGGTAACGCCCATCGCTTTAGCAGCGGCAGAAAAGGCCCCCGGTAGACGCTCGCCCAATTGCCCGCGTAATTCTTCAGCCGCCACCGTGCCTTTGCTCATCATCTGGCCAATGGCTAATAATGCGCCAGATGTATCGTCTGAGCTTTTACCCAGTGCCGCCATCGCCTGGCTAACTGATGTAAAAATTGCCTCAACTTGATAGGTAGCTAATCCCGTACCCTTAGCAGAGGCTTGCAACTGCGAAAATGCATTAGCAGAGGATAATAAATCAGTCCCCAAACGCTGGGCAGTTGCTTGTAAAAACGCCATGGAATCGGCGGCTCCAGCAGCGCTACCACTGGTAATCTCCAATGATTTATTGATGCTGTCAAACTTTGCCGCCGTAGGGATTAGCTCTCGCACCGCAGCCTTAATGGTATAAAATGCTGCGGCTAGGCCAACAGTACCCACCGCCATTGATTTTAAACTAGCAGTTATGGAGTCAACGCTGGCCGTAGCCGTTTTGCTATTGCGCTCAATATCAACCGCCATCTGCGTAGATGCTGAACCACCTTTTTGCGCCTCAGCAGCAACCCCAGCCAGCGCTGCTTGCACCTCTTTAGATGCCTGCACCGCTACTTTGCCGTCACCGGTAATGATAAGTTTTAGACCAATCTCTTTGCTCATATCATTTTTTCAGTTTGCTGTTGAGTGCCTTAATTGCCGCTTCTTCCATTATCTGCAGGCCGTTAAATACGCCCTTGCGATCGGCTTTTTTAACGCCCTGTGCCCACATCACCGTTTTAACTGATGGGTAATCCAGCCCTCTCCAAATGCCTGACATACCATCTATTCGCCAGGCAGAACCTAACGCTAAAAAAACCAGCACCGTTTCCCGGTTTTCGGGAAAAACCACAAAATCGGGGTCGGTAATCTGATCATCAGGCAGGATGATATTAAACCCACTGGCCGATGCTTTTAGGGCTGAGTTATCGCCGCCGCCTTGTGCCCAGTACTCGGCGGCCTCGATTAGTTTTTTCGGGCGACCGCTCCATCGCTGTCAAAAAACGCGGATGAAATAAAAATATTAATTTTTGGCAGTGATTTTAATAAAAGCCGTAAATTGTCCTTATTAAATTCAGTCGCACCGTTTAAATCGACGTCCTCCCAGCCTGTTAAAAACTCGGATATATAGGCGACATCAGCATCCAGTACCTGGTCGATGCTGTTACCGGTATCGCCCTGGTGGCGATTGCGCAAATCGACGACTTGCGCACGGTCCAACCGTTTAAAAATAGCCGTAAACTCCTGGTCTATGCTGCCGCCATGCTCGCTGACGATCGCAAATTTAACAGGGTATTTATACGTTACCGATGCGTTTAGGGTTTCTAATTTAAAAGCCATGATTTGTCCTTATTTAGTGCAAAAAACGAGGTCGTTGTTACCGGCTGAGCCAGTGGGGATAAACTCCAGCGTAAACGGCATAGTGGATATACCGTTGTCGTCGCCGTAGGACGGCGCGGCAATCTGGGCGCTTTTGCCCACAAATGTGACGACATTACCGGCGGTATTACCGTGCTTTACCGAAAACGGCCCAGTCGCGGAATTTTTAGCCGCTGTCCACCAATCCTTTTCCGCAACTGTTGTTGCATCAATGGTCACATTGCCGGTCACCTTACGATCAGTGATAAAAACCGCTTCTTGGCCGATGACATTGCGATAGGTAACCGGGTTACCAAGATCAAGCGACAGCGCGGAAACAACCGCATTGGTATACCCGATTAGATTGATGTTGGTAGTATTAGCAGTTGAGATAGTCGCAGGCACCTGGTACCCGGCGTAATTAACAGCAGGCAGAGATACATCAGTCACAGTACCGAGCAGGCCGGTAAATGAGCAGGTAAATGACGGGATTGCCTTAGGTGATAAATCCCATTTGATATTGCCCATCGCCCCCAGCAAAATGTGCTGCACCCCGTCTTTAATAAAATAAATTGTTGCAGACGAATTGGCGATCGATTTGCTGAAACTAGAATTTGGCGTGTATAAAACACCCGCACCGATGCTGTACCCGCTAGTCGCATCAGGGGCGACGGCCCAAGCTTTGGCAATAGTTGCAATTTTCGTCGTGCCGTCATAACTGATAATTTCGCCAGTTTGGGCATTACCCGTACCCGATACGATATTGAGAGTTTTTGCGATGTAAAAATCATCAATGGCAGATGCGGCAGCGGCAAGTTTAATGGATGTCGTTGATCCGCCCGCCTGCGCAGTACCGGTGACGGCTGCAGCGGCAATGGTTTCGGAAAAATTACACGCTTTATAAATCTTGCCCCAGGCGGGCGGGGTTGCGGCAACACCAGAGCCAGCCAGCTCCACTTTAAACGAGACTGTCGCGTAATTCTCGACCCTAATCGATCCAGATCCGCCGAAAAAAGGCCTGATAAAATCACGCTGCACGGCCGATCCCTCCAGCGGGCTAATCGATAAATCCTTGCCGACCAGGATTGCATCCGCCCCCGTCAAACCGGGATCAACACCGTAGGTTGTTTCTATGCCAAATAAAATAAACGTTTTATTAGTCGCTAATGCCATTAGATTGGCTCCTCAGTGTCGTGTTTTGGGGATTTTTGGGCTTTACTTCAGCTGCCTTAGCGGCCTCTTGTGCAATCCAATCGTCATAGGGCATACGCGTGCCAGAGATAGGATCGACGATAAAAGTGCCTGCCTGGCCAGTGTACTGATCTTGCATAGATGCTCCTAAATTGAGCTAATGAGTTGAGAGGTTTTGTAGGTGTCTGACCAGATAAAAGTGCCGTTAACAAAACCGATGATTTTTCCGCCGGCTTTTTCAAATGGGTCGAAGGCAGCATGCGGCTGCCAGCCGAGCAGAGCCTCTTTTACTGCGACACGTTGGATATGATTGAGATCTGCAGCATCGGTGCCGCGGCTATCGCGGACATTGCGCACAACAGTAACGATGGCAAACCGCTCAAATTGCTGCTGACGCGTTGCGCCGACTAGGTTGCTTGGATCGTCAGATTCAGACTCTTGAAAAATATAACAGCCGTTATCAGACAGACGGCCTTTCAGGATGCTGGCTAAATCCACAGCGCCCGCCACCTCTTTAAAAGCCGGTATTTGGGTGCGGATTCTGGTTTCGATAAGGGGGCGGATATTGATCATGGCCACAGTTTATCGGGCCATTGAATGTGATTGGTTTAAAGCGCTTTAAGGGTTGGAGCGGGATTGAGAGTTAGGGGATTTGCTTAAGCTGTTTTTGCAGGGTTTTGATTTTAAACTCGTAATCAAGCGCGCGGTCGATAAGCTGTTTAATCGCGTGGAGGCTGAGCATGTAGCGGTCTGGCTTGGTGCCGTGGAGTAAATCTGCCGATAGGTGTGCGATGCTGAAAAAGATCATTTTAATGTCAGATTCCAACAAGCGAATGGTGCGCTCGATGCCGGCATCTTCATCCCCTTTATCAACGGGGACGTGGGGTGCTTTATCAGTAGCCACCGCCATCCCGGCCAAATATGGGGATGACTGCGACAAACTCGACGCTGTTAGTGGTGCTGTCTACAACTGTGCCGGTCACATCAGGCCCTAAGCTGATTTGGCCTTTGGCCACTTGCACCAGGTACTTGATAGCCTGATCGTAACGAGCCTGCACTTGCTCAGTCACCGCATCATCATATAAATAGTATCTGGCTAGATCACAACCAATACGCACCAAGTTGGCAGGTACGGTTGCCAAGGGTAGATAGGCGGTTAAATAGCCGTTGATTTCTGCCGTGGCGTCAGCGATAGCTTGATCGAGCACGGTGTAATCAATGCTGCCGGTGTTGTTGCGGTCGCTTAGCTGGATAAGCTCGGCTTCGCTAAAACGGTCGATCAGGTCTTGGGCGGTGCAATAGCTCATAATTTAACTAATCGCTGCCCACCAATGCCCATTTTAAACGTTGCTGCTACCGTTGTATCTACTGTAAACGCCAACGTCGTAGTATTTAGTAAATTGGCCCCGCTGTCGCCAAACACAATAGGAGGAAAAACAGCATGCTGAGCAATAACGCGACCTAGTTCAAACGAGCTACCGGGCATTAGATCCACGGTTACACGCCCCCCCCCGATCGCGTCACGTATATCTAATCGGAGCGAGATAATAACTGGTATCGCGCCGGATAACGGCTCGATAAAATAGTCAAACTCTAGACCATAGGTATCTCCTAACGCTATACCTAAAGGGGATTTAAAGCCGTTGCCGGCTGCCGACGGGTCAAAAGTTATTAATATTTTTCCGTTGCCGGCACCAGTAGTAACAAACTCGCAAGTTTGGTATTTTTTACCGTTGATTGTTTCTATTTTGGCGTTCTGCCGGGTTGCCGAGTTGGCCTGCAAAGCCAGATTAGTCGCAATATCGCCAAATCCAGACGATGAGAACGTTAATAAAAATTCATTGGCAAAATTATTATAGCCTGGGTAACGCGGCCCTAACGATTCTCCAAACAGTCTCGTCAATATTATTAACTCTTGTTGAGCCATGGCGTATTGACCATTTACATTTAGGTGGGTGCCGTCTATCGATATATTAGGCAAAAACGCGCCTGTGCCATCATGCGTAATGCCTGCAGTGTCAATAAATATAATTTTTCCGCCCGAATTTTCCGAGTATTTTTTATAGGCAGAATTCAGCGATACTGCTATTTCTCTAGTGACGCCAATATCAGTTGTAACACCACTAAAACCATACAAGCCAGTATCTACAACGACAACTCCGCCCATAACAAGTCGGTTTATTGCCTCAATGTGATCATTATATACAGCTGTGAATATTGCTTCTCTTGTCGCCGATGTAGTCCCCAGTATTGAGTTTATGCCACCTCCACGAAAAAATATAACGTCTGGGTTAGCAGCTACGACGTCGGCAATAGCGCGCCGACTTACTGAATATGTGTCTAGGTCTCGTGCGATTATTTGTGCATTGGTTTGGCCTGAAATACCGGCATTGGCTACAGGGTAAGCTTGTGGATATAGATGATTTATCTGCATCTTATCGGCGGTCATAGCCAGAGCAGTTAGCCCAGTATTCCAGGTTGTTGCAACAACGCTACTAGTATCGATATCTAATGACGGCTTAGTGCGACCATAGTCAGACAATGAACTACCGATTGTTGCAAGCCTTACTGGGGTTTTTCTTTGTATCCCGCTCTTAACCTTGTTATTTTCCGCAATTTTGAAAAATCTCGGCGGCGAGCTGATCGAATAATTATATGCACTGTCGAATGATACAACCACAACGCTATAACTGCCTGGCGACAGACCGCTCAACTTAATTACGTTAGTTTTACTTGTTGCAGCAGCGGTATCACTGCCATTTAAAAACGCCGCATATCCCACCACCCCCACTGCATCGGTAGAGGCAGACACAGTAATCGTCGCCCCGTCAGCAGTAATATTGCTGATCACCGGCACACCGGGTGCAGTGGGTGCCGTGGTATCAGCAGCACGCGGGTTGGTTACCGCGGGCAAGGGCTGACCAGATAACTTGGAAAATATGCGGCTTTTGCTGACCATTTGTTACTCCGTTACGTCGCTAACTGTTGATTTAACCGACTTCTTTTTTACAGTTGGCTTGTCATTCGAAATTGCCTGGACATCCTGAACATACTGAACATCCTGAACATCCTGAACATCCTGGACTTCCTGGACATCCTGAACATCCTGAACATCCTGAACATCCTGAACATCCTGGACTTCCTGGACATCCTGAACATCCTGAACATCCTGAACACCCTGAACACCCTGAACACCCTGAACATCCTGGACATCCTGGACATCCTGGACTTCCTGGACTTCCTGGACTTCCTGGACTTCCTCCAGCCATTCCGCCGGTTCAATCACCCCCAATGCGATCAATTTGTCAGCATCATCAATATCGATGTCATCGACTGTAATCAATGCATCGACAGCCAGAGTGTGGCCATCATGCTTGATAGGGTCGATAACCCGGTAGCCCGTTACTTTAATAGTCGTGCCGGGCATCTTAAGCCACCGCCGCGCTGATTAAATAACCCGCCTCAGCACCTGCAATAACCGGCGCGACTTCGTCGATAATCGGGAAGATCCATGAGCGGGTATTCTTTTCATAATACGGCTGATCGGCCACCGGATAATTGCGTAGGCGGTAGGTATAGCCGTAACTTGGCGTACCCCTTGCCGCTAATGTGGCAGTGCGGGTATAGGCGACTACGACATTTTTACCCCAGACATCGACATTAGTATCTGAGCCATCCAGCGCAATAGCATCACCGACCAAAAATGTTTCGACATCAAAAATAGCCGCCATTTGCTCTTTGGTTAATCGCGGCTGGCTATTGCCACCGACGATGGAGATAACGCCGTTTAAAATCGCGGCATCAACCAGTTTAGGGTGGCGTTTTAAAATTTTCCAGACCTTGGGGCCGACTACGACAGTATTGGGCCGCTGGCCAGTAGTCGCTCGAATCGCTTCAATCGCGGCATCGACATCGCCGATGGGGTCGGAGTTAGTATAGTCAGACCATTGGCTGGTACCGGATAGCGTTACCTTATTGCCAACTGGGTAATTTGCCGCAGTAGTAGCCATGGTAGCCTGTTCGATTTCCAAGCGTAAATCGATAATGTCCTTAGTTGTCAGCACGGTGGTGCTGCTCATATCAATACCGGGCACCACGTTCGCCTCTTCATCGATTTCCACCGGCAACACGCCCTCTAACGCTTGCTGAGTCAGCGAAAATTTACCTCCCGAAAAACCCACATTGATACGGCTGATATTGCTACCTGGTGAGCGGGCTAAGTTGTATTGCCGCCACGCGCTTTTATCAAACGTGATAATGGTGCCGCCGCGGGCGCCGACGACCACCGGCGGAAATAACGCCATACCGACAAATGAGTCATTGCGGTAACCGCGCGCAACGGTGCTTAAAACAGGATCGACAACGCGTGCAGCGCCGGGGGTAAGTTGTGGCATGATTAACTCCTTAGTTTTGGATCAAAATAACTTCGACAAATTGTCCAGCAGCCGCGGCGACTTCGCCCGGTGCCAGCCTACCCAGCGTAACGCCTGCCGATTTGGTTACCGCACGACCGGACGCATCTGCCTCGACTAGGGCATTGGCAGCAATCGCTGCACCCACCTCGACAGTTGCTGTACCTAGGTTAACGACGGGCACACGTTCGCCGGATACGCCCGCCGTTTTGGTAACGCCGATGGCATTACCGGCCGCGCCCGTTTGCGCACCAGCACCGGTCACAAAGCGATCGGCGATGACAGTACCGGTTAGCAGCAAGGTCAGGGTTAAAAGTGGTCTATTTTGTCTACTCATGATGGCTCCTTAGCGGTTAGACACGGCATGCAGCGCCGCCTGGTAATCGGTTTTATGCGCTAACTGATAAGCCAGCGCATCGTTGTGGGTTTTTAGCGCGGCAGTATCGACCGGTAGGCCGTCGGGTGAGGCAAAATCTACCGTATGCGCATCGCCTGCAGCCGCGCCAATTTCGCCGAACTCAATCAGCTTTGGCAGTTTTGCTAATAGGTCAGTTTTAAACACATCTATAAGCGGTTGCTTGGCATCGCCCTCGCCAAACTCAATCACGTCGTCGTGCCCGGCCATAAAGTCCAGAACGGCAGCGACGACGTTTTTTTGTGGGATGGATAGTTGCCCGGCCTTAACTAGGCCTTCAGCAAATGCCAAGTGGCTGGCATGCGCGGATTCAGTTTTGCGGGTTTTTTCGGCTTCCGCAAAGCTGGCTTCCCGCTCCTTTAACAGTCGATTCTCTTCTTCCAGCGCAGCCAGCCGCGCTTTATCTTCTACGGACATAATGTCTCCAGGGTTAAGTTCTTGGTAAGAGGGGGATAAATCGGTTGCAGCTTGGTCGTCGGCTTCTTCGCGCAATTCATCTTGTGCGGACTGCTCGAGCAGTTGCACAGCGTCATTAGGGATAGTTTGGTCAGCGGCTTCTAAACCAAATTTAGTGATAAAAAACTCACGTAAATTGCGCCATAGACTGGCATTTTGCACATCGTCGTATTCGTTAAAATCGACAATGCCTTGCTCGTTATCTGCAAAAGACGGATTGCGCATGCCTTTTACAGCAGGCGGTTGCGCCCCTAAAAATCCGACATGACGCAAATAAAACACGCCGGGTACCGGATTGCTTGGCGAGTCTGGCGAGTAAAACGAGGCACTGATTTTTTTAAATGCGCCGCTGGCGACCAGCTCGGCAAAATCGGGATTGACTTGAATGGGGTCAGCTTCCAGCGTGTTACCAGCAAAGCTTAAGGCTTTAATCCAGCCATAAGCAGGGCCGTCGGCTTTGGGATGGCCCACAACAATCGGTGCTTCATGTAGCGCCGGATCGTAAGCCGCCGCTGAAGCCAGCAAGTCAGTTTCAGAAAAGCTCAGCGTGGCACCATTCATGGCAGTGTGCTGGCCGGTTTTGAATATTTGGAGTTTTTTTGTCATGGCTGCAGTTTATGCAACCAGGGTGGGAGTTTGGTTTAAAGCGCTTTAAGGTTTGTGAAGGATGACAACCATTGGGAGGATGTCCTCGCAATGGTCTTAGATCTGCAGGATGGGTAGAGCATTGCGCAACCCATCATAAATAGAATAGTTTTATTTTTCCGCTTGCGGGATATAGCAGTAACGAACAAGGCTGGTTTTATCTGGGCAATGCTTATCGGCTTCTATGCGGTCCTTCTTGTCTGTTGATAGTATCGATATAAAGCCCTTTGCTGCTAAGCACTCACCATAAAGCTTTTGCTTTTCTCGCTCCATTTTATCAGCATGTCTTAATTTATTTTGTTGATCTGCTTGTATAGCAGACAGCTGGCTTAAGCTGTTTTCCAAGCCCATACCCGATACATAGGCCCGTGTCTGCTCAGGCGCTGCTGTATCTATGGTTGCTCTATGTGACTCATATTCGCATTCAGCCGTGGCTTTGTCATAGTCAACTTGGGTAGCTGATTGATTAAATTTATTATGGACCATATAAATAGGTGGGGCATCTTCCTGCCAAAGCGGCAACCCAGCTGCGCAATAAAAATAATTAACTGAATTTATCCAGCCTGTATCCTTGTTTTTATTAACGACCGCTGTATTGCCATCAAACTTAGTCGCCCGCTTTTTAAACCATTCAGCGTCGTTTTCACAATCCACTGCACTGCAATTATCAACCCCAGCAGCCCGGCATGGCTGTTGATAGGCGGTTTCAATTATTTTTACTTCTTGCCAGCCGGGATACTTAAGATTCGCACAGCCCGTCAGCGCCACGCTGACAGCTATTGCGGTTAGGGTTAGTTTCTTCATAGTTTCCTCTAGTGTTTTTAATTAGTAACCAAATTTTTATTTTTAATAGTTTTAGACCGGGCTGCCCGCATTTCGCGAATCAACGCCGCAACATGGTCTCGCCAATCGATATATCGAGCGATATGATGAACTTCACGAGACGTTACAAAACTATACTGGGTAACATCAGCTGGACCCACAACAGCGTTTTTTGATGATCCCAATCGGGTCTCTAACTGGATAAAAACGACATCAGCCCGCAGTTCATAATGATAATGGATGCATCGACTCGGCGGGAGTGCAGCAACCCAGTTTAAATAATCGTAGCGATCCGATGGGTTATTAAAACGCGGTTGATTTTTTTGCATTACTATTTCCTCTACTTTTAATGACAATGTAGCGTTTATAAACGGTTTATGGGGTCGCTGAATAGCGTCATCGGCCTTTTGCAGTATCGTTATTGCGGTTTTTACAAAAAAACGCCTTAAAACGCTTTATTTTGCGGTTTAATCAAATAGCCCTTGTTGGCCGTCATTATTGTATTTTTTATGCATCTCATCGGTAATACAGACTAAAACCCCTGGGAATGTTTTGCATAAAAAAATGGATACTCGATTGGCTAGGTCTTTAGCAACAGACTCATTTAATCCGCACAATACTAATTCGGCGGGTAAAAAATCCTCGATCACAAATACTGTCACGGGCTTTTTACTGGCTTGCTCAGGCGGCAGTGGAAACATATCATGCTGCACTTTGCGTACCGATGCTTTGCGTTGCCGCTTAATGATCGAGTAAATTTGCATGGTGCTGAGCGCGTGCTTGATTCCCAAATCAGCATGATTAGTGCCGTTAAATTCCCGCCAGATTGCATCGTCGCGTTGCTGGCAGTTGTTTTTGTAGCCGCTGGGTATGTACATGGAGCCGCCGCGAAAATTTAGCCAAATACAGTCAGACAACGCCCTTACACAGGCCAATGCGGTTTTTTCGCCGCGTTCAGCAACTACAGCATGGTATATAAATTCCTCTATTGCATGTAATACCTGCTCGCCGGTAATCATCTTGCAACCCACTTTTTCAGCTGCTCAATCAAGCGCTGTTTTTGGTAGCCGTTTAGCCACTGCAACGCCTCGATACCGTCGGTGGTTTTAAACTGGCCTCTGGCAAAGTTAACCAGGGCGCGTTCGCTGGGGTCGTGTACTTTGCCCAACTCGTGCAGCTCTAGCCACAGGCCGCGGATCATTTTGCATTGATGATCATCGGCTTGTGGGCGGGTGCCAGCTTGCTTAGTCGGCTTTACTTTAAAACCCAATTTACCCAAACGCTTTAAGACGTTTTCCAGTTCCCAACTTTTCAGCAGTGCTGCAGAGCGATGGCCCGCCTTATTTTCTGACTGCAGCAAGTCGCGGTAGGTATCATCATCCAGCCCCAGTTGCTTTTGCGCAATTTTCACTTTTTGCACCAGTTTTTTGCAATGTGCAATCTGTATAGCGGTACGTTGCTGCAAGTCCGTGGCCATTACAGTCTCCCGGTTAAAAAGGCATTAGCCAAGTTAGCATCAGGCACTCGATGTTTTGCAGCCGCGACCATGGCCTTGCCTTTACGTGACTGATATTCTTTTGGATAAGCCGGGTTAGTCTTCAGCCAGTTAGTAATAGCGGCGCGATCATACAAGTGACCATGGGGTAGGCCGTAAGGGATGACTGGGGCGGGCAGTGGATCTTTGGGGCGATTGCGCAAGCGCACGATGGTAGGGGCGCTAATGCCCAGCCAAGTTTGCAATTCTGCAGTGGTGAGTTTGTCGGTCATGATTGCACCTGGATGTTAAGTTCGGCGTTAAGTTGGGCCTCAAGCTCATTGGCTTCATTATCCCGTTCTGCCGCTAAGCGCATTTCCGCTTGATAGTCGCTGTTGCGATCGGCGTATTGCGCTGACTGGCGCAAGCGTTGGGCATTGGCGCGCAATGTAGCAATCTTCTCTTTCATGACAACTCCTGCTCAAAGGGGGTGATAACAAAATCTTCGACACCGGTTTTAATGCTGATGCCCGCCACGCCCGCCACCGCTTGCGGCTCGTTTAAAATCGCCTCTTTGTTGATCTCGTCTTTGCTGCGGATAAAGCGCGTCATGCCCAAACGCAGCAGGGTTTCAATCACCGATTCAGCTCCGCGTACTTGTACGCTGGGCGGGCGTTGTCGCCATTGCACAGAGCCGGTCACAAAGCCTGCTGATTTGGATTTGCCGTTATCGGTAAGCTCGGTGCGGTTAGCCTCGCACCAGCTTTGCACGCCTTCTTGCAACAGCTTCATTTGCTGCTGTTGCGGGGTAATGCGGCCGGTGTAATCATCGGTGATCATGGCAATGGCATCATTCATTGCTGCTTGGGTAACGGCTATTTCGCGTTGCATGCGGCCAATCTGGTTAATGGCCTCGGCGCATTCGTCGCCGCTTTGTGGTACATAGGCGGCGGCTTTAGCAGGTTGTTTAATACGGTTAGGTTTGCTCATTATTTTCTCCAGGGTTATCAATCAAGATCGTCAGGTGGGCACTTTGCAAAAACCATCAGCGCCATGCAAAAAATTCCCGCAAGGCCGCCAAACATAAACGTCAGTAAGTAGTCCATGTGGTTAACAATAAAATTAAGCATTCGATTTCTCCTCGACCCATGTCACCCGACAGCCATTAACCCGTGCATCTTTGCGCACAAACGGCCCATGTTTATCATTACCGGTACCGCACGGCACGCCGTGCAGTTTGTAGTTCATCGGGCAGTTATGGATTTCAATTTCCGGCACGCTATCAGCGTTTAATTTCACGGCCTTGGCTTCAATACCGAATTGATCCAGGGCAGTGATAGCACCCACTAACTTGCGGTTGTTGGTGCGCATGCGGTAAATGTTTGGATAGTGTTTATATCTCATAACAACCCCTTGCTTGCTAAGGTACGTGCAGTTTGTTTGCGGTGTTTAAAGGCGCGTAAGGTCCAGCGGGCACGCTTCCAGCGGTCCAGTGCCTCAAGTGCTAACTCAATGGCGACATTGCGCTTGGCAATTTTGGTAGCCTCATTGCATCGGTAGATAAATTTCATTTTGCCCCCCGGCCTTTTTGGCGTTGTTTGGCAAGTTCAATTGCTGCATTCCTAACTTCATCAATAGACGCCTCTTTGCCAAAGTGCCGCCGCTTGGCATCGACGATTTGTTCAACATCATCAATGCTCACATAGCCCGAATAGCCATGATCAAGAGCAAATGACCTGCCAAAGCCGTTGGCGGTTTTGTAGTAATATTCTGTAACAATGGTTGCCATGCTTATGCCTCCACCTTGCTATTGTCTGGATTAATAACAATCGACACCGGGCCACCTAAATACGGCGCCAGCTCTTTAACTTCAGCAGGCATCAAGCCATAAATGGTAATGAATCGTGATGTCCTGTCGGGGGCATCAACTCTGATATTTGCGCTATCGCTGGGGCGGTCTTCGTTAATTTGTACACTGGTTAAAATGCCGAATATGTCCATTACAACTCTCCTATGCTTCGCGGATTAAATCGCCAGACACTTTCGGGAAGCCCAGTTGGGCGGCCTGGTTGAGTGCGGCAGTGACGAGGTTGTTAACCATTAGCGGGTACATTAAGCTGATGGTTTCGGGTTTTTTCTTGCCATCGGTTTTGCTAAAGATCAGCCGGTCGCGGATGCCGTCGAAGGCGTCTTTTTCAAAAGCATCGGCAATGTCACTGCCGACACGGGCAAACTTAAAGCGCAGATAGTCATCCAGCTGGGCATCCAGCGGGCTTAGCTCTACCAGCTCGCAGCGCTGTACTACCTCGCGCACCTCAGATGAGTTTTGTGATAGCTTGGTTTTTAATTCGGTTTGGCCGATTAAGATGACTGATAGCAGTTTTTTAAAGCCGTCTTCCAGCTCCAAAAAGCGCTTCAGGTGCTTTAGGGTTTGGGTATTGAGTGCATGGGCCTCCTCGATTACTAGGCAATGCGCAAAGCCTGAGCGGCGGCTGTCTTTTAAGATACGATGCAGCTGGCGGCTTTTGGCCTCCATGGATGCCCTAGGTGTTTCTGTAGGCGCTATAGATACGATAATGGCATCGGCAATAGCTGAGGATTTCAACGCCTTGCCTTTTTTGTCGTTCTCCTCCATGCCCAGTACATAAGGCTCAATGATGATAATCTGCGCATCTTCGCGGGCAATGCGGTCGACCAGGTCACGGCGTAGAGTTGATTTACCGGCACCGGACTCGCCAATCACTGCTATAAAGCCCCCGAATTTAGCGGTGGCGAACATGTACTCTCGCACCTGGCGAATGCCTGGGCTGCTGAAAACGTCTTCAACGTCTTGCACGTCCTCGCTAAACGGATCTTTAAACAAGCTGAAATGTTTTTTGGCTTGTGGCGTTAAACTCTGTTTGCGTAGTAACATATCTGCGACCTCCTCGGTCAGTAAGTTGGCATCGTCGGTGATGCCGTTATTTTCTGTCTCGACTGTTGATGCAGTCGGGACAGGTTCAAAATGTTCACTCTTTACCCAATATCCAGCGTCATTCATGGTGCTGGTTATGGCTGCCTGCAACTCGTCTCGCGGCGGGCTGGTCGGCCAAATCTCCTTGTTGAGCAATTGCGCAATGGTTGCCGGACTCAGTCCAACCATACGGGCCAGCCACGCCTGACTGATTTTGCAATCAACAAACATCTGTTTTAATGCAAGCATCTCGCCGCCTCGGCAACCGATTCCAGTTGCTCTGCTTGTCTAACTTCTGCCGCTTCTTCTTTAGCCAATTGGCAGGTCATGGCCAAGAGTTTTTCTACATGCCCGGCAACGATATTGGCTGGTGTAGATGTGTCTCTTTCACCGCCCAATCGATAGCACTGGATGTCAACGCCGCCGGGTAAGTCTTCTATTGCAAAAATAATTTTCATTTTCTGGTTTTTTATGGGGGTCATTAGTCTCTCCTCGGTTGATAAAAGCGGTTAAACCGCCTGCAATTTGGCCCGGCCTGCAGCGGTTCTACCCGCGCGCAAGTCAGCCAACACTTGTTCCAGTTCCGGCTCGGTGGCACCGCCTGGGAATCTGTTCTTTAAATCCATCAACATGCCTGCTTGGTACTCATCACCCAGCCTGCCTGCCAGCCATTTGGCCATGGCGGGTAGCGTCATGCGTAAATGCTCAACCGTTGGTGCGATGATGTCCGCATCCGTGCCGCGTTTTTGGATAAAGGTAGGCAGCACTTGCTTGGAGGCAATCAGTGGATCAACTCGGCCATCGAAGGGGATAAAGTGTTTATTGGCCCGCTTCTTTTCAGTGTCTTTTAGCGTGCTGGTACCGGCGGCAATCTGTTGTATGCGTTTGCGGTTAGTATCGGCAATGGTGTCAGCCTGGGCTTTGTAGCCCTGATTAATCACGACAGCGTTTTCATCAAAGCCGTATTCATTCAACTTGATTTCCGGCAAGGCGATATGTTGCTCTTGGCCATCTTCACCCCAAATAACGGCCATGGCGGTATCGGGAATAAATGGGTGCCAATGCACGTAAACATCGCCTTTAACCGTTACGCCCGGTACATCGGCGACATTCCACAACTTGCTTTTAAACTCGACTGATAAATCACCCTTAACTCGGCGCTTGATAGGCTCTTGGGTGGCTAGCTGTAGCAATACATCAGCACTGGGTGTTATCTGCAATTGCTCAGCAGTAATGGTCATCCATACCGCAAAGCGGGTTTGCTTGGTGCGGGTGTGGATCTTGCTGGCGTTCCACCACAACTGATAAGTCTCGCTTAAGGTGTTCAGCTGCTCAAAGTTGGTAGGCCGTGGCTTTAGGTAACGCAAGGCTTGCTCAAATGAGGTTTCTACCAAATGGTTAGCCTTTTCAACTGCGCCTTTAGCCCGTGCGTTGTGGCTTTTGTTCACCACTAACTCGATCTTCATCCGGTGGCAAAAGCGTCGCACTAAGCCGCCTGCGGTTGCGCCTGGGTCAACCATGACAATCATCGGCTTACCGTGGAACGGGTCATTGCCGCCTTTGTGTGCCATTGCCCAACACAAAAAGCGCACGGTATGCTCGCCGCTTTCTGCATGTGGGTAATAACGGTAGCGAATCACACCGCTAGTATGGTCAGCCAATACGTAACGAATCACCCGAAACTGCTCAATAGCCTTAATATTTTGCGGCTTGTTCTTATAATGTACCGCTTGATCCAGCTCGACTAATTCACTGTTACCATCGGGCAGGTAATAAATCACACACACTGAGGCATCCACTTCCCAAACATGATTAGGGTGTAAGGAGCGTAGTCGCGTCGATGGTGTAGCCTGGCGCAGTTGGTCAGGGTGCAGGCAATAGCTTTTTAACGCCCGGTTAATGGCGGAGTCAGACAGCGGGGTGAGTTCGCCGGTGTCTTCATCAATGGTGCTGGCCAGTATCATGTTGTTGTCTCGTAACACTTGCACAGCCTCCTTTAAGGGGGTGATTTTGCGGTTGTTCTTGCGGTAGCCTTCCATTAGGTAACCTGACAAAATGTCGGCCTCTTGCGGGCTTAGCGATACGCTACCGGCATCGGAGCGGCGCTTGCGTGGCTTGGTGACCGCCACTTTGTTTAAATGCCTCAGCAACGTACCGCGGCTTTTGCCCAGTTGACGACAGGCGCGCTCGTAAATAGATTCTTTTTCGCCGTGGCCCGCCGCCGCTACTGCGTCGGCAATGCCTACCAGCTGTTGGATATAGGCAGGCTCCAACATGATTATTCCCCAGCTAATTGCGCTTGTTGCCATGCCAAAAACTCCTCTGCATCTGCTTTGGCCGGGTCTTCAGCGGCAGTATCGACATCCAATTGCGGGGCAATGGCTAAGTCACCTGCTACACCGTAAGCAGCAGTAATAATCAGGCCCAATGATTGGGCAACTGCCAGTTGCATGTGCTTAGGCAGTTGGCCGTCGAATTCATTCATCAACTGGACAATCTCAGAGCGCAAGCTGGCTTCAATCTTGGCAGTGATAGTGCGGGCGTAATCCTGCAGAGCCATCAGGCGCTTTTCGCCGGGCATGTCGAGTTCAGCGACTTCTTGGCGTTTGGTGTTTTCCAGCAAGGCGAGTTTTTCTTGTTTTTTGTTTAGCTCATCGCTTTTGGCCTTAATGACATCATCCTTGGCTTTGGCAAGCTCTTGTGATTCGCGCAGGGCTTTTTTAAGTTCAGATACCGACATCATTTCGATTTTATCCAGCGTTACGCCGCGAATAGTTTCGCCGGATTCAAGCGCTTCGATTTCTCCGTCATCCAGAACTAAAAGCTCTAACATTTTGGTTTGGCTGTTGGCCGCCTTAAGAACGGAAGTCGACTTCCGATCTGAAAACTTCAATGTTGCTGACATGAATTGACGAGCCAATCGAGAAGAAAACCCAAGCAACTCAACTCTCATCTCGAACTCACCATAAGGAGCCAGCTCTTTTAGCACCAATAGGCGCTTACCAAGCTCCAGACATGCCTCGATTGATCGCCGTTGATAAAACCTTATCTCATCCTCTAGCGCCCCTACGGTCAGTGACCCGTCATAACCTAACTGCCTAGCAATAGAGATAGCGTTTTCACTAATCTCATTATCAATAACTGCTAACTGGTTAAGCGTATGACCCGCAGCTTCTAATTCAGGCGTAGATTCCTGTATAAATTTCTCAACTTGATTTTCTGATTTAGTTCTCATTGCTACTTCCTAGTCATACGGTCAAAAGCACGATTAACATCAGCTTCACTTGTGCCACCAAACAGTCTTTTTCTGCTCTCGGCAACCTGTTGTTCGGCAGCCTCAAGTGAGCGCATGATCTGCACGGCAGCCCTTGCTAACTGGTGGCTAGGCCGAATCCGCCCGGTTTCTTGAATACGCTCAGCGAAGCCTGCAGTGACCAGCGTGCCTACATAGCGGGTAATATCAGAGGCCCCAAAACCGGTCTCTTTAACCAGTTCAGTCGGGCTAAAGCCATGGGCAAAGTTGCGCAGTAAAACATCTAACACCGCGAGTACCTTTCCTGCGCTTTTGGTATCTTGGGTTTTGCCGGGTTGTTTAGTTATTACAGTCATCCTTATTCCTCATCAAAGGGCAGCTCAGGCTGCCGGTATTTTTCTACATTGCCTTTATGCCATGCCATACGCTCAAGGGCGGTTTGTACTGCTGCCAATGTGGCATCGGCATCGGCTTGGTCCGCATAAAACTTAATTAGCGCGCCTATCGCCTCATGGGTAATGGCTTGCAGCGCTTGTATATCTTCCGGGGCACCGTTGCGGCCCTTGGGTATGGCAATCACCAGCTTGCCGCCACTGACCACCAGCCAGCGGCTGACAAAATCAATGCCGCAGGCCATTTCAAAGGGCTTGATTAACCGGCTTGGCAAGCTGGCTTCTTGTACCCATTTGTATAAGGTCCACTTGCTGGGCAAGCCCATTAAGTCGGCTACGCTATCGACTGAGCGGTTATGATTTTCCTTGGCATAGTCCAGACATAAATCCATCGCATCACGTAAATCACGGGCTTGCACGGTCTTCCAATTTCGTTTAGACATTGTGTAACCCTGTAAAACTCGCTTCCAAACAAATAAACTTTTTGCATATTGTGCAAAGCTGTTCTACATTGCCAAAATAAGCCCGGCTTAAACACATTGCGGAGTTATCCATGTCTAACGATCTAAAAAACGAAATTGAAACCGGGACCATAGCTGAACAGCTGCTTGCTGAAATAGCGCGAATTTCGATGGCGCAGACGGTGCAACACAGTGCGTATGTAGCGTTAGCCCAGCATCTTTCTGTACAGGGCTACGTAAATATTGAAACCCTGGTAACAGACCTGGAACTACTGGGCAGTTCTCAAACTGATGAAGACTGGCAATCTGGTCATGCAGAGATTGCAGGCGCTTTGCATTTGCTGAATAAGCTGCCATCAAGTAATCAGAGATAGCGTTCGCATCCGCTTGTGATAGTAGTAATGACATGACAGGCTCCTAATTAACGTTTAACAAAATGCGTAGCTGAAAATGACCGAACAAACTCTAACCACTGAAGAGCGATTTGACGTACTTGAAACTGTATTGCAGACGCTGTTGTTGGGTGCCTTACAGGATAAACCGGACATTCAGCGACAACTGGCTGAGCATCTGAACACAGCGATAGAAGCTTCTCAGCGGCACCAGACCCGGCCTGCGCATGTACTGCATGAACTACAACGCTACGCAGATGCTCTGGTAATGCTTGATAGTGTTGCGGCGCCGCTACGACCGTTTCTACGGCCTTAATAAGGGCGAGTTTTTTCTTTAGTCTGCGTTGGTCTATTAAGGCGTTATAAACATCCAGCACGCTAATGTTATGAGCCTTAGCAAGATCATGATGGTTATAGCCATTAAATTCGGCATAGACGGCGGTATTATTAATTGCCATGGCGATCTCCTAATGCAGTAAGCCAAGCTGATGGCAGCGGCGGCGGTTGGCGGTAATGGTGGATAGACTACGATGACCGGTTTTAGCAGCGATAGCAGCGCGGGATTCACCGTCTTCGGTGCCTTGTGCGACGACTAGCAAATGGGGACGCAAGATAGATAGCGCATTGGCTTCGCGCTTAGTTTTTGCCTTTAAAGCGGTTTCCATATTTTCGAAGGCAGTTAAGAAATCGATTTTCCATTGCAGAGCTTGTTTACCGGAGAAACCCATGGCGAGAAGAGCAAAGCCTTTTTCAGTAATTTTATACATAGGGTACGTTTTGCCTCGCTCGTTTTGGTATAAGCTGGGCTGAAAATTCAGCTCAGCAAACTCTTTGTCAGGGCAATCTGACTCCGCAAAATTGCGGAGTGAATGGTAGTCATTGATTAGCTTTTTAATAGCCTTCAGTACATCGTCATGACGCTTTTGAAAATGCTCAGCCACTTTTAATGAGGTAGTAAAGGTATGTCCATCAACTACATAGACAAGCAGGGTTTCAGGGAAAAGGTCTTTGTTCATTACAGGCTCCTAAGCGGCAGATTGTTCTGAGTGGTCGGGCTTAATGCCTAGGGCTACGGCTATTTCATGGCCTCGACCATAACGGCCTTTTATTTGGCCGTTTAAGACCATGGACACATCACGCGGTGTGTAGTTATGTTTACGTGCCCATTGGGAGATAGTTATCCCTTTGGTTAAAAAGTCATCTTTGACTTGCTCGGGTGTTTTTAGGCTATGGATACCTATGAATTGAGAAAGATTTATCAACTCGGCATTAGATAAATTTTTAGATTGGATAAGTAACATGACTATTCCTACGCAGCTGATTGTTGTGATTGCTTGTCATAACGGCCTGGCCATAACTTAGAAAGTGGCAGACCGGTTTTGCTGGCAATAAGATCAGCCACACGGCGTGAGGTAGAGCGACCATAGATCACATGATTAATCGCGGACTCTGACAGCTCTAAGGCGGTAGCGATTTTTATTTGACTGGTACCGGCCTTTTCAAGGGCGGCTTTTATATCGGCTGGATGCATGATGTTTCTCCTCGGTTGGTTTGTGTTTTAAGGTCAATTTTTTGAAGGCTTTATTCAAGTTGAATACATTATGTGACTAATACATCACATCGTCAAGGGGGTAATGTGACTAATACATCAATTATTTTTGAGAGACTTAAGAAAGCACGTAAAGACTTAGGGTTAAATCAGGCTGCGGCTGCTGATTTATGCGGAGTTAAGCGTGAGACATGGAGTCGATACGAAAGCGGATTAATGTCCCCCGGCATGGATGTCCTTGCTGCTTTAGCTGCTGCAGGTGCTGACGTTCAATATATCCTGACCGGACTGCGCTCAGGGGTGCAGGTCACCCAATATCAATTAAATAATGAAGAAGCCGAGCAGCTGATTCTTTCCATGCGCGAACGCGCACTTATAGATAACTATCGTCATATCGACGATGAGGATGGCAAACGTTACGTCGAGCAATCGGCGCAACTGGCCGCCAAGGCCATCAAGGATGAAGCGCAATCAAGGACGAAAAAGAAAGCCTAAGTGGATGGATATTTAATGGGGATAAATGAGGACTTATGACGACAAGCGAGGGCCGTAGGATGGGTAGAGCATCGCGAAACCCATCATTATCAGCATGGGTTTCACTGCGTTCTACCCATCCTACGAGCTACGAGCTATACAATAAACGCATAGCCTCACTCAGATTAAAGACTGAATAGTTACTTAATTTTTTCTTCGGTCAATCTAATTGATTGCTCAACTCGGTATTTGGCACGCTTAAAACTTTCCTTGCTGCAATTTAAATCAAAATCTTCATCTCGCATAAAATCACATGCCTCCCGCAAGCCAGTTATTAATGCATTTAATAGCAACACTATCATTGCTAATGGCAATAAAAAAATATGTGCTATTAACCAAATAAAATAGTTACTAACGGTTAACAAAACTAATAATTTAAGTGGGTTTATAAATTTTATTGTCATCGTCTGTATGCCTCTGGTGGTGGTATGTCGCTGGCTGGCAAGCGCAGCATTTTGCGCCATACCTGGTTGAATTTGTGGTTGTCTGCCGCGACTGCCTGCCATTGCTGTTCGGTTCGGCCCCGGCTTAGGTAAAAGTTTTTAATTGCTTGGTAGCGTTTATGTGCTCGTAGCAGCTGGGCGCGTTGATCTGGCATGGGTGTTACCAGTGCTCATACGTGCCCGATGTCCACAGGTTAAATTCACAGGCCCGGCGATTTATTAATCCCTGTATAAATTTACCGCGGCTTTTAGCCCATGCGCCCCAGGCTTTGCCTAATGTCGGGTATGGCGTTTTAGCCGCTGGGTTATTTATCAGTTTAACAATCGAGGACCCACGCAGGCCATTGATGCCGATGTTAAACGCCAATAAACACAGGGCATCAAATTGATGCTGTTGCAATGGTACGGTAATGCACTTTTTGATAGCGGCTTCAACCGGTTGCAAATCCTCACGAAATAATGCGGTAGCTTGCTGGTAACTGATGCCGTCTTGATACATCCACCAGTCGTTTTCTGCGATTAAATGCCCGCAGCCAATAGTTGCGCCGGTTACCCAGCGGTTGATAGTCAGGCCGGTTTGATCGTCGTAGGGATGCAGTTGCAGGGTTTCAATGTCGCTGAGCAGTTGCAGGCCTTTAGTGCTGATGGTTAGGGTATTATTGCTCATGGGCGTTCCGTTGGCTGCGTAGTTGTTGCGTTAGCTTGTTGACCTCATCACACCAATAAGGATCGCCGGTTTGGTCGGCCATTTTTTTGGCGTGGGCGAGATCTTGATTAAGCTTTTGCGTCGCTTGGGCGCGCTGGGCGGCTTGCTTTTGGGCTTGGTCGACGGGGGTTTCTTCTGTGTCTTGCCAGCGGCGTTCTGCTAGCCAGCCTTCGGCCATTTTGGCAACTTGGCCTTCTGGCAGGTTTTTACGGGCAGCTGCGGCACGTTTTGCGCCGGCAATTATTTTGTCGTATTCGGTTTTTGGTAATTCACCCAGTTGCAGCCAGCGCCCGGCCGCCCGGTCTTTGCTGGCTTTGTAGTCAAAGGCCAGCCAGAACAGGTCAAAGGCGGCTTTCATAGTCGGGTTAAGTTTGTCGTAGGCCTTGGTAATTTCATGCGGGCCGGTTTCTTTTAATGCGCCGTAGCCTTTTTCATCCAGCCGTTCCCATAGCTTTTCAGCATAGGCCAGGGTTTTATTAAGATCCCAATCCAACGCGGGCATAAACTGGATGCACGCCGCCTGAATAAATTCGCGTTTTTTCATTTTCTGCCCTCCTCAGTGCGGGGGCAGTATCTATTGATTAGTACCCCAATAAACTTAAAGCCCTTTAAAACTAAGGCGGTTAAGCAGTCGTCATACTGTGCCGCATGGTTAACGTTAGGAGGGTGTGATGATTTATATTTTGGTGTGTTTTGCAGTGTATTTAATGTGGGGCTGGCGATGTGAGCGTGAGCGGGCGGAGTTGCTGCATACGCGGTTTAAAAAGGATCAAAAAACCATTAGTACTGTCAATTATTTGTGGGCTCGTGAGCAGGCACGCAATACCCGGCTGCATAACCGCCTGGCTGCAGTGCGTAAAGCTGTCAATGAACCTAGACATAAAGGAGATTGCCAATGATAGGCATTGATGCAATTGCCAGCCTGGTATCTACCACGGTCGATAAAATTTGGCCAGACGCAAATATTGAGGCCCAAGCTAAAGCGGATACGCTAAAACAGGAGCTGACCAAGGAGCTGCAATACACACTGGGTCAAATTGATATTAATAAGATCGAAGCCGCCTCAAGTTCTGTATTTGTTGCAGGTTGGCGCCCAGCGGTAGGCTGGGCGGGGGCGTTTGGTTACGGTTATGAGTTTGTTATTAGACCGATTTTAAACGGACTGATTGTTGCCAGCGGTTTCCCACCGGTTTTTCCAGGGATTGAAATCGACGCCCTGGGCAGTTTGTTGTTTGGGCTATTGGGATTAGGCACGTTGCGGACGGTCGAAAAAGTAAAAGGAGTGGCTAGAAAATGAGGAAATCGTCCGCCATGCTAGCTGCTGCAATGCTATCAGTAACAACTATGTTGCCAACGCGATCAATAAAAATCCCCCGACGAATTGATATTGAAATTATCAACCCCTTTAAGCGATATGGTGTCAGCACTGGCAAGCGCCGACGAAGCCGCGCAGAAGTACGGGGTTGGTAATGAAAGGCTTAGAAGTATTGCTCAATCCGGACGAGCACATGAACCCGGAAGAGGCCGCCGACCATGCTGCACAGTTTATTAATGACCTGGCGTTATTGCCGCATCAACAACGTGCAGCTGCAGACAAAGACGCACCACCCTCAACGGGCATCTGTAATGATTGCGGTAACGATATTGACCCTAGGCGCGTCGCGGCGTTACCGCATTGCACACGCTGCATATATTGCCAACAGGCCGAAGATAAAAAGGATAAACGCTATGGATCATGAAGCGGCTAAATTTTGGTTTGATGTGATTCAGACCGCACTGATTGCGGTGATCGGCATCATGAACTGGCTAAACAATCGCCAGCGAGTGACCAATGCGACGATTGCCAAGTTGGAGAGCCATATTGATGAACGCCAGGATGACCATAACCAGCGGTTAACGCGGGTGGAACAGGATATGAAACACGCGCCAAAAACTCAGGATTTAGCCAAGATTTATGACCGATTAAACGGCATGGATGGTGGTTTTAATCAGCTGAAAGGCGAAATACACGGCATGGCAACGACGCTAAACCTTATCCATCATTATCTCCTCGATAAAAAATAGGCTGACTATGGGCTATCAACAACACATCACTGAGCACCGCCGATTGGCGGTGTTAAAGCTTTTAAACGATGCTGCAGCCTATACGCTGCATGAGCAGGATATTAAAAAAATCCTATCCGCACATGGTCAAGCCACAGGCACCGATATTTTACGGGCGGATCTGCAATGGTTACATGAGCAAGGTTTGGTGCTGGCTAGTCAGCCCGGTGGCGTTTGGATTGCAACACTGACTGCTAGAGGCGGTGATGTGCAGCAAGGGCTATCGACTGTACCGGGCGTAGCTCGACCGGAGCCGGTTTGATGCCGCCACGCGCTGCCATTGCCGCCTTGCCGGATGAAGTTTTAAGTGGCCTAAATACTCGCCTAGTTGATAACAGCTTTGGCAATTACGATGGTTTAGCCGCTTGGTTGCAAGAGCAAGGCTATCAAATCAGCCGCTCTGCTGTTGGTCGGTATGGCGCCGATCTAAAAGGCAAGATGGAAAAGTCCATGGCGCGCGCCCGCGAACGCATGGAAATTGCCAAAGCCCTGCGCGGTGCCAGTGACGATGAAAAAGCCGCGCTGATGGAAGCCAATGAAATGGTCGCAATGGATCAGATTATGGATATGTTTGAGGAAGTTAGCGGGCTAGAGATTGGCGAGCGTATGGCAGCCGTGCCTAAGCTGGTACGGGCCATTGCTGATTTGAATCGGTCAGCGATTGGGTCGGCAAAGTGGAAGAAGGAGTTTGAGGCGGAAGCTAAGCGATTGGCGCGGGAAGAGGCTGCACAATTGGCATCTAAAGCGGCCAAGGCGGAAGGGGTGTCTGAAAACGGTATTGCGCGGATTCGGGAAGCATTGGGGATGGGGGCGTGATGGAATTTTTATATTTTATTGTTAAGGATTTGGCACAAACGATTGGCGAAGCTTTCGTGGTGCTATTTTTTACGATTATTGCCGGATTTGGCCTGACAATTGGTGCAATCATGGCCTATTTGCTGATTTGCTGAGCCATGGGAAACGCAAAAATCATCCCCGCCAATCCAACTGCCATATTCCTGCCGTTTCAAGAGGCATGGATTAAGGATGATTCGCGCTTAAAAATGATGGAGAAATCCCGCCAAATTGGTATCAGCTGGTCAACGGCTTACAAAGCTGACGAGCGTACCGCGATGGTCGGCAATAAATGGGATCAGTGGGTATCCAGCCGGGATGATCTGCAAGCCCGCTTGTTTATTGAAGACTGCAAGATGTTTGCAAAAATATTGCAAATTGCAGCTGAAGATCTTGGCGAAAAAGTTATTGATGAAAAGGCCAAAATAACTGCGTATGTGCTGGAGTTTGCCAGCGGCAAGCGGATACACAGCATGTCCAGCAACCCCGATGCACAAGCCGGTAAGCGCGGCGGGCGTATTCTGGACGAGTTCGCGTTGCATCCTGATCCGCGCAAGCTGTGGTCGATTGCCTATCCGGGTATTACCTGGGGCGGCTCGATGGAGCTGATAAGCACCCACCGGGGCAGTCATAACTTTTTTAATCAGCTCATTCGCGAAGTACGCGAGCACGGCAACCCCAAGAAAATCAGCTTGCACCGCGTAACGCTGCAAGATGCCTTGGACCAAGGGTTTTTATTCAAGCTGCAACAGTCACTGCCTGAAGATCATGAAGTGCAGGCCATGGTTGAAGCGGACTATTTCGACTTTATCAAGTCCGGCTGTGCTGACGAGGAATCGTTTGCACAGGAATACATGTGCAACCCGGCAGATGATGATTCAGCATTTCTGGAATATGACCTAATCGCCAGCGCGGAATACCCCAGCGGCGAAGACTGGGAAATAACGTTTGAGCAAGCCAGAGGACGCAATCTCTACGGCGGTTTAGATATTGGCCGCAAGAACGATTTAACCGTGCTATGGATCTTCGAACGCCTGGGCGATGTGCTGTACACGCGCAAGATCATCACCCTAAAAAACATGAGCAAGCCGGACCAGGAAAAAGAATTATGGCCGTGGATGGCATTGCTTTCACGCTGTTGCATTGATTACACCGGCCTGGGTATTGGTTGGGGCGATGATGCACAAAAGCAGTTTGGCGAATACCGCATTGAGTTGGTGACCTTTACCGGTACCGTGAAAGAAGCTTTGGCCTACCCAGTACGCGGGGCGATGGAAGATAGAAAACTGCGCATCCCGTATCAACCTGAAATCCGTGCCGATCTGCGAGCGGTGACTAAGTCGGTGACACCCTCAGGCAATATCCGCTTTACCGCTGAACGCTCAGAAAAAGGCCATGCTGATAGGTTTTGGGCATGTGCATTGGGAATATGTGCCGGGTCCAATCCAGCGGCACCGATTGACTTTGCAGCGACGGGACGACGGGTTTCTATGGGCGATGACCAGCCCACATACACTGAGCGCGGTTTTGGTACCGTGACCGGTGGCAACGATTTTTCAGGATATTAAGATGGCTAATTACGTACAAACCCAGCACGGCGTTATCGTCCCTGAAGCGGTATTTGCTGAACGCATGCCCGCTAAACCCGAAGGTCGTGAGATTGCTACCGCTGGCAGTGGCCACGATATTACCCGAGGTTATCTGCCGGATAATATGATCATGGCCGCCGGTGATACGGTACTAGCCGCGCGCGGTGGCGATTACAGTATTTACGAAGACATCGCCCGCGACGATCAAGTAAAAACCTGCCGACAACAACGCGAATTGGCCTTAATTGCTAAAGAATGGGGTGTGGAACCCGGCGACAGCAGCCGCAAGGCCAAGAAAGCCGCTGAACGCTTGGAGGCAGTGCTGGACCGGCTGGCATGGGATGATAAAACCCAGAAGATGCTCAGCGGCGTACTGTATGGCTTTGCGGTCGGCGAGGTGTTGTGGGCCACCGATGGCAGCGAAATCACTATTGACGATATTAAAGTACGCAATCGCTCCCGCTTTGGCTTTTTGCCCTCCGGCGAATTACGCTTGCGTACGCTGGGTAATCAAATGGATGGCGAAGCACTGCCGCCGGGTAAGTTTTGGGCATTTAGTTGCGGGGCTGATCATGATGATGAGCCCTACGGACTGGGCCTAGGCCACTATTTATATTGGCCGACGTTTTTCAAGAAAAACGGCATTAAGTTTTGGCTGCAGTTTTTGGAAAAGTTTGGCCAGCCGACGGCGGTGGGTAAATATCCAGTGGGGGCTGATCCGCAAGGCTCCGAAAATAGGAAATTATTGCAGGCTCTGGCAGCTATTTCGTCCAGTACCGCAATAACGATGCCTGAGAGCATGCAGGTTGATTTTCTGGAGGCCGCGCGTTCCGGCACTGCCGATTACACGGCACTTTATGACCGGATGAATGCATCGATTTCAAAGGTATATCTGGGGCATTCTGCCGGTGCCGATTCCACGCCTGGCCGGCTGGGCGGTGAGGATAATGCCGGTGAGGTGCGTGAGGATCTGATTAAAGCAGATGCTGATTTAGTATGTGGATCGTTTAACCGTACCGTCGCTAAATGGCTGACATTTTATAACGACGGTGAAGGCGTGGCACCGCCCAGAGTTTGGCGTAAAACTGAGCCTCCGGAAGATTTAAAAGCCGCGGCGGACAAGGATAAAACATTGTTTGATATGGGATTTAAACCAACGCTTAAGTACGTGACTGATAAGTATGGCGAGGGTTACGAGGAAAAACCTGCACCGGTACCGGATATAACCCAAGGGGGAATAGCCCCCGCTCAAAGCCAGCCTGGGCAGGTGGACAATCCTGCCCAGTTTGCTGAGCAATCCGATATCGACCCTACATCGACCGATTCACAAACTGATTTATTAGCCGAGGCCGCTGGGCCCGCAATTAAAAGCTGGGTAGATACTATCCGCGCCAAAGTTGAAGCCGCTGATAGTCTGGAAGCGCTGCGTGATGATCTGCTAAGTAGTTATGCAGAATTGGACAGCGAAAAGCTGACCAACGTCATGACGTTGGCGTTTGCAGCGGCTGATTTGTCGGGCAGGTTTGATGTTAGCAAAGGCAAATAATGTAGGGTGCGCATTGCGCACCATATCGCGCACATCCTCGCAATGGTCTGGCTGTGATAAGCAACAACCAATCTGGCCGGATTTTAAATTCCCGCCAGTAAACCTATGGTCGTTGCCTAAGCAATATAAAGATTATGCCGCTTAATCTATCCCCCACCCAAATCGCTTTCAATGCTCGTGGCGATGGTAAATTCAATAAGCCATTCCAAGAGCAGGTCGATTTTTTACGCAATAAAATCAACTTACCGACTGAGCATTATGATGACATTTTAAAAAGCGCCCACGATCGTGCATTTGTTGTCGCAGGAGCCACCAAAGCGGATTTATTGGCTGATTTACACACGGCTATTAATAAAGCCGCTCAGGAAGGCAAAAGTATTCAGTGGTTTAAAAAGGAATTTGAAAGCATTGTGCAAAAGCACGGCTGGGAAGGCTGGACGGGCTCAGATACTAAGTCGGGCCGCGATTGGCGGGCACGTATTATCTATAAAACCAATCTTTCTGCTAGTTATGCCGCCGGTCGCTATGCACAGTTAACGCACCCGGATTTATTAAAGTCTCGTCCTTATTGGAAATACATCCACAACGATACCGTCGCGCACCCGCGCCCGCTGCATGTGGCATGGTCTGGGCTGGTATTGCGATACGATGATCCATTTTGGCAAACGCATTTTCCGCCCAATGGTTGGGGTTGTCGGTGCCGGATTACAGCTGTTTCCGCCAAAGAATATGATGGCGCGCAAGCACCCGATGAAGGTGTCTCTATATATAAGGATAGAGCGGGCAATAATCACGTTATCCCTAAGGGCATTGATTATGGCTGGGATTATGCGCCGGGGGCGAGTATTAGCCAGCAAACAAGTCAGTTTATTGCGGATAAAATCAAGACGTTGCCACCTTTATTAGGGCAGGCGTTTAAAGCCGATATCGATAAGGTTATTAATACTAACAGTGTAAGCAATTCCTTAACCCTTCCAGGTGGTAAAACTGGGTCAGTATTTAAAACCGTTTTAACTGAGATCGATAATTTACACGGTATTGATGGATTACCAACAATACCTGCAAAATCTAGCCGAAGTATTAAATACCAAGGTGTTTATCGGTATTATCCATCAACTAATAAAGCCGTTGATATTCAACTATCATCATCAAGCGTCAATCCAGAATTAACAGTGGCGCATGAAATAGGCCATTTTATTGACCATCAGTCGTTTAATGCACCAGGTGTTTTTAGTAGTATTAATGATGATTTGATGGCTTCTTTTAGACGGGCAGTCGATGAGAGTACTGCAACCGCGACTCTTAAAGAACATTTAGCTACTGCCACTGATCGCAATGCCCGTGAAAGAGCAAAATATTATTTGTCGGCACACGAGCAATGGGCTAGAGCATATGCGCAATGGGTTGCTGTTCGAAGTAATAACCAGGTTATGATTGATCAGATAAATAAAATTATTGGCAATACCCGAAGCCCGGCATATAGTGCATCGCAATGGCTGGCAGCTGACTTTGAGCCAATCGCAAAAGCAATTGACGAAATATTTAACTCATTCGGATGGTTAAAATGACAACTGGCATAGACAGTACGATTGCTGACATTATGCAAAAGTACCCTGAAGATGAATGGCTGGATAGATGCCATAAAGCATTGCCAGACGTTGATGATGGAGTGATTCTTAGCGCGTTTGAAATTTTTAGCGAAGGCGACGTTCAAGAATTGTGATAACAGTCGAATTTAACGATACCAAAATCAAAAAAGCCTTGCAGGATTTGCAAAGCGCTACTGGTGACTTATCACCTGCTTTTCGTGAGATTGGCGAGCAATTAGTAGAGTCTACTAAGCAACGGTTTTCATCTGGTATCGGTCCAGATGGTCAGAAGTGGGCACCCAATAGCCAAGCAACGTATGAAGCCCATTTAAACCGTAAGAGCGGAATATTTAACGAAGGTGGCAAGCGAACTGGCACGAAGAAAGGTTACATTTTAAAAGACGGGCGTGCTGGAGCTCGTTCCGCAAACGTAGTCTCTGGCAAGCGGCCCTTAATTGATGAGGGCACGCTTATGCAGCAAATTAATTATGCTCTGCTTGGCAATAATGGATTGGAAGTTGGCAGCTCAATGGATTACGCCGCTATGCAACAATTTGGAGGTACTAAAGACGAATTCTCAAATCTTTGGGGTGACATTCCTGCTAGGCCGTTTTTAGGCATATCAAGTGATGATGAAACTTCTATTTTAAGCACCATAGAAGATCATATTTTAAAAGCAATCTAGCCCATTTTTTCTATTGCACTATCTGCAACTATATTTCATTTTTAATTTGTAAAAATCGAAATTCATCCCTAAAAAAATCAATTTATCTCGTTTAATCCCGTTTAAATATCTCACCTCTGTTCAGCACTCGACTGCATGGATGCAGGAGGTAGAGCAACGCAGGAGCAGTTGCCGAAAGCTTGTCGAAGTGCAATTTTTAGAGATTCCCAGTAGGCGTAGACCTGACTGCCATGTAGTGATATTTAAATTATTATCTCCAGCAGTATTGGTGGTTTTACGTTTTGACACAGTCTGGGCCGAATCCTGTCATTATTCAGTTGCACGTGTAACCCAGCTTATATCGATATACGCTGTTCTTATCTAACAAAAAATCCATGGAGTGTAAAAATGAAAGCGTTAAAGTTAATCCTAATCGCTACAATGCTGATGCCAATCTCAGCTAACGCTGGCTTCAATGCTTTTATAAACGGCGAGAAGCTTCACGACAAGTCAACCGCCTATAAAAGCGGTGATATAGACAATGCGGAGCTCTATGATGCCGGGGCTTATGTTTATTACGTGATGGGTGTTGTTGACGCAACTATTGGGTCGGGTTTATTTTGCCCGCAAAATATTACTTCCGATCAAGCTGCAAATGTTGTGTCTAAATACCTAAATGAGCATCCGGAATTATGGAGTTCAAGTGCCGAGTCACTTGTTAAAGCCGCACTCATGAAAGAATGGCCTTGCCCGAAGTAAGCGTAGATGTAAAAAAGACAAGATTGACGTGAGTTCTTAGGGACGCGCTGAACAAATTGCTTTCGCTCATGCCCTTCGACTTCGCTCAGGAGAGCGTTCGACAAGCTCCCCACGAACGAAATCAATACGTTACCATTCACCTGTCCTTAGACCACCCTAGGTATGGAGTTTGTCGAAGGATTTAATCAGCGCTTCCCCAAAACTTGGCTCGACTACTTCTTGATGCCTTTATAAGTTTCTTCGCTTTCACGCATGATTCTGTTGCCTTCTTCAATCAGGCGATTGCCTTCGGTGATTTTGGCCTGCCCTTCGCGAACCAGTACATTGCCGCGTTCGGTCAATTGCTTACCTTTTTTCCAGTTATCACCTAGGCTGGCAATGCCTTGGCTTTCGCGTAGCATCAGCTCACCGGAGATAATGGGTTCAGGTTCTGGAGGTGCGGGTTGATCGGACGCACAAGCGGTTAACAGTAAAGTCAGTGTTGCAAGTAGCAGGTATTTGCTTAGCGATGTTTGCATGGTGAATCTCCGAGTTGTTAGCAATGAATTCCGACAATGTTACAAAACCCTGCCAGAGATGCAACTGTTTAGCGTGTAAGCGCTAGCAGTAAAGCGGCTTTCATGACACGATTCATGCAACTTCAAAACGTTAGAAACAAATAATTCAGGTAACAAAGACACATGCGACTGTTAATCGTTGAAGACGATCTCAATCTATCAAATTCCTTGAAAGTTGATTTAGGGGCGGCGGGATTTGCTGTGGATACGGCATTAGACGGCGAACAAGGTGAATTTTTAGGTGCGACCGAAAATTATGATCTGGTTATTCTCGATTTAGGCTTGCCGAAAATGCCCGGTCTGGAAGTCTTAAAACGTTGGCGTGACGCTGACAATCATATGCCTGTGATCATCCTGACGTCTCGCGATGCCTGGCATGAAAAAGTCGATGGTTTTAAAGCCGGCGCAGATGATTATTTGGGTAAGCCGTTTCATACCCAGGAGTTGTTGGCACGAATTCAGGCCTTGTTAAAACGCAGTTATCGACAAAACCAAGGCGCATTAACTGTTGCTGGTGTGGAGCTTAATGAAGAGTTGCAAACCGTTACTATTAACGGCGCTCAAGCCATCAATCTAACGGCTATCGAGTTCAAATTACTGCGTTGTTTTATGCTGCAACCCGGAAAAATCCTCAGCAAAGCACATCTAGGCGAACAGGTTTATGAATGCGACAGCGACCCGGATAGTAATGTGATTGAAGTCTACATTAATCGCTTACGGCGGATTGTCGGTAACGAGTTAATTCAAACCCGCCGTGGTCAAGGCTACGTGTTTGGGCCGCAATCATGATCTCTTTGCGGCAACGTTTAAATCGCGGATTGGCCGTTATCCTGTGCCTGATTTTTGTGACGCAATGGCTGGCGGCGGATTGGGTGATTCGCGCAGTGGCCGAAAAGCAAATGACGACACGCTTAATGGAAGATGCGACGACGTTAATGGATACGATTACGCTGGATGCGAATGGGCAGTTGTCTTCGGAGAGTATTCACATGGGCTCCGAGTATAAGCTGGCTTTTTCCGGGCATTATTATGTGGTGCAGGTTAATGATCAGTTATACCTTTCGCCGTCTTTGCAAAATCAAACCTTGGCACTGCCGCCGTTGTTGCCCGGCCAGACCAAGATCTACCATCTTGAAAACGGGCCCCAACAACAACCCCTGCTGACACTTGCCCAAGGCTTGGAAAAATTTGGCCATAGAATCGGCATGAGCGTATCGGAGGATTTGTCTTCCGTTGATCATGATATTACTTCCATTCGCTTGGCCTATTTTGGTCTGACGCTGTTGTTATTGTGTTGCGCAATTGCTTTGCAAAGTAGCGATATTAAGCGCTCCCTTCAGCCGCTAGCCAATGTCGGCCGCGAGCTTGACAACATCACCACCGGCAAGCAACAGCAGATTACGGTCGATGTTCCTGCTGAAATTAAACTGTTAGTTAAAGAAGTTAACCGCCTATTAACGCTGGTGGTACGACGTCTACAACAGTCGCGCACCGCGATCGGCAATCTGGCGCATGCCTTAAAACCGTCGCTGGCCCTGTTATTCAGAGTGGCGGAACATCCGGCGTTTAATGACTATCCTGAATTACGCCAACAACTGCAAACCCAGACCGACTCGATACATCGCGCTATTGAACGCGAACTCAAACGTGCCCGGATTGCCGGCAATCAGCAAGCCAGCATGGCTTTTAATCCCGCTGCGGAATTAACGACGCTGGCGCAATTGCTCCAAACCATTTACGCCGACAAACAGCTGGAAATTAACGTCAGCGCGCCTGATGTACCTGTGCATTTTGACCGGGAAGACATGCTGGGCATGATCGGCAATCTGCTCGATAACGCCTGCAAATGGGCAACGCATACAATCAATGTTGAGATCAGCTTTGCACGAACACTGACCATTGCGGTCGCAGATGATGGCCCCGGCTGCGACGGGCTGGATGCACAACTCGTTACCCAACGCGGCTTACGCTTGGATGAATCTATTCCGGGCCATGGTCTTGGCTTGGCCATTGTGCAAGACATCGCAGAGTTTTACGAAGGCGAGTTGCAGATTAGTCGCAGTCAAACGTTAGGCGGCTTTCTTGCTACGGTACGTTTGCCGTTAAATTAAGACTATTCATAAATATGGGAGCGACGCCTACGTCGCGACCGAAGGCTACAAACCGCGACGTGGGTGTCGCTCCTATCGCTTAGCCTAATCGGTTTTAAGCTTAAATTTATGTACGCACCGTTATACTCATTTTGCATATCGACAATGCCCGGAAAAATACCGGGCAACTGATTGATATATAAAATAAATAAAGCGAGACAGTTATTGACTGACTCCATTAATAATAAACGGTACCCACTATGAAATATAAAAAGACTGCGCTACTCGGCTTAGCCATGTTGCCTATTGCCGCATCAGCAGCCCAGGACAATTCAACAATTGAGCTACCAGCCATGGAAGTTACCAGCAGCGCCGAAAGCAATATTCTGAACTCATCTAGTTCCAGCGCAATTTTGAGTGAAAAAGAACTATTTCAAAGCCATGTAGCCACTGTAAATGAAGCGTTGCGCAAAGTTCCTGGGATTTATGTGCGCGATGAAGAAGGTTTCGGCATACGGCCCAATATCGGCTTTCGCGGTATGAACCCGTTTAGATCCACTAAAGTGTTGTTTTTGGAAGATGGTTTGCTGCTTAATTTTGCGCCCTACGGCGATAACGACATTTATTACCACCCGCCGGTGGAGCGTTACGAAAATATCGAAGTCATGAAAGGGGCCGAGTTAACTCAATATGGCCCGCAAACCATCAGTGGTGCGGTCAATTACATCACACCGAATCCACCTGCAAAACCCGGCGGTTTTGCCAGCTTTACCGGCGGTAATCGTGATTTCCTGAGCGGACATGTCCGTTACGGCGGTACTGTCGATACCTCAAAAGACAGCCACGGTGCGGTCGATAGGGTCGGCGGTGTGATGGATTATGTGCATAAAGAAGGCGAAGGCTCCCGAGATAATACCTTTGTAAAACTTGATGACGTTAATCTTAAAGGCGTGATCGACATCAATGCCAAAAATTCCTTGATCTTGCGCGGTGATTATTATCAGGAAAACTCGCAATCCACGTTCGGCATTACCGAAGCGGAATTACGCAACTTCGGTTATCGCTACAATCCGTTTAAAAACGATGAATTTTCGACCGAGCGCTTTGCCACGTCAGCGACCCATGAATATAGGTTTAATGATGATGTAACCCTGTCCACCAATTTTTACTGGTCGAAATTTGATAGAGATTGGTGGCGGCAAGAAAATCAGCAACCGACAGACACCCAATGCGGCACGGCGTTTCGCGACGCTCGCTTAGCTGGGCAGGCGGTTAATGTCGACAATTGTAATTTTACCCGCGGCCGTTTACGTCAATACGATACTTGGGGCGTAGAACCCCGGTTACATGCCAACCATACCTTGTTTGGTGTGCCCAGCGAGTTAGATGCCGGGGTGCGAATGCACTACGAAAACCAGCATCGGGTAACCCTTGATGGCAACACCTCAACAGCTCGTAACGGCGTTACCATTGAAGATAACAGCCGTTTTGCCGATGCTTATTCCGGCTTTGTGCAAAACCGCTTTATTTTAGGCGATTGGACCGTCACCCCTGGTGTACGGGTGGAGTCGGTCAGCTATCAACGCAAGAATAATCCTTTTCAAGGCAATCCGGCTCTGGGTGTTGCCGGCAATACGGTGAGTTCATCAGGTCAAAGCGATTTAAGAGAAGTATTGCCATCTTTTGCAATGACCTATCAGCCTCTTAAACAAGCAACACTATTCTTTGGCATGCATCGGGGATTTTCGCCTCCGCGTATCGAAGACAGTGTTTACGGTAATGGTCAAACGGTAGAAATTTCCGCGGAAAAAAGCTGGAATTATGAAGTGGGTGTCCGTAGCCAGCCGGTAAAAGGCGTGAAAACCGATCTGACACTGTTTCATAACGATTTCGAAAATCTAACTGTCTTAGGCACGGTTGGCGGCAATGACACACCTGTTGCCCAAGGCAAAGCGCTGTTTCAGGGCATTGAGTTCTCTAATAGAATTGATACGGCCGAGGTTTTCAACTGGACGCATAATCCTTATCTACAGGTTGCTTACACCTGGGTGCCTACAGCGGAGACGACCTCGGCATTTCACTGTTTGCCGCTCGCTAACGGAACCTTTCCCGCAAGTTGTCCAGGCGGCAATGTCTTGGGGTCAAAACCAGGTAACCGTTCGCCCTATGCGCCGGAGCATTTAGTGACAGCTACCGTTGGTTATTCTCACCCCAGCGGCTTTGATGCTCATCTGGAAACAGTGTTTGTGGCTGATCAATTCGGCGACTTCATGAATCTGCAATCAGGTGCAGATTATCCGACCGGAGCCAATAGTGTTCAGGCACGGTCAGGTCAGTTTGGCATGGTCAAAAGTTATACTGTCGTGAATTTCGCCAGCACTTACCGGGTTTACACGGGGCTTGATCTATTTGTTTCAATGAAAAATATGTTCGACAACCAATATATCGTTGACCGTGTCCGCGGCATATTGCCGGGTTCGCCTAGGCTGGTTCAAGCAGGGTTTAAATACGAGTTTTAATTAGTTAACTCAAAACAAAATTTACGATTGAGATAATGAAGTATGTCGACAGAGCAATATTTACACGGCCAAATGGCCAAATTTTTGGTTCGCACACAAGCAATAACAGCGTTATTCATATTGCTTGCCTTAGCTGGGCTGGATTTCTTTTTCCCGACCAGTTACCGACTACAAGCCGGGGTTCATGGCATTAGCTCCATTTCGGCGTTGGTGCTGGGTACTTATCTTACGCATCGGGCCTATGCCTTAATTAGAGGCGTCCATATTAATTTTCACTCGTTATGGTACTGGCTAGTGGGGGCAGCTTCAGTAAATTTTCTGGGGGCTGTTAGCGGTAACTGGATTTACATGCGCTACCGTGGGCAAGATGGCCCGAAGGACTGGATCCTTGCGAATGTACCGGCATTCCATAATTATTTGATGGAATTCAAAGAGTTCATTTCATTGTTCCCGTTTCCATTGATGCTGGTGGCGGCGTTTATTTTGTTTTATTACGATGAAGCCATTAGGGCGCGTCGCGATTTAACCCAGCTTGTTGGTATCCTCATATTACTGGCTTGGCTGTTTTTATTGATGGGTTTTGTTGCTGGACTGGTACTGGCCAAATTACGCTTTGTCTGAGAGAAATTGCAATGACTGAAAAACAATCGACTGAAGACTTTTCAAAACCAGAATATACCGAGCAAGCAAAGGTATTTTCTGGTCCGGCCATTGCGGCAACGGTATCGCTATTACTGGGTTTTTATACTCTAATGATTACCCATCATATTTCTCGACTAAGCAAAGAGATGGATAAATTCATCCATTCTTATGGCTATTGGATTCCAGGCTCCACTGGCGTTGGTCCAGATGGCAGTATTGGCTCCTATTCCGGAAAAGAAACCTTGGCATTGTTGGTGTGGGGCTTAAGTTGGGCAATATTTCATTTGCTTTGGCGGAAGCAAGATTTACCTATTCGTGGCTGGCTGCCGATTTTTTTGGGGGGCTTATTAGTGGTCAGTTTGGGATTTATCCATCCCGTTGTTGATCCAATCATACTGTTGTTGATTGATGTATTTGGCTAAGCGGGCACTTTAATGTCGCACTGAAAACAATCACTAGAAACTTGTTAAGCAAAAACAGTAACAGTAACAGATGATTTTGGAGTGCGGCACCCATGCATAAAAAAGGGCGAGGAGACTAATTAATCTCCACGCCCTTTTTTTGTGACTGCGTGGTGTATCGATTACCGAGGTAAGGTAAATGCTTGATTGGCAAATGGATTAAACATGGGCCGTGTCACCAGATTAAATTCAAACTCGCTGGTGCGGTGACAGCTATTGCAGCCATCGGTGAGTTCGTCATAGTGTTTAGTGAAAGCGACAATATCCTGCTTTTTGATGGCCTCATCCAGTTTCTCCAGCGGTTTGCTCATGGTGGATGCGATCAGCTGCGGAATAGGCACGGGCACATGTTTGTGAGTTGGATGATATTTTTCAGCATCTTCAAAGCCTTCATGCAGTTCGTCTAATTCGTAGGCGGCTAACGCCCAGTTTTGGGCCTGACCTGCAAACCACAGTTTAGAATGACGAGTTGCAGTAGCCCCCATGATGTCACCCAAACCGGGTGCATAATGGGCTTCTGCTGATTCTGGATTATTTAAAGAACAGCCGCTTAGTATCAGGCTGGTCGCTAGTGCAAGTAAGGCGGGAGCTAAAAACAGTTTTTTCATAAAAATCCTCGGGTGATGTGAAGTGCTACTGATAATCTCTTGCCAAGCGAAAGCCCAAATCATTGGTACGACTGCTGGGCAAACCACTGTAACGCGCTGCCGAACGGCTGGTAACCGCTTTCGACACCCAGCTGCCGCCACGATAAACACGATATTGGCCGGACTCTGGGCCGACCGGGTCTTCACCAGGGCTGGCGCTGTAATACGTGGGGCCGTACCAATCTTGCACCCACTCCCAGACATTGCCGTGCATGTCATACAGTCCCCAGGCGTTGGCTGGTTTTTGCGCAACTTCATGCGAGGTGCCGCCGTAGCCTTCGTTGCCAAACCAGGCATATTTAGCTAATTCTTTGGGGTCGTCACCAAAGGAGTAAAGCGTCGAGCTACCGGCTCTGGCGGCATATTCCCATTCTGCCTCTGTAGGCAGGCGAAAATGGTTGCCGCCTTCTTTGGCGTTTAAGCGTTTAATAAATTCCTGAACATCGTTCCAATTAACTTTTTCCACCGGTTTGGAGAGGCCTTTGGATTTGCTGGGATTATTATCCATCACGCTTTCCCATTGCTTTTGCGTCACTTCTGTTTCGCCCAAGTAGTAAGGCTTTTTGATGCAAACTTTATGTTTAGGCAATTCCGATTCGCTACTTTCTTTAAGGTCTTTGTCACGGCCCATGTCAAAACAGCCGGGTTCAATTTTGACAAAGGTGATACCCGCAAAGCTTTTATGATCGACCGCTTGGGCGGTTGAGTTTATTAGCATTCCGCTCAAGGCAACCAGCAGCCAGGCTGGGTTGTTAGCAATCTTAATTTTCATAATGTTTCCTTTGGTCTACAGATTCGGCGTCGCTATATTACGCCTTAATTCTATTGATTAGTCGAGTTAGCCTAGCCGTCTGCAATGGCGTGCTAAGGTCGCGGTTTTGATTGTGATAATATTGCGCCAACAATCTATACACCCAATTCAATACATCCGGTCAGCGAGGAATCATGAGTACGCCCCAAGCCCTTTATCAATCATCTCTTAAGTCATTAAAACTGCGCGCTCATGGCAAAGTGCGCGACATTTACGATATTGATGATCAGCACATGCTGATTGTGACAACTGACAGGCTCTCTGCATTCGATGTGATTTTGCCAGACCCCATTCCAGGCAAAGGCCGTGTGTTAACCAATGTGTCTAACTTCTGGTTTAACAAAATGAGCCATATCTTACCCAATCATCTGGCTAACATTCCTTTGGAGCAAGTGTTGCCAGATGCTGAAGAGCGCGCTCAGGTTGAAGGTCGCGCGATTGTCGTCAAATTGTTAAAACCGCTGCCGGTTGAAGCCATTGTGCGCGGCTACCTTATCGGCTCCGGATGGAAAGATTATCAAAAGTCCGGCGCTATTTGTGGCATTGAACTTCCGCAAGGTTTGCAGCAAGCCCAGCAATTACCCGAACCGATTTATACGCCGTCAACCAAAGCAGCGATGGATCAACATGATGAAAATGTTACTTTTGCCAAAACGGTTGAGTTAATGGGCCAATCGTTGGCGGAACAAGTGCGCGATGCCAGCTTGAAGCTCTACAAAGAAGCGGCTGCTTATGCTAAAGAGCGCGGCATTATCATCGCCGACACCAAATTTGAATTTGGCGTTGATGACAATGGCGTCCTGCATTTGATCGATGAAGCGCTTACCCCCGATTCCTCTCGTTTCTGGCCGGCTGATCAATATCAAGTCGGGATCAGTCCGCCTAGTTTTGACAAACAGTATGTGCGTGATTACTTAGAAACACTGGACTGGAATAAAACCGCGCCCGGCCCGCATTTACCTGCAGAAGTCGCTGAACATTGCGCGGCTAAATATCACGAAGCGGAACTCAGATTGACTCAGGATTGAGCATTAAACTAATTTTGCTCATATAGATGACATAATTCTGACATATTTGAGCGTTAGTCTTGTTTTACTGTCACAAATGACAGGTTTATGACATTTGTGACAGCTTTTTGGTGCCACGATAGATCTAAGGTCTATATTTAACGGACTTGTTTAGTTGGCATTCAGATTGCTTGTTTATATTAACTCTTTAATAGCTCTAATTTTTGGGATTTTTCTTATGCGTAAAATAAATCGCTTTTTAACGGTGTTGGCCGTGTCGGCAGCGTCTTTTTCAACTCAAGCCGCGATCTTAAATTCAAGTAACGGTCATTATTACGATTTAGTCACATTTGCTGATATAGGTGAGCGGCTGGATTGGTTCGGTGCTAAATCGTTTGCTGAAAACTCAAGTTTCAACGGTAAACTGGGCCATTTAGCGACCTTAACTTCCGCGGCTGAAGATGATTTTGTTTGGAACCGTCTAGGTGCTGAAGGTTATTTTTTAGGTGCTTTTGACACAAGTACTCTCGGTGGAAATGGCACTTGGAGCCATAACTCATGGCAATGGGTCACCGGAGAAACTTTTTCTTACAGCAACTGGCTTGCTGGTGAGCCTAACCATTGGCAAGATGGCTCAGAGCTGACGCCTAACAATGAAGATTATTTAGTATACGGCTGGCAAGACCGTGGTGCAGGTGTGCTGCGTTGGAACGATACCAACGTTGATTCTTCATACATAAATGATCAAGGTAATAAGAAATACACGGCTAGAGGATTTGTAATCGAATATGAAGCGGTGGTCAGCAATGTTCCGCCTGCAACTGTGCCAGTGCCAGGAGCTTTCTGGTTATTTAGTTCGGTTTTAGCTGTTTTTGGTTTACATAAGAAAAAGGAATTATTCGCTAACTCTTGATAGCGTTATTGCCCAAGTTATTACGGCTTGGGCAGTTTTTTTCTGGGTATAAAATCTTCTGGTGATATAGAACACCTTAAAAAACCTTTTAGCTCTGCCCTCGATTAAATGAACACAGTGCGTCACACCAATTAATTCATGGCATGCCCTGCATGGGTTTGTTGAGGTTCTCTGCTGTCTTTGATGGTTATCGGCTACACTATCGTTCAAATGCTTACGGTGCCTTGCCACCAAATAAAATAAAACCCCGATAGCTATAAATTCCTTGATGAAAAAAAAATCCATTCTTGCAGCACTGTGTCTGCAAACTTCGCTTGCGTTGGGACAAACTAGCGATGATCAGAGGTATAACGCTGCATTGGAGTTGGCTCGGGCAGGGCATACGGACCAAGCTATTGAGCAACTGCAGCAATTGGTAAAAAGTCATCCTGAGATACAACGCTATTTGTTCGATTATCTACAAATATTGTCTTGGGCAGATAGAGATGAAGAAGTTATTCAACAAAGCACGAAAATTGAAGTGCAAACAGCACCTGTTTACGTACTTGAGGCAATAGCGAAAGCCGCCAGAAACTTAGGCGACTTTAAAAAATCCGAAATACTGTATCGCAAAGCGATAGAAAAGGAGCCTAAGCGTTTGTCTCCCAGGCTCGGTTTAGGGTTGTTGTTGATCGATCTGGGTCAAGCAGATTCGGCCATTGCTTATTTGCAAACGTTAGCCAGCATTTATCCAAATGAAGTTGAAATCCTCATGGCACAAGCTTATGCCCATGAGCTTGCAGGCCAGTACCCAATCGCCATTCAGTATTACCAGAAAGTCTTAAGCTTACAATCTGGCCGGCAAGATGCTCTGCGCGGATTGATACTTGCCTTAGCGAGATCAGGCGAAGTGCAAAAAGCGTTAGATTTGGCAACTGCCAACAGAGCGCTATTTTCAGATGACCAATGGGCAAGTCTACAGTGGGATTATGCGGCCTGGTTGATCAGGCAAGGCGAGCAGGCATTACAAACCAAGCCACGCGACTATCGGGGCATTGATAAGGCTATAACCGCATTAAACAGCAATATCAGCTCAGTCAAAAAACTGAAACTCACAGATCCTCAAGCTCTGCTGGCCCGGGCCAAGTTTGATTTGCTGGTGGCGTTACGAGATCGCAAACGCATGGCGGATGTAGTCGAGCTGTACCAACAGCTTCAGCAACAAGGACTAGCCATACCGGTTTATGCCCGTATGGCGGCGGCCGATGCTTATTTGAATAACCGTGAACCCGAAACCGCCCGTGATCTTTATCTTTCAGTCATCGCCGAACAACCCGATTACTTTAACGCTCGAGCATCGTTGGTGTATGCCTATTTGGAAGCTGAGCAGACTGATAAGGCACTTGCCTTGGCTGAACAACTGGCTCAAGAGCAACCGGCAAAACTTGAATTCAAACAACCCAACGGCTCTGTGGTTACACGCGATAATCCTAAAAAAATATCCGCTGACTTAACTGCCGCCATCTTGCGAGCGTATGCCGATGATCTGGATGGGGCACAGCAAAAGTTAGAGCAATTGCACAATCAATACCCCGACAACACCGATATTCATAGCAAATTGGCTGAGGTTTACTATTTTCGTGGCTGGCCGCGTAAAGCCCGGCAGCAGATAAATTTAGCGCAGATTAAAGCGCCGGAGCATCTGGGCTTAAAACTGACCCAAGCCAAAGTGCAGCGTGAATTAAAAGACTATCGCGCGGAGGCGCGAACTACCTATGCGCTTAACGAAAACATTCCCGAGGACAGCGGCGTACAAAAACAAATGCGCGCCTGGCAGGTTCGTAACGACCGCGAGTTAAAGGTGTTGGCGAATGGTGGCTTGAGCACTAATTCTTCTAGTGACGGCAATAAGAATTCTCCGCCCTTCGGCAGTGACGAGATTAGTATCGATAGCTTTCTTTATTCGAGCCCTATGGCTCATAAATACAGAGCTTTTGTTCACAATGGTTGGAAAACCGCTAACTTCCCAAGTACAGAAGGGCGCGGCTACTTAAGACACTATGGCGCTGGCCTTGAATATTCGGGCCATAGTGCGACTGCATCGGCAGAAATTCATTACGATAATTTTTATTCCGATGCTGTAGGTGTGGATTTAGCTGCGGAATATCAAATAAGCGATAAATGGCAGATATTTGGTCGATTAAGCAGTCGGGATAATAATATTTCTCTACGTGCTTTGAATTATGGCGTTACTGCTCGATCTGCACAGTGGGGCGGTACGTTTCGAGTCAATGAATCTAGGCAATTTACGGTTACTCACCGTTACTATAACTATAGTGACGACAATAATCGCTACGCCGAAGATGGTACTTATTTTGAGCGCTGGATTAGTGGGCCAAGATATAAACTTGCCACTTATCTCAATGCTGGATTTTCTGCGAATAGCAATCCGCCTTTCCCGCGAGAAGGTAAGTATTACAGCCCAGATAGGGATGCATCCATTTCCATTACTATGGATAACGATTTCTTGACTTATCGCCATTACGAAACGGCTTTTCACCAAAGACTGGCGCTTTCAGTGGGTAATTATTGGCAAAGTAATAATGCTCCCAGCGCCGATTGCGTAAATAAAATATGTTCCAACATCGTCGGCAATGTCCAATACGAACATCGCTGGCAAGTAGCCAATCGCTTTGAACTGTCCTACGGCGGCGTCAGAGGCTATCACTATTATGACGATGGCCTGACCAAAAACTGGTTCATGTATCTGACGGCTGATTTACGCTTTTGATCATGCGCAATTTGTTTTTTATCTTGGTGCTTGCGTTGTTACCAGGAGGAGTGAGTGCGCAGAGCCAAGGCTTGATTGCATTGTGTTATCACAACATCGCCGCCGAGTGGGATGGCGATCCGATGACCACGACCCGCGATCAATTCCAGGCGCAGATGGCATGGCTTAAGGCGCAGGGCTATCATCCTATTAGCGTGCAGCAGCTCATTTCGGCCCGCAATCAACATCAATCTTTGCCTGAAAAAGCAGTGTTGCTGACCTTTGATGACGGTTATGCCGGGGTTTACGAACATGCCTTTCCGCTGCTTAAACAATTCAATTTTCCGGCAGTATTAGGGCTGGTTACCGATTGGCTGGAAACGTCGGTGAATCAACAGGTGCATTACGATACCGGCTTGAAACCACGCAGTGATTTTTTAACCTGGCCGCAGGTTGATCAGATGACAGCGTCTGGTTTGTTAGAAGTCGCTTCGCATAGCCATGATCTTCATCACGGTATTACCGGCAATCCTTTTGGTGACCTACAGCCTACCGCAACTACCAGACGTTACGATACTGCCGAGCAAAGTTATGAATCCGACGAACAGTTCCACCAGCGCATAAAATCCGATTTACAACAAAGCTCGGATATTGTCTTCAAACATCTGAAACTTAGGCCTAGAGTCATGGTCTGGCCTTTTGGAGAATTTAATCGTGAAACGCTGGACATAGCGCAGAGCCTTGGCTTTAGCTTGTCGATGAGCTTACAGGAAGGTAGTAATAACCAGATTGATTCCCCGGTTATCAAACGTTACCTGGTTAAAAATAATCCCAACTTGGCTGAATTTATCCGCGACATACGCAATATCGATGTTGTGCCGCCTGTTCGTGTGGTCCATGTCGATATGGATTACATTTATGACCCAGCCCCTGAGCAAACCCGTCGAAATCTTGGCGAACTGTTGGATAGAATCAAAGCGATGCATATTAATACGGTGTATTTGCAGGCTTTTTCTGACCAGAATGGCGACGGCAATGCCGATGCGATGTACTTCGCCAATCGACACTTGCCGATGCGGGCGGACTTGTTTGGTCATGTGGCCTGGCAATTGATTACTCGTGCGCGGGTCAATGTCTATGCCTGGATGCCGGTGTTATCGTTTCCGCTTGATACGCCTGATGATTGGTGGGTGCATGAGTTTGACCACGACCATAATGCCCAGCCAATATTAAGTAAGCATAACTATCGACGTTTATCGCCGTTTCACTATGAAGCGCGCAAGATTGTTAGCGAGATTTATCAGGATTTGGCTAAAACCAATCACTTTACCGGCTTACTGTTTCATGATGATGCTTTGCTGACCGATTTTGAGGATGCTAATCCAGCGGCATTACCGCATCTCAAGGACTTAACACCAGAACAGCAAAGCGGTCTCAAAATAGCATCGTTAGCCGGTTGGACTAAAACGATGGCGGATCAGGTTCGTTATTATCGACCTGATATTAAAACCGCCAGAAATCTTTACGCTAATGTGGTGATGGATCCAAATAGCAGCGCATGGTTTGCGCAATCGCTGCCCAGTTTTTTACAAAATTACGATTATACCGCCGTGATGGCGATGCCTTTTTTGGAAAATGTCTCGGAACCGATGCCTTGGCTGGAGTCGTTAATTAAGAAAATAACGACTTATCCGCAAGGCATACAAAAGACCGTCTTCGAGCTGCAAGCTGTTGATTGGCGAAGTAAGCAAAAAGTCCCTGATGCTACGTTGGCCGAGCAAATGTCCTTGTTGCGGCGGCTTGATGCTTTCAATTACGGCTATTACCCGGATGATTTTCATCTCGATAAGCCTTCGCTAGATATGCTCAAAATCCAGCTTTCTCTTCCTCAAAATGTAACTGACCAGCCATGAATTCGCTTAACGCATTTTTTGACGGCGCAATTTTGCCGAGTATTAATCAAGTCAGCGTTTTTCTTGTCGCTGTCTGGCACGCTTTTATTGCCAATGGCAGTTTTGCCCTGAAAAGCTGGATCGATGCTCTGCTGGATTTTGCATTTTATTACCCATTATTCATGGCCTATCTGTGGATGATTGGCGCTTTAATTTATTACTTTCATTGGGAAAAAAACGCTGCTTATGATCCCGAGCATTTACCTGAATTATCCGATTATCCAGCGGTATCGATTATCGTGCCCTGTCATAACGAAGGTCGCGATTTACACGACACCATCGAATACTTGTTGCTACAAAAATATCCAAATTTCGAAATTATTGCCGTAAACGATGGCAGCACTGATGACACCCTCGAGATTTTGTTGGCTCTCGCCGAGAAAAATAAACAAGTCCGTGTTATCAACCTGGAACTTAATCAAGGCAAAGCTATTGCGATGAAGACCGGCGCCTTGTTTTCCAAAAACGAATATCTGGTGTGTATTGATGGCGATGCGCTGCTGGCGCCGGAAGCAACGCATTGGATAATGCAGCACTTTTTGTCCGGTCATCGAGTGGCCGCTGTGACTGGCAATCCACGAATTCGAACTCGTTCGACGCTATTGGGTAAAATTCAAGTCGGTGAATTTTCGGCCATCATCGGTTTAATCAAGCGGGCGCAACGGGTTTATGGACGTATTTTTACTGTCTCCGGCGTTGTTACTGGTTTTAGAAAATCGGCGCTGCATCGGGTTGGCTATTGGAGTAACGACATGGTTACCGATGACATAGACATCAGCTGGAAGTTGCAGCTGGATCATTGGGATATTCGTTTCGAACCGAATGCTTTGTGTTGGATACTCATGCCGGAAACTTTGGGCGGCTTGTGGCGGCAAAGGCTTCGTTGGGCGCAGGGTGGGGCAGAGGCATTAATCCGTTATTACAAGAAACTGGGATTATGGAAGTCGAGACGAATGTGGGGCGTTTATTTAGAATATCTCACCAGCGTTTTTTGGTCTTATACCATGATGGCGGTTTTTATCTTGTGGTCGTTAGATTGGTTTGTTGAGTTGCCCGAAGAATTGGTCATTCCCACACTAATTCCTAGTTGGGGCGGTGTGCTTCTGGGCATCACTTGTTTAGTGCAATTTGCGGTAAGTTTGATCATTGATTCACGCTACGAAAAAAACTTAGGCAAAACTTACTACTGGATGATTTGGTACCCGTTGGTCTATTGGATAATCAATGTCTTAACTGCGGTATTTGGTTTAATTAAAGCAATTCTCAAAAAACGTAACACTCGTGCTGTCTGGGTTAGCCCTGATCGAGGTATCCGATGAAAGACCTCATCATCAATACACCATCGCTACAAAGCATCAAGCAAAAATACGTATCAGCATTGCTTACCTTTGTCTTTTGGGTGGTGTGGATATTTTTATGGACGCCGCTGGTGACCTTGATCGGGTGGGTATTAGGGGTTGATTTAGTGATTTTCCAAATGATCGAATTAGGCGGCTATCAAGGAGTTGTCGCAGACTTTATATTATTTTTACTGTGTGTAGCGTTGATGGGCGGGGCTTTAGCGATATGGGCAGGGTACAATTTTGTCCGCTTCAGAAATGTTGATCGCAGAACGCCGTTGCCACCTGTTACTAACAGCCAATTGGCGGATTTTTTTAAGGTTAACGAAGTAATATTATCTACACAGCAACAGACCCAGTGCCTGTCAGTCAGCTTTGATGATGAGGGCAATATTATTTCCAGTACAAAAATAGTGGGCAAAACCTCGTAGGTCTAATTGTTTGCTTGACCTAGAATGTCCGCTATTTCCTTTCTTTTAAGAGATCTTCAGTTGTGGAAACTTTTACCAATATTCGTGCGCTTATTATTGATATGGACGGCGTGCTTTGGCATGGTGCAGAGCCTATGCCAGGCTTGTGCGAATTTTTTCAAACGCTGCGGGAGCTGCGTATTCCGTTTATTCTTGCCACCAATAATGCGCGTTCGACTGCTGCGGAATACATTATTAAGCTTGCCAAAATGGGCGTGACTGTTGTCATTGAAGAAGTGTTGACGTCATCAATGGCAACAGCGCAGTACTTATCCGAGCATTTTGAGCCGCAAGCAACCAAGGTTTATGTTGTAGGTGAGGCTGGTGCAACCGAGCCGTTGCTGGCGCATGGCTTCACCTTAACTTGCTTGTATGAGCCGGGCGCTGATTTGGTGGTGTGCGGCATGGATCAAACTATTACCTGGGATAAGCTGGCGACGGCGACACTCAATATTCGTGCGGGGGCAATGTTTGTCGGCACCAATGGTGATGTGACACTACCTACAGAGCGAGGGCAAACGCATGGTAATGGCGCGATTTTGGCGGCATTACAGGCAGCTACCGATGTTAAACCGTTGGTTATTGGCAAGCCTGAGCCGATTATGTATCAGCAAGCTTTAAGCATTCTAGGGGCTGATCTGGCAACGACTGTGGCAATCGGTGATCGTCTTGATACTGATATTTTGGGGGCTGTTCGTACCGGTATTCGCAGTTTAATGGTGTTATCCGGGGTATCGACTGAGCAAGACTTGGCGGTGTCAGATTTTCAGCCAACCTGGGTGTTGCCCGATATTATCGAAGTCACCAAGGCTTTACGCGGCGAGTCAGTTAACTGGCGTTAATCTGCTGAATTAAGCCGGGCACGATAAGCGCGCATCAACGCTAAAAACGCCAGAAAATCATAAAAGCCATGAATAATCACCGGTGTCAGTAAATTTCTGTCTCCGGCAATATCCATCGATAGCCCTAGATAAATGCCCACTGTCATGGCAAGTAGTCCGTACATCGGCGTTAGTGCGTGCGCCAAACCAAAAATCAGATTGCTGCCGATCAAGCCTGCGTTTACGCCCCAGGCGGATTCTATCCAGGGCTGAATGACGCCGCGAAATAATAACTCTTCTGACAGTCCGGCAATGCCGGCCAACACCAGTAAGTCCGTCCAGTGATAGCGATGTAAGCCTGGTCCTAAGGTGTCCAGCAGTAATGTGCGGATTTTTGTTAATGAATTAACCTGAATTTGTTCCATGGCTAAAAACAGCAAATACAGCGGTACCGTACCGATTAAGCCAATAGCGATGGCGCTTTCGGAAAAGTGCAGATCCGCAAACGGATTGATGTCGGCTATCCAGCCCAACGCCATGGCAACGAGGATCAATGCGCCTTCAAAAACACAGGCTTTTTTATAAAATTGCTCAGGGTCGAATGATTGATTCATTAGCGTGATTTCAGTGAGTTACAGTCAGGTTGCGCAAGTTTGCTAAAATGCCCACCCTATCTCTAATTTGGTGTTTGGTATGTTTTGTTATATCTACAAAAGTCTTAAAAAAGAACAGCTGTATTTGTATATTGACAGTAAAGATGATTTTTCTAAAGTGCCGGAAGCGCTTTTTAACAGCTTCGGTAAGCTGGAGTTCGTGATGGAGCTGGAATTGCACCCAGAACGTAAGCTGGCCAAAGAAGACGTGCTGAAAGTCATCAGCAGTCTGGATGAGAAAGGATTTTTTGTGCAATTGCCGCCAACTAATTTACCAACTCCGGCAACACTGCAATAATCTTGGGCTAAGAAAGCAAGGGTGGTTGTGCGCAGCAAACCACCCGTAAGTCTTATGCCTTAGGTAAAGTTACCCCGGTTTGGCCTTGATATTTACCGCCCCTGTCTTTGTAAGAGGTTTCACAGACTTCATCACCCCCGAAAAACAGCATTTGCGCGACGCCTTCATTAGCGTAAATTTTTGCCGGTAAGGTGGTGGTGTTTGAAAATTCTAAAGTTACGTGGCCTTCCCATTCTGGCTCTAATGGCGTCACGTTAACAATAATGCCGCAACGGGCATAAGTGGATTTGCCCAGACAGATTGTCAGCACATCACGAGGAATACGAAAGTATTCAACGGTTCTGGCCAGCGCAAACGAGTTGGGTGGGATGATGCAAATATCAGATTTAACATCGACAAAGCTGTTGGAATCGAAGTCTTTGGGATCAACAATTGCCGAATTGATGTTGGTGAAAATCTTAAACTCATCCGAGCAACGTACATCATAGCCATAACTGGAGGTGCCGTAAGAGATCACTCGGCCGCGTTCCGAATCTCTGACCTGGCCGCTTTCAAACGGTTCAATCATGCCATGTTGCTCTGCCATACGGCGTATCCACTTGTCCGACTTAATGCTCATGAGGTGCTGCTACCTGGTTGGATGAAAGTGCAGGATTTTATCATAGACGGCTATGGCTGAGTGCTTCAGAAACGAAGGTAGCAGGGAATTGCTGGTTGGGAATAAAGAAACGACGAGGCGGGGCTCGTCGTTTCAGGGTTTGATTTTATAAGGTGTGACTTTATAAATCGAGGTAGCCGGTTTCTTCGTGTAATACGTTATCAAGACCTTCGACTTCTTCATCGCTGGAAACGCGCAGTCCCAACCATTTATCCAGTACTTTTAAAATCAAATAACTAAATACGCCGCTCCAAACCGCAGTTACCACAATCGCCAATGCCTGAATACCAACTTGATGGGGAATGGACACGCCTTCTGCCAGCCCTAGTCCGCCCATATTACTGGCAGCAAAAACACCGGTTAATAAAGACCCGGTCACCCCGCCGACGCCATGCACTGGAAATACGTCTAAAGCATCATCAATTTTAAGAGTACGTTTAAAATATTGCGTGGCATAAAAGCATACTACGCCAGCCGTCACGCCAATAACCAATGCACCTGCCGGACCGACAAAACCTGACGCTGGTGTAATGGTGCCAAGACCAGCAACCATGCCGGTGACAATACCTAATACGCTGGGTTTGCCAAAACGCAGCCATTCGATGGTCATCCAGGTTAATGCACCTGAAGCTGCACCAATATGGGTGACCAGCATCGCCATACCTGCGCGACCATCTGAAGTGAGCGCGCTACCGGCATTAAAACCGAACCAGCCGACCCATAACATCCCTGCGCCGGTCACGACCATGGTCATGTTGTGTGGTGGCATGGCCGTATTAGGAAAGCCTTTGCGCTTGCCTATGACCAATGCTGATACCAGCGCGGCTACACCGGCGCTGACATGAATGACAATGCCGCCGGCAAAATCCATCGCGCCTAGCTGCGCCAGCCAGCCGCCACCCCACATCCAGTGGCACACAGGTAAATAAACCAAACACAGCCACAAGCCACTAAACCACAGCATCGCGGAAAACCTCATGCGCTCAGCAAATGCACCGACGATAAGCGCCGGAGTAATGATGGCAAAGGTCATTTGAAACATGAAGTAGACGGTTTCAGGGATGTCGCCGACTAATGCGGAGGTGGTTAGCTCAGGCAAAAACGCTTTGCTGAAGCCGCCGATGAGTTGTTGTAAATCACCGCCGTCGCTGAAGATGAGGCTGTAAACGCCGACCAGCCAAAGTATGGACACCAGACAGGTGATCGCAAAACATTGCATCAATACTGACAACACGTTTTTACTTCTGACCAAACCGGCATAAAACAAAGACAGCCCTGGAATGGTCATAAACAAGACCAGTGCTGTGGAGGTCAATACCCAGGCGGTATTAGCCTGATTTAATGTATTCGCCAGGGCTAACCCCGGGGAAAATAGCAGGGTAAAAAAAAATACTTTGTTAAACACGTTAGATAGCTTCCTCTCCAGTTTCTCCCGTTCTTATACGGATAACTTGTTCAAGATTTGAGACAAAAATTTTGCCATCGCCGATCTTGCCGGTATTAGCGGCTTTGACGATGGTTTCAACGGCTTTGTCCAATATGTCATCGGCAACGGCGATTTCCAATTTTACTTTAGGTAAAAAGTCGACCACATATTCAGCGCCCCGATACAGTTCGGTATGACCTTTCTGACGACCGAAGCCTTTGACTTCAGTGGCTGTGACTCCGGCAACGCCGATTTCTGACAGTGCTTCTCTGACATCGTCGAGTTTAAAGGGCTTAATAATGGCGGTAATGAGTTTCATAATATCTCCTGTTTTGCGTGGCTAAATGTTAGCAATATGGGCGCTCGGCTTTAGTATTCTTAAGGTAGATACTAAATGCTTGGCGCCCACGTTGGCATAGATTACAAATGGTACGCGGTTTCGCCGTGGCTGGAAACATCCAAACCTTCACGCTCAACTTCTTCAGTAACTCTAAGGCCTATCACTATGTCGACAAATTTGTAGGCGACATAAGAAACAACTCCTGACCAAACTACTGCGATAATGACGCCCCAAGATTGACTGATCAACTGGCCGGTCATGTTGTAGTCAGCGACACTGTTGCTGACATAATCCCAAACACCGGTGCCGCCTAACGCTGGACTGGCAACGACTGCTGTGCCCAGCGCGCCAAGTATACCGCCGATGCCGTGGACGCCGAAGGCATCCAGAGAATCGTCATAACCTAGCTTGCTTTTTAGGCTGGTGACTGACCAGAAGCATACGACACCTGCTACCAATCCTAATAAAATGGCACCCATAGGACCAGCCCAGCCACATGCAGGTGTAATAGCAACTAAGCCTGCAACAGCACCTGATGCACCACCCAACATGCTGGGTTTACCGCGCAATAGCCATTCAGCAAATACCCAGCCAAGTGTCGCAGCCGCAGCCGCCAGTAATGTGTTAACGAATACCAGTGCAGCTAAGCCATTGGCTTCCAAATTAGAACCGACGTTAAATCCAAACCAGCCGACCCAGAGTAAGGAGGCGCCAATCATAGTCATGGTGACGCTATGCGGAGCCAGTGATTCTTTTTTAAAGCCTATGCGTTTGCCAATCATCAAACAGCCGACTAAGCCGGCAATACCTGCGTTGATATGAACAACGGTGCCGCCAGCAAAATCCAATGCACCTTTTTGGAACAAAAATCCGGCTGTTGCACCTGCTTTTTCAGCCGCCGCAGCATCAGTATAAGCATCAGGACCCGCCCAATACCACACCATGTGTGCGAGTGGCAGATATGAAAAGCTGAACCATATAACGGTGAACAACAGTATCGCAGAAAACTTAACCCGCTCGGCAAATGCACCAATGATCAATGCTGGGGTAATTGCCGAAAAGGTCAGCTGAAACGCGACATAGATATATTCCGGCACATAAACGCCTTTGCTGAAAGTTGCCGCTAACGAGTCAGGTGTAATGCCTTTTAAGAACAGCTTATCAAAGCCGCCAAAAAAAGCGCCGCCTTCCGTAAATGCGACACTGTAGCCGTAAATCGCCCAAAGCACTGCCGTTAACGAGAAGATGACAAACACTTGCATCAAAATTGACAACATATTTTTAGCGCGCACCATGCCGCCGTAAAATAAGGCCAGACCGGGTATCACCATTAGTATGACCAGCACGGTGGCAACGATCATCCAGGCGGTGTCGCCTTTGTTTGCAGCAGGCGCAGGAACAGCCGCCGGTGCCGCGATTTCCGCAGCAACTGCTACAGCCACCGCTACCGGTTCGGAAGGATTTGCCAATGTTTTAATTTCTACTGCCGATGCTGCTGGTTCCGCCGTAGTAATGCCGGCAAAACTCAGTATTGATAAAAGCATAAATGTACTGATAAGAGATTTCATTTTTCCCCCTGGTCGATTACAGCGCTTCGTCGCCGGTTTCTCCGGTACGAATCCGGATGACTTGTTCTAAAGCCGTTACAAAAATTTTGCCGTCACCTATTTTGCCGGTGCTGGCAGCTTTACTGATGGCGGCTACCGCTTGATCAGCACGTTCATCAGTTACAGCAACTTCAATTTTGGCTTTGGGTAAAAAATCTACGACGTATTCTGCGCCTCGGTACAATTCAGTATGGCCTTTTTGACGGCCAAAGCCTTTGACTTCTGTAACCGTAACGCCTGAGACGCCCAGTTCGGACAGCGCTTCGCGAACATCGTCTAGTTTGAATGGTTTAACAATCGCAGTGATGAGTTTCATCGGTGCTCCTTGTGGTGTATCACGTCTGTGACAGGTGTTTTGGGCCAGTCTTAGAAATTGATGGTGAAATCGGTAGAGAATAGGAACTGATCCTGTTTGTTGTTGCCGAAAGGTCTAAATCGTCCATCACCGGCAGCATTAGTGCCATCTACCCAGTCGTAGCGAACATTTGGACGTAGATTCAACCAAGTAGTTGGTTTCCAAGTCACGCCAGCGGTTACGGCGTAAAAGCTTGCTCCGGTGCTGAGATCTGCAAACGTACGGCCGGGCGAACCAACACGGTAGCCGGTTTGATCGCGGAACCATTCGCCGCGTACGCCCGCCACAACCGTATCAGTGACGTCATAGGTTAAATGAGTATTTAAGCCGTACCATTCGCTATCGCCAAGACCAAGTATCCCGTCGGCATAACCGTGGTCATGTTGCAAAACCAAATGAGTTTTATCTGTCACGTTATGCTTTAAGACAATGCTATACATGCCCCAAGATTGGTCGCTTTGTTCGGAAACTGCACCATAAGTACCGGCGATATTGGCTGAAGTGCCCTTGTCATCGCTAGTCCAGGTAGTGCCGGCGATGCCCGCCCAATTGCCCAATTGCTGATCCCAACCGCCATCCCAGCCGCCAGTAGCACTGCCAGTCACTGCGCCACCCATTACCGACCAATTTTGATCGACTGCATAGTTACCCAAAATGCCGGTATGGGTAAACGGTTCACCATATTGCATGGTGTAAGCGTGGCTGTAGAAGAAGTTGTCAGGTGCGGGGACGGTTTCATAGCCGATAGGTGTATAAAAATGGCCGGCCTTAACATTTAAGCCATTGCCAATTGGAATGTAAGCTTCTAAGTAGGCTTGTGGTAATGCTAAATCATAAAAACGATTGGTATCGCTACCCAGTAAGTCTAAATCCCAGTGACTTCTGGTCAATGGACGCCCGGTAACAGGGTCAGAGCCAGGTACGCCATAAGCCTGAGTAAAAAACGCATCTGTACCAAACATCACATCAAAGCGACCGCCGAAATCCCAGCTGCTGCCTTCAGTAGCGACAGCGCGTTGCACGTATAGATTTAATTGGTTTAATTGGAATTCACCAGAACGGTCACCAAAAGTAACCGGTCCGTTAAAGTTATTATCTGGACTTGCAGCATTGTAAGTAATGCCGGCATTGCCCCAGCCGCCAACAACGATGCCATTGTTTTTCAAGAAGCTGGTTTCGTTAATGTCAAAACCGGACAACGATTTCACTGCGCCGTCGCCAGCATAAGCACTGCTAATAGACATCGCGAGGACGCCGACTGTGCCAATAAACCGCTGTTTTTTACGGTTGGTTGAGTTATTCATTTAGAACTCCTTAAGTGGGTTAAGGTTTTTAGTTTCTACTGTCCAAAGACAGTGCAAGTAGGTTTCGGCATAGAAACACTGAAAACAGTAATGCAGCCTTTGTGCCAAATTATTA
>Ga0208629_100023_pt1 | contig 113075 bp, 97 predicted proteins | sample LakWasMet19_HOW5_2_FD_183865 | JGI IMG/M metagenome (GOLD analysis project Ga0208629, IMG submission 183865) | Freshwater sediment methanotrophic microbial communities from Lake Washington under simulated oxygen tension - Sediment Metagenome... | ecosystem: Environmental > Aquatic > Freshwater >... | reverse complement strand
CTCGTTAACTCAACAGCTGGTTTCTGACGCCTTGTATTGTACTGGTTTTTTTATGATTCTGTCATTAGCAGATTTGGAATAAGCCATCTAACACCAGAGAGTTTGGACTGATAATGCCCACAATCTGATTATTTTCCAGTACTGGCGCCCGGACCAAGTTGTATTCAGCAAATAATCGCGAGCAATAACGAATATCCATATCAGGGTGAACTGAGATTACCGGCTTACTCATAATTTCATAAACATTGACTCGATCTGGAGCCCGGTCTTTAGCCAAGACATGCCGAGCAATATCACCACAATTGATCATGCCGTACTCGTCGGTTTCATCACGTTTGTTGACCAGTAGCACAGCGGTTTTTAGCGTTTTCATCAGTTTTAAAGCGTCGGCAACTGTTGCGACACCGTCTATAGAACCATAATCAGTTTTCATGACATCGCGGACCCGGATTAACGCGCGTTTTTCGATCATATTTTGTCCTCCAATTCTTGAGTTAGTTGTTCAACCTGACGGGTAACACCAATTGCATCTTCAACATCGATCTGGAAGGCAATGCCGGTGCCGGGTGCGCTATCAAATTTAGCCACCAATGCGATAGTTTCCAGAATGTGTCGACTGAGATGTTCTTCGACTAAAAATAACAACACATCGCGTTGAGTCTCCAACGTCAAACCAAAAAACGTTTTCGATTGTTTAAGTCCCTCGCCGCGGGCATTGTTAATAACGGTAGCGCCCTTTGCGCCGTTTTTGCGTGCTGTTTCCAGCACCAGATCAGTTTTGTCATCTTCGACAAAGGCAATAATCAGTTTGAAATGCATGATTTTTCTCAGGGTTTAGGGGAACGATCGCCTTTATTGAGCCAATGGGCGATTTGCGCATAACTCAAGACGGCAATGATAGGAAATAAGCTGGCAAAGGCGATTAAGCCAAAACCATCCAGCACGGGGTTGCGACCGGGTATGGCTTGAGCCAGACCTAGTCCCAATGCAGTGACCAGTGGTACGGTAACCATTGATGTGGTTACACCGCCCGAGTCATAAGCCAGACCAATAATCATCTTGGGCGCAACTAGCGTCTGTATCAGCACGACAACATAACCGGCGACAATAAAATAATAAAGCTCCGCTCCGGTGACGATACGGAAAGTCCCCAGGGCCAAACCAAAACCGACGCCAATGGCAACGGCAATGCGTAATCCCCAAGCACGAATAGTACCGCCTGAAATTTGTTCGGCTTTAATGGCGACCGCGAGTAAAGCCGGTTCGGCTAGGGCAGTGGCAAAACCGATGCTGGCAGCAAAGATATAGACCCAGAAATAAGCTCGCCAGGATACTGCATAATCGAGAGGATTAAGGCCTAAAAATTCAGGAGTCGTCAGTTGCGATGCCATTAAACTCCCAAGCGGAAATAAAGCTAAATCCAGACCTTTCAGAAAAAAGACAATACCCAGTAAAACATAGATGAAACCTACCAGCGTTTTTTTGAGATGAGGTAAGGGTCTTCTGATTACCAAGAGCTGAAAGCCGATGATGGTGACGGCAATAGGCAAAATATCCCGGCAAGTTTCCAGTAGGCTGAGGGCAAAATTAATCAGCCAATCGATCATGTGAACATCCCATAAGCCATTACAAAAACCATCGGCGTCAATGAGGCAAAAACAACCAGTCCGAAGCCGTCTGTCATGGGGTTACGACCTTTAATCGCAGTAGCAAGCCCTACGCCAAGCGCAGTTACTAATGGCACAGTAATAGTTGAAGTGGCAATGCCGCCCGCGTCATAAGCAATACCAATAATATCGGCCGGTGCAAAGGGCGTCATGACGGCTATACAGCCATAAGCGAAGAAAACTGGATAATACACTGGCCAGCCGCGAATGATGCGTAATACCCCGATTAAGATAGCAAACCCAACAGAAAGGGCGACGGTGAGTCGTAAGCCTAGCGCGTAACTATCTCGTGCGGTGTCGGTTTGTTCAATAATATTGCCTGTGCTGGCTATAGTTGCAGCTTTTTCAGCCACAGCTATTAAGGCAGGTTCGGCAACTGCTGCGCCAAATCCTAAACAAAAAGCGAACGCCAGCAACCAGAATAAACTGCCTTTGCGGGCGAAGGCGTAAGCCATGGATTCGCCGAGAGGAAACAGACTTTGCTCAAGGCCCTGAATAAAAAGGGTGAGACCGATTACCACAAACAGCGTGCCGGTGATTAAGTTAGCAACATCGGGAATGGGTTTTTGAATTACAAGCACCTGAAAAATCACCACCACGGTAAGAATTGGCGCCAAATCTAGGAAGCTGCTGAATAATTGTTTGATAAAAGGATTTTTTAGCATGATGGTTCAAATTCCTTGAATGGACTTTGATTGTATATCAAAGCAGACAAACCATGCCATGGAATGACGAGGGGCCTTTTTTTGCTTGACCACCCTTGGCTATTCCGGAATTTCAAAGTAAATCAAATAAGTCTGTTTTTTAAGATTAGGTGACATGGCGTAGGATGTGCTGAACGCAGTGAAGCGCATCAATCGTGAACGATGCTCCTCGTACCTTGGCACATCCTATGGACCTAAGTAGAGTGGATGTGCAGATGCATAAATATCAAAGATGTGGGTACTTAGGTGCATCTTATATAAAAACCTGAAAAATTGACCGGCAGTAAATTTGCCTTCATATTGTTATGGTTTTTTGGCCTTTAAAAAATAGTGACTATGACTAAATATAACTACGATGATCCTATCGCCATAACGGATGATATTTACTGGATAGGTTTTTATGACGAGGCCGCGCACATGCATTGCAATCCTTATCTTTTAATTGATGGCGACGAGGCGGTGTTGTTCGATCCCGGGTCGGTACCGGAGTTTCCGATCATCATGCGCAAAATCATTGACCTGATCAGCCCGGATAAAATTTCGTTAATAGTTGCGGCCCATCAGGATCCCGATGTCTGCGCCAATTTACCGATTGTAGAAGACCTGATCGGAAGAAAGGATCTTAAAGTTGCCGCCCACACCAACACCGTTCGCCTGATTCACCATTTAGGGCTGACATCCACTTTTTATGCAGTGGATGAACACGATTACCGTTACACATTAAAAAGCGGCCGAGTGCTGAGCTTTCATCCCACTCTCTATCTGCATGCTCCCGGTGCGATTACCACTTACGATGCCAAAACCAAAAGCTTATTCAGCAGCGATTTGTTCGGAGCCGTAGACGACCATTGGAGCTTGTTCGACAGCCCCAAATTTCCCCACGACATGGATTCGTTCCATCGCGACTACATGCCCAGCAACGAAGTCATGCGCTTCGGCTTAAAGAATATTGAAAATCTGGATATCGCCCGTATTTTGCCGCAACACGGCTCGGTTATCGAAGGCGCCAATGTACAAACGGCAATTGCACATTTAAAAGACATGCGCTGCGGTATCGATTTGATCGGCAGGTAGCAGTCATGAATCCGGAACTCTTTTCTTTAAAAACCGGCAACACCGCCGAATTTCAGCGGCGCTTGCTGGAAAAATCGCTCGCGATGCGGGCCCAGGCCTATCAGTCGCAAATTAAGGCCAAACTGCTCACGCAGGCAATTATGCAGATCGAAAACAGTAAGAAGAATCTGCAATCGCTTAACGATACGCTAGCCAATGAAATTGCCGCCCGTAAACAGGTTGAAGAAAAGATTCGGTACATGGCCGGTCACGACAATTTGACCGGTTTACCCAATCGCACTCTTTTTAAAGACCGCCTAGAGACTGCGCAGAATACGGCGATACGAAATAAGAAAAAACTGGCCATTATGTTTATCGATCTCGACGGCTTTAAAGCCGTTAACGATACGTTTGGTCATAAAGCCGGGGATCTGCTTTTACAGGAAATTGCGCAACGATTGGAGGCAGCGGTCCGCAAGGCCGATACCGTAGCTCGGGTGGGTGGCGATGAGTTCATCGTTTTGCTCAACGGCATCGAATGTAGCTGTGACGCCGAGCTTGTCGCGAAAAAAATCCTGCTGTCACTCGGGCAGCCTATTTGTCTCACAGACAACACTGCAAAGGTGGGCGCCAGCATCGGTATTTCCATTTTCCCCGATCACGGCGACAATACCGAAAAACTGATTACTTATGCCGATGATGCTATGTATGGCATTAAAAAATCCGGTAAAAATGCCTACGCTTTTCATGTTGCTGCCTGCTAATGCAGCTGTCGAAGTAGTCCAGTAGGACGTAATAAGATCGCCCAAGCGGAGCTTAGGGGCGAGCGTTTCCGGCAAAGTCGGGCGAGTTATGCCGGAAACGCCTTTCTCACTCACGTTCGAGCAGGCTTATTCCGGCCTACAAGGCTTTGCAATGGCATTCATAGCTTCATCGAGTTCGGTTGTTAACCTTAACGCCGCCTCTTTATCAGTTGGCGCGTCAGTGGGTATGGTTATCGTCGCACCAAAGGTGACGCGGATAAGCGGTCGGCGAAATAAATGAATAAGGCGGATTTGCTCCGGTCCTTCGTAATGCGTGGGGACAATTTGCCCTTTGGCATGCAAGGCGATGGTTGCCGCGCCTCGCTTTGCTTCCGATTGATCGCGGGTGCGCGTTCCTTGGGGAAAAATGAGTACAAGTTTGCCTTGTTCCACAAGAGTAATCACTTGCTTGATGGTTGCAGTTGAAGGGCGGCTGCGGTCGATTGGGAAGCCGCCACCACTGCGAATACACCAACCGATGACCGGGTTTTGGAAGAGTTCTTTTTTGGCCATTTGATACAAGGTATGCGGCAGGGCGGAGTACACAACCCAAAGCGGATCCGCCCAGCCAATGTGATTACACACTACGATTTTTCCTTCCGGACCGTTCAAGTGCTCAGCACCACTGATGGTGACCTTTCCAAAACGTGATAAAAAAATTTTCAGTACAAGGATGAAAATCGATGACTTCGAAGATGATACATAAGCTTCCATAGGTGTCTTATTCCTGTTTTTTTAAAATCAAACCAAGCAATTTTGCTTTTTGCCTACGGCTTCTCCATAGTCCTAATAAAAGCATCCGCCTCATTTATAGACTTTTCCATCGCTTGAACCAAGGCCGATACATCCGACTTTACCGAGTTCAATTGGCCTTTTAATGAGGCAATGGCTTGGGCGTTGAGGTTGTGTTTTAGGTACAGCACTTGATCCCGGAAAACACTCAGCACGGGTTCGACTTTGGCTTCGGCTTTACGCATAGCGGTTATTAGCTGTTGGTAGTGGGCTTTGGTGGCGGTCAGTTTTTGCTGGCTGCTTTGCCTTAGCGCGGCGTTGCTGTATTGGCCCAGTTCGGTTTCCCATTCGCTGAATAAGGCGCTGGAGACGTCTTCAATATCGCTGATGCGTTTGTTAACTTCTTCGGCTTTTTTTACGCTGGCTTTGTATTCGCCGTCCAGCTTGTTGTAGGTGGCTTCCAGGTCGCCGCCTTTGAAGTTGGTGGCGGCGGTGAATTGTTCCAGTGCCGATTTGAATTGTTGTTTGGTTTCTTCTTGGGTGTCGCGGGCTTTTTCTACCCGATGCACCATGACTTCCCGTTTGGGAATGCCGATTTTTTCCAGGCCGCTGTAATAGACGCTGGAACAAGCGGTTAAGCCGATCATCAATAACAATACGGTAAAGCGTGTTGTAAATTTCATAGAAGCTCCTTTTGTTGGGTAGCGCATTATAGGCAAAGTTAGGTTATGGGATAGCCATTAGCCAATGGTTGGCAATACAGTTTTTTTGTTGGTGCCGGAAACCTAACTTGCCCTTATTAATATTGCAGAACACAATAAGTTTTTGCCTGGAGAACTACCATGGGCTGCTGCGACGATCCAACCGAACCTCAAAAAATTGATCCACGCGATTTAATCCGTGAACAAGAGCATTACGGCAATTTAGTGCGGGATTTGTTTACCGATGACCCGGAAAAAGTCCTGCTCAAGTTAGTGAATGAAGCCAATGTTTACTTAAGAGAATTGGCCGCGTTACGGGCGCGTTACCCGTCAGTACGACTTCGGGCGATCGGCCTGTTGGATACACATAGTCAAGCGGTACTAAAGCAAATTATCGACAAAGAACCTGAGTCAGAATTTGGCTTAGCCGCTAAAACACGGCTAGAGCATTTAGATGAAAATACTGGTTTGCTGGGCAGGCTGTTTAAATCCTGATTAATAGTTAAGCGACTTTTCTAAATTTCGTAGGAGCGGGTCTTGCTCGCGACAATTGGTTTATTCGATGTTCCAAAAAAACCGCTGGCTTCGACTTCGCTCAGCCAACGGTTTAACTTACTTGGCAGTGGTTTAAGCTTGTTTTTTCTTACTGCTAAACCAAAAATACCCGCCCACCAATAAACCTAGTACCCCTGCAATTACTGCCATTGATCTGGGTTCGGCAACTTTAACGGAGGTGTTGTCATCCTTAAACTTAAATTTGGTCAGTACACCCAAACTAGGGTCAGTAATATCGATGGTGATTGACTTAGCGGCTAGATCTAATAACTGTATTTCGCTGCCATCAAATATTTTTACGTTTCTGGTGTCTTTACCTATCAGGTGCGGTAGTAAAGGATTTTCACTGATTATTGATGATTTTAATTGCTTAGCAATTTCCGCCTCAAGTACACGGGTGGTTTTGCCATCGGTTTTTATAACGATTGGTTTTTGCTGGTCGATAGTAATTTCAATAGTTCCATCCGAGGCCGTAAGCGCTTTTTTGGAGGAGAAACCTTCCAAATACTCGACATCGGCGGTGTAGACCAAATCAATCGCAACTTGTACACCGGCCTCATTAAAATCTTTATCGACAAGATCAAAGCTTAAGGCTTGATTGGTATAGTCCCTAAACGTGACTGTCGCTAGTGAGTAACCGGCTTTATTGGCTATGGTAAGTTCCGGTTGATCTTTCGGATGGTCGATGGTGATACCGCGCCAGCTTGGATATAACTCAGTCATGCCATCGCTCATGGCGGTAGCAAGTTTTTTAGCGGCCGTTGCGCCGTCGGTTTTGCCCTCACTGAGAAAGCTCAAGCCGGTAGTGCGATATATTTCGCTATCATCTATCCGCCATTCAACCGTTGCAGATAGTAGAGAGTCGGTGGTTTTCTTCGGGTTGCTGGTATAAGCCCGAAATTTGTCTTGACCTGCAGGTGTAGTTATCGCAAAAGCCGGTTGGAATAAGCCGCTAGCTGCAAGCAATGAGAGTGATACAGCAGTATTTATAGGATTAATTAACTTCATTGACAGCTCCAAGCAGGAAAAAAGGGCACGTTAGCACAATGGCGGTGAATAGTGGAAGGTTATGAGTTGGTTTAGATATTTAATGATCATGAACCTCTATGCCATGAAATATCAGCTTGTCGAACGGGGCTGAGTAGTTTCATAACGTAATTACAAGAAAACCCAATACTTTCGAGCTTTATTGCGTGCATTTTGTTAAACCGCGACATAAAAGCCATGGCCTGACGGTTTTATTTTATAATTCCCGCCCACCTCGCTTGGCGGGTTTGTAAGTGCAATTATTCTTTATTTTCCAATTAGTTAGAATCATGAAAAAACTGTTTAACAAAAGCTTTGTCACTAATTTTATTTCGGTGCTGATTATCGCTATCGGTTATGTCTGTCCGGTGCAACAGGAGCTGGTTAAATCCATAGGCTTTTTTGCGTTGTCTGGGGCCATTACCAACTGGCTGGCGATTTATATGCTGTTTGAAAAAGTGCCGTTGCTATACGGTTCCGGCGTGATCCCCAATCGTTTTGAAGAGTTTAAGTTTTCCATCAAGCAATTGATGATGGTGCAGTTTTTTACCGTGGAAAATATTGAACAATTTATAGAAACCGAAGAGCAGCAAGGCAGTAAGGTGCTGGATCTTGAGCCGTTGTTGCAAGCGGTCGATTACGAGCGCATTTATGACGGATTGGTGTCGTCGATCATGAATTCTTCTTTCGGCGGCATGTTGATGATGATGGGCGGGGAAGAGGCACTGGTGCCGTTAAAAGAACCATTTACTGAAAAAATGCGCGGTACATTGCATGATATGGTTGAGTCTGACCGTTTTAAAGCGGCGCTGCAGCAAGGTTTAGACGCCAATAAAATCAGCGAAGATATAGTCGGTAAAATTGAGACAGTCATTGATAAACGCCTTAGCGAGTTGACCCCGCAATTGGTTAAAGAAATGGTGCAGCTGATTATCAGCGAGCATCTGGGCTGGCTGGTGGTATGGGGTGGTATTTTTGGCGGCCTGATGGGCGCATTGTTTGTGTTTGCCTAATGTCTGCCGTTTGTTTAGCGTTTGATGAGTTTGGTAGTGAGGAAGGCGCGCCGCTGATCATACTGCATGGCTTTTTCGCATCCTCCCGTAATTGGCGGCAAGTTGCGGAAAAGTTGGCTGTTAACTTTCGTGTTTATGTGCTGGATATGCGCAATCATGGTGCTTCTGCACATCATACAGACATGGATTACCCTGCAATGGCAGAAGATGTGCGCCAGTTTATCAACCAGCGTGGCCTGGCTAAAGCCAGTCTGCTGGGTCATAGCATGGGCGGCAAGGTGGCGATGTGGATTGCGCTTAATACGCCAGAGCTGGTAGATAAATTGCTGGTGGTTGATATTGCTCCGGTGAGCTATCAGCATAGTTTTGATGATTTGATTAATGCGTTAAAAGCGCTGCCTTTAGATCAAATCAGTAACCGAAAGCAGGCAGAGCTGTGGCTGACCGAGGCAATTCCAGACCTTAGTTACCGGCAGTTTTTGTTGCAGAACTTGATTCTTAAAGATGGCGAATATCAGTGGCGTGTTGACTTGGATATTTTCTACCGGACCGCGGATAACATTATCGGCTTTCCTGATGTACGGCACTTGCCGCCGTATATCGGCGATACATTATTTATAGCCGGGGCAGAGTCTAATTACATCAAACATGATGCGATTAGCGCGCTGTTTCCACTGTCGTTGGTGAAAGCAGTTGAAGGTGCCGGGCATTGGGTGCATGTGCAACAACCGCGCGAATTTATCGCCGTTGTCGAAGAATTTCTGCGTTAACGCTAAAAAAAAGCCTGCAACGGCCGATAGCAGTTGTAGGTTTATAGTTTTTTGGCGACGACAATGAAAGCTCCAATTTTCACACTTTTAATACTGCTGAGTAGTAACAGCTTTGCCGATTATTATCAGGCACCTATGCAGGAGGCCAATTGGCAAGTTGATCGCACTAAAAACACCTGCTTTTTAAGGCAAGCAATTTCTCAATATGGTGTTGCCGAGTTTGTGCAGCGGGCAGGGCAGCCGCTGCGGTTTTCTGTGCAAGAGCAACGCCGCAAGCCTTTGGTGATGCAGGCCAGCTTAAAAGCGATGCCCGCACCGTGGATGCACGATCAGACATCGTCTTTTGATCATCAGGTTTATTCGGATTCATCAACCGACATTGCCGCCTATGGCAGATTATCCGTTTATGGACCGGCTGCTGAAACTATGATTGATGCTTTGTTGCAAGGCCAATATCCAACGTTTATTTACCACAGGGATGCTCCGGTGCTGAACATGGAAGAAACGCGGGTAGCAGTGTCGGCGATACACTTTAGCGAACGTTATCAAGAATTTGCCGACTGTCGGAATAATTTACAAACGGGGCAGGCCATCAGCCAGCCGGTATCTGCAAAGACCAAGAAAATCTTCAAGTCCAAAAAGAAAGCCTCGCAAAATAAACCAGCACCCGCTGCAGCAAATACTAATGGTCAAAGTGCCGCTACTACTCAGCCGGTAAAACCAAGCTGATTTAAGCGGCAGGTTGAAAAAGGTTCTACTAATTTAAAAAAGCCCCGCGCTCGCGTATCAAACAGCCTCAACGCCAACGCCGATAAGGTCCGCCATAATAGCCACCCCAATAATATGGGCTGTAACCAAAATACGGGCTATAGCCAAAGCCGCCCCATGCGCCAGGCCCATAACATTCGGTATTGGATTCCACCGGCCACAAATAAATGACATTGGACGCCAAGACCGGCAAACGTAGTTCTTTTTTGCCGATCAACCTGGCTTCATCCCCCTTCAAAATCCCCGCAACGGTGATTTCCGAGTTTTTGGTGTACACGGCAGGATCGATGAATTCAGCCGTTTTAACAATAAAACGCCCTTGGCTGGGCTTATCGAGCCGTGGCCGGCCGTAATGATTAAGCGGATAAGACAGCACTTGCACGATACTGCTGGTTTGTTCGTTTTCCACATCAACAATCACGCCGCCCCAACGTACCTGCGCTGATTGATAACTGCCTATTGCTTGCACTGCCTGTGGATAAGAAATATCCACTACCGGCGGATTATCAATGGCTGGTGGTAAATTTGAGCAAGCTGTCAAAATCAGTAACAAAGAATAGGTAAACCATTTCATTGCAGTCTCCTTAATGGATCGGATTAAACACTCGCCGATAGTTCTAAACCTCAGCGACTCTTGATGTCTCGCCTTCAACTTGCTGATAGCAAAGTATACAATGGCAAACTTTACTCTCTTTTTGTTCGTATATCATGGCCAGCGCTTCCCAAAGCTCCTCCCCCCTTTCCAAAAAACTGCTCAACTCTAATATCCGTTATGAATGCGGTGATAACGCCTATGAACGGGGCATGCAGTACTATGAAAAAGGCAAAGTGCTTGATGTTGTTGTGCAAAATGAAGGCGCGCTTTTTGTACAACTAAACGCCACGGTGAAAGGCACTGGTGCAATACCTTATAAGCAGAATATCCGCATTACCTGGAGTCCTGGTTTCAGGGCTACCGAGATTAACGGCTCCTGTACTTGCCCGATGGGATACAACTGTAAACATATCGCGGCTGTTTGTATGGCTTTTCAAAAAGCCGATTTGCCGGACACTAAAAAAGCCCCCGCGGGCCCTAATTGTCTTGATTGGCTAAGCAATCTTAATGCGCCTGTAGTGGAACTACCTGATCCCTATCAGGAATTTATCGCTTATGTTCTAAAACCCGGTAAAACCGCGCATGAACTTAATGTCGAGTTTCTGATCACCAAAGAAAAAAAATCCGGTGGCCTTGGCAAAGGGCGTAAAACTACGCTGAATAATCTGCGCTATAGCTATAACTATCTTAATTACGCGCAGCCGGAAGATGGAGAAATTGCCAAGCTTTTATCAGCGCTGACATTATCATTCATCGGCGATCCAATACTTAGCGGTGCTACCGGGCATATTGTGTTGACGAAAATGCTGCAAACCGGTCGGCTATTTTTGCAAGACACCGAACATTTGCCATTAACCAGCGGCGAGCCGCGCGAACTCAGCCTGGCTTGGCAAGCATTAGATACCGATGCCTTCCAACTGCATGTCGGTGTTGAGCCTGCAGCCAAGCTGATCATGACTGAACCAGCGCTTTATTTGGATGTGTCGGCCGGGACATTAGGCCAAGTTAATACGCATCAGCTTTCTTTGGCACAACTCAATAAATTGCTCACTGCGCCCCAGGTGCCGACCGAATACGCAGAGGAATTCAGTCTGCGCTTAACCCTTGAATATCCTGAGCTGCCGCTGCCGCCGCCTAAAAAAGTCGAGCTGAAGGACGTTGAACATTTGACGCCCACACCTTGCTTGTCGTTATTTGGCACCAAGCTATCCGATCAGCATTACAACCACTTTATCCAGGTTAGCTTCAACTACGGTGATTGGTACCTGAGCGCTTATGCGCCAGACCAACAGACAGTGATTAAAACTGATCAAGGCCTTGTTCGTATTCATCGTGATCTGGATGCTGAACACGAAGCGGTTAAATTTTTGGCCAGTGTTGGCTTTGCTTCAGTACCGCAACCGCCGTCGGCTAATCGTGAATTAATACTCATCAGCCCAGGTAATTCAGCCATTGAGTCTGCTACACGATGGAGCGAATTTCTGCAAAATACCCTGCCGCAATTGCAAGAGCAAGGCTGGGCTTGCAACTTTGAAGACAGCTTTTTACTGAATTTTCAAAGCGCGCAAAATTGGGATGCAGAAATCAGTGACAGCCAGAATGACTGGTTTGAGATGCGCTTTACCGTTGAAGTTAATGGTCAAGCCCTGCCGTTATTACCCTTGCTGATGCCCGTGCTGGAGCACTACGATCCGGAAAATCTACCCGAATTTTTAAGCATACCGCTGGCAGATCACAGCTACCTGAATTTACCCAGCGATAAACTCAAGCCCTTTCTAGCAGTGTTGATGGAGCTGTTCAACACCAGCAGTCTGGATAAAAACGGCAACCTGAAACTGTCGCGATTTAATATCGCCAGTTTGGCTGATTTGGAAAGCCACAGTTACGGCTTGTTTTCGATTCGCGGCGGCAAGGAGCTTCGAGAGCTGGCGCAAAAAATAAAAGATTTCAGCGGCATTGCCACTGCTGACCTACCGCTTAACTTTAATGCCATGCTACGTAATTACCAACAACAAGGGCTGAACTGGCTGCAGTTTCTACGTGAATACCAGTTCGGCGGCATTTTGGCCGATGACATGGGCTTGGGCAAAACTATCCAAACCCTCGCCCATTTATTGCTGGAAAAACAAAGCGGGCGTATGACTTCACCGTGTTTGATTATCGCCCCCACCAGCTTGATGAGTAACTGGCGCCGCGAAGCCGAACGATTTACACCTGAATTAAAAGTGCTGATTTTGCAAGGCGCAGAACGCAAACTACTTTTTGATCAAATCAATGAATATGATCTGGTGTTAACCACCTATCCACTTCTGCCCAGAGACGAAGACATCCTGCTGGAGCATCGCTATCACTACCTGATTCTGGACGAAGCGCAGACCGTTAAAAACCCGCTAGCCAAAGCTGCGCAAATCGTGCGACGCATCAATGCTAGTAACCGGCTGTGTTTGACCGGCACACCGATGGAAAACCATCTGGGCGAGTTGTGGGCGCAATTCGACTTTTTGATGCCCGGTTTTCTTGGCGACAATGCCAACTTTAAGAAACTTTATCGCACCCCAATTGAGCTGCATGGCGATAACGAACAACGCTCGCGACTGATTCGCCGCATCGCACCATTCATGCTGCGCCGCACCAAACAGGAAGTGGTTACCGAGTTACCGGCCAAAACCGAAATCATCCGCTCGGTGCCGTTGCACGAAAAACAAGCGGCGTTATATGAAAGCATACGCCTGACCATGGAGAAAAAAGTCCGCGATGCCATTGCCCAAAAAGGCCTGGCGCGTAGCCATATCACCATTCTTGATGCCTTGTTAAAACTGCGACAAACCTGCTGCGACCCGCGCACACTGGCTCTTAAAGAAGCACAAAAAATTCACCAATCCGCCAAACTTGATTTGTTAATGGACATGCTCCCGGAACAACTGGAAGAAGGCCGACGCATTCTGGTGTTTTCTGCGTTCACGCGCATGATTGCGATCATTGAAGAAGAATTAAACAAACGCCACATCGGCTACAGCAAACTCACCGGACAAACCCGCAAACGCGACGAAGCCATCGAATTGTTCAAAAGCGGCGAGGTTAATGTATTTTTAATCAGCCTAAAAGCCGGCGGCGTTGGCTTAAACTTGACCGAAGCTGACACTGTAATTATTTACGACCCCTGGTGGAACCCGGCCGCAGAAAGCCAAGCCACCGACCGAGCGCATCGCATCGGGCAAGACAAGCCGGTATTTGTTTACAAACTCATCACCGAAAACACCGTCGAAGAAAAAATTCTCGCCATGCAGGACAGAAAACGCGCCTTGGCCAATGGTATCTACGGAGAAGGCGATAAAGACGACACCTTAAAACTCACCGCCGACGATTTGACGGCGTTGTTTGATCCTTTGTAGGCGACATTTTCTCGTTCCCACGGGCTCTCCGCCACTGCCATTAAGCTAAGCTGTTCGTGGTGAGCCCTTCGGCTACGCTCAGGAGAGCCTTGTCGAACTATGAGTGGATTAACTTGTGGGCGTCGGATTTTCCGATCACCCTTCGACAGGCTTCACCACAAGGGTGATCTATGGACAGACGAACGGATAAATCCTTAACTTAATGGCAATGACGAGCTCCGAGGGAATCAGATTAACTGGCTTTTGAACCTTTACTCTGTAAAAGGATTCAGTAAACGAACGCCGGTATTGTCAAAATCTTTGGTGTTTCGAGTAACAACAGTCAGGTCGTAGATTATTCCGGTTGCGGCAATTAATTTATCTAAGGCATGTTCCGGCTCAGGAACGCGCAATTTCCCCCAAAGTAAGGCGATTTCGCCGTCAATGCTAAGAATCTTATTTTGATGCTCATTCAGAAGGGTATTAAGCCAGTCTTCCAGAAGTTTGCCTTGACTGGCGTCGCCGCGATGAAAAATCAAATCAACGCCACGGCGCAACTCGCCGATGGTGATTGCTGATATATAAAGAGGGGCATTATCTTGAATGGCGGCATCGAAAAATTGGCGGACGCCAGGATTGGCCTTGTTGCCTTTCCTGATTTCGCTGATGACATTGGTATCAATCAAATACATTGGCTTCGCCGGCGTCGTTGATGCGCTGAAAATCCTCGTCGGTCCCCACGGCGGGTATGCTTGCTAATACTTCAGCAAAGGATTTACGCTTTGGCTGCATCAATACTTCCGCCAGAATAGCGCGATGTTCGGCCTCAGTAGAACGCTGATGCTCGACTGCCCTTGCTTTGAGGGCGTTGATGATTGATTCATCCAGATTTCTAACAACTAGACTAGGCATAGTAGGCTCCAAGGTGTGAGTGCAATCAATGCTAGCATTTTATGTAGTGTGTTCAAACCATGTCTTGTTTTTTTGTTGCCAGTGGCTTTATTTCTGCTGTTAACTAAGAAATATTCAGTTCTATCTTTTATTCTGACAGTTCGCAGGCAAGGCCCGCTCTTACTTTATGAAATTCTCTATTATCATCCCCACTTTTAACGAAGCAGCCAACATTCACGCCTGCTTGTCGGCGCTGCAAGCCTTGTGCAAGGACGCCGAACTTATTGTCGTCGATGGCGGCAGTAGCGATAACACCCGAGCGATTGCTGCCAAGCTGGCGGACCACATTTTAATTGCGCCCCAAGGTCGAGCGCATCAAATGAATCACGGGGCAGGGCACGCGCAAGGTGATATTCTGTTATTCCTGCATGCCGATACTTTTTTGCCTGACAATGCCTTAGCGTTAATTGCCCGGAATATTGACGAAAACTATCAATGGGGGCGATTCGATATTCAATTGCAAGGCGGGCATTTTATGTTGAAGGTAATTGCATGGCTGATGAACTGGCGCTCGCGTTTAACTGGCATTGCCACCGGCGATCAGGCGATTTTTGTTACTCGCGAGGCGTTTGCGGCCGCTGGACACTACCCGGATATCGCCTTGATGGAAGACATCGCGCTGTGCAAAAAACTAAAAGCCATCTCTCCGCCGATCTGTCTGAAAGCTAAAGTCACTAGTTCCGGTCGACGCTGGGAACAATTCGGCGTATATAAAACGATATTGCTGATGTGGAGTTTGCGCCTGCGTTACTGGTGCGGCTCTAGTCCGCAAACATTGGCGAGTCTTTATCGAGGAGGTAAGTTTTGGCAACGTTAATTCGCCTTGGCGCGTCACTTGGTATTTTTGCGCTGATGATTACCTGGGAAGCGATCAGCCCCAGAAGGATTCAGCAGATCACCCGTAAACAGCGCTGGCCGGTAAATTTGGGATTGGCCGCAACCAATATGCTGATCATGCGTTTGACTGTCGGTAGCCTGGCGTATTTCAGCGCCATTGATGCCGCTGAACGTGGCTTCGGCCTGTTAAATTGGCTGGCCGCACCAGAATGGCTGGCGATCACTGTAACCTTATTGGTGCTGGATTTTGCCATTTACCTGCAACACATTCTTTCGCATAAATGGCTGCTGCTGTGGCGTTTGCACCAAGTCCACCATACTGATATGGAGTTTGACGCCACCACCGCGGTACGTTTTCACCCGTTGGAAATATTGCTGTCCATGTTTTACAAAGTCCTGTGGATCTATTTACTTGGCGCTAATCCGTGGGCGGTCATCGCTTTTGAAATTATCCTGAATGGCGCCGCCACCTTTAACCACAGCAATATCAACATTCCACCGGCGTTGGATAAAAAACTGCGCTGGTTGCTTATAACCCCGGATATGCACCGCATTCATCATTCCACCATTCAAAGCGAAACCGACAGCAATTACGGTTTTTCCATTTCCTGTTGGGATCGGTTATGCCGTACTTATGTCGCGGAACCTCAACACGATCAAGTCACTATGGCGATTGGCTTGCAGCCCTTTCGCAAAGCTTCTGAGTTAAGTTTTTGGCGGTTATTGTTGCTGCCTTTCAATACCCCGCGGCACCGCTAATACAAACCTTAGAGGTTCTGCCTTAACGATTCTGCTGCATATGAGTGGGCATTGCCGAGGATACTTGGCCGGATTGAATGGTTTTTAAGCCGCGCTGAGCCATCATTAAGCCCATCGCAATCACTAAAACTCCGGAAACCCGCACCAGCTGCCGCATCACCGCTGGTGATAACAGACTGGCGAACAGGCCGAAACCCAATAATGGTACTAATGTGCCCAAGCCGAACATCAGCAGGATCATCGCGCCTTGTTTGGGATCGCCGCTACCGGCGGCCATCACATACATGGCTTGTAACGGACCGCAACCCAGTAATAGTCCGGTCAATAAACCGGTACGCAACGGGCTGCGACGGCGGCGCAATTCACCCGTCACTTGCCGATTGACTGAGGACGGCAAGCGCAGTGTGAAACGGCGTAGCCAAGAAAAAACATTGAGCATTTTCAGGCCGTACAGCAACAAAAATAGGCTGGCAGTCAATGCCGCGACGCCACGCATCTGCGGGGTAATGGCAATAGTTGCGCCCAGCAAACCGAAGCCCGCGCCCAGCGTTGTATACGACAAAGTTTTACCGAACGCGTAACTCATATGCGCCAATAGCTGGCGGCCTTTGGAAAGGCCGGCATCGGTATAACCCACCACAAAGCCGCCACACATGCCGATACAGTGAAAGCCGGTCAAAAAGCCGATAGTGAATAACAGCGCATAGCCCATCTGAGGTTTGATTTGCTGCATTACGCCCGGCATCAGGCTTTTACCCCAAAACGCCACCCCGCCAACCACCGCCAGCAACAGCACGAACAGTAACACGTGCTTGGCTTTACCGGCTTTTGCCGGTAAAGCCTCGACAATGCCATAGCCTTTGGCTTCGATACTTCGACGGATAGTCGCTTCATCCACCAAAGTATCGTCATAGCTGACATCGACTGTTTGCAGGCGGTAACTGGCTTCGGCTTTATGAATACCCGGTAACGCTTTAACAACCTCGTTTATAGTTTCTTCGCAACCGAGGCAGTGCATGCCGGTCACTTTTAGCTGTGTTTGGATGGTCGCCATAGTCTGCCTCTTAATCTCTGCGTTTAACTAGCCATTATTCAATCAAAAAGTCGCGCATCATACCCATGTCTTCGTGTTCGAGATTATGGCAGTGGTACATGAACAAACCTTTGAAATCCTGAAACGGTTTGATGACTTTCACGCGTTCACCAGGCATTACCAGTACGGTGTCTTTTAAACCGCCTTCGATAAAGCCGTCTTTAACGGTAGCGTAATCTTCGCTTTCGCCATTTTCGATGGTACGGCTGATGATTTGGAAGGACTGACCGTGCATATGGATCGGATGTGCCATCGACATCATCATACCCATGCCGCCGCCACCCATGCCTCCCATCATACCCATACGGCCCATTTTGTGATCACCGCCTTGCGCGTTGTCGTCACCACCACCACCATGTTTCATACCACCCATCATGCCCATGCCGCCATGCTGCATGCCTTGGCCTTGTTGTTTGGTTGCATCATCGCCGCCATGACCGCCACTGCCGCCATGGGTGTGGAAAATTTCCATCAGTTGCAGCGTGTTAAACGGGATGCGTTCGCTGGGCAGCACATCGTTATAGGTGTACGGACGACCATTCAACCGCATCGCCATCGGACTTTCGGAAATAGCTATCGGCACCGGTTTGTTGGGATTAGAGGTATCGCTGATCTGATAATGCTTATAAGTTGACAGCTTACCCGGTAATGCGGGACTGTCGCTGACTTGTCGAGTCACTTTAACGCTGAAGATTGGATAATCGCTGCCCACCGGCAACGCCTTGCCGTGCATACCACCCATGCTACCGCCCATCATGCGCTCGGCCATTTTCGGCAACACGCCGGAAAAAGAACGGCTACGCAATACTAACTGAGAGCCGACGTTACGCCCGCTGAAATCCGCCCACACATCCAAACGCTCGCCGGGGGCCAGCATTACGTATGGTTTGTTGACAGGTGTTTCTAGCAACCCGCCGTCGGTGCCGATGACGGTAATGGGGGAATTGTCGTCCCAAGCCAGCTTGTAAATACGTGCCGTTGAGCCGTTGAGGATCCGGAATCGGTAGGCTCGACTAGCAACGTCGAGATTAAAATCGGGGCGTCCGTTAACCAATATCCGGTCGCCGTAAAAGCCCATCATGCGGTCGCGCATATGGCCCGCGTAGATAAGCTGGTTTTGTGCATCGAACAATTTGTCTTGAATGACAATGGGAATTTCGTACTCGCCGCCCGGCAATTCCAAGCGGCGCTCTTCCTCGTCATTGACCAGTATTGCACCTGCCAAGCCATGGTAAACCTGGCTGGCGGTCGTGTTGTGCGGGTGCGGGTGGTAAATGTTCATGCCGGCGCGATTGAGCATTTCGAACTCGTAGACAAAGGTTTCGCCCTTGCCGATCGAGTACAGCGGATGACCATCCATCAAGGCCGGCACATGCAAACCGTGCCAATGGGTAATCGAGACTTCGTCTAACTGGTTATGCAAATTGATACGGATTTTTTGACCTTTTTCAAAGCGCAGCACCGGCCCGAGATAGGATCCGGGGATTTCGGCCAAGGTATTGGCCGGTCCTTTGACCAGTTTGGCAAAATATTGCTGAACCCGGGTCGGCTGACCGGGCAGTATCGATACCGTCGATGGTTTGCACAGCAAATCAATTTCGACATCAGCATGAAAATTGGCCGAAGCCTTATTAGGGACCATCTTCGGCATCTCGCCCATGCCTTCCATGGCCTGTAACCAGCTTGGCAATGCTGCATAAGCTAATAATCCGGCACCGGTTTGCGCAAAAAAGCGACGACGTGATGGGTTGTTTATACATTTCATATCTTCTCCTCGACCTTGATAGGTTCTTTTTTATAATAATTAGCCGTTATCGGACGGCGGCTTGCGGATTACCCAGGTTGATAGTGCTAACAACAAAACTGCCGCTGATACCCAGAACATCCCCATGCCTGCTTCATGATGCGCTTGAACATCAGCGATTAGCAATCGGGACAGCGCAGTGATGGCAATGTAAATTAAGCAACGTACCGGCATCACGTTGCTTTTGAAATAAATGCCCACCATCGCTCCCAGTTCCAGGTAAATAAACAGCAGTAAGATGTCGCCGATGGTCGCGTGGCCCTGACTGATCATGCCGATATAGGCAACTACCGCCGACCAGACAATGCTTGCGCCGATTACAAACAGGGCCAAGTAATGAAAAACGTCAATCAATAAACTGCCCAGTTCATTACCCCACAATCTGCACGTTTTCTGGAGCTGGTTAAATTGTTCTGAGTGCATAGGATTAGCTCTTATCGTTAGTTTTGGCCGCGTTAAAAGTAACGGCATCGGTTTTATGTATCCAACTGCCAATCCGTAGCAATACCCACAACAGCACCAAACCGGCTACGGCCCAACCGGGATTTTGGGGATTTAGCAGCCATTGCTTGGTGGTATTCAGCAATGGCATCGTTACCGCCTGAGACAATACATAGCCTGCGACAAGCACCACCATCACACCGAAGCCTCGGCGCAACCACTCCGGTTTTATATAAGCCGACAGTAAACCACCGATGGCGCTACCGGAAATCGCACCGGCAGCGACAATGCCGGTCAGATTTAGATCCAAGCTTACATGTTGACTGTAGCCGCTCAGACCCGCTAACGCATTCATCGCTATCACCAATAAAGATGTTCCTACCGCTCCATGCATCGGTAATCCCACCAACAATGCCAACGCAGGAACGATCAAAAAACCGCCGCCAACCCCGACCATGCCGGTCAATGCGCCGACGAAAAAGCCGTCGAACAATACCCGTAAATACGGCACCCTCAACGGGCAAACCCTAACCGGTTCTATGGTTGCGGCCTGTGTCGGTTGCGACAGGCTGCCGCGCAACATCATTAAGCCTGTCAGCAGGCTGACCAGTCCAAACAGCGACATCAGCAAGTCGCTGGGTAAGTGAGCACCCAAACGCCCGCCTGCAAACGCTCCTACCATGCCGGACAATCCAAAAAAGCCCCCGCATTTCCAACACACGGCACCGCGCCGGGCATGAGGAATCAATGCCATTAAGCTGGAAATTCCAACCACCACAAATGAAGTCAAAATCGCAGTTTTGGGTTCGATGTGCAGCGCATACACCAACATCGGCACCGTTAAAATCGAACCGCCGCCGCCGAGCAATCCCAGCATCAAGCCGATAACTATCGACAAGGCCAGGGCTAAGATCATGACTACTGCTCTCCCGTCATGCCGCAGGACTGGTTAGCAGGCAAAGCTTGGTCGATAAACTTGGGATAAGCCAGTTTCAAATCTTGCATGACGGCGATAAATTCAGCGCGCGAACGTCCGCCGCCCAGCCGTGCATTTTTGGCGATTTCCTGTTTGATGGTGGAAACGGTATTGCCGTGGTAATCGTGTCCTGGATAGACCAGCGTATCCGGCGGCAATGTGAATAATTTGCCGGTGACACTGTCGTATAGTTGACCGGCATCGCCTTCTTGAAAATCGGATCGGCCGCTACCGCCGATTAATAACGCATCGCCGGTAAATACGCGGTCAGCCATCACATAACTGACGCAACCGCAGGTATGGCCGGGCGTGTGGCGAACTTCAAACTCCAAATCGCCAATTTGCAGCAACACGCCGTCGGTAACCATCAAATCCGCGCACTGCGCGCCGGCATCCCGATGTACCACGCTTTTGCTGCCCAATTTCTCGCGCAGCAAGCCGGCGCCGGTAATATGATCAGCGTGCACATGGGTTTCCATGGTGTAAATCAACTTAAGATTTAAGGTTTGCAGCAATTCAACGTAGTCATTGATTTCTGAAGCAACTGGATCAATCAAGCAGGCGCGATGCGTGCGCTCGCAACCCAGTAAATAGCTGTAAGTAGACGTTTCTGTTTCAAAAAGCTGTCTGAAAATCATGATTTTTCCCTGCTTAATTAGAAGTATTTAGTAATAGTTAATAAATTTACATCACAATCTGTGCCAAGCGCTCATAGTTGATAACGAACTGTTTTTTAACGATTTTATATTTTTATAGATTAATCTATTCGTTTCAGAATGAAACAATGAAACGCATGTGTTACATTTGCAACATCTTTGAAACTTACCTCCAACAACACTATGAGCCAATCATCACCGTTTTTTAACCGCTGGCTGAGCCAGATCGGTCCTGATCAAGTGGTTGCTGTACTCACCGACTTAGTGGATGCCGGTGCGGTATTCGCTGTGGATGCCTCAGGTAAAGTTCTGTTCTGGAGTAAAGGCGCAGAGAAGCTGTTTAATCTGTCTGCAGAATCGGTGCTTGGCCAAGGTTGTGCGCAAGCGCTGGGTTGCACCGATCGCGATCCGTGTGGGCTGGCTGAACAAGGTGAGATTAAGGCGCAGATGGTGCAATTGCAAAGGCCGGGCGGTGCGATTACGTGCTATCGCACCGCGCGCGCATTCTTCGATGGTGACGGCCAATTCGCAGGCGCATTGGAGTTTCTCCAGCCACAAGCGGCCACTGCGCCAGTCATTAGCAAACGGAATGACAGTGAAACGTTTCATGGCATTTTGTCGCGCGATCCGGCGATGAAAGAAGCGATCAAAATTATTCGCAATGTCTCGGAAACCGAAGCGACGGTGTTGATTCGTGGTGAATCCGGCACCGGTAAAGAGCTGGTTGCTCATGCATTACATATGGAAAGCCAACGCCGTGAACGGCCGTTTCTAGCGATCAATTGCGCAGCGCTGACACCCAGTTTGCTGGAAAGTGAACTGTTCGGTCACGTCAAAGGTGCGTTTACCGGCGCCATTCGGGAACATGCCGGTCTGTTTAAACGTGCGAGCGGCGGCACTTTGTTCCTTGATGAAGTTGCCGAATTACCGCTGGAACTACAAGCCAAGCTACTACGAGTGCTACAGGAACAAACGTTTATCCCGGTCGGCGGCGATGCGCCGATTTCTGTCGATGTACGTATCATCGCGGCCACCCATCGTTCGTTACGTGAAGAAGTTAAGGCCGGACGCTTTCGCGAAGATTTGATGTATAGACTGAGAGTGGTGCCGGTGTTTCTGCCGCCACTGCGCGAACGGCGTCTGGATGTGAGTTTGCTGCTCTGGCACAGCATCAAACAACACAATCTCCAAGGTCCGCGGCACATCGACAGCATCGCGCCGGAAGCTATGCGGCGTTTACTTGATTACGGTTGGCCGGGCAATATCAGGGAATTGAAAAATGTCGTTGAATACGCTTTTGCCGTTGGGCGCGGTAGCGAGTTAAGCCTGGATGATTTACCGCCGGAATTCCGCGAAACAGCAGCGTCAGATCTCTTGCAAACGCCGCTACGCAATCGCGCAAGGCATGCAGATGAAGCAGAATTGATCCGCGAAGCACTTCGGCTGGCAGATGGTCATCTGGACACAGCCGCCCGCCATGCCGGCATGAGTCGCGCTACGTTTTGGCGCAAGCGGAAGAAGTATCTGATTGATTAACTGTGTTTATTAAGAATCAAAGTATCATCATAAAAGCTGACTTCACCCGTTGTAATATCATGATTGCCGCCAACAATTCCGATTGCGCCCGTTTCAATCATTTCTTTTAAAATCGGGCTGCGTTCCATAATGGCATGTACGGTTCTTTTTACATTAATGGCGGCTACTTTTTCGACAAATCCAGCGTTGTCTGAATTACGGTTTTGTGTCACGGTTTTTTCATCATAAACCGCAGGCTGTATTTTGCTTAACAGCGCTGTCAGGTTGCCCATTTCCACATGGTCGCAAGCACCTTTAACCGCACCGCATTTGCTATGGCCTAAAACCACTATGATTTTAGAACCGGCTACTTTGCAGCCGAACTCCATACTGCCCAGAATATCTTCATTAATAATATTGCCGGCAATACGTACACTAAACACATCGCCCAAACCTTGGTCAAAAATCAACTCAACTGAGGTTCGGGAATCAATGCAGCTTAAAATAACTGCAAACGGATGTTGCCCGTCGGAGGTTTCATTGGCTTGTTGCAGCAGATTACGGTTTACTTTAAGGTTATTTACAAACCTTTTATTACCCTCTTTTAATAAATCTAATGCCATTGCGGGCGTAATAGCAGCTTGCATTTCTTTGGTTAAAGTTTTCATTTTTTTATGCCTTAGAGGAGGTTTCTTTCAAGCCGATTTATCAAATTTACATGTTTAATCGACTACGTTTTCGGTAGTGCATTACTCTCATTGTCTGTATGAGTTCAACTTAGTTGCGGCTGTGCCAGCAAGGCCAGACAATGAAGTTTTATACTCTCGCAAATAGTGTGCAAAGGTAAGTGGCTTAAATTTTTGGTATCGAATGGATTTTGTAGCTCAATACCAATTTTGTCCAAAGACAATAATGGATAAGCCACTAGAAAATAGATAAACACCGCACTGAATCCCAAGTTTTCTATTAATGAAAACGGCAGCAATAATAAGAAAATCAAAATAAACCGCCTGGCTTTAATGGCATAAACCAATGGCATAGGCGTTTTAAGGATTCTTTCACAGGCGCCAATGTGGTCAATCAACAAAATACGTTGTCCTTCCAGCTCCTTGAAAACAAAGCCATCGATATAATGACTACGCCGCGCCTGTTGTATTAATGCCGCTATTTTGCTGGCAACAAACAGCGGCATGTGGCCAGCAGCCTTTAGTGCCTCAAGCTCATGTTGGCTCAGTAAATCGTTTAGATCATCAAAGTTCTTGCTATTGCGTAATGATTCTCTAGCGGCAAAAGAAAATGCAATGGTCCACTTCACCATTTCTTTACGCCATGGACTCTCTTGAGAGCCACTGTTTATAACCTCACCGTAATTTAAAGCCCCAATGACTAGGTTTCTGCTTTGATTAACAATGCCGCCCCATAATTTTCGGGCCTCCCACCAGCGTTCGTGACCAGTATTGGTTCGAAACACCAGAACCAAACCCAGTACCACGCCGGTATATTCAAACGGAGTCACAGCAAGATGCGGCAAGGGGCGCCAGTATTGATCTAAGGCGACTATTAACAAACAGTAACAAGTCATTAACAGCAGACTGAGGAAAATGCGTGGTGTAACTGAACCTCGCCACATCAGGGCGCCACGCAAAAAACCGGGTAATTCATCCTTGTTGCTATGTAACTGTGCAAAATCTTTCATATTTCTATCCCTTAAGACCAAAATTTTAGAGTTCATTACTAACGCGCTGCCGGCTACAACAAAAAGAAGCAATGCTATTTTTAAAAGATAGTAACACTATCTTTGCAAGTTGCAATACTCTCTGATATGCTTTTTTACATGGACATAACTTAGTGCCTGTTAAAAAAACCGCTTCAATGCCTTAAATTAAGATAAAAACGCTAAACGAGTCATCTATGGACATACAGTTACAAATTAAAATGAATGAAAAATTATTTCTCAGGGATCCGGAACTATCCGAACTGGGCAAAAAAATCATTCAGGACAGCATTCAGTTAATTTATAAAAATGGCTTTGAGGCCTTTACGTTTAAAAAACTGGCCGTGGATATTGGCTCGACTGAAGCCGGAATTTACCGGTATTTTGAAAACAAGCACAGGTTACTGATCTATCTTACTGCCTGGTATTGGAGCTGGCTTGAGTACCAAGTTACTTTCCATACCAACAATATTCATGATCCCGTGGTTAAGCTCAAAATGGTGATTAAATTACTGGCAACCACACTAGAGGACAGTGTCAGCACGCCGCATGTGGATAAAAACATTCTTCATCAAATCATTATTACTGAAGGTACCAAAGCCTATCTGACCAAACGGGTATCTGAAGATAATAAAGACCAGCTTTTTAAACCCTACAAAGACCTTTGCGCCATTATTGGCAATATGATTTTGGAGTGCTCTCCAAACTACCTTTACCCAAAATCATTGGCGTCCACCATTATTGAAATGGCGCATTTCCAGAATTTTTTTATGAAAAATCTCCCGTCACTCACTGACTTTGCTGACAACAAGGATGAAGCAGAAATTGTAAGGTTCCTTGAAGACTTGGTTTTCTCCAGTCTAAAAAAATCTAGCTGTTTGTAATACAAAAACGCATCGCTATACCGACAACATTTTTCTAGGGAGATTACACCTGTATGTTACGAAAAATTCTAATTGCTAATCGAGGTGAGATCGCGGTGCGCATCATTCGTGCATGCGCCGAAATGGGCATACGGTCTGTTGCTATCTATTCCGATGCTGACCGATTTGGCCTACATGTAAAAAAAGCCGATGAATCTTATTGCATCGGCAATGAACCTGTCGCCAGCTACCTTAATATCCATGCCTTGGTTGATTTGGCGGCGGCAACCGGCTGTGATGGCATTCACCCAGGTTATGGTTTTCTCTCAGAAAACGCTCAATTTGCCAGAGTCTGTAAAGAACGCGGTATCACCTTTATCGGGCCGGAGGCGGATGTAATTCATCGCATGGGCGATAAAACCGAAGCCAGAAAAGCCATGATTGCGGCCGGCATTCCGGTAACACCGGGTTCGGACGGTAATCTGGACAGTGTTGAACATGCTCTGATTGTGGCCGAAAAAATTGGCTATCCAATTATGCTTAAAGCCACCTCCGGAGGTGGTGGTCGCGGCATTCGTCGCTGCGATAATACTGATGAACTGCAGAACAATTATCAACGCGTTATTTCAGAAGCCACCAAAGCCTTTGGCAGCGCCGATGTATTTTTGGAAAAATGCGTGGTTAACCCTAAGCATATTGAAGTTCAAGTGTTGGCTGACCACCATGGCAATACCATTCACTTATACGAACGCGACTGCTCCATTCAACGACGCAACCAAAAGCTAATCGAAATAGCACCATCGCCCCAACTGGATGAAGCGCAACGCCAATACATCGGCGGTCTTGCGGTATTGGCGGCCAAAGCGGTGGGTTATACCAATGCAGGGACTGTGGAGTTTCTGCTCGACGATAAAGATCGTTTTTATTTCATGGAAATGAATACCCGTGTGCAAGTCGAACATACCATTACCGAAACGGTAACGGGTGTAGACATTGTCGAAGAACAGATACGCGTGGCGGCAGGCTTAACCTTGCGCTTTAAGCAGCACGAAATTGTCCGGCGTGGTTATGCCATGCAGTTTCGGATCAATGCCGAAGATCCCCAAAACAGCTTCTTACCCAGCTTTGGCCGGATTTCCCGTTACTATGCCCCCGGCGGCCCCGGTGTACGTACCGATACCGCGATTTATACCGGCTATGAAATTCCGCCTTTTTACGATTCCATGCTGGCAAAAGTGATTGTCAGTGCTTTGACTTGGGAAGATGTCATCAAGCGCGGCGAACGGGCGTTGAAAGATATGGGCTTATTTGGCATTAAAACCACCATTCCTTATTATCTGGAAATTCTCAAACACCCTGATTTTCAGGCCGCCACCTTTAATACCGGCTTTGTTGAGAAATATCCTGAACTTGTTAATTATTCCAATAAACCCCGGCCTGAAGAGCTGGCCAGCGTTATCGCCGCTGTGATGGCTGCCCATACCGGCTTGTAATTAAGGAAAAACAAATGCAAAAAATTCATATTACCGACGTTATTCTTCGGGACGCTCATCAGTCTTTGATCGCGACCCGACTGCGTACTGAAGACATGTTACCGGCTTGCGCCATGCTTGATGACATTGGCTATTGGTCTTTAGAATGCTGGGGCGGCGCTACTTTTGATGCCTGCTTACGGTTTTTAAAAGAAGATCCCTGGGAACGCTTAACAAAACTGAAAGCCGCACTACCTAAAACCCGCTTGCAAATGTTGTTGCGCGGGCAGAATTTGCTGGGCTATCGGCATTATTCCGACGATGTGGTGCGGGCATTTATTACCAAATCTGCTGACAACGGCATGGATGTGTTCCGAATTTTTGATGCGCTGAACGACATCCGTAACCTTAAAACGGCTATTGAAGCCACTAAGGCCACTGGCAAACACGCCCAAGGCACTATTTGCTACACCACCAGCCCAGTGCATGATTTGGCCAGTTTCGTCATACTTGGCAAAGGCTTGGCTGAAATGGGTTGTGATTCCATTGCTATTAAAGATATGGCTGGCTTATTAACGCCTTATGCGGCTAGCGAACTGGTCAAAGCGCTTAAAGATGCCGTCGATCTGCCGTTGCATTTGCATAGCCATGCAACATCAGGGTTAGCGGAAATGTGTCAACTCAAAGCTATAGAAGCTGGCTGTCAGCATGTAGATACCGCGTTGTCATCTTGGGCAGGTGGCACCAGTCATCCACCCACCGAAAGTCTGGTAACCGCATTGCGGGATACGGTTTACGACACCGGTTTGGATTTGGATAAGCTTCAGTCCGTTAACAGTTATTTTGCCGAGGTCAGGAAAAAATATCATCGTTACGAGAGTGAATTTACCGGCATCGACACTCAAGTGCATGTATTTCAAGTGCCCGGCGGCATGATTTCCAATTTAGCCAATCAACTTAAAGAACGAAATGCTCTGGATCGCATTGCTGAAGTCTATAAAGAAATTCCGCTTGTTAGAAAAGATCTTGGCTATCCACCACTGGTGACGCCAACTTCACAAATTGTCGGTACCCAAGCGGTTCTCAATGTATTAACCGGTAAACGTTATGACACCATTACCAATGAGGTAAAACGTTACTTACAAGGCGGCTACGGTAAAGCACCTGCAGCCGTTGACAGTGATTTACAAAAACGCGCGATTGGCAAAGAAGAAGTAATCGACTGCCGCCCTGCCGATTTACTTAAACCGGAATTTGAAAAACTTCGTCATGAAATAGGTGAATTAGCACGTAATGATGAAGATGTTTTGAGCTATGCCATGTTTCCGGAAGTAGGCAAACTGTTTTTAGAACAACGGTCTAATAATGCCCTGGTGCCTGAACCGTTAGAGTTGGAGTCAACAGCGACTGACACTGTTAAAAAAGCCCCGACCGAATTTAATGTGGCGCTACATGGTGAGTCTTACCATGTCAAAGTCACTGGTGCCGGCCCGAAAAACCAGACCTTACGGCACTTTTATTTCATGGTGGACGGTGTTCCTGAAGATATTGTGGTCGAAACCTTGGATGAAATTGTTCTGGATGGCGGCACCCAAGGCGCGGTTAGAAGCACCATTTCCAGTAAGCGCGCCAAGCCGTCAGCAGAAGGCGATGTGGTAGTGAATATGCCTTGTAATATTCTTGATGTGCTGGTTAAAGTCGGTCAGACAGTCACTGCCGGACAAGCGGTGTTAATTACTGAAGCGATGAAAATGGAAACGGAAGTAACTGCACCGATAGCCGGAATTGTTAAAGCTGTGCATATTATTAAAGGCGAGCCGGCCAATCCGGGTGAAGTCTTGATTGAGATCGTACCTTCTGCTTGATTGAAAATACTATGAAACCAGTTCCGGTTGTTGCGGATGCTAATGCCATCGGCGATGCGACTGATTTATTGAAGCAAGGCCGTCTGGTTGCTTTTCCCACCGAGACGGTTTACGGCCTGGGCGCTGACGCCAGTAATCCCGATGCGGTAGCGAGCATATTTAAAGTCAAAGGTCGGCCTGCCGATCATCCTTTAATTGTGCATATCGCTGATATTGACAGCCTTGGCGATTGGGCCAGGACAGTGCCTGAAACGGCACTAAAGCTGGCGGCTCATTTCTGGCCGGGCCCGTTGACGATGATATTAAACAAACAGCCGCAAGTATCCTTAGCCGTTACCGGTGGCCAGCAAACCGTGGGGGTACGAATGCCTAATCATCCGGTGGCGCTGGCCTTGTTAAAAAGCTTTGGCGGTGGCATTGCTGCGCCATCTGCCAACCGATTTTGCCGCATCAGCCCGACTCAATCGTCGCATGTCTATGAGGAGTTAGGCAATAGCGTGGATATGATACTCGATGGCGGCGCCTGTCAGGTTGGTGTGGAATCAACCATTATTGATTTAAGCGGCGATATGCCTAGATTGCTCAGGCCCGGCCAGATTACCAGTCAGGAAATTGCGGACATTTTAAAAACCAACATTAATATTTCAACCCCCTCAAAACCGACAGAAATACGAGTCCCTGGCATGATGGAAGTCCATTATGCACCAAGCACACCGGCCATGCTTTGCCCGGCAGAACAATTGCCGGACAAAATCAGACTGCTACAAACCAGTGGTAAAAAGTGTGGACTGCTGAGCTGTCAGTTGGAAATATCCCCAACCAGTCAACTCCGTGTATTACGTTTACCACAACATGCCGCTGCCTATACACAGCGGTTATATGCCGCTCTACGCGAGTTGGATAGTTTGCAATTAGATTTGATTGTGGTGGAACAGCCGTTACAAACCGAACCCTGGCAGGCAATCAATGATCGCTTAAGAAAAGCGACTACTGCCTATTCACATTCCTTGTAAAACGATTGTTGCAGCTTGTTGATCAATCTCGAGATGATTTGCTCAGTCTATTTAAAGCTTGGCACATGAAATTTAATAATTTCAACGACGCGGGAAAGCCCGAATACTCACTTAGCCTCGTTAACCATCAGTATGGTTTTTTCTTCAACCTCTTTAGCAACTTCGGCTAATACCTGATCCTGAGAGAGTGCCGAAAGCATCTGCGCCGGTTTGATAAGGCCAATCTTGGTTTTGCCTTGTTCAGTAAATACCGAAATACGGCAAGGTAACGCCATGTTCAGACGCATGTCGATAGACAATACTTTCGCGGCCTGACTTGGATTACAGACTTCAAAAATCTTGCATTCGTTTGCAAACGCTAGGCCTTTGCTGCGAAGCGTGCCGCCCAAGTCATGAATATGCAACACCCCATAGCCATGACTTTTAACAGCTGACTCCAGGTCTGCCGATGCTTGGTCAAATGATTTATCTGTTTCAACAATGTAATACATAAAAACCTCAATCTTTGTGGATGAAAAACTTTGTTTGATTAAAAGTAACTGTCTCCAACTAGTTCGGAAGTTACGCAGTTAATTGTCTGCGATATTCCGATCATTTTTGGGTTCAAAATGCCTAGCGTTATTACCTTGAATGTTGTTAATAGCTTTGATTTGTTCGGGCGATGCTTCAAAAATCGATTTTAAGACGCTCCAGTTTACATTTTCACTGTAAGGCAGTGTGGTAAATAAACTTTGGTTGTTCAGTGTTTGTGTTGAGAATGACCTGCATGCCCTGGCATAGCGTGACGGGCATGATCAGATAATTGGGCGTCGAACCATTGGTGAATAGCCGCAATCAGTGTTGGCTGGCTGGTCGAATAGGTAATTTGGCCGCCATCAGCCAGTTCTTTATAGTCAATTTTAATATCCCCCTGTTTGGCTTTTTTTAATTCAGCCAAGCCCGGCATGGTGTCGCCGTGGATTTTCGCGGGGTTGGAAAAATCGCCTTGCATGAATTCATGGGAGATTTTCGATAGGTGCTCACGTATCAGTTTAATTTGCCCGCTATTGGCTTTGTCTTTAACGATAACTTGCTGCACGCCGCCCGTGTCTGTTTTGGAAAAAATATGCGTCGTTTGTTCTAAAGCAAAAGGCATCACGTGGCTGCCGCGCTGTGCGACTTCGTCAAGCCGCGCCTCAGTGGCTTGTTCAACGTTGCCGGTATTTATTTGATAAGACGCATGGCAGGCGGTGCATTTACCCATCGTCGCGCTCATTTGCAGCAAGGTGTGTTTAGGATCTTTTAATGATTCTGCGTCAGCGGCAATCAGGTCAAAGTCTTTATGCATAGACATGCCTAACTGCATGAATTCTTTAGGCAATACATCATGAAGCGGATTTTCGGCTTTGTGCTTCATATCAAACCCCAATGCACGCGAATATTCAGCTACCGCCGCCATATCGTCCTTGGCAAGTGCCGCTAAAATATTTTGCGTGCCTGCTAACAAGTCACGCATTTCAGTCAGCACATGATGGCGTTGTGGGGCTGTCAATGTCAGCACTTTACGATTATCAACTTCATCGGCAAATGCGCTGGTTACAAAAAATGTGACTATAAAGAAAATAGCTTTATTCATGAGCTGCCTCGCGGTAATGGGTTGAGTGTATTGGACGCTGGTTAGCGATTGTAAGAATGCCAGTAAATCGGCTTTTTCCTGTGGTGTCAGATGCAAAGGAAATACCTTGGCATCGACAAAACGGCTGTTTTCACCGCCTTTGTCGTAATGTTCAATTACGTCTTCCAAGGTTTTAATACTGCCATCATGCATATAAGGTGCGGTCAAGGCAACGTTGCGCAATGTCGGTGTTTTAAATTGTCCGATGTTGGTAGGCATTTTGGTGACAGCGTAGCGGCCTAATTCAGAGCGTTGAACATCTGACCAAGCAGAGTAATCCGGTTGTTCACCGCGGGCGGTTGCGGCCAACCATTCATCAATCACCGGCTCCAATTGTTTATAACCAACACCGATGTTGTAAAAGCGGTTGTCGGTAAACAATGCGTTGTTTATGGATAGTTCATGGCAGACGGCGCAATTGCCTTTACGCCTAAAAACACGTGAGCCGCGTGCGGTGCTTTCAGAGATTGCGGATTGATCCATGCCGAAGTAATAGCGATCAAACGGTGAATCGCCGGCAATCAGGGTGCGCTCAAAACTGGCAATGGCTTTAGCGATGTGATCAGTAGTTAATTCTTGGGGCTGGATGTTAAACACCCGAGTCATCAGACTGAGGTAGTGGGGATCCTGACGAACGATTTCGAGAATGGCTTGGTGATCTTTTAGTCCGTGTTCAACCGGATTAACCATCGGTCCGAGTGCTTGGGCTTCCAGACCCTGTTCGCGGCCATCCAGAAATTGAGTTTGATAAAACGCCGCATTTATCACCGATGGCGTGTTGCGGGTGCCGGTTTGTCCGGCAACGCCTTTTGCTACCGTTAAGCCGTCGGTAAAGGCTTTGCCAGCTTGATGGCAACTGGCGCAACTGATTGAGCCATCAGCGCTCAAACGTTTATCGTTAAAAAGTAAGCGGCCTAAGGTAATTTTTTCAGTGGTTTGCGGATTATCGGCGGGGATAACCAACGCAGGTAGGCCAAGGGTGGAATCGGCCCATGTAACCCCCGAAAAACTTAAGCCAATTAATAAGGTAAGTAAATGTCGCATGGTCGCTCCAAAAAAAGCGCCAGAGGAGAGATTGTGAAAATCTGCGCCCTCTGGCTTAAACAAGATGTGCATGGCTGAAGATGCACACTTTAGGAGGCAATGAGTAATTAGTGTTGTTCAGGCATTTGCTGAACAATGACTACGTAAGGTTCGCCCAGTGGATATTTATCTTCCGGTTTTTGAAAATACATCACCTTTCCATAGGTTTCATGGACGGCAGGCAAAATTTTGGCGGCTTCTTCTTGGGTTAAATCCGGGAAGGTGGCATGGGCTCTGGCCACTTCGATCTTGTGATAATGCCAATATTTTTTCTCAGCTTCCGGCAAGGTGTTGAATTGCGCGGTAGTGATGATGTATTCAAAGCCGATGGGTTTGTCTTGATCCTTCATGCCGGTAGGAAACATCATGCAGACAAAGGTGCCGTCATCGTAGGCTTTGCAATGATGATGTACGATCACTTGTAACTTAGGATCGTGGACGCTGTGGGTATCCGGCACAAGATGCCTGATCGCCTGGATGTGCAAATCATTAAAGCCTAAATGATCGGGATGTTCTATTTGCCTGGGGTTTAAAGCTTCGTTGTACAGCTTTGCTTGCCCAGGCACGACAGGCGCCGGATGTCCGTGAGCGTGCGGTGCGTCTGCTACTTGTTCAGCAACTGGTGCGCCGGTGCTGGCACAACCGACTAATGAGAGTAAAGCGCCTGTTAGTAATAGTTTTGTTTTCATCTTAAATGTCCCGTTAATGATAGTCAGTAGGCGTAGCTAACAACGTTGCACTGTATTAACCGCTACAATTAAGTTAAAGCCAAATCCATGCCAACTCAGAAAAAACAAATAAACTGTTGATTTTTAATGACTATAAAAATACTCGAATTTTATTTAAGTTTCATAAATTACCGGATGAAACAAATTTGAAACATAATAAAGAAACAATGTGAAACGAAATACTTCAATATTGACCGCGGAAGGTGTGTAAGAAAGTCTTTAGTTGTCATTTTAGGCTGAGACACTATAGTTAAACGTTCTAGCGTCCTCTCACGTCAACTATTCATTCATGATTTCTAAATCACTTTCATCGTCGCAGTGTTTTTTCTTAGCAAAAGAAATTACTCGTTGCCAGGATTACCAATCCTTGACGCATGCATTTATCAATTTACTGGAAGATTTCTGTTGGGTTGATTCTGTCCAGGCCTACGAAATATTCAGTCAGCGGAAAAAACGTAATCAGGATAATCAAAACGAAGCGGTTGTAGTGCGCAGATTTCCGCTGGATTTTAATGCCGATGAAAATACTGACGATTGTCCCTTGCTCAGCACTCGGCCACTTCCCAAACATATTGAAGTTGAAAGTTCAGATGCTCAATCAAACCTTGCCATTCTTCCCGTTCATACAGAACTAGGGCCTGCACGGGCGTTATTGTTGCAAGGCAGGTTCGACCAAGGCGCATTGGATTTGTTGGGGCATCTACTGATTTTGTACCGTAATCAGCTGTTGCTGCATGATCGTAAAGAGCGGGATGTTTTAACACGACTGCCAAATCGGCAATCTTTTGAAGCTCGCTTAACTGAGGTGTGTGAGTTTTATCAAGCCTTAACGATTGGTAATCAAACAGATGATAAAATTTCTTGGATTGCAATTCTTGATATTGACCACTTTAAAGCCGTTAACGATACTTTCGGTCATTTATATGGTGATGAAGTGTTATTGCATTTTAGCCAGTTGCTGGAATATAAATTTCGTCATATTGACTTCACCTTCCGGTTTGGCGGTGAAGAATTTGTGGTGATCGTCAATCGAGTCAGCCGAAACGATGCTGAACATATACTCAATCGCTTCCGTCAAGAAGTTGAAAATTACGCTTTTCCTTTGGTCGGTAAGATCACCGTAAGCATTGGTGCAACTAGCATTAAAAGTGGAATGTTGCCATCGACATTACTGGATAGCGCCGATAAAGCATTGTATTTCGCTAAAGAGCACGGTCGTAATCAGGTCGTGCTCTTTGAAAACATACCCCCACCTCAATCTAACAGCGACGCGAATGACGTCGAGCTGTTTTAAAATACCTTAGAAGAATCATCATGGGTCCACATTATCTCAATCGTTTTTTTACCCCAAAATCAGTCGCTATTGTTGGAGCTTCCGCGCGTGATAACAGCGTTGGCTATCGGTTGCTGTTGAATATGCAAGAAGCTGGATTTGCCGGCGGCTTGTATCCGATTAACCCTAAGCATGAACAATTACTGGGCTTAACCACTTATCCCGATTTGATCTCATTACCGGAAACGCCGGACTTGGTGGTAATTGCCACACCAGCGGCGTCAGTGCCGTCGGTGGTTCGGCAATGCGGCGAAAAAGGCGTTAAATCGGTGGTGATTATCAGTGCCGGTTTTGCAGAATTGGGCACTAACGGTGCCGGTTTGCAGCAAGAAGTTTTACAAGTTGCCAGTCATTTCGGGATTCGTATTGTCGGGCCGAATTGTTTGGGTATTATTCGCCCCAGCGGCAAACTTAACGCTACCTTTGGTGATGGCACGGTTAAGGATGGGCATTTGGCCTTGCTCTCGCAATCCGGGGCGATTTGCACAGCCATTTTAGATTGGGCGAAAGCTCAGGATATTGGCTTTTCAACCGTGGTGTCGATGGGCGGGGCCGCTGATATAGATTTTGGTGAAGTGCTGGATTATCTGGCGACCGACAGCAAAACTACCGGTATTTTGATGTATGTCGAAGGCATTCGCGATGCCCGGCGCTTTTTAAGCGGGCTTAAAGCCGCAGCGCGTTTAAAACCGGTCATTTTGATTAAATCCGGCCGACATGCGGCAGGTAGCCTGGCGGCGATGTCACATACCGGGGCCATGGTCGGCGGTGATCATGTCTTTGATGCCGCCATCGAAAGGGCAGGGGTCGTACGCGTTTACAGTATTAACGAATTATTTTCCGCTGCACGCGTGCTTGCTAACAATTACGCGGTCACCGGCGATCGGCTGGCGATTATAACCAATGCCGGCGGGCCGGGCGTGATGAGTACCGATCGAGCTGAAGATGTCGGTATTCAACTTGCCGAGCTCAGCCCTAACAGCCTGGATTTATTAAATGAAGTGTTGCCGACCCATTGGTCGCATGCCAATCCGGTTGATATTTTGGGCGACGCTACCCCTGATCGTTATCAAAAGGCTCTAAACATTTGTCTGGCTGACGACAATATTGATGGTGTATTGGTTATTTTGACACCTCAAGCGATGACCGATCCGACCCAAGTTGCGCACTGTATTATTGAAGCGGCGCAGACCAGTAAGAAGCCGGTGCTGGCTTCCTGGACCGGCGGTGCGAAAGTACAAGAAGGTCGCCAACTGTTTGCTGACAGCCGCGTGGCGCATTTTTCCACCCCGGAAATGGCGGTCGATGCCTTTTCATTTTTAACCCAATATAACCAAAACCAAGTATTACTCAAGCAAATTCCGTTACCTGGCAATGAGCCACTCAAGCCGGATATTGAAGGGGCTCGGTTAATTATTGAGCAAGTGCTGGCCGAAGGTCGTCAAGGCTTAACGGCACAAGAAGCCAAAGCGGTTTTAACGGCGTTTAATATTCCGGTTACCCCAACTATTAAAGTACACAATGCCAAAGAAGCTATGCTGGCGGCCAGAACCTTAGGTTTTCCAGTGGTACTCAAAGTCGATATGGCTGAATTTAGTCATAAGTCTGATATTGGTGGCGTTAAGCTCAATATTGGTAGTGTGCAGGATGTGTCCAGCCAATTTACTGAGATGGAAATGGCGCTTAAACAAGCACATCCGGAAGTGAATGAAATCGCCATGACGGTAGAGCCGATGTTTCGCTCCTCAAACGGTCGCGAACTGATTATCGGCGTGGTTAGAGATCCAGTGTTTGGACCGGCCATTAGCTTTGGCTTGGGCGGCACCTTGGTGGAAATTCTAAAAGATAATGCAGTCGCGCTGCCGCCGCTCAATGCCTATATGATCGAGCAATTGATCAGCAAAACCAAAGCGGCCAGGTATCTAAAAGCATTCCGTCAAATGCCGGCCGCCAAAATATCTGCGTTGATTGAAGTGTTATTGAATGTATCCACACTAGTCAGTGAATTGCCGGAAATTTTAGAGCTAGACATCAATCCGTTGATAGTAGACGACCATGGCGCTATGGCTGTCGATGCGCGTATCAAGGCGCAGAGCACGCATCAATTAATGCCTTATCAGCACATGGCGATTCATCCGTATCCGCATGAATTAACCGAGCGTTACCTAACTGCCAATGGCATTTACATCACCATCCGGCCAATTCGCCCTGAAGATGCGGTGATGGAAAAGGATTTTGTCCATCGTTTATCGGAACACACCAAGTACTTCCGGTTTATGCAGGCCATGCAGGAACTCACCCCGGAAATGGTGGTGCGCTTTACCCAAATCGATTACGACCGGGAAATGGCGTTTGTGGCTGTCGCTGATGATAATCGAGGCAGCCTGCCCAAAGAATTAGGTGTAGGCCGCTATCTGATGAACCCGGATGGCCAATCGGTTGAATTTGCCTTAGTAGTGTCCGACGGTTGTCAACGCATGGGCATCGGCACCCGCATCATGAAAGCACTCATGCAATCTGCCAAATCTAAAGGGGTATCATTTTTTGAAGGCGAGGTATTAGCTGTCAACAGCCCGATGTTAGCGTTAACCAAAAAACTTGGATTTACAACGTCTGCAGTGCCCGATGATATTGAAGTTGTACGGGTGGTTAAGGATTTAAGGCAGATGTAAGGATTTTATCGTTCCCACGCCAGAGCGTGGGAACGATGTAATAGTAGATCGATGCTAAAGTTGCAGAAGCGGGTGGTGTCCACGATGGCTTTGGTGTTGCAAGTGGCATTTCAAAAATGATCGATAGCTCCGCTTAGTCAACGCTATAACCATCTAAAGCTACAATCAATAAAGTTGCCCAAACACCTCAATGTAAGTCAGGTAAAGTCGCATGTCAAACTCCAGTTGGTGGTAGTCAGGTTCCATGTATAAGCACAATTTGTAGAACGCCTTGTTGTGCTCCTTTTCTCTTATATGCGCCAGCTCATGCACTGCAATCATTGTTAAAAATTCAATCGGCGCATTTTTAAAAACCGTGCCGATACGAATTTCATTTTTTGCCTTTAAGTTGCCGCCTTGCACTCTTGACACAAATGAGTGCAGTCCCAATGCGTGATGGATTACATCAATTTTATCGTCGTAAATGATTTTACTCAGAGGGTTGGATTGCCGAAGAAATTGATTCTTAAGATCCATCACATAGCTGTAGAGCGCTTTATTGGTGTTGACGTTATGCGGCGCAGGGTATTTTTTTAACAGTAATTCTCCCAAAGTATCGTTACTAATATGCCGATTAACTTGGTCTGTTACCGTAGGCGAATAGCCTGACAAGTAGGTTAATTTGCTCATCTCGTGCAATACCGATTCATGGCGCGACAAAGCCGTATTAATTCCAAGGGGCTTCATCTCCGTTATAGGCTACAAAGTTTTTATCAGCAGCATAAGTTATTACCCCGGATGTCATAATCTTGCTTGCAGTGGTTTTGTTAGCTGCCGGTGATTTTGATTTGCTGGAAATTGTTGAGGGCGAACCGGCTGCAGCGGCGTCAGCGTGCCACTTTGCAAACAGCGTAATGTCTTTATCAGCAGGGACATACCATTTCTTACTTATTGCATCCCATCTAGCGCCAAGCGCTTTGGCTTCATCTTTTTGGGCATAAGGGACATTGAGATAAGTTTTTGTGTCGGGCATATTGATTTATAAAGATTATGTTTTGTTGTTTAAGCTGTCGATTACAAAGAAACTAGAGTCAGCGCTTTGCCGAGCACAGGTTATAAGATCTTCATCAATATGGCTACTATTGCAATAGCAGTCACCATCATGTCGCCAAGCTTGATAATTAATTGATGTTCAAGCCTCTCAGGTACTCTGTAAGCAGCGCTTTTATTGATATTTAGTGTCCTTTTATATGAAAGGACACTAAAAGACACGATTTCCACTATGTCCGCCTGTATTTCATTGCATATCGTTGAACAATAAAAAACCCGCGAAGCCAGATAGCTTGCGGGTTTTTGTACTTCTTTGCACTTCTTAAAATGCTTGTATGGTACGACGGGCGGTCTTGAATTGATTTGTAACATATTGATATTAAAATAGTAATAATCATGATCATAATGAGTTACTGTAAAAGTTACTGCAATTTGTTTTTGTGGGTCTACATTTTCAGCAAAATAACCTTGTCATGATTGGATTTATAAAATAATTCCAAGCTTACCGCAACACTTGCCGAAAAACAGGCCGGTAACATCCAGTTAATTAAACACTGTTTAACTGTAACCATCGTTGCAACCTTGTTGTTCAGGTTCGACAAATTCCGACACTTTATTCATGGCGTGATTGTTTCTTCACTAAATCTCACTACTTTAGTGATCTAGTTCATAAGCGGATATTTTCAAACTGATTTTTTGTTTAGTGTTTTGTTTAGCATCTAGTTAATTAGGGCAATACAACCGGCTGAAACAAAGTTGCCGCATCTAATTAGTTTTGGCTTGGTATCGTTAAAACATCGCTGTTTTACGTCTTCAACCGTTGCCGTAACCTTGCCCTAGTGTCGTTAAAATATCGCCATTCATTGAAGAAACCTGATCACAAATAACATGGGGGTAACCTCGGGTGTTTTTCATGGCCACTGGGATGTTTGTTTCTCGTCAGATTCCGACAGTTTTATTCATTGCGCGAATGCTTCAAGATGGCACTTTTCGACACTTTGTTAAAAATTGCCAATCCAGTTTTGGATTAAACCTCGTTGCAGACTTGTTGTTTTAGTCATTGAAGCCTAGTTCTTAGATGGTTGTTATTGCGCGAACACCATCACGAACACCTCGCCCTAACCTCGCCGTTACATTACCGTCAGTTAGCCTTAAATAAGCCCGTTACGCCACGATAATACTTTTCTTGTGGGTTCATGGTGTTGAGCTTTTCAGCTCTAGGCTATGTGATATATGGATTAATCTGTTGAGTAAATACCCCGTTCAATACGTGTTAAAACCTGTTATCTGGTTAAACTTAAAGCGGCTAACAATCTGATTTTGTTGACTGATAACGAGCTGACTTATTTTCTAAATAAATCCGTTTTAGATTGATCAAAAGCCATTGGTGGCATATTTGAAGTGTCCACGGCGGCGCTGTAACTCTCGCCTTGTCCACAATGATTATGTATCGTCATCCATGCCCACATACAAAAAAACCGGTATTACCCGGTTTGATTGATTTCGTCTTAAAGAGCGTTCAAGTTAACTGTTTTGTTTCCTGCGGGTGAATGACAGTAAACCTAAGCCACTCGCCATTAGCCATGCAGCGCTGGGAATTGGAACGGCGGAAGGTGTCAGAATATAATATCCACTGGTATACCCATTACTTCCAAAAGCTAAAATTTGACCAACACTATTGATGTCATAAGCAGCGGCTAATTGTGAACCACTAGGCAGTGAAGTTGCCAAAAGTCTATTTAAATCAATCAAACCTGTATTACTTGACCAAATAGTTGCTGCACTAAATGTGAATGTAGAACTTTGAGAATAACCAACCACATAACCAGCGTCATTAATGCTCAGAGCACTATTCCAAGTAGTGCTGGCACTAAAATAAGGGGGCCCCAAAGCGCCTAAATCAGTAGGTAAACCATGCTCCCACAATATGGCATTTGAAGATGATCCAGGAAATCCGGTCATTCCAACAACTTGACCAGAATTATTTATATCCGTAGCGGTAGTGCCTGAAACACCTAAATACTTGGGGCTACTTATTGGGTCTAAATTCCACATAACGGCGTTTCTTGCACCATTAACAGTAATTGTAGAATCGCCCACAATTTGCCCGTTATCATTAATACTTGTTGCTTGGCTCTCGTTTCCACCTAATGTGCCTAAATCTACAACAGAGCCATTGCTCCATAAGGTGGCGTGAAAATTTGATGCATTTGATACTGACATATCAGATATACCAACAATCTGACCACTGTTGTTGATACTAATAGCTTCACCGCCATCATAACCAGCTAAAGAACCCAGATTAGTCACCGAACCCTTATCCCAAAGTGTGGCTTGCCATCCTGAATTAGCTGATACATTCGAAGCACCTACAATTTGACCGGCATTATTAATCCCCAAGGCCATACTCTTTGTGTTAGCACCACCCAAAGTACCTAAATCAGAAACTAAACCATTGCTCCACAAAGTAGCGTGTATTGTTGCATCCCCATTCGGCAATGTTACCGACTTAGAGAATCCAACAACCTGGCCTAAGTCATTGAGTTTAGTTGCATAACTAGATTCATAACCATTTAGTGTTGGTAATTCAACCCATGAGTAAGTAGTAGCATTTGAAATGTATGTAAACCCAAGACCAGTAAATAATAAAACTATATTTGAAGCTTTTTTTAATCGTTTCATGTCGTGTTTTAAATTTTTCGTTTAGTGACGCCCACAAAAAAACCGCTTCCAATTGGTTGCGGTTCTTTTAATCTGCCCGGATTGTCACTTGCTTGGGGCGTTAGAGTCAATCAATAAGATTCGATAAGAGTTATTAAAAATCAGACAGTAAAATAAATGCCGTTGTTGCCAATTAATATTTTGCGATCACAATGCCGCCTTATGGCTCTATGTTTATCAATCCTATTTATTCATCAAGAATAACGCCCATGTTCACACAGGCCGAATGTAACGACTGTCCGGCATCCGCTAATAATTCCAATGCTTTAAGCTCTCGCCTATCCGTGGGCACGTCATCAAGCCAGTTCAACAACACATCTTCGGTTAATTCATATAGGGCTTTAATTTCTTCGTTGATCATAAGAGTTTGCTTATATGAAAATAGAAAAGCGCCTAACCAAGTGATTAAGGCGCTTAGTATAATTTAGTTAATGCTTTCCGATTTAACGCTAGTTCTGAGCTTGCCATCTAACACAATATCCATTGCCACCACTAACAGACCGAACAACATCGCTTTATCGTTACCATGTTCAAAGTCTATGCGGTCATTGTCCAGGGCATCAATTATGCTTAAGGCGCTTGTTGCTAATGCTTCTTTAAGTTCTACTTTATTGTTTATATCAACCGGTAATCCCAATGCTAATTGAATAACTTTATCCATGGTGGGACTCATCTGTAATGTTTCTGGTTTCATTTTATGTTCCATGCCGAATTGCGGCGTTATGTTTTGTTATGGTTTACCAGTCCATTTTTTCCCAAGACTGATTAATGACTCGTTGATGATAGTCGTCGTCTGATTCATTTTCTTGTCGTGGATATTTATAAAACCTAGGGTCTTGTAACATGGCTTCAAGTAGTGGCTTAGTGGGTAAGTGGTTTCGCTCACTTGGTAAGCCGCTTGAAGTGGGATTGAAAACAGGCTCAAGACCAAGTGTTTTAGGGGTCTGTAGCGTTTCTTCGTTGCCAACTTTTTGCCAACTTTCTGCCAAGTTATTGCCAACTTTCTGCCAACTCGTTGCCAACTCGTTGCCAATTTCAGGGGGCTGAAAAGTTACTTTTTTAGGGCGTTTTTTCAGCACTCCCGAAGGTGTCCACAATTCAGAATAAACCGGTTTAATGGGCTTGATCTCAGTTGCTTTAAAGTAAGTAGTCTTACCCGTTTTTGGTGCGCCTTTTACAAGAAACAAATGTCCAGGTAATTGATTTAGTAATTGTTGAGCCTTGCTGTATTGATTTTTTGGGTTGGTGCCTTTGGTCAATCTCCAGGTCTTTGCAAAATTACCATTATGTGGAACTGTGTAATTTTTGCCCTTGTGCTGACAACTAAAATATTTGATTATCGGCATGGCAAACGAATCACAAGCTAGCTCAACAATAAAGACAGGTTTAATGCCGCCTTGGGTTTTGGTCGATCCCATTCGTGTATCAATACATTCGGCGGTTATCCATTCGCCTACTTGCATCAGCCACCTAACACCTTAGCCTTATCGACTGCGAAAGCTTCAAGCGCCTGTTTAACTGCTTGGTAAACATCCTTGTAGTGCAGATTTGCTGTCATGCCTTCAGTCAATGCCTGAGCCGCTGTCAGCTCGATTGTGCTTAGGGTTGATAACTGTATTGCCGTCATTAATTCCCTAGCTTCTGTAGCCTGTGGCGCAATAATATCAATCGGTTTTTGAACCAGCTTAGTGATGCATGAATAATACCTGTCGGCGTTATTACTGCCCTGAGTTTCAGCGTAAACAATAAATTCTTGAATGGCATCGGTAAGAATTCCGCGCATATTTTTTCCGGATAGGCGCGCCACCTGATAGGCCAGCTTTGCTTTTTCTTTAGATTGTCGATCAAGTAACGCTTCCATTTTAAAGAAGGCATCAACAAAACGGCTTTGGCCTTCTCTTGATTTGCGTCCACCAATAAAAGGCATGGCTTTTAAGAATCCTGATTTGTTCAGTTCGTAACGCCGGTATTCTCTGCCAAGTTTTTTGTAAATTCGTGGCTTAGATTCAAGCCGCGAAATGGTGCCATCTGCCAATAAATCATCCAGAGTTTGCAGTACGTTTTTATGTTGTCGTCCAAACTCTTTGGCAATATCTCGACTATCAACACAAATCTGATTATTGCTGCCGTGGATGACTAAGCTTGTAGTCAGTGAAGTTTTTGCAGGTGTCGCGGTTTTCGGCGTTATTTGTTGTGGCTTTGATTTTATATTCATTTCTTTATTCCCGTTTTTTGCCGGGCTTGCAATCCGTGCAGAATGTTCTAATCTGAACATGCAGTAACCTTTCATAGGTGCACGGATGCTAAAAAACCGGCGATTGATTAAGTCAGTCGTCGGTTTTTTTATGCGGTAAGTTTTTCTATCAGCGCTTTAATATCTGAACTTTTCCATGCTACCGTTCTAGCATTAGGGCCGCCTAGCCTAACTGGTTGGGGATAGATTCCAGACTTCACGCCATTAAGAAACGATGTTCTTCCGATAGGAATTAACGCGGGGGTGTTAGTTTTTGAATTACCGACGATCTGCCAGATTCTAAGTAAGGCAAGTTCTTGAAGTTGTTGGTGGGTTGTTGTGGTCATGCTTTGAGCCTTATTGATTAATAAGGTTCTGCATTGTAGGCATATCTTTTGCCATTAGAAGGGAGCCGAATTTGCTTTTTTTATGCCGGTATCAAACTAATGAAAAATATTACCGGTAAGATATTTTGAGTTTTTAATGCTGGCATAAAATTCTGGCCTAATTTATGCCAATCCACTGATTTGAGCGCGCATTGCTATAACTGTTTCTTCTCTGATTAGCCATTCAGCTTTGGGCTTTGTTGCTCTTCGTAATCTATCAACAATATCAACTTCAAACTCATCATCGAAGATAAGTCTAGCAATTTTGTTCTGGGTGATTTCTGCTCGACTTGCTCTGGCAATTAGAATCAAATCAATATATGGTAGTAATCGCCACTTACTCCATTCAGCAAAATTTTTAATTGTGAAATTTTTTTCATGCGAATGATAGTTATAAGCCTTACGGTAGGCAGATAACCACTTTTTGAAGTCATTGATAATTTGCTCGTCTGATGCTGTAAGGTCTATAACTACATTGGTTGACTCTTCACTTAAAATCCCTCGCTGTAAATAAAGCAAATCATACGGCGTATGGGCTAATTTAAATTGTTCTTCTGTAGCTTTCCCTTCATCATCAAGGCTGCACGCTTCCCACACATCGCTTAATCTATCGTCTGTAGACGAACACCAAAAATCATAAGCTGGCGTTGAATGTACCGAGTAAAAACAAGCTGGGTTATATTCACGTTGCTTTTTCCATCTGCTTTCATCCCAACCCTCATAATTAGGAATAAGGGGCGCTTCTTTGATTCTTTCTATCCATATATCGCAAATTTCTTGAAATGCGTCGGAATTATTGTTTGAAGCCCACCACATAAAACCCCGAATTGATAATTGCCGCTCCCATTCACGCAAGCCAAAATCATCTGTCAATTTGTATTTCGCTAAGTCAAACCAGCTTGTATCAAAGTCTTTTGCCACTGATAACACCTCGTTAAAGTGAAAAGTTCGTTAAGAATTGAATAACCGGAAACGGGTAACGACTCCCGCTTGTTGCTCCGTCGAGCTATCCGGTTAAATTTGATTGTATCAGTTAGCAGCTTTTCTAAACGGTATCACCTGAGCGCCGTTCTTTAGCCCGTCCAGGTAATCAGCCCACGATTGCATCATCTTCCGTCTTTCGTCTAAATATTGCGCCCGGTTATAAGCCGCTCTAACTTGGTCGCGTGGTGCGTGTGCTAATTGCCGTTCTATTGCGTCCGGGCTCCAACCTTGTTCGTTTAATAATGTGCTGGCTGTCGTTCTAAAACCATGCGCGGTCATTACATCGGATTCATAACTCAGTGACTTAAGCGCCGTCCTTATGGTGTTGTCGCTCATTGGTCTACCATCGCCACGGCTTGACGGGAATACATACTGAACGCCTCCTGTGAGCGGCTGTATTGATTCCAGTATGGCGATTGCTTGCGTTGATAACGGCACAATGTGATGAAAGTCTGTTTTTGACACATAAGGCCGCCACTCTTTAGCCACCAAATCAACATCTGTCCAAAGCATTTGACGTATTTCGCCGGGTCGTTGGAAGAGCAGGGGCGATAACCTAAACGCACATTGCACAACAAAGGTGCCCTGATAGTTTGAAATATCCCTGAGTAACTGCCCAACCTGTTTAGGGTCGATTAAGGCGGCGCGGTGTTTTTTCTTTTGTGCGGGGATTTGTTTTGTTACTGCTTGCGCCGGGTCGTAGTCGGTGAGGTTATGAACAATTGCATAGGCGAACACTGAGCTAATTTCACCATGCAATCTATGGGCTGTCTCAAGCTGTGATTTATCAATCATGGGCTTTAGACTTGCCAGTACATCAGAAGATTTGATTTGATTGATTGCAAGATCACCAAGAAGAGGGAAGGCCAGTCGCTCAATTCTTGAAGTTTTTTTGATATGCGTTTTTTCACTGGTTAAGTGCGCGATTGAATCCAGCCATTGCCGGGTAATATCTGCAAAGCTGTTTAATATCGGCAACCCATCAGATACTCTACCGTTATTTAACTTTGTAAGCTGCTTGGCTTTTTTCTCATTACTGCGCATTTCGCCTGGGTCGATACCTTCTGCGAGCTGCTTTCTAGCATCGTTTCTTTTATCCCTCGCTTGCTTCAAGCTGGTATCAGGATAAGTACCCACCGATAAAGTATTGCGTTTGCCATCAGGTCGGGTGTAATCCCAGCGCCACCACTTCGAACCATTCGCTTTAATAAGCAGATACAAGCCACCCCCATCAAGCAAGCGTATGTCTTTAGATTCTGGTTTGGCGTTCTTGAGAACTGGGTCTGTTAATAGATTTATAGCCATTTGCAGTAACTCCTATGCAGTAACAATGCAGTAACTTTTGTTGCTGCTTTAGAGTTACTGTAAAAGTTACTGCATAAAATGTCGAATGCTATTGGATGTTACTGCATTTCGTTGGACAATAAAAAACCCGCTAAGCTAGGTAACTTGCGGGTTTCTGTACTTATTTGGGTTTCTTAAAACCCCTATATGGTACCGACGGGCGGACTTGAACCGCCACGACTTGCGTCACCACCCCCTCAAGATGGCGTGTCTACCAATTTCACCACGTCGGCTTCATTTTTTAATCAGTTTGTTTTTGAGCTTTTTTAGATTTTTCAGTCTTTTTAGGCGCTTTAGTTTCTTTGGATTTCGGCGCCGGCTTAGCTTCTTTAACTACTGCAGGTTTTTCAATTACCTTTGGTGCACTTTCAACAGGAGCTTCTGTTTTAGCTTCTTCAGGTTGACTAACTGCGGTATCTACCGGATTTGGCTGTACCTGTGTTTCTACAGCTGGTGCTGGCTCACTTATAGTGGCTGGCTGCGCTGGAATGTCTTCAGGGCTTTTGGGTTGAGCTGGTGCTGATATGGTTGTTATTTCATCCTGCGTTTTTGGTGCAGTAATTAAATCGTTCGCTGAGCCTCTTTGGCCATTTAAGATGGCTAGTCCTAAGCTTGTTGTAAAAAACAAGGTCGCCAAAATTGCTGTGGAGCGTGATAAAAATGAAGCTGCGCCCTGAGCACCAAAAACTGAGGAAGATGAGCCGGTGCCAAATGCAGCACCTGCGTCTGCGCCTTTACCTTGTTGCATAAGTATCAAACCAACAACACCCAATCCCAACAATACGTGAATAACAATGATTACTTGATACATAGCAAGGTCTAAACTTTTTCCAATCCAAATTATAAATCTGCATGGGTAGCGCATTAATGTTGCGAAAATCTACCCGTTGATTGCTAAAAATCAGTGGCGTTAAGTTACGTCTGTATTGCACGTAACACCAATTGTGCCAACTGAATTTAAGAGCGCGTATAGTATATGCTTACCTCCCTTTGTTCAAGCGCCTATTGCTTTCCTGACCTCTTCAGCCAATTGATTGGCGTAGCTTTTAACTGTTTCTTGATCTTGTCCTTCAACCATTACTCGAATTAACGGCTCTGTGCCAGATGCTCTAAGTAATACCCGTCCAGTGTTGCCAAGCTTCTTTTCTACTGCTTTTACTGCTTTTTGAATGCCTTCATCTTCATCAGGATTGATCTTTTTTCCTGTTTTGATGTTTACCAGTATTTGCGGATATTTCTGCATATCGGATTTTAATTCATGCAGGCTTTTTCCCGTATCCTGCATTTCCGCCATAATCTGCAAGGCTGCGATAATGCCGTCGCCAGTCGTTGTTCTATCAAGACAAATAATATGACCAGAGTTTTCGCCACCTAGGATGCCTTTATGCTTCACTAGCATTTCCATGACATAGCGATCACCTACTTTGGATCTAACCAAATCAAGCCCCAGTTTTTTCAAGCCATGTTCCATGCCTAAGTTGGTCATCAATGTGCCGACTACGGGCCCAGACATTTGTCCCGCTTTTAATCTTGATTTGGCGATAATGTAGATAAGCTCATCACCATCAACGATTTCACCTTTGTGATCAACCATAATCAAACGATCACCGTCACCATCTAAAGCAATGCCCATGTCGGCTCGGTAAGCCAGTACGGTAGCCGCAAGCTTCTCTGGTTTGGTTGCGCCACATTCTTCATTGATGTTAATGCCATCGGGTTCTACGCCAATTGATACCACCTCAGCGCCTACTTCGCTGAAGACATGTGGCGCTATGTGATACGTGGCGCCATTGGCACAATCGATGACGATTCGCATGCCGCCAAAATCCAAACGAGTTGGTACGCTGCCTTTGCAAAATTCTATGTAGCGACCTGCCGCATCGGTTAATCGCTTGGCCTTGCCTAGTTTTGCTGATTCAACCGTAGTCATAGGCGAATCTAAATACTTTTCCATTTTGCGTTCTAATTCATCAGGCAATTTCGTGCCTTGCACAGAAAAGAACTTAACGCCGTTATCGTAAAATGGGTTGTGAGATGCGCTTATTACAATACCTGCATGGGCTCTGAGCGTACGCGTCAAGTAAGCAATTCCAGGCGTAGGCATCGGGCCTAATAAACGCGTATCTACGCCCGCTGCCGTTAACCCCGCTTCTAATGCAGACTCGAACATATACCCTGAAATTCGAGTATCTTTACCGACCAGCACAAAACCTTCCCCTTCGCTGGCGAATACCCGGCCCGCAGCCCAGCCTAATTTCAATAAGAAATCGGCAGTAATTGGGGGTTCGCCCACTTTTCCTCTGATTCCGTCGGTGCCAAAATATTTTCTCGTCATGGATTTAACGCCTCTTTGAGTTCGAATAGATTTGATTTTTTGAGTAGAGTCCAATGTATTAGGTAGCAAGATGATGAAAAACTTACATCTGTCGTACCCAACAAAGACGGTCAATGGCGTGCAGTATAGCTGCAGCACTCAAAAAGACACACCCTGTTATTGGTTAGACTGCCTTGTAACGCACTAATATGGTGGTCGGCTTTTTCCTTCAGCGTCGTATATGCCAGTCAAAAGCGGCACAATTATGCTTAAGAATTAATCGCATCCTTGTGTAAGGTTGTCATGTAATAATCGACTTTTACTGTGTAAAGTTCGATTTTACTATTACCAGTAATTTTTTCGCTTAAGGTTGCTCAACAGATAATTTTGTAAGCAAGTTTTTTAGCAAATTGATTTATTTTATATTTTATATTTTATATTTTTTAGACATTTTCATGTGCTTTGGAGGCGTCATGACTGACACGCTTATTAGTGAATCAGTACAAAATTATTACGGGCAGGTGCTGACATCCAGCGATGATTTAAAAACCAGTGCTTGTTGTACATTAGACGCCATGCCCTGGCATTTACGGCCGTTTCTTGCCGACCTGCATCCTGAAGTTGTTTCCCGTTTTTACGGCTGCGGCTCGCCTTTGCCGCCTGCGTTGGAAGGCCGTACGGTATTGGATTTGGGTTGTGGTTCGGGGCGGGATTGTTATTTGTTGTCGCGCCTAGTCGGCGAGCACGGTCGGGTGATCGGTGTCGATATGACCGAAGAGCAACTTGCCGTCGCTAAGCGCCACTGCGACTGGCATGCCGAGCGTTACGGTTATGCTCGCTCCAATGTCGAATTTCATCTAGGCCATATCGAAGACCTGACTACCGCCGGTATTGCCGATAATTCCATCGATGTCGTGGTGTCGAACTGCGTCATCAACCTGTCGCCGGATAAACGCAAAGTATTGGCGGAAATTTTCCGCGTGCTCAAGCCCGGCGGCGAGCTGTATTTTTCCGATGTCTATGCCGATCGGCGCATCCCGGAAGCGCTCAGGCTGGATCCTGTATTGCTGGGCGAATGTTTGGGCGGCGCTCTGTATTGGGAGGATTTTCGCCGCATCATGCAAGACTTGGGTTGCCCCGATGTGCGTATCGTTAAAGAAAATCCTATCACGCTGGATGACCTGGAAGTTGCCAACAAAATTGGTATGGTCGCGTTCCGTTCGATTACGGTACGTGCGTTTAAAGTTTCGCTGGAAGACCTCTGCGAAGACTTCGGCCAGATTGCTATTTATAAAGGCACGTTGCCGCAACATCCGCATGCCTTCGACCTGGATGACCATCATCATTTGGAAACCGGCAAGCCTTTACGTGTCTGCGGCAATACTGCCGATATGCTTGGCAGCACTCGATACGCGGAATATTTTCAATTAATTGGCGACAAAAGCACGCATTTTGGTTTGTTTGATTGCGCGCCGCCCAATGCCAGTCTGTCGACGAAATCCGGAGCGGCTTGCTGCTGATGACCATGTACGGCGCGATTGCGTTGTTTGTTAAAACGCCGGGGCTTTCGCCCGTCAAGACCCGTTTGGCTAAAGAACTGGGCGTTGAAGCTGCTGAGTCATTTCATCTGGCGGCTGCTCGTGCGGTTGCGGCGGTTATTAACGCCTCGGCTAAACAAGCTGCGTTGCAGGGCGTTTATGCAGTGGCGGAACAATCCGCCTTGGCTGATGATCTTTGGCAAGATTTGCCTTGTTTGTGGCAAGGCGAAGGCGGCTTAGGCGAGCGCATGTCGCTAGTTTACGAAACGTTATTGAAACAATACGATTTTGTTATTTTGGTCGGGGCCGATATTCCGCAAATGACGGTGACGCATTTGCTTAAAGCCGCCGATTGGCTGGCGCGCGATGAACATGCCCGGTTTGCTTTCGGTCCGAGCGTTGACGGTGGATTTTGGCTATTTGGCGGCAATTGCAGTTTGCCGCACAATCTTTGGATCGACGTCACATACAGTGTTGCCGATACCGGTCAGCAATTTTTAAACAAAATCGACTCTCTGGGCGAAGTGCAAACAATAACACCGCTGCAAGATGTCGATGAACCGCAGGATTTGATTCATTTACACGAATCGCTACGTCTCTTAAGCGACCCTATGCCGGAACAACTTGAGCTGATCCGCTTTTTAGAATCCCTGCCGTTAAATTTTTTTAAAGGTTTCGGTTATGTATAACGTTAAATCTTTATTGCTCAACAGCCATTTTCCGCAAATTCGCCGCGACCGGCTGACCACCTTACAAATGAATCTGGGTTATTTGTGCAATTTGAGCTGCACGCATTGTCATGTGAATGCGGGGCCGAAACGCACGGAACTGATGTCGCGCGAGACCATGGCAATAGCCCTGCAATTTGCGGAAAAACAGCAAATTAAACAACTGGATGTGACTGGCGGATCGCCGGAAATGAATCCTGAATTTCGCTGGCTGGTGCAAACCGCCAAACAGCAAGGTCTGCATGTCATCGATCGTTGCAATCCGACTATTTTGGTGGAGCCGGGCTATGAATGGGCGGCGGATTTTTTGGCGAAACATCAAATAGAAGTCATTGCCTCGCTACCCTGTTACCTAGAAAGCAATGTCGATGCGCAACGCGGTAAAGGCGCGTTTGCTGCTTCCATTAAGGCGTTGAAAAAACTGAATGCGCTGGGCTATGGTAACGCCGGTAGCGGCTTGGTGCTTAATCTGGTCTTTAATCCGCAAGGTCCGAGTTTGCCGCCGCCGCAACAGCAGTTGGAAGCCGACTATCGTAAATATTTGCTTGAGCATTTCGATATACGCTTCAATCAGCTGTTCGCGCTGGTCAATATGCCTATTCAGCGTTTCGGCGCCGTGTTATTTGCCAAGGGTAAGCAGCATGAACAGCAAAGTCTGGTGTTCGATCAGTATTTACAATTGTTGAAAGATGCTTACCAGCCGGAAAATCTTAGTAAAGTGATGTGTAAAAGCCTGGTGAGCGTGGACTGGCAAGGTTATGCTTACGATTGCGATTTTAATCAGATGCTTGAGTTGCCTTTGGCAGGCGGTACCCAGGTGCATTTAAAGGATTTGCTTGAGCAAGATTTAGAAGCTGCAAAAATCAGTGTTGCTGAACATTGTTTTGGCTGCACAGCAGGGCAGGGTTCCAGCTGTGCAGGCGCATTGACTTAGCTCTAAAAGTTCTGCGCTTCGTAATATTTTCTTGCGAAGATGGTCAGTTGGTAGGCGAGTGAAGCATTAGGATTCGGTGTAAGGAGCTTTTTAAATCACCGGCTCGCCGCGCGCCAACTTAGGCAGTTTCCCTTCTAGTCCCATTGCGCTGCGCATAACCTTGTTTTTAGCAGGCAAAATGCGCTCGGCTAGGCCTAGTCCCAAGTTACGCAAAAATTTTATCGGTAACACTTCATTGCTAAACACCCGATAAAACACATCCATCACGGTCATCATTTTTAGATTTTCGTTGCGACGCATGTTTTCATAACGCTTTAACACCGCCAAACTCGCAATATCTTCACCTTGTTTATCGGCCTCGATTAGCACTTCCACCAATGCAGCGGCGTCCAGTAAACCAATATTCACGCCTTGTCCGGCGAGTGGATTAATCATGTGGGCGGCATCACCTACCAGTACTGCTCCTGGTTTGACATAGGCTTGGGCATGCTGGCGTTTCAATGGAAAGCTCGCCACGCCTAACACTGCTTTGACCTTGCCCAGGCAATCAGGGAATGCTGAGAGCAATTCTTGTTTTAATTGCTCATGGGGTAGTGCTTGTAAGCGACGCACTTCATCGGGCGAGTGGTACCAAACTAAAGAAGCGTAGTGCCCTGGTAAAGGTAAAAACGCTTGCGGCCCTGTCGGAACAAAACGCTGCCAGGTAATGTCTTGTTGTTCATAGTCCGTTTCGATGTAGATCACTAAGGCATGCTGATTATAATCCCAGCTGGTCACGCCCAATCCTACTGCCTGTCTGACTCTGGATTGCCCGCCGTCAGCAGCGACTAATACTCGCGCAGATAAAGTTCGGCTGCCGTCCAGTTCAATCTCGCTGGCTCCACTAACGGCATAATTTATTTTTTTAATCGAGGCGGGGCATATTAATTCAATATTTTCAAAAGCCGATAATCGCTCCAGTAACGACAGCTGAGTGATGCGGTTTTCAACAATGTAACCTAATTCTGGATAATCAATATTGTCACTGCAAAACTCAGTATCGCCGGCAGTTTCCCAAACTCGCATGCGCCGGAAGGGGCAAAAGCGTCGATTGAGAACGCCTTGCCATGCGCCGACCATCTCCAAAATGTTTTTTGAGGCGATGCTCAATGCAGAAACACGCAAATCATGCGGCTGATCTGGCGCGAACGCTTGCGGAGGCGCGTTTTCAATGACGGCGACTTTTAACTTTGAACCGCCCAAGCCGCAAGCAACAGCCGCTCCGACCATGCCGCCGCCAACAATCACAACATCAAAATGTTCTTTCATACTCATCAGCCAAAAAAAATTGAGTTCAAGACAGCGGCCAGTACAGAAATGACAGTAAACATCTATCGTGTTACCATTAATAGGTTTCACTAAAAGAATTTATTACATAGGATTTCGTAACACATCAATGCACTGGTGCGTTTAACCGCCCGACTCTAACACGCATTGGCGCAAAAAACGACCTATAAACGCCGCCTACGGCATGATTGGAAGGGGCTAATCGATGAACGCATATTCCCGCTTGGATAACAAAGAACCTATGCTTTATAACGCTGAACAATCGCAGGACAGCTGCGGCGTGGGCTTTATTACCCACAAACAGAGCAAACAAACACACGACCTGTTGCTCAAATCTCACGAAGCTTTATGCACTATTCCACATCGTGGCGGTATGAGTGCAGAAGGTATCGGTGACGGCGCCGGCGTTAATATTGATTTGTCACTAAAGTTTTTCCGCAAAGTCACTGGCAAAGCCGATCTTGAACTAGGTCAATTTGGTGTCGCCAACTTCTTTTTCCCGGAAGATCATGATCATTTCGATTCTGCCGCTAATGAGCTGATTGAACGTCATTTTAAAGATTTCGGATTACCAATCATCCAATGGCGCAATGTGCCGGTAGATACTTCCGTTATCAATGCAGCTGCCGCCAAAGCTCAATTTCCAATCAAACAAGTTGTGTTTGGTCGACCTGAACATTTGAAAAATTCCAGCCACAGCGAATTTGAAAGCCATATTCAAGCAGCGCTCTTGGACATTGAAGTTGAAGGCTTCACCCGTCCTGAACTGACCGGTTTTTACCCGCTGTCTATGAGTTCGCGTACTCAAGTTTATAAAGGCCGCCTGAATTCATTCGAAGTAATCCCTTACTTTATCGACCTCTACGATACCGACCACGAAATCAACACGCTGTTTTTCCACACCCGCTTTTCCACCAACACAGCCCCAGCCACAATGATGGCCCAGCCATTCCGTTATATGGCGCACAACGGCGAGTTGAATACCGATAAGAAAAACCGCTTGAGCGAAAATGCCATCGCTCGCCAACACAACAAGAATATCTGCTTCCCTTGCGGCCAATCTGATTCCGGACGCTTGGATCAAACTCTGACTCGCCGCATCAACGAAGACAATCTGGACATCGTTACCGCGGTATTGGCGATGATGCCTCCAGCCTGGGAAAATGACACCACACTGTCACCCGAAGTCCGGGCGATGCTGGAATATTTCAGCCTTTATGAAGAAAAAAATGACGGCCCGGCAGCATTAATTTTCAATGACGGCATCCGTGTCGGCGCGCGTCTTGATCGTTTGGGATTACGCCCATTACGCTCAATTGAAACTCATGAATATTTGGCGGTCATGTCCGAAGCGGGACAAATCGATTTTCCGCCGCAAGACGTGTTGAAACGCGGCCGTATAGAAGCCGGTGGCATGCTGTATTTTGATCACAATACCGGCGAGGCTTACAACAGCCATCAAGTGATGGAACAGTTAGCCAAAGAAAAAGATTACCAAGCTCTGCTCGCGCAACGCAGTCTGCATCTTGCCAGTCTGCCGAAAGTTGATCCATCTGAACTTAAGTACAATCACGATTTCAATATAGATCAACAACATACCGCTTACTCGCTCAACCAGGAAAGTTTTAGATTTTTGCTTGATCCAATGTTGGCCACCGGCATGGAAAAAGTCTCCGCGATGGGCTATGGCTTGGCACCTAATGCCTTGTACAGCGCGGAAGGCGGAATGTCGCGCTATTTTAGCCAGCGTTTTGCTCAGGTCACCAACCCGCCGCTGGACTCTATCCGCGAAAGCGATGGTATGACATTACGTGTGGCCTTGGGCGCAAAACCTACTTTTGCAGCTGGCGACAGCAAACAATTGGTCATCGACACTCCAATTTTGCAACGCACTCAATTGGAGCAAATTCGCAGACAGTCATCGGTTGCGACCGTTACTTTCGATATTTTGTACACGCCTGATTTTGATAATGCCGTTAACAACGAAAATGCGTTGGAAGCAGCCATACAAGCGGTATGCTTGCAAGTTGAGCAAGCAGCCAAAGACAATGTCGGCATTATCATTTTAAGCGACATCAATATTAGTAAAGATAAAGCAGCAATACCTGCCTTATTGATGATGGCCGCCGCTAATCAACATCTTGTTAAACAAGGCCTACGCTTTAACTCGTCATTGATTGCCGAAACCGGACAAGTCGCCAGTCCGCATGACGTAGCAACTTTATTAGGCTTTGGTGCATCGGCTATTTGCCCGCTCACCGTACATAATCGAGTATTGAGTCACTACTCAGCCGACCAACACCAAAAAACTCTCTACAACTACCAAAAAGGAGCTGAAAAATCGCTGATGAAAACCATGGGCAAATTCGGCCTGTGTACGGTAGAAAGTTATATCGGCGGCGAATTCTTTGAATCCAATTATTTGGATACTGACGAACCCAGGTTGCGTCCTTACTTCCCAAATATCCATGCGTCAGTTGGCGGTGTGCGTTATGCCGATATTGCTGCCAGTGCTGCCGAGTGGCATCAAAAAGCCTTGGCGGTACGCGAGGAAAAAGACATTCCATTCCTAGGTTTGTTCAAGGAACGTCAGGATGGCGCCGGCCATTCATACGGCAATACCGCCGTGCGCGAATATATCAATATGACTGATGAGGCGATTCTGTATATCCCAGAACACGCGCCGGAAGCCAGCGATACCGCTTATCTTGATTTCGGTTACGACAAGCGCACTCCGGAACAACTGGATAACTTCGGTATTACTCCGGCTTATCGCAGCTTCACCAAAAATCTATACCTTGAACGTGATGACAGACCTGCTGCGTTGCGTGACATTATGGACTTTCCGGCCGACGTGTCTCATGCCCAAAGCACTGAAGATTTTGACCGTATCCTAGGCAAACAAAACTTGCGTGGTAATGTTAATTATCTGATTCGTGGTTTGAGCGTTAGTAAAACAGATGCAACCACTTTCAGGATTAGCCTGACAGCAAATTCATCAAGCCAGCGCGTGGAACAATTGGCTGCGCACTACAAAAAACGTTTTGCTGATACCAACTTCAATATTGCCATTGCGAATGATGTCATCACTCTTACTGTCACTGAGTCCGACAGTTTATTGGCCAATTATTTAGCACATAGCCAACTTGCATCGGACCCCATAGCGTTGGCCGATGTTCAGCCGGCTCACGAAATTACTACAACGCTGGCCTCAGGTGCAATGAGCCATGGTGCTTTGTTGGCCGAAGCTCACGAAGCGGTTGCCCAAGGTACTAATATCGTTGGCGCTTTAAGCAATTCCGGCGAAGGCGGTGAGCATCACAGCCGCTTTAACACCTTACGCTCCAGCAAAGTCAAACAATTTGCTTCAGGCCGTTTTGGCGTTTGGGCCGGTCTTCTGGCAGACCCCACCATTCAAGAAATTGAAATTAAGATTGCTCAAGGCGCAAAACCCGGCGAAGGCGGGCAATTGCCGGCCGCGAAAGTGTCGGTAGAAATTGCTGCATTGCGTGGCGGTACTCCGAAAGTTGAGTTGGTCAGCCCGCCGCCGCATCATGACACTTATTCCATCGAAGATTTGGGGCAGCTGATCCATGATGCCAAAGCCGCACGCGTTAAAGTTGGCGTCAAATTGGTGTCTTCTGAAGGCATCGGCACGATAGCTGTCGGCGTCGCTAAAGCGGGTGCCGATGTGATTAACGTCGCCGGTAATACTGGCGGCACGGGTGCTGCCGCAGTAACTAGCTTGAAAAACAGTGGTCGCTCACCGGAAATCGGTATTGCCGAAGTGCATCAGGCCTTGGCCGTTAATGGTTTGCGCGATAAAGTTGTATTGCGTTGCAGTGGCGCGCATCAAAGTGGTACCGACGTCGTTAAGTCGGCCATTCTGGGTGCAGACTCTTTTGAATTCGGTACCACGGCATTAATGATGCTGCGCTGCGTGATGGCGAAAAACTGCAACATCAAATGTCCGGCTGGTTTAACGACTGCACATGAAGAGTTCAAAGGCGATCCACGTGTCTTGGCTCAATATTTTATGAACTTGGCGCACGAAGTCAGGGAAATACTGGCCTCATTGGGCTACAAAAGTTTGCGTGACATTCGTGGCAGAACGGACTTATTGCATTTGATCAATCATCCGACCATGGTCGGTCAGTTGGATCTGGCTAAAATGTTGGCTCAGGTTAATGAAGTGAAAATTGCTAAGCCAATTTATTTGGAAGCGAACTTCAGTGTTGATAATCAGGTCATTGACCAAGTCAAAGTGGGACTCCTGGCAGGTAAACGGCAAATTGTCATTGAAGGAGATAGCTTTAAGTTGAACAATTGTGCCAAGACTGTAGGCGGCCAAACTGCGATCGACATTGAACGCTTGCTGGCATACCAACTCAGCGAACAAGAACTGGCCAAATCGCCAATCATTTACACCAACCAGCACGGTCGCCGTTATTTGGCGCCGGACAGCGTAGTAATTCGTACCAAAGGTTCGGCCGGACAAAGTTATGCCGCGTTCCTAAACGATGGCATGAGGCTAGAACATCTGGGCACTTGTAATGACGGTGTCGGTAAATCAGCCTGCGGCGGCACCTTGGTAGTTGAATCTCCGGGGGGCGGCATCAAAACGCCCGGCAATAACGTCTTAATCGGCAACTTTGCGTTATTCGGCGCCACTGGCGGCAAAGCCTTTATCAATGGTGAAGCCGGTGACCGTTTTGCAGTTAGAAATTCAGGCGCAATGGCTGTTGTCGAAGGCGTCGGTGATTTTGCTTGTGAATACATGACCAATGGCGCGGTGTTAAACATCGGTGGATTCGGCAAAGGCTTCTGCAATGGTATGTCAGGCGGTAATGCTTACCAGTATGATCCTGAAAATCGTTTGGAAAATCTGTATGACAAAACATCTGTTGAGCTGCATAGCCTGACCGAAGACACTGATAATGCGCGCGCTCACGAGCAATTTATTTTGCATATGCTTGAGCAACACGCTGAATACGCTAACTCCAGCAAAGCCAGAAACCTAATTAACAATTGGGCTTCTGAACGTCAGCACTTCAAGTTTGCGTTGCCGCTATGGCTGTACAAAACGCAAACTGCGAAATACTTGCAGCAAGCGCTGGATCGTAAGGAAATAATCGAAGAATTGTCAGTTGAATTGGCTCGTCAACAAATCGAGCAAGTAAAACACGCTTACCAAACAGCAAAACCGCTATTTGATGGTGCTATTCCTGGGGTGGGAGAGGTAGATACCCACTTGACCTACAAACTGGTCAATAGCTATGCCGTGCTGGAAAAAGCCCAGCAAATCGCTCAAGATATGCTTAAAGTAGTACCTGAAGCTCAGCGCTCTGCCGCACATATTGATAGAGCGGCGCGTAAGCTAATTACTGAGCGACCACGTAAAGTGCAAGAAGCGCTGGTTAAAAACACCCGTGAAGCTTATAGCAATTACAGCGATGATCACCTCGCGATACTACTGGCTTCTAAACGCTTGAATGATTACAAAACTGCGTTAATTAATCGTTCTGTACAAAGCATTTATTCAATCGGTTCAACAGCTTGGATTATTGAGCAAGACCAGATTAACAGGCAAGCTCTGGTTGGCATTCCAGGCATTGAAGAATACCTGGCCGCATTGGTTGGACTGGATATTGCTCAAAGCATGATGAGTCAAAGCGTAGCTTAATTACCTTAACTACTTTCGATTAGCGCCCTGCCTGTGTATCCACAGGCAGGGCGCTAATTGAGAACATAGATTTACTTAGTCACATACATGAAAACACCTCAACTTCCATTAGACGCTCCTTACAGTCAAACTCAACGTGCTTGGTTAAACGGTTTTTTTGCCGGACTGCACACGCATTTGGTGCAAAGCGCCGGTTCTGTCAATCAAACCAATGCTCGGATCATCAATATTCTTTACGGTAGTCAGACCGGTAGCGCTGAGTCTGTTGCCAATGACGCTGCAGCTGTCGCTAAGACACACGGACTAAAACCTGTGGTCAAAGGCATGGATGAAGTTGAAGTTAGCGCACTTTCAGCAATGGACTATTTACTGGTTATTACCAGCACTTATGGTGAAGGCGAAATGCCTGACAATGCTCAGCTGCTCTGGGATGCGATTAGCGCAGACACGGCTCCCACGCTTAGCAATGTTAAATTCTCGGTGCTCGCGCTCGGCGATACCAGCTATGACTTATTCTGCCAAGCCGGCATCGATTGGGATAACAGGCTGGCTGAACTAGGCGCAACGCGTCTTTTTGATCGTGTCGATTGCGATACGGCTTTTGAAGAACCGGCCGAAACTTGGATTAAGGAAGTCATTCCGCACATGGCGGAAGGTGCAGCAGGCACCGTGATTGTCGAAACAGGCGCACCGGCTGCTGAAAAGTCGCAATACAACCGAAAAAACCCATTCCCGGCGAAACTACAAGTCAATCGCTTGTTAACTGGGCCGTCTTCATCCAAAGAAACTCGTCATTATGAAATATCCATTGCCGGATCAGGATTAAGCTACGAAGCTGGGGATGCCTTGTGTGTAGTACCTACCAATTGCCCGCAACTGGTCGATGACATCATCAAAGCTTTGGCTTGTACCGGTGATGAGGTTGAGCCAGTCAATGGCGAGCAAATATCGTTGCGAGACGCTTTACGCACACATTTTGAAATTAAACTGCCCAGCAAGGAATTGTTGGAAGAAATAGCGACACGTTCAGGTGATCAGGAGCTCAATGGCTTACTAACAGCTGGCGACAAAGAAAAGTTGTCCGATTATCTATGGGGCCGCGATATTCTGGATTTGTTGCTGCAATTTCCCGCTTGCGAGTTTGCTGCCGCTGAATTTATAGCTTTACTAAAACCCTTGCAGCATCGCGCTTACTCCATTTCCTCCAGCGGCAAAATGCACCCTGACACTGTCCATTTAACCGTTGCCAGCGTTCGCTACGACAGCCACGGTCGTCAACACAAAGGGGTCTGTTCGACGTTTCTTGCCGATTTGGTCAACGCCGATACCGAAGTACGCAGCTTCTTTACCCCCAACAAGGTATTTAGAGTTCCTGAAGATAACAGCCTGCCGATGATTATGGTCGGCCCCGGCACCGGCATTGCACCGTTTCGTGCCTTTCTGCAAGAACGCCAATTTCGCAAAGCAGCAGGCAAAAACTGGTTGTTCTTTGGTGATCGTAATGCCGCAACCGATTATATATACCGTGAAGAAATCGAAGCTATGCAAGAAAGCGGCTTGCTTGCTCGTTTAGATCTGGCGTTCTCCAGAGATCAGGACGCGAAAATTTATGTTCAAGATCGTATGCTGGAAAATGGCGCAGAACTATTTGCGTGGCTGGAGCAGGGCGGTTACTTCTTCGTCTGTGGCGATGCTTACCGAATGGCTAAAGACGTCGACAAAGCGTTACATGAAGTTATTGCCACTCATGGTAAATTGTCTGAGCAACAAGCCATTGATTACGTTAATCAACTGAAAAAAGATAAGCGTTACGTTAGGGATGTTTATTGATCGCTAAGCTTTCGATTATTCGAATTTGCAATAACTAGCTGGTAATACAAATTACCAGCACCCAAAATCCAATTTCAATAAATTCCTCCTTTAGATGCTTCTCGGCAACGTTTCTGTATTGCCGAGAGAATTTAAATGACAAACTCAATAGAGATTTGGTGGTTTGCTTGATCGAATACAGAGCTCAGTCGGTATATCAGACGTTTATTGATAATGGCTCTCAAACGCTCAAGAAAATTAACTTCTAGTAAATTACATTTAATTGTCGAGGCAGTTTCAACAATCAGTCGATCGCCTTTGTCGTGCCATTTCATTGATGTTCCATAATAAATTTATAATTTAAGTTATGACTCCTGCCAACAACGACAACGCTGTTTCGACATTTAAAGAACCACCTAAGATGCCTTCAGCATTACCGTTCATCGGACATATGCTTGAGTTTGGTAAAAATCCCTTTGAATACATGGTGAAGCTAAGAAATACACTGGGAGAAATCGGTGAATTTCGTATGTTTCATCAAAAAATGGTGTTAATGACAGGGCCTGAAGCGAATGAAGCTTTTTTTAGAGCGCCTGATGATCAATTAGATCAAAGCCAAGCTTATAAAATCATGACGCCCATTTTTGGTAAAGGCGTGGTTTTTGATGCACCACCGCATAAAAAAGACCAACAGCTTAAAATGCTCATGCCGGTATTGCGCGATAAGCCCATGCGCGGCTATGCGCAAGTGATCGTCCAGGAAGTTGAGCAAATGATTGCTGACTGGGGCGACACAGGTGAAATTGATTTGCTTGAGTTTATGAAAGAACTCACCATTTACACCTCCAGCCACTGTCTGCTGGGCGATGAATTTCGTTATGAACTCAATGAAGAATTCGCGAAAATTTATCATGACCTTGAAAAAGGTGTGAATCCACTGGCCTTTGTTTTCCCTTATTTGCCATTACCGGTATTTCGCCGTCGGGATAAAGCGCGAGTCAGATTGCAAGAGCTAGTGACTGATATTATTGCCAAACGAGCCAATAAATCAGAAAAAAGTGAAGATGCATTTCAGCTGCTGATTGAATCTAAATATGACGACGGCACCGGTTTATCTGCTCACGAAATAACCGGCATGTTAATCGGCACCATATTTGCCGGACATCACACAACTGCTGGAACTGCAGCGTGGACTTTGCTGGAATTAGCGCGTCGGCCTGAGGCTATGGTTAAGGTATTGGCTGAACTCGATACGCACTTTGGTGTCGATGGCGAAGTCACTTTTCAATCGTTACGCGAAATTCCGATACTGGAAAATGTTGTTAAAGAAGTGTTGCGTTTGCATCCGCCATTAATATTTTTAATTCGTAAAGTGATGCGGGATTTTCACTTTAAAGGTGTTACGGTTAAAGCAGGAAAATACGTCTGTGCTTCGCCGCGAGTATCGCACCGTATTGCCGAGGTTTTTCCCGATCCGGAAAAGTTTGATCCAGAACGCTATTCTGAATCACGTCAGGAAGATGCCAAGCCCTTTAGTTGGATTGCCTTCGGTGGTGGCAAACATAAATGCACCGGTAATGCGTTTGCCATGCTGCAATTAAAAGCCATTTTTAGCATACTGTTGCGTCGCTATACCTTTGAATTGGTCGATGATAAAGACAAGTATCAGGATGATTTCACCCAAATGGTGGTGCAGCCACTATCTCCTTGCCGTGTTCGTTATATAAAACGCACGCTCATTAAAGAAGCTGCAACTGAGTCAACAACAAGTAACGCGCAAGAAAACATCCAAGCCGGTAAAAGCTTTCAAATAAAAATCGACAGGGAGCTTTGCCAGGGTCATGCGACTTGTATGACTGAAGCGCCTGAGCTTTTTAATGTAGATGAGGCGGGCAATTTAACTGTCTTGCAAGAACGTCCATCGCTCGCTTTGTTGACAAAAGCCCAGCAAGCGGAAAAATACTGCCCCACCAAAGCAATTAAAATCGAAATCAACTGAACTTACCTTAGTAAAAACAAATAATGGCTGAATATCCCAGAGCAGAACTTGAAGAAATGGTTGAACGTTGGTTACAAGCCAATCGTGACGCTGAAAAAGAAGGCAATTGGCCAAAATATTTGGGCGCGATGTATACCGAGACGGCCGAGTATCGTTGGAATATTGGCCCGAATGAGGAATTTGTCGCACGCAGCCGTAAAGAAATAGAAGAATGGGCGCTAGGTGTGCAAATGGAAGGCTTTGAGGAATGGCGTTATCCGTACCACCGGATTTTAATCGATGAAAAACAAGGTGAAGTCATAGGCTTATGGCGTCAGGTATCGCCTGCATTACGCGAAGATGGCACACATTACGAAGTAGCAGGCATCGGCGGTTCCTGGTTTCGTTATGGTGGCAACTATAAATGGGAATGGCAACGCGACTTTTTTGATTTAGGCAATGTCAAAGCCTTGTTTTTTGAATTAGCTGCCGACGGAAAGCTTGATCCAGCCGTGAAAAGGAAGATCGGTAAACTAGCCAAAGGACAGTTGCTTCCCGGTCATGAGCGTTTGCGCGCGCAGCCAAGTGTATTAAAAAAACTGCAAGGATTTTTGGCGATGGTACGCATTGCGCTGTTTAACACATAAAATGGCTGTCACTCTTTAGCTAAAAGTTACCCTGATAAGAATCTATGCTGAATGTAAAACCGAGTTGGAAAAGCTGGCAACTCCTTACTGAAAAGGGACGGCAGATTTGGGCGTTTAAGCCCAAGTCAAATAACATCAACGAGCATTTACAAAACGTTGATAGTGTTACCGATGAGGACATCATTCAGTTTGCTGAAGATTTTCAGTTTGATAAATCCAGCAATCCCAATTCTGGGGATAAGGTTTTTAGACACGCAGCTATTAATGCGAATTTCCAGGAATTCTCCGGACAAAACCCTCAGGAAAGCAATGCTGACCAGCAACAAGTGACGGACGCGCTTGTCAAAGGGATTAACTATTTTTCATACTTGCAAAGTGAAGATGGTCATTGGCCTGGCGATTACGGCGGCCCGTTATTTCTTTTGCCGGGGTTACTGATTGCTTCTTACCTTACGGACACCCCATTCCCAAAAGCGCATCAGGAAATGATGAAGCTTTATATATTCAATCATCAAAATAGTGATGCCGGTTGGGGTATGCATATTGAAGGTGAGTCGACTATGTTCGGTACGGTGATGCAATATGTGTCGCTGCGACTCTTGGGTGTTGATAAAAATAATGAACAACTCGCCAGCGCTAGGGCGTGGATCAAAAACAATGGTGGTGCAACCGGCATTCCTTCTTGGGGAAAGTTTTATTTAGCCATTTTAAATTGCTATGACTGGCAAGGATTTAACAGTCTTTTTCCTGAAATGTGGCTATTTCCAAAATGGTTGCCGGTACATCCGTGGCGTTATTGGTGCCATAGCCGTATGGTTTATTTACCCATGGCTTACTGCTATGCACAGCGAATAAAAGCGCCCGAAACTGCGTTGATTTTATCGCTAAGAGAAGAGCTTTTTAACGAAGATTTCGCGTCCATCGATTGGCCGAAACAACGCAATGCTCTCTGCGAAAAAGATTCTTATACCCAGCTTTCGCCGGTACTGAAGTGGATGAATTTTTTCACTAATACCTACGAAAAATTTAAATCTAATTGGCTAAGAGAAAAAGCTGTCGCCTACCTCTTAAAGTATCTGAATGCAGAAGATGCGCAAACCGATTACATCAACATCGGCCCCGTTAATAAAGCGATTAACTCTATTAGCATCTGGCACGCTTACGGCAAGGACTCCGAGCAATTTAAAAAGCATGTGGTGCGTTGGTTTGACTATTTATGGGTTGCCGAAGATGGCATGAAAATGAATGGCTACAACGGCTCGCAACTTTGGGATACCGCGTTTGCAACTCGCGCTATGCTGGAAAGTGATGTGGGCAAGCTTTTTCCGGCCACTATTGCAAAAAGCTATAAGTTTATCGAACTGTCACAAATCAAAGCGGAACACCCAACGCACGCGGAATTTTTTCGTCATCCGATGATAGGCAGTTGGCCGTTTTCTACCGCAGAAAATGGCTGGCCGGTCGCCGATTGCACCGCAGAGGGCTTAAGCGCCACTTTAGCTATCAATCATTCAGGACTGGTTAAACCGATAATTGATGAGCAACGTATTCAACAAGCCGTTGATGTTATTCTGTCTTATCAAAATGCCGATGGCGGCTGGGCAACTTATGAATTAAGCCGCGCACCGAAATGGTTGGAAAAACTCAACCCATCAGAAGTATTTGCGGATATTATGATCGATTATTCATGGACTGAATGTACTGCAGCTTGCGTTATTTCATTGCTGGAGATTCAGGAAACTTATCCGGCCTATAAAAGTAACGAAATACATAAGGCTATAAGCTCAGGAATTGACTTTATCCTTAATCAGCAAAAACCTGATGGCTCATGGTATGGTGGCTGGGCAGTTTGTTTTACTTACGCTACCTGGTTTGGCGTTGAAGCGATCAGTAAAGCCAAGGGCAAAGGCTATTACGATGATGCAGTTTTAATGACCAGCATCAATAAAGCCTGCAGTTTTTTAGTGGATCATCAAAAAGCCGATGGCGGCTGGGGGGAAACCTTCGAATCGTGTTCAAAACTGGTCTATTCCGAAGCGGCTGACTCTCAAGTGGTTAATACCGCATGGGCATTATTGACATTAATGGCGGCCGAGTATGGCGATAATAAAGTCATTGAAATGGGGATTAATGTGTTACTAAATAAGCAAGTCGCTAGTGGCGATTGGTCACAAGAAAGCATTTCTGGCGTTTTTAATTATAACTGTATGATTACTTACGCAAATTACAGAAACATATTTCCTATCTGGGCGTTAAGTCGATACCGACAACGGTTCGCTTCGAAATGATTAATCAATCAACCCAGTTTAAAAAATCAGCAGCAAGTGGCTTAATATGAAATCAGAGTTCGATATTTGTATTATCGGCGCCGGCATGGCAGGCGCAACCATTGCTGCTTATCTCGCCCCCAAAGGCATTAAAATCGCGTTAATCGATCATTGTTTTAAAGAGAAAAAACGTATCGTCGGTGAACTGTTGCAACCAGGCGCAGTATTGTCACTCGAACAAATGGGGCTTAGCCATTTACTGGAAGGTTTTGAGGCGCAAACCGTAAAAGGCTATGCATTATTACAAGGCAATGAAAGCACAACCATCGCTTATCCTGATCCCCATTTGGGTGTGGGCCTTCATAATGGTCGGTTTTTGCAGCAAATCAGAGCTTCCGCATTGCAAAACGAATCGGTTACACAAGTACATGGCAAGGCACTGCAACTCCTTGAAAATGAAAGAAATGAGATCGTTGGCGTGAGTTACCGTGACTCAGTGTCGTCCCAGATAAAGTCTATTTATGCGCCCTTAACCATTACCAGCGATGGATTCTTTTCAAATTTTAGAGCGGATCTGAGTAATAACGAAAAAACAGTCACGTCTTACTTTATAGGTGTCATTTTACAAAACTGTGACATGCCATTTCCACAACACGGGCATGTGTTTTTGTCGGGACCAACGCCGTTCATTTGTTATCCGATTTCCAATAATGAAGTCAGGCTGCTAATAGATTTTCCGGGTGACCAATTACCTAGAAAGCATCTTTTACAGGCCCATTTAGAAACCAACGTCACGCCATATATTCCTGAATGTATGCGCAACAGCTATGAGCAGGCCTTACAAGAAGGTGGCTTTAAGGTTATGCCCAATCATTACATGGCCGCAAAACCCATAGTAAGGAAAGGCGCGGTGATGTTAGGCGATGCGCTGAACATGCGTCATCCCTTAACCGGCGGCGGTTTAACGGCAGTATTTTCGGATATTCAAATTTTGAGTAGCCATTTATTGGCTATGCCTGATTTTAATAATACCGATTTGATTCACGAAAAAATCGAAGCGTATTATCGAGATAGACAAAGTGCTAATGCCAATTTGAATATTCTCGCCAACGCACTGTATGCCGTTATGTCGAATGATTTACTGAAAAAAGCAGTATTCAAATTTCTTCAATGTGGCGGTGCTAATGCCCAGGAATCAATTTCAATATTGGCAGGTTTAAACCGGAAACATTCTTCGTTAATCAAACAATTCTGCTTTTTAGCGTTTTTTGGCGCGTTCGATTTGGTACGTGAACAAATTTTAAATTTACCCAAGGCAATAAAGCTTCTTTGGGATGCATTTTTTATTATTAAGCCATTGATAAAAAATGAAATTAATTTATTTGCGTTTGCTAATTCTTACTTCTCGAAAATAAAATATTTTCCTCCGTTAAGTTATAACGCAAAGATTCAAAGACCCTAATTGAGGTTTTAAAATCTATCGAGTCATCAACGGGTGTCATCCGAAATTGATTCAACGCCAGCAATATCGCCTTATACAATTGTCATCGACATTCGCGCTTACTATCAGATTGCGCTAATTCATCAATCCCCTTTTTTATGAAAATTAACCATCGCGCCGCCAAGATTGCAGAATATTTTGCCCGAAACCCTAAGAAGATTTTAGGGTTGGCTTTGTTTTTCTCGATTCTGGCTGGCTGGGCGACAGCACAACTTCCGATTCATACCTCGCGTCAGGCGCTACTGCCTCAGAATACGGCGGTGGCAAATCGCTTTAATCACTTCCTGGAAAATTTTGGCGCAGCCTCGGATTTAATGATCGTCCTAGAGGGCGCGCCACGCAGTGAGTTGGAGTCGTTTGCTAACAATTTGGCTGCAAAGCTTCAGGCTGAACCAGAGATAGGGCTGGCGACCTCTCGACTCGACATGGCATTTTTTTTAAACCATGCCTATTTACTGGTGCCTCTTGAAGGTTTGGACAAGCTTGCTGAAATGGCAAACCAGCCCATTCTGACGGCAGGGCTTGAAGAAAATCTACGTAAAGCGGTGACTTGGAGCAAAGATCATCCGCAGCTAGGCGGTACAGACACAGACCTGAAAACAGCTGAAGCAGGTTTGAATCTGGTCGGGTTTTTTCTGGAAGAATGGCAACGTTGGTTGTCAGATGAAACGGTTCCTACTGGTTTAGAGTGGAATCGGCTATTGGCCAACAGCGGCACAAGCGGTATGAATGACGGTTACTTTACGTCCCGCGATGGGCGTATGTTGTTTTTATTTGTGCATCCGAAAAACGCTTCTGGGGATTTCCAGAATCTTGAGCCATTCGTCGACAAGGTTAAACAAGTATCGGCAACGTTGACTGAGCAAGTTAAAGCCTCTGGACAGGCTGCTCCTATCGTGGGACTGACCGGATTACCGGCGATTGAGTACGAGGAATTCGTCAACATCCGCAAAGATATTACCTTGGTGATATTTACCTCCGCGGGCCTCATCGCTGCATTGATACTACTTGTAGTGCGCAGTGTGCGCTGGGCCGTATTGATTTTTATCCCAATGGGGCTCGGGGTGCTGTGGAGTTTAGGGCTGGCGCTGGTTACTGTTGGGCATTTGACCATCATCACCGCCGCTTTTATTGCCATCTTATTTGGCTTGGGAGCGGACTACGGCATCTTTACCACTTCGCGTATTGACGAGGAACGTCGCGCCGGCAAGCCCTTGGTGGAAGCTATCGGCGCCGGTATCGGTTCGTCATTTATAGCAGTGTTAACAGCGGGAGGCGCATCGCTGTTAATTTTTAGTGCTTTGGCCACCGTGGATTTTCCCGGCTTTTCCGAACTAGGTGTCGTCGCTGCGAAAGGCGTGCTGATGATCTTAATCAGTACCTGGATGGTTCAGCCTGCGCTGTATGCTTTATTGCCGCCAAAGCTAAGAGACATCAAACCGCCTGCGTCCTCTGCCACCTTGCAGGCACAGAAAGATGAAACGGGAAAGAACGGCCGGTTTCCAATGCCGGTCGCGGTGGTTATTGTCCTGCTGGCTTTAATCTGCGCAGTCATCGGTGGAATAAAAGGTTTATCAATCCCGTTCGACTACGATGTGCTGTCTATGCTGCCTAAAGATTCTCAGGCGGCCTATTACCAGCGCCGCATGGTGGCAGAAAGTGACTACCAGTCAGAAGTCATTATTTTTACTGCCAAGGACATGGCCGAAGCTCGGCGCATCACCACCGAGGCCGGTAAGCTCAAAACCATTGCCCAGGCACAGTCATTGACCAACCTGTTTCCTGAAGATGCGGATGCCCGACTTCACAAAGCCATGAGCTTAGGCGAGTCGTTTTCCAAGGCAGGCTATGACAAACAAGTCGCAGAACTTGCTCGGGCGGGCTTATCCGTAAAATCATTCGAGTTATTGCGAGTGTTGTTAGAAAACAGCACGGCGATTATTGATGATGCCGAAGAGCAAGCATTCTCGGCTGGCCATACCACTGTGGTCGAAAGTTTGGAACGAGTACGCGGACAATTGTCGGCTATTTCCGGCAAGCTTGCGGCAGACGGTGAGCAGGGCAGGGTGCGTAGCGAGAACTTTTTGCGCGCGTTACTGTTTGATGCGGATGCCGGACTCAAAATCATAGAAGGCTGGAAACAGGCCCAACCATTAAGCCCAGAGCAGTTGCCGCCAGCTTTGCGCGATCGTTTTTTTGGCGCTGACGGTAGCATTGCTATCTACGGCTTCCCGGCAAAAACCGTGTACGATCCTGACAATCTCGATGCACTAATCAATGATGTCTATAGCGTCTCGCCAGAGGCAACAGGCTTCCCAACCACGCATCAAGCATTTTCCAAGGCCGTGGTTGCAAGTTTTACCAGCGGCACACAATTAGCCTTAGTGTTTTGCCTGCTCTGGGTCATGGCGGCAACACGCAGTGTGCGCGGCTTTGCGCTCGCTGCATTACCATTATTGATAGGCGGAGGCTGGATGCTGGGGCTGATGGCTTTGGGTGGTATTCGATATAATTACGCCAACATTGTTGCCTTGCCGATGGTGATTGCGTTAGCAGTAGATTACGGCGTGTGGTTCAGCTATCGCTGGCGCGAATTGAAAGATCAAACGCCTTTGCAAGTCAGCATGGCCGCAGGCAAAGTGATCGGACTGGCCGCAGGTACCGAGCTGGCAGGTCTGGGAGCTATCACTCTGGCCAGCTATCGAGGCGTGTCCTCGTTAGGCGTGAGTATCACCATCGGGCTAGTGTGTTGTTTGGTTGCAACCCTGGTGGTGGCACCGGCCATCGGTCAATTATTAGATTCCAAGAGAAAACCATAATGCGAAAAACTTATCTGATTGTTACCAGTTTGCTGGCTTCCTTAACGGCAAACGCAGCACCAAATCCCGAAATGATTTTGGTGTGTTATCCGGGCGGGGCGGTTAATGCCAAGGACGCCAACGCGGCAATGAGCTCCATGTTACGAGTGGTCGAGCGCGTTGGTCAGTGGCCGGAAAATAGCTTTACCAGCCTCTTCACCGCTAAAGCCGATGAATGTAAAAAGCAAATAGCCGATAAACACCCCAAGTTTGCGATCACCTCGCTAGGCTTGTATTTGGAATTGCGCAGCCAGCACAACTTGGTGCCGGTCGTTCAACCCAAAATCAAAGGCCAAAGCAGTGAGCGTTACCGGGTCATGGTGCAAAAGGACAAGTATCAGAACCTGGACCAGCTGAAAGGCAAAGCAGTTGGCGGCACGGTATTGGAAGAGCCGTCTTTTATCAGCAAAATAGTGCTTGCCGGTAAATATGACCTTGCTGGCTTCAACTTAAAACCATCCAATCAGGCCATCCGTGCATTACGGTCTTTGGATAAAGGCGAATTGGACGCGGTTATTTTAAACGAGCAACAATTTAACGGCCTGGCGTCGCTCCAGATGAGCACACCCCTTGTTCCTATCTTTACCTCCGAGGAGATTCCGCTGATGGGTGTGGTCGCAAACAGCACGACTACGACTCCGGAAGAACGACTCCGCTTTGGGCAAGCCTTGGAAGGAATGTGTGCCGATAGTGAAGGCAAAAAACTATGCGATTTATTTGGCGTGGAAGCCTTTGCCAGCGTCGATACGGCGGTATTCGAACCGATGATTAAATTGTGGACTGACGGGAAATAAGACATTGAACAAGCTAAGACTGTTTTTCACCATTTCACTACTCGTCTTTTTGAACAGCTGCGCCTTGTTTCAGAAAGACTATGTCCAGTTTGACGAAACGCTTAACTGCCCGGAACAGACCACCGCAAACTTGCTGGCTGCACAAAATCAACTCGGGTACCTGAGCAAAACCGACACCTTAGCCTGCGCATTAACTGCATTGCGCAAAACCGAAGACGTGACCTTGCGGCGCAGCGCATTCGCCAGTCGCCTGTGCTTACATTTGGCGGAACGTGAAACAGATCAGAATAAGCGCGAGAAACTTGCCGATGAGGGCGTGGGTTTTGCCGAAACCGCCCTTAAGCTGGGGGGCACTGGCGATGGCGAAGTGCATTACTACTTAGCTGCCAACTTGGGGCTTGAAGTGCGTGAACATATCACCCTGGCTATCAATAACCTTGCCCGCTTGGAAGATGAATTAAAGCAAGCGGTAGCATTAAGTCCGGACCTCGACGATAGCGGGCCGCTTCGCGTTTTAGGCATGCTTTATCTTAAAGCCCCGGCATGGCCCAACGGCATTGGCGACCGCGATAAGGCGCTGGACCTTTTGGTAAGAGCAGTCAACAATCACCCCAAACATCCGCTCAATCACCTGTTTTATGCTCAAGCACTTTGGGATGATGAGGGCAATGAAGCGACTATAAATCGGGTGAAGGCGGAATTCGCGATCGGCGAAAAGCTACTGGCGGAGGGTAATTGGGGCTATAACAAAGAGGTCTGGAAAAAGGAATTTGATGAATTTGCTAAGGAGTTTGGAAAGAGTGAGTCATTAGATAAATAACTGAGTTTACTGAGGTGCACCAGAAGTCGGGCATTTACACAGTTGGGGCTGATTCATGATTTTGAAATACGCAATCGCAACGATAGTTGGGGCACTCATGGCGGTTTTTGTCTGGTTACAACCGGTGTCGGTCAGTTTTCTTAAATACCTGGTTTGGGCCTATTCAGCGTCTACAAAAACCGAAAAGGGCAACATCGAATTTCGTGGTGCCCACATTCATTTTGTTGCTTATGGTCAAGGCGAGCCGGTATTACTGTTGCATGGCGGACTGAGTAATAAACTCAGCTGGTTTGCGCAAATACCTTGGTTGGTGGATTCTGGGCGCAGAGTTGTGCTAATCGATACCCGCGGTCATGGCGATTCCACCCACGGAGATGCCGAGCTTAATTATCATGTGTTTGCCGACGACACTCTACAAGTACTGGATCGCCTAGAGATAAAACGCACCGATATTATCGGCTGGAGCGACGGCGGCATCATTGCCCTGATTTTGGGGCGAGAGGCACCCGAACGCGTGGGCCGTATCGTTGCGATCAGTGCCAATTTTCAGCCATCGGCCTTACAATTTTCTGCCGCCGAAGCGCATGATCAGGCGCGTTCGACGGTGAAAAACAAAGTCATCGCCTGGTTGCAGAACTGGTGGACAGGATCGGATAAAAACGATGGTCTTCTCGAAGAAAAAATCTATGCACTATGGCAGAACGCCCCCCAGCTTGAACATTCCGATTTACAGGCGATTGCTGCCCCAACCCTAGTGGTTGCCGGAGAATATGACGTGATCGATCCGGACCATACTATCGAGCTGGCGAGAAACCTGGCCAACGGCAAACTTGAAATTGTCATGGGGGCAGGCCACTCCGCGCATATTACCCATGCGGCGAAGGTCAACCCATTGATTGCCGAGTTTTTAAATATCCCGCGTCCGATTTAATCTCGCTTAAGTTATACCCATTTCACATCAAATGTTGGTGCCTTTACTACCTCTCCTGCTGGAGAGGGCTGGGGTGAGGAGATTTAAAAAACGAAATTTGAGCTACAAAAGTATAAAAACAACATCCAGTCTTCCTTGGCTCATTCACTGTATTATTGGCCTATGAAAATCAAAAAAACATTGTTACTTATCGGTCTCTTAGTAGGGACTGCAACACTTGGATTTTGGTGGATGCCCCATATCAACCCGCCGATTCTCCAAAAAATTATTGATACCGACAACTTGGAAGGGATTACCATCGCCGAACCGCTTTGGGGTTCACAAGGCTTGGCGGTGGTGTTTGTCGATACGCAAAAAATCCCCGCACGCGATCTTGCCAAGCGTGTGGCGGCAAGCGGCTTATCTGTGGCAGTTATCGACAGCTGGCAGGTGCTTAATAATTTCAATTTTGAAACCAAGCAATGCTTGGATTACCAATTTGTCGATAAATCGATAAGAGCACTGACAAAAGAGCTTCCAATATCTGCTTTGATTCCCGATTGGCTGGCGCAATACCTGCCGTTCAATGCAGCAAACCGTCTCATCGTTACCGGCATTGCCGAAGGCGCGTTGCTCCCATTTATCAATGCGCAAGGCCAAAATAATGCCACCAATCTTTCTATCGGATTTTCGATTGAATTGCCCACCGATTTAGCCTTGTGCCCGCCGTTATCCACTCAAAATGACAACGAAAAAATCAACCTGATTTCCGATGCCGGGCTCAAAAGCAAATGGCGTTCCGTGTGGACCGACCAGCCCAAGGCCGAAACGGGCGTTTTTATTAAAAACTTAGGCGATGTCGAGACGCGAATTGCCGCTTACGATACCCCGCTTGATGCACTGTTGCTTGATGAGCTTAATGCTGCGGTTGGTCACTCGGGAGACTCTGCGGCACCGATGCCGATGGTGGAAGTGCCTATTGGCAAACACAGCGATACCGTGACGCTGTTTTATTCCGGTGACGGCGGCTGGCGTGATCTGGATAGAACCATTGCCGGAGAAATGGCCGCGTTGAATTATCCCGTGGTGGGCGTTGATGTATTGCGTTACTTCTGGGAACACAAAACGCCCGAGCAAGCCGCCACTGACCTAACCGCAACGATGGCTTATTACCGCAAAAACTGGGGCGTAAAATCGTTTGTACTGGCGGGTTATTCCTTCGGTGCCGACATTTTGCCTGCAATCTACAACCGTTTGCCGCAACAGGATAAAGACAGCGTTCCGTTGTTGGCACTAATAGCGCTGGCTAATCATGCCGATTTTGAAATCCATGTCTCCGGCTGGCTGGGACAAAGCGGCGCCGAGCTGCCATTGGCGCCGGAGCTGGCACAAATACCCAAAAACAAGATTTTGTGCGTTTACGGTAAAGAAGAAATTGCCGAAACCGCTTGTACCAGTCTGCTGAATACCGAAGCCAATATTCTGGAATTGCCGGGTGGACATCATTTCGATGAGGATTATCCAAAGTTAACCCGGAAAATTTTGGATGTGTATCAGCAGCATGGGATTAATTAATGAATCCATGCATCGTTCCCACGCTTCGGCGTGGTAACGCCTGTTGTACCGCTTCAGCGCTACGGGACGCAGAGAGTCCGCTGCTGCATTCTCTCGCTGGATCGTGATAACGATATAGTACAGAACTCACCCAATTAACAACTAGCCCATGACCCGCGAAACCCTTAGCCGAATTGGCCAAAAAATCATTCGATTATTGCCAGTCGTTTTGCTTGTCTGTGCGCTGGTTATTGTTCATAACCAACTTAAGATTCATGACTTAAGCGACATTCTGACATCGTTGCAAAGTATGCCGATGTGGGCGATAGGCGCGGCGTTTGTATTGATGATGATCAACTATCTGGTGTTAGCTGGCTATGACTGGTTGGCATTGCGCTTCACCGGTCATACACAGATTCCGTTGCCGAAGATGATTGCCGCAGCGTTGTTAAGTTATGCGATCAGCAACAACACCGGTCATGCCTGGGCGGCAGGCGGTTCGATACGTTACCGGTTTTATTCAAAATGGGGTGTGCCGGGCTGGGATATTTTAAAAATTTCCCTGTTCCAAACCGTTACTTACTTATTGGGTGCGCTGACTTTAGGGTTGGTCGGCAGTTTGTTATTGCCGCTGTATTTGGCAAATACAGCGCAGGAGCCACCGACCATCCATTGGGTCAGCTTGGTGTGTGCTGCGGCCTTATTGGTTTATTGGGTCGCTGTTTTTTGTTGGCGCAAACCGCTGCGAATCAAGGGCTTCGAGTTATATCTGCCGACGCCAAGCATGGCGTTCTGGCAAACGCTGGTGGCCAGTGTCGATGTCGTGCTGTCGTCGTTAGTGCTGTGGGTATTTCTGGTCGGCAAAGTCGATATAGATTTTGGCGCTTTCGTCGTGGTGTTTGTGGTGGCGCAGGTCATGGGTGTCATCAGCCAAGTGCCGGGCGGTATCGGCGTGTTTGAAAGCGCTTTTTTATGGCTGATGGCGGATATTGACGCCACTGATCAGCATTTGTTGTTGATCGGCGCGCTGCTGTTGTATCGGGTTATTTATTATTTCGTGCCGTTGTTATTGGCCGGTGCCGGGCTACTAAGTTACGAAATAGTCAGCCGCCGGGAACTTATCGCCGAAAGCACGGCAGCGTTGCGTGGCGTTTTATCGGCTATCGTACCGCAGCTTTATTCACTGTTGCTGTTGCTGGCAGGCGGCGTGCTGTTGGTTTCAGGTGCTATTCCTTCCCATGCCGACATGTTGGATTGGAGCGATTTAGTGCCTTTGCCAGTAGTTGAGTTCTCGCATTTGACCGGCAGTCTGACCGGTCTGCTATTGCTGTTTCTGGCCCGAGGCATACGGTTGAGGATCGATGCTGCCTGGTACGGCAGTCTAGCTTTGCTGGAATTGGGCATTGCCACTTCTTTGCTTAAAGGTTTCGACTGGCATGAGGCGTTGGTGTTGTCGGTGATACTGCTGTTGATGCTGCCAACCCGCAATTATTTCCAAAGGCATTCGTCATTAATGCGGATGTCTTTTTCTAAATCCTGGTTACTCGCCATTGCCTTACTATTGGCGGGTTCTATTTGGTTAGGGTTTTTCGCCTATCGGGATGTCGAATACTCGCATGATTTGTGGTGGCAGTTTTCTTATGACAACAATGCGCCCCGATTTTTACGGGCGATGTTGTTAGTGAGCGTAGTCGCTGTGGCTTTTGGCTTGTCACGCTTACTGGCTGTCGCGCCATCGCAAACGCCGCTGAAACCAACGGCTGCGGAATTGACAGAAGCTCGGCAAATAGTGCTGAAGAGCCCTGAAACCCATGGCTTTTTGGCCTTGCTCGGTGACAAAACGCTGTTTTGGAATGCCGAACGCAATGCCTTCATCATGTTCGGAGCCACCGCCAAATTTTGGATTGCGATGGGTGATCCCATCGGTGAAGTAACTGCGTTTGATGAACTGCTCTATCAATTTCTCGAACAAGCCGATCGCAATGGCGCCAAAGCGGTGTTTTATGAGGCCAGCGCAGACTTGCTGCCGGCTTATCTTGACCTTGGCTTATCGTTATTCAAATTAGGCGAAGAAGCGCGCGTGGATTTATCCGCCTTCAGCCTGCAAGGTAAAAAGCATGATGCCCAACGCAGCGCGCGTAACCGGTTTGGAAAACTTAATTATCAGTTCGAAATTTTGACCGGCCCCGACGTTGAAGCTGCGCTATCAGCGTTGCGGCAAATTTCCGATGCCTGGTTAACCAGCAAAAACACCCGTGAAAAAGGCTTCTCGCTAGGATTCTTTGCAGAAGACTACATTAGTCGCACTGATGTCGCGGTGATAAAAGACGAGACCGGACACATCCAAGCCTTTGCCAACATCTGGAAAACCGATGCCAAGGAGGAATTATCGATCGACTTGATGCGTTACCATCCAGACAGTCCAAAAGGCATTATGGATTTTTTATTTTCCGAGCTGATGCTATGGGGCCAAGTCCAACATTACCAGTGGTTTTCGCTTGGGATGGCGCCTCTGGCCGGTTTAGAACAGCGGCCTTTATCACCGTTGTGGCATAAAATAGGCGCAACCATTTTTAAAATGGGCGATCAGTTTTATAACTTTGAAGGCTTGTACCAATACAAAGCCAAGTTTGAACCCGATTGGCAACCGCGCTATTTGGCGGCACCTGCTGGAATGTCGGTACCTTATATTTTGATGCTTATCGCCCGGTTAATTTCTGGAGGCTGGCAAGGGATTTTTAGCAAGTAGCGATTTATTCGGTAAACAATTAGTTATTCCATTTACGAGGTTAATGATTCATGAGTCAAGCGAACGACAATGTAGCTGTAGCTAAAAGCCTGTTTAACGGCGACTGGGAGCAACTGACACCTCATGAGCGTGAGGTTATCGAAGATGTACTATCCAGAATTACCGGGCCGCGAGATGTTAACAAGGAGTTTACTAAACGTAGTACTTTTGGTGAACGCGCCTCAGATACTATTGCAGCCTTTGGCGGTTCCTGGACATTTATCCTGATATTTTTTGCCGCACTGGTTTTTTGGACCGTGGTCAACACTGAAATACTCGGCCCGCTCCATGAAGCGTTTGATCCTTATCCGTATATATTTCTCAATCTGATGTTATCCATGCTGGCTGCAATTCAGGCACCGATTATTATGATGTCGCAAAATCGGCAAAGCGCTAAAGATCGTCTTGATGCTGAAATTGACCACAGTGTGAATGTGCGTGCTGAATTTACACTTCGAGAGCTTAGCGAACGCCTGCACACAATTGAAAAGCTGCTAGCTGTAAATGCCCCTGAAGAGGCACAGTAACAAAAGGATCAACCCTGAGTAAATATTGGCAGGCCGGTTTTATTTACCTGAACTTGCGAACATAGGAAGCTAAATCAAACGATTTCAAAAGAAAAAATCACCGCAATCAGTGTCATCGACACTAAGCCCACTATAAAAATCACTTCTGCCCACCGCTCCAGACGGGCGGTGGAACGTTTCAAACGAATCGATAAAAATGACAGCAGGGCGCTGATGGTAAACAGCACGCTATCGATAGCCAGCGCTTTATCAATCAGGTAACTCACCAAATCTGAAGGTTGGCTTTTAACGATACTGATTACCATGATACACACGCCCACCATCGTCGCAGAATTCGGGAGAATGTGATGAGAGAGGTCATTGGAATGATTACTTTTCATAGCATTACTTATTGATTTTCTGCACCATGATTTTTAACTGTTCAAGCAATTCATCACCTAATGCTTGAAATTCACCTAGTTTTGTCAGTGCTTCTGAATTGTGGTCTTGAACTTGAAGATTCATTAGTTCGTCGGCGATAAGATGCAGTTGCCGGTGTAAAGATTCAATAGTCTGAAAAGCAGGTAATTCGGCATGTCGTAGTCTGTTGTCGCTGCTTTCCAGCCAGGCCATGAAGCGACATGCGTGGTGATCAAACAATTGCGGGAGCTCTCGTTCGCCGGTTACGTAGGCTGCTATGGCGGCGATCCAGGCGCGGTGTTCGACACTGGCAAACAACAACGGTATATCGTTGCGGTTTACTGACGGTAGATCTATCCAGGCGGGGTCTGGACGCCAATTTGCCGTCCAGTGTGGTAGTTGGTCAGCCGGCATGGGTCTGGCAATACCGTAGCCTTGGGCCAAGGCGCAGCCGAGTTGTAACAGCAGTTCACCATGTGCCAAGGTTTCTACCCCTTCGGCAATCACGTCGCGGCGGAAAGCCGTTGCCAAGCCAAGCACACCTTCGACGATAGCCAGGTCATCTGGGTCGTCGAGCATGTCACGCACGAAGCTTTGGTCGATTTTGAGCAGTGTTACCGGTAAGTGTTTCAGGTAAGTCAGCGACGAATAACCGGTGCCGAAATCATCCAGAGCGAACTTAACGCCGATTTCCCGACAGTCATGAATAATTTGAGAGACTTTGCCCATATCTTCCAAGGCGCTGGTTTCCAGTACTTCTAGCTCAAGACTGCTGGGCATGATGTTAGGATGCGCCGCCAGAATGGCGCGCAAGCATTCAACAAAATCCGATTGCTGTAATTGGCGGGCGCTAATATTGACGCTGACCGGGATATTTAAACCTTCAGCATGCCAGATTTCCATTTGCGTGAGCGCGGTGTCGATGACCCATTCGCCAAGTTCAACGGCCAGCGGATGGTCTTCGATGACCGGTAGAAAGACTATTGGTGGTAACAGGCCTCTTTCCGGATGCTGCCAGCGGATGAGTGCCTCTGCGCCGATCACGGTGCCGGTGCGCATGTTCACCTTGGGTTGGTAATACAGCACGAATTCGCGCTTAGTCAGGGCATCGCGAATGTGCCCCAGACTTTCATGATGACCACGGATGCTGCTATCTTGCACAGCATCAAAGACGTGGTAACGATTTTTACCTGCCTGTTTAGCGACGTACATGGCTTGATCAGCCTGGCGCAGTAATTGATCCGCATCAATATCCTCGTGCTGCGGATAGAAGGTAACACCGAGACTGGCTGAGACTTGTAAGGTAAGGTCGCCGACATGTACAGGTTCAGCCGCAGCGGCAAGCAGGCGGAGTAGAACCGGTACGCTAGCTTCGATGTCCGGTAGATTTAGTAAGACGGCGACGAATTCGTCGCCACCCAAACGGGCGAGAGTGTCGCCTTCACGTAAGGCATGTTTCATGTTGGCGGTGGCGGCGATGAGTAACTGGTCGCCGGCTTCATGCCCATAGTTGTCGTTAATTGCCTTAAAACCATCAAGGTCGAGATAGGCCACCGCTAGTGGTTGTGAATGTCGCTGTGCCTGGGCCATGCTTTGATGCAACCGGTCCGCCAATAACACACGATTAGGCAAGCTGGTTAGCGCATCGTAGTGGGCGATGTGTTCCAATTCCTTTTCATGTTCTTTCAGGGTGGTGATGTCTGAAAATAATGCCACGTAGTGACGCGTGTTGCCGTGATTGTCGGTAACGGCGCTGATAGTTTGCATGGCGGCATAGACCTCGCCATTTTTGCGACGGTTCCAGACTTCGCCGTACCAATGATCTTTCTTGATCAGGTCATGCCATAAAGAAAAGTAGAACTCTTTGTTATGGTGTCCGGAACTTAACAGATTTGGGTTTTGACCAACAACTTCTTTGCTTAGATAACCGGTAATGCGACAGAAAGCGTTATTGACATCAATGATAGTGCCGTCGGGTGCAGTGATCATGATGCCTTCACGAGCATGGGTGAACACACTGGCTGCCAGGTGGAGTTTTTCTTCTGCCTCTTTACGCTCAGTAATATCGCGGGTGACACCGACAAAATGAGTTAATTGGCCTTGCTCGTCGTGTGTAGGTGAGATCGTCAAGTCGTTCCAGAAGCTGCTGCCGTCTTTGCGATAGTTAAGAATCTCTGCAGAAAATTCGTGGCCTTGTTCAAGGGCTATGCGTAATTCTTCCAAGGTCTGTAGGTCAGTCGCCGGGCCCTGCATGAAACGACAATTTTTCCCCATGATGTCTGCTTTACTGTAGCCGGTGATCGACAAAAAGGCATCATTGACCCAAAGGATGTTTTGGTCCGGCGTGGTGATGAGTACGCCTTGGGATACTGATTTTAGGGCCAGATCGGTTGTGCGCAGCTTATTTTCCGAGTGTTTACGGTCAATGGCGATACTGGCTAAACGGGCGGTCTGTTCAATAATAAAAATATCGTCTTCCGAAGGTGGGCGAGCATCTCGATGATAAATGGCAAAGGTACCAAGCACATTACCGGCAGCCGAGAGAATAGGTTGGGACCAACAGGCGCTTAATCCAGCGCGCGTTGCCAGTTCTTTGTAAGGCGCCCAATAAGGGTGTGAGGAAATATCCTCAACTATAACGCGCTGCCCGGTAAATGCAGCCGTGCCGCAGGAACCGACGCCCGGTCCAATTTCCACACCGTTGATAGCAGCAGTATAAAACTCAGGTAGGCTGGGTGAGGCACCATTATTGAGATGTTTGTTTTCGCTATCCAGCAATAAAATACTGCACAGCATCTCGGGATTTAATTGTTCCACACCCAGCACAATGGCTTCAAGAATTCGCGAAAGCGAAGTATTGCCTGTTAACAGCTCTAACGTTCGGCTACGAAAATGTTCATACTTTTCGGTTTTTTTAGTTTCAGTAATATCGGTGGAAATACCGCACAGCGCATAGATTTCGCCCACCCCATTGCGTAGCGGCAGTTTGATCGATAGATAAGTTGATGTGTGATTGTCATGGGTATTTCTATTCGTCTCTTCTGTTCTTAGTGTTAATCCATCTTCCAATACCAATCGGTCGTTAATGTGTAACTGTGCTGCCGTTTTAGTATCAAGGAATCGTTCATCACGTTGTCCAACGATTTCGTCCATTGAGGCTGCGAATAATTTGCGTACCTGACGATTGGCGTAGAGATAGCGGCCTTGTAAGTCTTTAAGGTAAATGCAGGCTTCGACGTTTTCTAAAATATCCGATAGTTTTTGTTCACTTTCTTGCAATTGTTGGGTTTGTTGCTGCACCTTTTGTTGTTCGGTCCACAGTTTTCGGTTGGTAACCCATAATCGAAAAATCAGTAGCAAAATAAAACCAACAACAAACAGGCTGCCAATAATTTGCCATTGATACCGTGCCGAAACATCTTGTAGCGTAAATTGCGGCGCGGCTTGGTAAGGCGGTAAGCGTAGTTGTCTGAGTAAATCTTCTACTGGTGTGTAATCGGCAGGGACTATAAAACCATGTATACCAATGGCTTGCGTAGCTGTTGGGTTTTCTTCAAGCAGAAAAAGAGACGCGGCGAGATGGCGAGTCAGGTTTTCATCAACATGCGGTAACGATGCAAACGGCCATTCCGGGTATAGCCGGGTAGACACTTGCATTGGGAAGTTCGGTGAATTTTGTCGATTGAGAATATTAATTTGGGTGATGTCCAGCTTACCTTCGTTAACTAGGTTTTCTAACACACCGCTGCGTACAAATCCGACATCGGCATGACCAGCCAGCACGGCGTCAACAACATTATCATGGGGCATGCCGGTGTTAAGTAGTTTGATGTCTTGCGGCAGATGAATATCAGCAAGGCTGAGTTCATAAGCCTGCGCCATATAACCACCCATGGATTCGGTATCCGTGACGGCAACCGTTTTATGTTTGACGTCTTGCAGCGTGTTGAGGGTGGCTGTGCCTGCCCGAGTAAATATAACGCCGCCGAAGACTGAAATGGCCGGCTCCGTTTGACTAATGGCCAGGGTGGCAAGTGGTGAAGACAAACCATGGCGTCTTGCCAATAATATGTAATGTCCGGGATTAGTTAAGACAAAATCCAATTGTTTATTGGCGACGGCTAATTCCAATTCGGATAAGGTGAATGCTTCGACGACAAAATCACGTTCCGGTATGGCCTGTTTTAAAGCCACTGCCAGCGGTTGCCACTGCGTCAGGGTTTGCGGTTTAGGACGAAATGCAAGTATGCCAATGTGTACTGGTTCGGCAGCGTAGGCAGGCATTATGGAAATTGCTGTGCTTGCCAGACAAGCTATCAGCATCATCAAGTTGATGAGTCGAGACATACTGTTCAATTTCTTTACAATTGGGTTTTTGAAAAATCCTGGCACTATATCTATGTCAGGACAGGGCGTCATGCGGAGATATAGTTTGTGGGAACGGGCGGGCTGCGAACTATATCAAGCATTCGCGGGCTATGCTCGCGAATGCGAATTTTGGTTTTAACTGAGTGGCAGTGAAGCGAGGCTAAGCTGTCGCGGGTAAGTCTAGCAGTTATTTAGATTCCCAACCTCCACCCAAGGTTTTATAAAGTGATACTAATGCAGTTGCTGATGCCGTTTCGCTGGCGGCAAGTTGATTTTGGTCTTGTCGTAATCGTAGTTCCGCATCTAGCACGGTAAGAAAATCAGATACACCTTCAGAGAATCGTAAATGCGCCAATGCGTGGGCTTTTTCGCTGGCTTTTGCAGCGTCGCGCAGTATTTCATAGCGAGCACGTTCCTGATTGTAATTAACCAGCGCGTTTTCGGTTTCTTCCAAAGCATTTAATACGGTTTGTTGGTATTGCGCCAAACTGGCTTCGGCACGGGCATCGGCGGCTTTAATGCGCGCATAAACACGACCTAAATCCAGTGCGGCCCAACTGATTTTTGGACCGACTGAAAAAGTTTCTCCACCTGGGGCGACGAGGCCTGACAGTGTGCTGGCTTCAAGTGACAATGTGCCGACGAACGTCACTCTTGGAAACAGGTCAGCAGTTGCCACGCCAATGCGTGCGGTCGATGCGGCCAAGGTTTTTTCGGCTATACGAATATCCGGGCGCCGCCGTAATAAGTCCGCCGGGTTACCTACTGGAATAATCTCAGGCATTTTTGGCAGTGCTTTAGGTTGCGACAGTTGCTCTGTTAACGCCCCCGGTATTTGTCCGGTGAGTACGCTAATTCTATGGATGGCTTGGCTAATCGCGTTTTGTATGGGGGGAATGATGGCGCGAGTGCTATTAAGTTGAGCTAATGCTCGGGAGGTATCAAATTCGGTGCCGCGGCCGTTATCGAGTTTAACTTGGGTGATGTCGAGGGTTTGCGTTTGGTTGTCGACGTTCTGTTGAGCAACGACCAATTGGTTCTGCAATCCTCTGACTAGAAAATAATTGCGGGCAACTTCGGAGATTAAGCTGACGGTAAGATCGCGTAAGCTGGCTTCTTGCGCATCGACTTCATCGCTGCTGGCTTCAACATTACGACGCACCCGGCCGAACAAATCAATTTCCCAAAAGGCGTCGAAACCGGTGTTATACAGTTTCAGCTCGCGCGGCACGAATGTTCGATTATTCAGTGAGCCAAGGCTGCGTTTTTGTTCGGTGTAGTTGGCATGCGACGTGACGGTCGGCAGCAGATTTAAGCCCGCATCAAGATAAAGCGCGCGCGCTTCAAGGAGGTTGGCTTCAGCCGTCTTTAAGTCATAGTTATGGGCGATGGCCTGATCAACCAATCCGATTAATTGGCTGTCATTGAATAATTTCCACCAAGTGACTTCAATATTTTTTGCCGAAAAATTTGCTTGGGCGGCAGAAGAAAATGCTTCGGGAGTCGGTGTTTCCGGCGTTTTAAAGTCGGGGCCAACGCTACAGGCGCTGAGACATTGCGCCAATAGGCTTATTGTCAAAATCCGGCGTGGTGTTTTAGTAATACACATTTGTTAAGTCCAAATTTGGATAAGTTAGGCTCTGCAATCATCTAGGAGTGGGCCATGCCCGCGTATTTAAATAATCGCGGGCATGGGCCCGCTCTTACGAGAATAAGCATTCAATATTTATGAAGAGCGCTTTTGTCGACGTTGTGCCAGGCCTTGCACGGCAACATAAAATACCGGTGTCAACAATAGCCCAAACAAGGTCACGCCAATCATGCCGCTAAATACGGCAGTACCCAGAATACGTCGTGTTTCTGCGCCTGCACCGTCAGCAATTACTAATGGAAATACCCCCATGATGAAGGCAAATGACGTCATCAAAATGGGTCTTAGTCGGGTTTTGGCAGCATCCACGGCGGCATCGAATCGATCAAGTCCCGCTTCTTGGCGGCGCTTGGCGAATTCGACGATGAGGATGGCGTTTTTACTGGCCAAACCCACCAACACGATAAAGCCAATCTGCGTGAAGATGTTGTTATCCATGTTGCTGAGCCAGACGCCAGTCATCGAAGACAAGATGCACATCGGCACAATTAAGATAACTGCCAATGGCAACGACCAGCTCTCGTATTGGGCGGCCAGCGCCAAAAATACAAAAATTACGCTCAATGGAAAAACCAGAAAGGCAACGTTGCCGGCTAAGACCTGTTGCAGTGTCAGTTCGGTCCATTCAAAGTCAAATCCTGGCGGGAGTTCAGATTTCATCAGATTACTCATCTCGCTAATGGCTTGACCGGAACTGATGCCGGGCAGGGTGCTGCCATTGATTTCTGCCGCCGGGTACATGTTGTAGCGGGTAATTTTGTCCGGGCCGGTGATTTCTTTAACATCAATAATCGAGCCCAGAGGCACCATATTGCCCTGAGTATTTTTGGTTTTTAATTTGGCGATGTCCTCAGGATGCATGCGAAATTGTGAATCGGCCTGGGCGACTACGGAATAGGTCCGGCCGAAGATATTAAAATCATTCACATACAGCGAACCCAGGTAGATCTGTAAAGTATCGAACACGTCTTTTAGCGGCACATTCATAGATTTAGCGCGAATGCGATCCACATCGGCAAATAACTGCGGCACGTCGGCACGAAAAGTGGAAAACAAACCGACTAATCCGGGTTGTTGATTACCTTTGGCAACAAGGTCAGCGTTTACACGCTGGAGTTCTTCGATACCGGCATTGGAGCGATCTTGAATTTGTAATTTAAAACCACCGACTGAGCTCATGCCGCGAACCGGCGGCGGCGCGAATACGCCGATGCGAGCATCCGGAATACTGCCAAGGCGTTGCTGCAGTTTTTTGACGATTTCATCGGCATACAGTTCCGGATGGCCTTTACGGACGGCAAAATCATCCAGGCGCGCAAACATGGTTGCTACGTTAGATTGGTTGGCACCGGTTAATAGCGACCAACCCGCATAGGCGTTGACGTTTTTAACGCCGTCAGTATCGAGAACGATACGAGTGGCCTCTTGGACTAAGTCCTTGCTACGCGCCAGTGATGCAGCATCCGGCAACTGCGCATACAAAATCAGGTAGCCTTGATCTTGCTGCGGAATGAAGCCGGTCGGTACTTTTTCAAAGGCCAACAGGTTCAAGCCATTGAGTCCGAGATAAACGACTAAAACTATTGCGACCACGCGGATTAATCTTCCGACCAGACGCGCATAGCCGTTACTGAAACGCTCGAAAAATCGGTTAAAGCGTACAAAAAACCAACCCAACAGGCGGTCAAAGCCACGAGTAAACCAGTCTTTTTTGCCATGATGCGCACCATCCAACAGCAGCGCGCACAGGGCAGGGCTTAAGGTTAATGAATTGAAAGTTGAGATCAGCGTCGACACGGTAATGGTCAATGCAAATTGTTTGTAAAAGGCACCGGATACGCCGGTAATAAAAATGGTCGGGACAAATACCGCCAGCAATACCAAGGCTGTAGCGATAATCGGGCCGACGACTTCACTCATCGCTTTCCGAGTGGCGTCACGCGCCGATAGGCCTAAACCAATATGGCGCTCGACGTTTTCCACGACAACGATGGCATCGTCGACAACAATCCCGATGGCTAATACCAGACCGAATAACGACAAGGTATTTAGCGATAAACCAAAAGCGGCCATGACTGCGAAGGTGCCGATCAGAGACACCGGGACTGCCAGCAAAGGAATAACCGCGGCGCGCCAGTTTTGCAGGAAAATCACAATCACCAGTACGACCAACAAAATGGCTTCGAACAAGGTCATTACTACCGCATCGATCGATTGCTGGATGAAAACCACGGTGTCGTAAACCAGCAAGTAATCGAGGCCTTCAGGAAAGCTAGGCTTTAACTTTTCCATCGCCTCGACAACGGCTTTTTTGGTTTCTAAGGCATTGGAACCGGGCAACTGGAAGACGGCAAGCCCCACCGTTTGCTGGCCATCCAAAAACAACCCCGAGTTGTAATCTTTAGCGCCAAGTTCGATACGGGCAACATCTTTAAGGCGCGTGATTTGTCCGTTGCTACCTTGTTTGATGACGATTTCAGCAAATTGTTCGGGTTGCGTCAGTCGGCCTAAGGTGCTGACGGTGTATTGGAAATCAGTATTATTCTGGGAGGGTTGTTGACCTACGACGCCTGCGGCAACTTGGATGTTTTGTTCTCGGATGGCGCTAATGACTTCGCCGGCAGTCAGGTTGCGAGAGGCAATTTTTTCAGGATTCAGCCACAAACGCATACTGTAATCTCTGGCGCCAAACACCAGAATGTCGCCGACACCGGGCAACCTAGCCAGAGTATCTTTGAGTTGTAACAGCGCGTAATTGCTTAAATACACACTATCAAAGCGTTTGTCGGGGGAGATGATGTTGACCACCAAACTTAAATCCGGACTGCGTTTTTTGACGCTAATGCCTTGTCGACGCACTTCTTCAGGCAACTTGGCTTCGGCAAGCGCCACGCGGTTTTGGACTAATACCTGTGCTTTGTCGAGATTAGTGCCGGGCTTAAAAGTCAGCGTCAGCGACATGCTGCCGCTGTTTGTAGAGTCGGAAGACATATACAGCATGTCTTCAACGCCGTTAACTTCCTGCTCGATGGGCGTGGCGACGGTTTCGGCAACCACTTTGGCGCTGGCGCCGGGATAAACAGTGGTGACCTGGACAGTAGGCGGTGCAATTTCAGGGTATTGCGCGATAGGCAATTGAGTTAGCGCGATGCCGCCGAGCAGCACGATGACGATGGATAATACCGATGCGAAGATCGGGCGGTCGATAAAAAAATGCGATAAACGATCCATGCTCTATTTCTCTTGCTCGTTATCAACATTAGCGATGCGCTCAGGGTCAATCTTGCTATCAGGTCTAAGCTTTTGCAGACCTTCTATGACTAGCCACTCGTCTGCGTGTAAGCCTTCTTTAATGACTCTGGACTCTTCAATGTGAGCACCCAAAATCACTTTGCGTTTTTGCACTTGATTATCCTTATTGACTACCCATACAAAACGTTGATCTTGATCTGTGCCAATAGCCCGTTCAGGAACCAGTAGACCTGAATATGGAGTATTGCCACGTACTCTGATACGAGCAAAGAAACCAGGGCTTAGCATGCCATTGGGATTTGAAAATACCGCGCGCAAGGTGATGGTGCCGGTTGCAAGGTCTTCGCGGGGTGCAACATAGTCGATCTGGCCTTGATGGGGAAAATTATCTTCATCAGCCAACGCGAGTTGTACCGGCGTACCTTTAAGGTCATCGTGGTGGTGGAGCTGTTGTGCTTGTCGTCGATACTTTAATACTGAGCGTTCATCGGCGGCCAGATAAACGTAAACCGGGTCGGTGGAAACGACAGTCGTTAACAGCGTGGCATCAGAGCCTGCGCCGTTAATCAGGTTGCCGGCAGTAATCAATTCTTGGCTGGCTTTGCCATCAATTGGTGAACGAATTTCGGTAAATTCGATATTAAGGCGAGCGGTATCGACACTGGCTTCTGCTGATTTAACCGCGGCTAAGACTTCTTGATAACCTTTGCTGCGGGCATCATGTTCTTCAGCGGAAATTGCTTTGGCTTGAAACAAATGATCTGCTCGATCCAAATCATTTTTTGCCAAATCGCGCCGGGATTTAGCTCGGTCTAGTTCTGCTTTGGCATAGTTTAATTGCGCTTGATAAGGTTTAGGATCAATTAAAAATAGGATTTCACCTTTTTTAACCTTATCACCCGCTTTGAAATTAACTTTATCGAGATAACCGCTGACTCGGGCGCGAATATCTACCGAGTTAACAGCTTCAATATGGCCGGTAAATTCATCCCACTCAATGACTTCTTGCGCTTTGGGTTGAGCAATTTTTACTTTGGGCGGTGGTCCCACTGCTTGGGTTGGATCGGTCGTACTGTTGCATCCGGTTAGCAGCAGTTGTGCTGCCAATGTCAGGATGCCCAGCAGGATGCCTTGCTTAGCAATGGCAGGTACGACAGTTTTTTGTTCCATTTCGTGAGCGTCCTAAAAATATAAAAATAAAATGGTAATTTATATTACCATTTAGTCTAGGGTATCATCTTTACTCAAGTCAATTCATTTTCCGAGCACTACACCATGATCAAATGCGGGCGGCCCAGTAAAGGTAAAGAGCAGCTAAGTCGGGATCGGTTACTCGATGCTGCGTTGCAGCTTTTTCTTGAACACGGTTACGGCGACCTGAGTATGGAAACTATTGCCCGAGATGCGCACGTGTCGCTGCGAACAATTTATAACGAGTTTGGCGGTAAGGCAGGTTTGTTTGGAGCGCTGATAAGGCGTTGCAGTGATCAATTTATCGGCAGTCTGTCTGACGATTTTCCATTGGAGGAAGCGCTGGTTGTGTTCGGGCGGCAATTTTTGTATCGGATTACTCGTCCGGATGTGTTGAGAATGCGGGCGATACTCATCGGCGAATCGCCGCGTTTTCCTGATTTGGCTACTCAATTTTACGAACAAGGGCCTAGACGCACGCTCGATCATCTCAGCCAATTTTTTAGTCGTCAGCAACAAGCTGGGCGTATTGTGGTTATCGATCCTGATTTTCTTGCTGACCAATTTATTAGTGCATTGCGCGGCGAACGTATTCAAAGATTACAGCTCGGTTTAGAGCCGACACCTGATGAAGCTGAAGTCGATGTTTGGGTGCGTCAAACCATCGGCTTGTTTTTACAAGGCTGCATTTTGCCTGGAACAGATCGCAACTAGCTTAATGTTAGGAAGAGTTTTGGCAGCTTGGTGGTTTTTACGCAGGCGATTGTCGGGGTAACGTTTTGATGCGTCCTTGACCGGATGCAAGTCAGCTATAGAATGAATGCATTTCCACAAATACGTCTACGGTCATGTTTATAAATACCCTGCCTATTATTTTTGCGTTTACTCATTTATTTAATCAGCTTGAAATAGGTATTTTTTTGACGTCGATTTTTTTGCTGGTCTACTACAACACTCCGGCAGTAGAAAAATATTGGATCCAACCTCAGTATAAAAATGTTTATTTTTTCTTACGAGGCATGTGGTTGGGTAAGGCATCATTAACGTATGCATTTTGGCCGTTTTTTGTATTTGTCAATGCAGCGCTATTTTATGTCGATTACCGGGTTGCGAATGTAACGTACACGATCGCCAGTTGGAAGACTGTGCATCTGATGTTGTTGTTACCGATTATTTGGTGGACGACCTCGGTGTGGCGTTGCTCTATTCATTCACGGCACAGGTTATTTAGTGGTGCTGCGCGCACCATTACGGTCTTTATGTTTTTGGAATATTTTCTGCGATTTATTATCAGCACAAAATATCCGAATACCTTCTTCGACTGCCGGTTGTTAATTATGGAGATCGGGGATTGTTTGTAGAAATCACTACAAAATGCGCTTAGTTCGCCGCTAATAAAAGCTATAAGTTGAAAATTTTGAGCTTTTTTTCTGGTAAGTAGGTGATTATTTAAACTTTAAAATCAATAGATTATGTTTTTTTTTGATCTGTTTGACCTGGCTTAAAATGTCTTTTTATAGCTTCCCGCCCCTTATAGAAGTTTTATAACAAACTATACTTGGTTCACATTTTTGATTCAGCATCCTGATATTTCGCATGATGTTGAAAGGTGTAAGTTGAGTTTGGTACCTCTCTGGTTTATTGAAACTCCAACGTTCAAAATACTATTAATTTTTTCAATTCTTAACTTTATGAGATCGCTATGTTTGTAATTATCGGATACCTAATTATTTTAGGGTGCGTCTTGGGTGGGTTTTTACTAGCGGGAGGGCATCTTGGCGTATTAATGCAACCTGTTGAGGTGCTTATTATTGGCGGTTCGGCATTTGGTGCTTTTCTTGCCGGTAACTCTATGCATACCGTTAAAGCAGCATTGGCGGGCGGTACTGCTACGATGAAAAGCAATAAATTTAACAAGGATTTTTATGTTCAATTGCTGTTAAGTTTTAATGCACTAAGTCAAAAAGCGCGGCGCGAAGGTTTACTTGCTTTGGAAGCGGTCATTGAAAATCCTGAAAGTAGCTCGGTGTTTGGTGAGAAAGTGCTGGCTGATCATCATTTGATGGATTTTATTTGTGACAATCTGCGCTTAATCACCACAGGTGTTGATGTTAATCAATTAGAGGATCTGATGGATCAGGCGATTGAAGTGCATCATGAAGAAGGTCATGCACCCATTAAAGCGGTTCAGAATGTTGGTGATGGTATGCCTGCATTTGGTATCGTTGCTGCGGTAATGGGGGTTGTGCACACTATGGAATCGGTAGGTATTCCGCCAGCCGAGTTAGGTAAGTTGATCGCTGCGGCATTGGTGGGAACCTTTTTGGGTATTTTGTTAGCTTATGGTTTTGTCGGCCCTGTTGCTGCAGTAATGCAAGATCGTTTGGACGCAGAGGGTAACGCTTATAAATGTGCGCAAAAAGGTTTGTTGAATTGCGCAAAAGGCACTTCGCCGGCGATGACAGTAGAGTTTATGCGTAATGTGATTGTGTCTGAAATGCGTCCGGGCTTTGCCGAAATGGAAGAACAAATGAAAGCAGCTAAAGGATAATGTTGTGGCCGAACAACCAATCATCATAAAAAAAATAAAAAAGAAAGGCGGGCACGGCCATCATGGCGGTGCTTGGAAGGTTGCTTACGCGGATTTTGTTACCGCGATGATGGCATTTTTCTTATTAATGTGGCTGTTAGGGTCGACCGATGAGGCTACCAAAAAAGGCATCGCAGAATATTTCGAAGATCCATATAAGGTTTCTCTCAATGGTGGTGAAGGGGTCGGTGATCGGACTAGTCTTGTTCAAGGAGGCGGAGATGATTTAACTTCCAAGGATCAAGGTCAGGTAGATAAGGGGCAAGCCATTACTTCTGAAGAAGTTAGCGAAGAAGAATTGGCACGCCGGGCTGAGCAAATGGAGAAAGAGAAGCTGGAAAAGCTAAAGGAAAAAATCCAGGAAATGGTTCAAGCTAATCCAAATTTGAATGAATATAAGGAGCAAATCAGGCTGGAATCAACACCCGAAGGTTTAAAAATTCAGGTGGTTGATGCTAAAAATAGGCCCATGTTTAAATTGGCAAGTTCCGGAATCGAGCCTTATGCACAAATGATTTTACGAGAGTTAGCACCGGTGATTAATGAACTGCCGAATAAAATCACGATTAACGGACATACTGATGCGTTGCCATTTCCTGCCAATCAATTAGGTTATTCTAACTGGGAGCTTTCTAGTGATAGGGCAAATGTTGCTCGCAAACAATTGACTCAGGGCGGCTTTAATGAAGATAAAGTGTTGAGAGTGGTTGGTTTGTCATCAAGCATTCCTTTTGTAGCTGAAAATCCAACAGATCCTATGAACCGGCGAATATCTATTATTGTAATGAACAAAAAAGCCGAAAAACAGGTATTGGAAGAAGCTGGTGGCGAGCAACAAGAGCCGCCAACTTTGCCGAAAATGCCTGAAAATGTGCAAAAAAATACCAAAATAACCTCGCCGTAAAGATTGAAGTACCTGATTGAGCCGACCTTTTTGAATCGATAATCGCCCGTATTGATGTCATTACTTAAAGCGCTGGCTTGTCAGGGTATAGGATTAATAACGGCTATTTTACTAGCCAGAAATGTTCCTCAGTTAGTATTTAGCTTTTGGCTTGTTGTTATTTTTCAAGGAATAATAGCAGCAGCGATCTCCCGATTATTTCATCAAGCCATTTGGTGGATACCCATTCACCTGTTGTTTTTGCCGGCAGCGTTAGGTCTGTCAACTCTTGATCTTCCCTCATGGTTATATCTCTTGACGTTGTTGGTCTTGATCGTAGTATTTTGGGGTACTGCTAAAGGTGATGTGCCGCTGTTTTTATCCTCTTCGGCAGTAGCCGAGACAATGATTTCTTTGGTTAAACAGGAAAATGCGGATAGTTTTGTCGAGCTTGGTGCGGGTCTTGGCTCTGTTGTTGTGCCGTTAGCAAAACGCTTATTTTTGTTAAATATTACAGCGATTGAACGGGCGCCGCTTCCTTGGTTGATATTGCGTTGGCGTTGTCGATTATTGACCAACGTAACTGTTCAGAATAAAAGTTTATGGGATTGTGATTTAGCCAATCAGAATCTGGTGTTTGCATTTTTGTCACCCTTGTTTATGGATCAATTGGGTGAAAAAGTTCGGCGCGAAATGCATCCCGGCAGCCTGTTTGTGTCGTCATCATTTTCAGTGCCGGATTGGCATCCTGAATCGGTGATTCAACTTTCGGACAGGCGTAAAACCAAGCTTTATTGTTATCGAATATAAAAGGTGCATAGCTTATTTTTTGCAGATGATGGCTAATTAACTATCAAATAAGTTTGGTTTTGTGAGAAACAAGAGATTCTCCAGTACTTGGTAAATCTAAACATAGCCTGAATATGCTGCAAAAAGCCAGCTAATCAGATATAATAACTCAGTAAAACAATTCCTTAGCGCTTTCTGCGCCTTTATATCCAAACAGGTAAATCCATGTCCAATGATGTTTCTACATTACCCTCTTTCCGTGATTTAGCTCTGATCGAACCGGTGCTAAAAGCGCTGAACGATGTCGGTTATGAAACACCTTCGCCCATTCAGGCTCAAACCATCCCTCTAATTCTGGCCGGTAAAGACGTTCTTGGGCAAGCCCAAACAGGTACCGGTAAAACGGCGGCTTTTGCGTTGCCCATTTTGTCTCGTATCGATCTTAATAAAAAAGATCCTCAAGTTCTTGTTTTAGCGCCTACTCGCGAACTTGCTATACAGGTGGCGGAAGCATTTCAGCGCTATGCCGCACATTTAAAAGGTTTTCATGTCCTTCCTATTTACGGTGGACAAGATTACAGCACCCAGTTGAGACAACTAAAACGTGGCGCACACGTTATTGTCGGTACGCCTGGGCGCGTTATGGACCACATGCGCAAAGGCACGTTAAACCTAAACGGACTTGGCTTTTTGGTGCTGGATGAAGCCGATGAAATGTTGCGTATGGGCTTTATCGATGATGTGGAATGGATTCTTGACCAAATCCCCGAACAGAGACAGATTTGCTTGTTTTCAGCGACCATGCCGTCAGTGATTCGTAAAATTGCCGATGAGTATTTAAACGAGCCTGAACATGTCACGATTAAAGTGACTACCGCATCGGCGGAAAACATTCGCCAGCGCTTTTGGGTCGTCAGCGGCGTTCATAAATTGGATGCATTAACGCGCATATTAGAAGCGGAAACTTTTGACGGTATGATTATCTTCGTCCGCACTAAGACTGCGACCGTTGAATTGGCTGAAAAGCTCGAAGCTCGCGGTTACTCTGCTGCTGCTATTAATGGAGATATGTCTCAAGCATTGCGTGAGCGGGCAATTAACAATCTCAAAAATGGCAAGCTGGATATTTTAATTGCGACTGACGTTGCCGCCCGCGGTTTGGACGTCGACCGCATCACCCATGTGGTCAATTACGACATTCCTTACGATACCGAATCTTACGTGCATCGTATTGGTAGAACGGGTCGTGCAGGCCGTACCGGCGATGCGATTTTGTTTATTGCACCTAGAGAAAGAAAGCTATTAGGTAACATTGAGCGTGCAACCAAGCAAAAAGTCGAAGAAATGGGCTTGCCTTCAACTGAAGTCATCAATAACAAACGTATATCGCGTTTTAAGCAAAATATTACCGACACGTTAGCGGCTGAAGAACTCGGCTTTTTCACTCAGTTGATTGAACAGTACGAGCAAGAGCACAATGTTTCTTCATTAGAAATCGCGGCAGCGTTAGCAAAATTAGTGCAGGGCGAGACGCCGTTGCTGTTACAAAATCTGCCGAAAAGACCAAAGGATGATCGTGATAGATCAGAGCGTTCGGAAAGATCTGATCGCCCGCAAAGAGATAGAAAGCCTAAGCGCTCTTTTGGTGCCGATATTGAAATGGAAGTTTATCGTATTGAAGTTGGTCATAATCACGGTGTAAAGCCAGGTAACATCGTAGGTGCTATTGCCAATGAAACAGGAATAGATGGCGACCATATTGCCCGAATTAGAATTCAAGACGATTTCAGCACGATTGAGTTACCTGCCGGAATGCCGAAGGAATTGCTTCAGGAGTTGAAAAAAGTGCGGGTTGTGGGGCAGCAACTAAATATTTCCAGAATGGAAGGTAAAGACGAGCGATCTGACGATAGCGATAAAAAGAAAGACAAAAGCAAAAAAAGAATGAGTTCTACTTCAATCAAGGCAAAGCCTAAAGCTGAATAGTATTTGTTTTTTTAAAAACTAAATTGATTCCCGGGCATGCCCCGGGAATTTTTTATCTGCTCCAAATACATCCCCCACTCGATTTTTCAATAGCTTCCAGACGCTGCTGATGTGCATCCCTTTCATCTTCATTACAGTGGATGACTTTTAACGTAGGGCGATTACTTACAATTAGTTGTTGCTTCTTGACGTCCGTTTTGGTGTTTTCAGGTTTTTGCTGGCTATCTTCAAGCAACGAAGCCTGTCCGCCAGTCATTAGCAAAAATACCTCTGCAAGTATTTCAGCATCCAGCAACGCGCCATGTAAATCTCTATGGCTATTATCAATGCCATAACGTTTACAAAGAGCATCTAAGCTATTGCGCTGTCCTGGATGCTTTTTTCTGGCGTAAGTGAGCGTGTCAAAAACTTTGCTGTAGCTGCTGACTTCCTGGACATTGGCTAGGCGAGAGAATTCGTGATTAATAAAACCGACGTCGAACGGTGCATTATGGATAACTAGCTCCGCGCCAGTTATAAAGCCTATGAAATCTTCTGCAATGTCGTTGAAATGTGGTTTGTCGTCTAAAAATTCATTAGTAATACCGTGAACTTCTATGGCGCCTGCATCAATTATTCGGTTAGGATTGATGTATACATGAAAGCGATTGCCCGTTAGTCGGCGATTAATCAGTTCTACACAACCAATCTCAATGATTCGGTGGCCCTCCTGAGGATTTAGGCCTGTAGTTTCGGTGTCCAGAACAACGAGTCGATCTGCAAATTTTCGATTATTCACGCAGTTCCCTTATAATTTATAAATGTTAGATGCATTTTTAACGCTGAATTTAGACAGGATTTTACAAATGACTATAAAAAAAATACAGCCCGACAAGGCTAAGCTTAATCAGATTGTTGCTGATGCTCGCCGCAACCAAGAATTAAGAGAACAATCTTATCGTGGTCAAGCCCTTAAATTATACCCTTGGGTTTGTGGGCGGTGTACGCGTGAATTCGACCACAAAAATTTGGCCGAACTCACCGTTCATCATAAAAACCATAATCATGATGATAATCCCTCTGATGGTAGTAACTGGGAATTGTTGTGTCTTTATTGCCATGATAATGAGCATGCGCGTTATGAAGAAACGCGATTTGGTAGTCAGTCAGTCAGTAAATCATCGTCGCCGGAATCAACACATAATCCATTTGCTGCGTTGAAGACTTTAATGGAAAAAAAATAGTTTTATTTGCTGGGAAGGGCTGAGGAGTCTATCCCCAGATTAGCGAGTGCGTCTGCACGTTCGTTACCTGGGTCGCCATTATGACCCTTTACCCATTGCCAAGTGATTTGGTGCCGTTGAATGGCGGCATCTAATCTGCGCCATAAATCTTCATTTTTAACAGGCTGGCGGGAAGCGGTTTTCCAGTCGCGTTTTTTCCAATTTGGCATCCACTCGGTGATGCCTTGTAAAACATATTTGGAATCGGTATTCAAATTGACCGAGCAAGGCTTGTTAAGGGTTTCAAGTGCTTGGATTGCGGCCATTAACTCCATGCGATTATTGGTAGTCTCTGGTGCCCCGCCGTGAAGTTCTTTTATGATTCCTTTGTAGACAAGTAAAGCTCCCCAGCCGCCCGGGCCGGGGTTGCCACGGCAAGCACCATCAGTATGAATTATTACTTGTTCAATCATTTATGTATTTGTTTGGTCGATGTAATTGTATTAGCCATTGCGAGTCGAGGTTTGCCAGCTTTAATTGGCGTTAATGGAATTAGGTTGTAACGTCGTTTGATTGCTCTTATTCCATAGGCGGTGGCTGAAAAAGTGCAGTTTTTCCGGATAGATTTACCTTGTGTTGATTTGACGGAATTTAGATAAAAACCAGATGCTGTAGTGACTTCAAAATTAAGTAATTTCAGCCAATCTAAAACTCTTGTCTGAGATATAAAGTGGCCCCGCCAGGAATCAGACATTTTCTTATCCCATAAAAATTGATATCTAACCCATAGGCTCCAGGGGTTAAAGTTAATTATTACGACAACACCTTCTGGTTTTAACACGCGCTCAATTTCCCTCATCGTTTGAAAGCGATATTCATCAAATTCCAGTAAATGAGGGAGTAAAATCATGTCAAAGCTGTTGCTTTGTAGCGGCAGTAAATAAGATTTGGCTTGAATTTTTGTTGCCGGGCAAGAGCCTAGTTGTTTGGAGTCAAGGATTACAAATTTTTTATAGAGCGTACTGTCTATAAACTCATTTTCCCAGCCAAGACCGCCAATCTGCAGTATCGTTTGCTGGCAACTGACAGTGATGGCGCGCTGCAAATAATCTACTTCCAGTTCTTTAAGCAGTTTACCCCGTGGTGTTTGGTACCAGGAGAATAAAAAATTACGTTTCATTGATCAGTAACCATATTAAGGACGCGACTTTAGTGATTTCCGAAACAAACAAGCTATAATGAAAGCGTTTTGGTAAAACCACACGCTAAGGCTCAGATAATGCACGTTAATTTTAACAGGTCAGCTAATTTTTTATTACTATTGATCTCTCTAATGTTTATCGGTTGCTCCGATACATCGAGGGCACCTCTTAGCGTCAATGACAGGCCGCCAGAATCAAATCGTCAAGATAATAGTTATGTTCGCCACCCGAGCAACAAATTGTCATTTTTTAAAAAAAATAAAGCTAAGACTGCATCGTCTCATAAAAACACCGTTTGGGAGCGAATGTTGGCTTTATATTCGTTACCAGAGATCGATAATGAACGCATTGATCGTGAAGTTGATTGGTATTTACAGCATCCTGCTTCTCTAGCAGTCATTCAGCAACGTGCTCAACCTTATTTGCATCATATTCTTGAAGAAATCGAAACGAAGGACCTTCCAGGTGAGATTGCGTTATTACCTATTGTCGAAAGTGCTTTTTTGCCGGATGCTTATTCAAAGAGCGATGCTTCCGGGCTATGGCAATTTATTCCGTCCACAGGTAATGATTTCGGCTTACAACAAAATTATTGGTATGACGGGCGCCGTGATGTGTATGCCTCGACTAAAGCTGCAACCGATTATCTCAAACAGCTAAGTGAAACATTCGATGGTGACTGGTTACTCGCATTAGCATCTTACAATTATGGAAAAGGTAATGTCAGAAAAGCTATTGAGCGTAATGAAGATCTAAATCTACCTACAGATTATTGGTCGCTAAGCCTGCCTGAAGAAACAATGAATTACGTCCCCCGTTTATTGGCAGTGGCGAAAATTTTTGCCAATGCAGAAGAATACAATATTAGATTGCAACACATTCCCAATAAACCCTACTTTGAAGTTGTCGACGTTCATTCTCAGTTGGATTTGCCTAAAGCGGCCGAACTTGCCAATACCCCTCTTTATGAGTTTTTAAAGCTAAACCCTGGTTTTAATCATTCCACTACGGCGCCTCAAGGCCCGCATCAGTTGTTGATTCCGGTAGATAAAGTGCAAGCATTTAAACAAAATCTTGCGCAATTGCCTTACGATGAACGCGTCAAACAAAAATATTACCCGCGCGAAACCAGCGTATTAGCTAAACGGGAAGAGTCTGAGCTCAAAAGACCGTTAACAACACTTTATAAAGTCAAATCCGGCGAAGGATTGACTGCTATTGCAAGCAAAAATCACACGACAATTGAGGCGTTGCGTAAAGCCAATCATTTGGCGACAAGTTCAGTTCGTGCAGGGATGGTATTACAAATTCCCGCTTCTAACATTGCGTCTAACAAAGTAACTGGCATACCTTTTTTACCTAAAACAACGACTGAAAAATCCGCTGCTGTGCAATTTTATGTAGCGAAAAAAGGTGATACGTTATTCAATGTTGCTCAGCGTTATTCGGTACCAGTAAAGGATGTTGCTGAGTGGAATAAACTGAATATGAAAACAGCTCTGCTTGCAGGACAGAAGTTGACAATCAAAACACCAGGCCAAGAAGCTTTAGCAGCAACAACCCCAACCTTAGCTGCTTCTAACAGTGTTCGTTCAATTAGCTACATAGTCAGACAAGGCGATTCTTTGGCGCAAATTTCCCGCAAATTTAATGTTTCGATGACCGATTTGCGTAAATGGAATCCTCCTGCAGCAAGTAAAGCGCTAATACCAGGAAAAATAATTAAAGTTATTCTAAGTGCAGGCAATCGGACTACCTAATAAGACTTATAAATCTCTAAGTTTAGGCAAAGCCTGAACCAACTAAAAAAGCCATCAGATCTTGAAGATCTGATGGCTTTTTTGTGTAGGTGAAAATTTGAGATGGAAGTTTTTCTATTGTCCAAGTAATGCTGAACTTAGTGTACTTGCCAAAGCACCATTGCTATTGCTTTTGACATATTCGATTATTACCGGCACAAATTGCTGAATCATTGCTGGTGACATTCCTTGCTGTTGAAAGGCTGATGCTACAGCCAGCAAATTGCCTGTAGTTCCTCCAGAACTTCCGGGTAATGAAGATAATCCACCCGCGACGCCTCCTAGTGTAGAAGTCTGACTTGCTATAGGATCTGCTCCCAACAATGATTGTATTCCTGGGACGCTTTGTTCTAGTTGTGAAAATGAATCGGCTTTCATTTTGCCCTTAGCAGCTTGGAATAATGCGCCTGCACCACCTTCGGCTTGAGCTTGAGTTACTCCAACGCGTTTTATTAATAGGTCGGTCAAACTACCCGATTTTAGTTCTTGTGTGGCGTTTGTGACTTGGGGGGTAGCTGCGGAGTTTAATGATTGTGCGCTGGCCTGTTCTTTGACTGTATTCAATACATCTTTCCAGCTTTTAGCATTGGCATTGCCAGATATTGCTGTGATTAAGGTTATTGAGCCGGCTAGTAATATCGTTTTGTTGTTCATTAATGAGGGTCTCAGTTTGAAGTGATGGCTAGTTTTATAGATAACGTGCTGACTGCATCTCTAACAGTCTTGAGTGCGTGCGCGCAAAATCAATAACGTCATCAGTGTCACAAAGTTCGTTTAGCGGCACAGCAGCAGTGCATATCAACCTTACCTTATATTCATAAAGTGCGTCTATCAATGTGATAAAACGCTTGGTTTCGTTACGTAGATCTGAATTTAGCCTGGGGATGTCGGTCAGGATAATGGTTTCGAAATGGCTGGCGATTGTTAAGTAATCACTAGGTCCTAAAGGTTGGACACACAGCTCATGAAAAGATGTCATGGCTATTTTGGCAGAGGCTGCTGATAAAATAAGTTGTCGGCCTAATACGTGTAGTGTAATGGCGTGCATTGGTGCGTAATTGGTCAGTTGCTTACAATGTTGTTGAGCAAATTCAGACGCGTGTTCATTTAACGGAAAATAAAAGCGAGTGTTTACTGCTGATTGCTGGCTGCATCGATAATCTTTATTGCCAGACAGATAAATGGTATCGGTATTTTCTTGTAAGAGCTTAATAAAAGGTAAAAATAACTCCCTTTGCAATCCTCCTCGATACAGCTCATTTGGATGGTAATTGGATGTGGTTACAACAGTTAAACCCAAGTCAATCAGCTTACCAAACAGTCGAACGATAAGCATGGCATCGGCAATATCGGTGACATGGAATTCGTCCAGGCAAAGTAACTGCTGAGTCTGGATGATATGTTGAGCCAATGCCGATATAGCATCAGAGTCATGTTGCTGATGCCATTGATGGACAAAATTATGAATTTCCAACATAAACGCATGAAAATGCACACGGCGCTTTTGCTTAATGGAGCAAGTTTGATAGAACAAATCCATTAGCATGGATTTACCTCGGCCGACTTCGCCAAAAATGTACAGACTGCGGCATATTGGTGGTAATCGCCATTTTCGTAGCGTTAGTTTTTGTTTACATTCAGCATGTGCCAACAGCTGATCTTGTAATTTTTGAAGTTGTTGCAGGGCAACGAGTTGTGCTGGGTCGTAATCGATACGACCCAGCGTTACCAATTCCTGGTATTTTTTTTCCAGTAACCCAGGCATGGAAAGAATGTTTTTCTAACGCTATAAGGAAACTGTTTTTGTATCCGCTTTATTTTGATAGCTGGCGATTTGATCAAAATTTAAATAACGATAGGTATCGTCCGCAGTTTGATTAATTTGCTCCATATAGTGCATGTATTCCTCAACACTTGGGATTTTTCCCAAAATCGAACATACCGCGGCAAGTTCCGCAGAGGACAAATAAACATTAGCCCCATTGCCTAAGCGATTAGGAAAGTTGCGTGTCGAGGTAGACACTACAGTGGAGTTTTCCGCTACGCGCGCCTGATTGCCCATGCACAACGAGCAGCCCGGCATTTCCGTTCTAGCACCGGCCTTACCAAAGGTGCCGTAATAACCTTCTTCTATGAGCTGGCTTTGGTCCATCTTGGTGGGAGGAGCCACCCACAGCCGGGTAGGTAATTCGCCTTTTTGTTGTTCCAGCAGTTTGCCTGCAGCCCTGAAATGGCCAATATTGGTCATACAAGACCCTAAAAATACTTCGTCGATTTTGGTTCCAGCCACTGCCGACAAAGGTTTAATGTCATCCGGATCATTGGGGCAGGCCAATAGAGGCTCTTTGATTTCATTCAAATCGATTTCGATAATCTCGAAATATTCGGCATCCGCATCGGGTTGTAACAATACCGGGTTAGCCAGCCATGCTTCCATGGCCTTGATACGGCGTTCAATGGTGCGAACGTCGCCATAGCCTTGAGCAATCATCCACTTCAATAAAGCGATGTTGGAGGTGAGGTATTCGCGAATCGGCGCTTCGTTAAGGCGGACTGTGCAACCACCGGCCGAGCGTTCAGCGGAAGCATCGGACAGTTCAAAAGCCTGTTCCACTTTTAAATCAGGTAAGCCCTCAATTTCCAGGATGCGTCCCGAGAAGACATTCTTTTTGCCTTTCTTTTCCACGGTCAGCAAGCCGCGTTGAATGGCGGCATAAGGAATGGCGTTGACCAAATCCCGCAAGGTAATGCCGGGTTGCAGGTTGCCTTTAAAGCGCACCAATACTGACTCAGGCATATCCAGCGGCATTACGCCGGTCGCTGCAGCAAATGCTACCAAGCCGGAACCGGCCGGAAAGGAGATACCAATCGGGAAGCGGGTATGGGAATCGCCGCCGGTACCGACGGTGTCAGGCAATAGCGTGCGATTCAGCCAGGAGTGAATGATGCCGTCACCGGGACGCAAGGACACGCCGCCGCGATTCATGATGAAATCGGGCAGGGTATGTTGCATAGTGACATCGACCGGTTTGGGGTAGGCGGCGGTATGGCAAAATGATTGCAGCACCAAATCAGCAGAAAATCCCAAACACGCGAGATCTTTTAGCTCGTCCCGGGTCATTGGTCCGGTAGTATCTTGGGAGCCCACGGTGGTCATGTGCGGTTCGCAATAAGTGTTGGGGCGAACGCCGGTAACTCCGCAAGCCTTGCCGACTATTTTCTGTGCCAGAGTGTAGCCTTTGCCGCTATCTGTGTTGGCACTTGGGCGTTTGAACACAGTTGATATGGTTAAACCTAATACCTTGCGGGCACGATCGGTTAGGCCACGTCCGATAATCAACGGAATCCGTCCTCCGGCACGAACTTCATCGAGAATGATGTCGGTTTTTAAGGCAAACTCAGTAATTACGTCATCACTGTTGTGCCGCTTAATCACGCCTTGATGCGGATAAATATCAATAATATCGCCAGTGCTTAGCTGGCTGACATCGCACTCAATAGGCAGGGCGCCGGAATCTTCCATGGTATTAAAAAAGATTGGTGCGATCTTGCCACCAATACAGACGCCACCGGCGCGTTTGTTGGGGATAAACGGAATGTCATCGCCGGTGTACCACAATACCGAATTGGTAGCCGATTTGCGTGATGAACCGGTTCCAACTACATCGCCCACATAGGCGACTGGAAAGCCGTGTTGTTTTAAGTCGGCAATTTGCTGCTGCGCGTTGGTGATACCGTCACGAGGCATTTTTAACATTGCTTTGGCATGCAACGGAATATCGGGGCGAGACCAGGCATCAGGTGCCGGCGATAAATCATCGGTATTGGTTTCGCCCGGCACTTTGAAAATTGCTACGGTGAGTTTTTCCGGTACCTCAGGTTTAGCGGTAAACCATTCGGCGTCGGCCCATGATTGCAATACTTGCTTAGCATAGCTATTGCCCGCATCGGCTTTTTCTTGGACATCGTGGAAAGCATCGAAAATCAACAGCGTGTGGGATAAGGCTTTGGCGGCAATCGGTGCCAAATCTTTGATGTCCAGTAGGTCGATTAACGGTGCGACGTTATAGCCGCCTAGCATCGTACCCAGAAATTCAGTGGCGCGCGCGGGAGTCAAAATAGGTGAGCTTATTTCGCCCTTGGCAATCGCGTTAAGAAATCCGGCTTTAACATAAGCAGCTTCATCTACCCCAGCCGGCACTCGATTAGTCAACAAATCCAGGATAAATTCTTGCTCACCTTCGGGGGGAGATTTGACCAATTCTACTAAAGCCGCTACCTGTTCGGCATCCAGAGGTTTCGGTGGAATGCCTTCAGCAGCGCGTTCGGCAACTTGTTGGCGGTATTGTTCTAGCATGCGGAATTCCTTAAGGTGAGAGTTAAGAATTGAAACTGCTACTGGCGATTGTTTTTCAATCAAGAACGAAGTTCATTATGCAATATTGGCTAGTGTCTGTTGTCACACTATTAAGAAACGCTTTGTTTCCTCGTTTATGCATTATTGAGAAGTTGTTGTGCGATTTTGTGATATTGAATGATTATTGGTTTTGAAGGTTTTCCAGGCGCTCGATTCTGCTTTGTAGCCGATCAAAGTCTGTGCGCAATTTATCAACGTGTTGACAAAAAATATCCATTTCCGGTTTGGCCGGTAAGTCGCGGGTTTCTTCCTGTAAAAATTCAGCGGTATTTAACCGGAAAGTGTCCAGAGATTCTTTACTCCATTCTTTGCCGGTGCGGAAAAATTGGCTGATGTTATGGGCGATTGTTTCGCCAGTAAATTTTGCTAGGTGAGGTTCAAGATTAATATCTAACTTAGCGAATAGTTCCTGAAACTTCTGTCCGGTAGGTATATCGCCTTCAATTGTTACTTCGCCGGAAAAAAGGGCTCGCATAGGTGTGGCGCTTAAGCCCATTAAGCCGAGTGTCGATAATGAACCCGTGAGAATTGTGTCAGGCTGATCCGGAAATTGGTCAAGTAACTGAATTGAATCTTTACTGGGGCAAAGATAAATAGTTTCGTCAAATGGCTGGACATTAATGGCAATCACTTTGCCAGCCAAAGGCGTCAACATTAGACTGGAGTTTTGGTCTAATAAAATATACTTGTTCAGCGCGCTTTCCAGCACGCCAATGAGCAGCGGTTTGATCACCATAATTTACAGTTTATAACCTCTGTGTACGGCAACGATACCTTGCGTTAAATTGAAATATTCACAGCGTTCAAGCCCCGCGTTTTCCATCATTTGTTTTAATTCATCTTGCTTGGGGTGCATGCGAATAGATTCGGCCAGATAGCGATAACTGTCTTCGTCTTTGGCGACAATCTTGCCAATTTTGGGTAGCAGGCTGAAAGAATAAAAATCGTATACCTTTTCGGTAATTTTGTCGGTGGGGTGCGAAAACTCCAGCACTATTACCCGGCCACCTGGTTTTAATACGCGATACATGGAGCGTAAGGCTGCATCTTTGTCGGTAACGTTACGCAGGCCAAATGCTATGCATACGCAATCAAAGCTGTTGTCGGCAAATGGCAGGCATTCGGCATTAACTTGAGCATAGCGGATATTGCCAACCAAACCTCTGTCGATCAGGCGATCACGACCGGTGCGAAGCATTTCGGAATTAATGTCCGCGAGGATAACTTGGCCTTCTTTGCCGACACGTTGTTCAAACAAAGTCGTCAAATCGCCTGTGCCGCCAGCCAAGTCAAGGACATGTTCACCCTTGCGTACATTGCTTAATTGCACGGCAATACGTTTCCATATCCGGTGTATACCTAACGACATCAGGTCATTCATGATGTCGTATTGTCCGGCAACCGAATCGAATACGCCGCGTACCAGTTTAACTTTGTCTTCTTTGGCGACTTGTTTGAAGCCAAAATGGGTAGTGTTAGTGTTTGTCATGTGGGTTCCGTGAGTGTAAATTTTCGCTACGTTTATAACCGGTTTCTTCCAGTTTGGTCAGATAGTTAGCCCATAATTCCGGGTACTCTGAACCCAGTTTATAAAGCAAATCCCAGGTATAAATACCTGTATTGTGACCATCACTAAAAACCGGCGCGATGGCGTAATTGCCGACCGGTTTTATTTCTACAAAAGTGACATGTTCTTTGCCAACTTGCAGTACTTCCTGCCCAGGAGCATGGCCAACGGCTTCTGCAGACGGCGTGTAAACGCGCATGTATTCGCACGGCAGGGTAAAGACACTGCCGTCATCAAAACTGATTTCCAGTAAATTTGAAAGCTGATGCAGTTTTATTTCGGTAGGATGGGTGTTACTGGGTTTTGCAGTTAGGCGCATAGTAAAAGTATTGATTTAGCAAATGGCTGAAAAATGTTCATCAAATCTTAAATTAATGAGCGATTAAGCCATCTTTTAATAATGATATTGCAGAGTATGTATACAAAACAAAGGTTAGTGCTTAACTTTACAATATAACCCTTCGGGTATGCTCTAAAGCCTTACCTCGAAGGGTTAATATAGTCAGTTACAAAATATAACGACTTAAATCTTCATCTTCGACAAACTCAGTCAGGTGTAGATCGACATAAGCCGCGTCAATGACGATGGTTTTTTCAGTTAGATCAGATGCGTTATAAGAGATTTCCTCTAGTAGTCGTTCCAATATGGTGTGTAGCCTTCTTGCGCCAATGTTTTCAGTGGTTTCATTGACTTGCCATCCTAATTCAGCAATGCGTTTAATGCCATCAGCTGCAAAACTCAATGAAACGCCTTCGGTGGCTAATAATGCTGAGTATTGTTCGGTTAGCGAAGCATTCGGTTCAGTCAGAATGCGAACAAAATCGTCTGCTGAAAGGGCGCCAAGTTCAACACGTATTGGAAATCGGCCTTGTAATTCAGGGATCAAATCCGAAGGTTTGGTCAGATGAAATGCGCCTGATGCTATAAACAAAATGTGGTCGGTTTTGATTGCACCGTATTTGGTGGTAACAGTATTGCCTTCAACCAAAGGTAACAGGTCACGTTGCACACCTTCACGAGATACTTCGCCGCCGCCACCGCCCAATTCAGAACGTTTACAGATTTTATCGATTTCATCTAAGAAGACAATTCCGTTTTGTTCCACAGCTTCTACCGCACGAGCGCGAATGTCTTCTTCATTAATTAATCTTGAAGATTCCTCTTCTTGCAATGCTTTTAAAGCCTTTTTAATAGGAATCTTGCGCATTTTTGTGATATTGCGCCCCATATTTTGAAACATGCCCTGCAATTGACTGGTCATTTCTTCCATGCCTGGGGGCGCCATAATTTCAACGCCTACCGGTGTAACAGGCACGTCAACTTCCACTTCCTTGTCATCCAAATCACCTTCACGCAATTTTTTGCGCATTTTTTGCCGGGTGGATTCTTCCGTATCCGATAGCATGCCGCCATGGGCTCTGGGCAATAAAATGTCTAATATCTTTTCTTCAGCCGCTTCATAGGCCTTATGTTGAATTTTTTCTACTTCTGCCTGACGAGTCATTTTTACCGCAGAATCGGCTAAATCACGAATAATTGATTCAACGTCACGGCCGACATAGCCGACTTCAGTAAATTTGGTGGCTTCGATTTTAATGAACGGGGCATTGGCAAGTTTGGCAAGGCGGCGGGCAATTTCGGTTTTGCCGACCCCCGTTGGGCCAATCATCAGGATGTTTTTCGGAGTAATTTCATCGCGTAGTTTTACGTCGACATGCTGACGACGCCAGCGGTTACGTAAAGCGATAGCTACAGCGCGTTTAGCATTGGCTTGACCGATAATGTGTTTATCAAGTTCGCCAACGATTTCTTTGGGTGTCATCTGGGTCATGGGTTTACTCGTTGGGTTCTGCGTCGAGTTCTTCAATGCGCAAGTTGTGATTAGTGTAAATACAAATGTCGGCCGCGATATTTAATGATCTTTCAACAATTTCGCGAGCACTTAGATTGGTATTTTCCAGTAACGCACGCGCAGCAGCTTGAGCAAATGCGCCGCCGGAGCCGATTGCCATCAAATCGTATTCGGGCTCAATAACATCGCCTGTACCGGAGATAATCAATGAAGTTTTGGCATCGGCAATAGTCAGCAAGGCTTCCAGTTTGCGCAGAGCTCGATCTGTCCGCCAATCTTTAGCCATTTCCACTGCGGCACGGGTTAGATGGCCGCGATGTTTTTCCAGCTTGCCTTCAAAATGTTCAAACAAAGTGAACGCATCGGCTGTTGCACCGGCAAAACCGGCAATAACTTTATCGTGATAAAGACGACGTACTTTACGTGCATTGCCTTTCATAACCGTGTTGCCTAAGGTGACTTGACCATCGCCACCAATCACAACTTTATCGCCGCGGCGAACCGAAAGTATGGTTGTTCCTCTAAACACTTTAATAACCCTGACTAAAAGATATAGATTTGCAATTCTACATGGTCTCATCTCAAATGTGCGAAAAATGCTATTGCTCAAAGATGGATTAAAAAAGTGCGTGATATCACCTATTAAAAATAAGTCATATCACACACTTTTTTCATAAACTGAAGAAACAGAAAAAATATTTTCAATAAAATCAATGTTTTAAATTTTGGCATTAAATCTGCATTTATTTCTTTAAGAGTATTTCCCTAAATGTTTGTTGATAGGTGTTGAAATGAATCAGGAATTAGCACGTACTGAAGATTCAAATGAAGCTAGCGGTTCTTTGCTGTTAGGTACAAGTTTGGCCGTAGCATCAATGATTTTATTGCCAGCTCTCGCTATGCGAATGGGATTGGGAGCGAGTCTAACAGGGGCGTTAAGAATTGCCTTGATGAAGGCATCAACTAAGGCTGTTTGTGGAACTAAAAAGCAGTTCGGCTAATTGGCTTCATTGGCGAGGCTGATTGTGAAGAGACTAATTAGCCCGCCCACCATTTAAAAAAATCAACTTTTGGCAGTGACGTTAAAGTGTTTGCTTTATAGCTTGGTGATGTTGTTTTATTGCCACGGCACAAAGTTAAAGTACACATGTACTGCTCGCTAATTATTCACGATTAATTTGATCAAAATCCTTCATATGATCGGGCTTGAAGCCGAAGTTATGTTGTGGTGACTAGCCTAATTTGCTAGCATTGCCGCCGTGTTGGGCGCAGTAAGTGATGAATTACGATGAATGATATTAAAAAAGTATGCGATCTTTGTGGATTATCCATAGAAACTCCAGGGTTCAATTTGGTCACCAAAGATGGTGATAAATCGTTCTGTTGTGAGGGGTGTAAGGGTATCTATCAAATGTTGCATGAAGATCAGATCCTTCCTGAATCCAAACAATAGTTAGTCAAATCGAATTTTTATCTTGGGAAGCATTAATTATGAAAAATGCACATGCTAAGCATCTGCAGCAAGAAAACGGTTCAATGTCTAAGGAAATATTTAAAGGCTCTATCGCCTCGGCAGTCGTATACAGTGGGAGTAAAATTATGAGTAATGTTATCAAGCATCCTGTTTTAGTTTTTGGATTAGGTGTAGTGGCAGGTTTTTTCGTTCATAAATACAGAAAAGAAATCATCGCTAATACCACCAAAGCAGTTGATGCTGGCAGGGATTTTGTCCTTCAACAAAAGGAAAACTTGGAAGACATAGTCGCTGAGACAAAAGAATAAGAAATACAGGTTAGTCGGTTTATTTTTTGATCGAATTCATGTTTTTTCAACGGGTGAATTTCGCTAGATAAGCGAAATTCACCCGTTTTGTTTTTAGGATAAAAAAATGACTATCCAAAAAGAATTTGTGTTGCGACATCACGATGATGGGCATGTGAGGTTCCAGATACCTGCACAAATTTGTGATGCTGCGGTAGCCAAAGTAGTTGCCGATAGTATTTTGGCGCTTGATGGTGTTTATCGAGTCAATTTATATCGTGGGCAGCGCAAATTATCGATTAGGTATCAAGAATCGATTTGCGATTTTAAAGTGTTAGCCAGACAGTTATTTGATTTGATAACAGAGTTGGAAAAGCAAGGTGCTTTGCAGCCTAGGCCAGTTGAAAAATCAGGTCGACTCTCTCCATGGAAAGAGAAGGTTAAAGCCAAAATGGATGGCTTCAAACTGACCAGGTGGGCTAAAGAAAAGTATGGCAATACAAAAGAAACCTTACAGGCAGCAAAGATTATTACAAAAATGGGTCTAAGGAAGCAAAATGGCCTGCTTAAGGATCCTGAAAAAACCATCATTGATTTTTTAAATGATGTTCTTGTGCTGTACCTCATAAGATTACATTGGACTGCGATTACGCAACAATGGATTTTAAAACCCTTAAAACATCGTTATGAATGGATGGCGCTTTTTTATATGGTGTTTTTATTAGTTCGTTCACGCAGGCCTAAATAAAACCGCGTGTGAGTGAACACTTATATCTTACAAGGTGCGGCTGGCTGTGATTTTTTCTGGCTGCATCGTTATCCTTAAAAAATCGTTGCTTTGCTAGCTTAGATTCAAGACATTTCTAGTTACGGATTCACTTATGCCAGCCCCGAAAAACTTTCATCTTATTCATCAATTATCAAGGCGTATCAGAATTACTTCTCCTGTTCTGAAAAATGATCAGGAACGCTGCTACATATTAGAAATTATTTTAAAAAAACGCCCGGAAATAAAAACAGTCCGATCTGTTTACGCTCTTGGTTCTGTCGTGATTGAATTTGATCCAGCCGGGCTTCCTAAAAGAAATTTATTGATTTTGTTGGATGCGGTGTTACGAAATATTGCCCATACCCAGGTTGAGCAACATAAGCAGCAGAAAAAAGAGTTTGATGGCCCCATGCAGGAAATTGACCTTGCTGTTGAGGGTATGAGTTGTGCTTCTTGCGCGTTATTAATAGAAATGGTGTTAAAGCGCGATGATAGAGTTAAACAAGCCAGCGTAAATTTTGGTACATCAACGCTTACGGTTATTGGACAATTAGCAAAGCAAGATGTCGCTGTAAAAGTAAATGAGTTGGGCTACCAAACGTTTGCTACGGATACGTTATCCCAACGTAAAAAATTGATTGGTAGGGAGAATGAGCGGATTGCTAAAGCACGCCAGCGATTTGTCTGGTCAGCCCTATTAAGTTTGCCCGTTGTTGTAGTGGGGATGACGATGCCAACTTCAAGATGGTTGCATTGGCTGCAATTTGCACTCACTACACCGGTTGTTTTTGGTTCGGGTTGGACGTTTTTTGCTAAAGCCGGTCGTTTAGCAAAGCAACGCACAGCCAATATGGATTCACTGATTGCGCTGGGGGTCGGTGCTGCTTACGGTTATAGCTTACCGCCATTATTCAGACGCAAAGGTCATCTTTATTTTGAAGCAGCAGCTGCCATTATCACTTTTGTATTGCTGGGGCGCTTTTTAGAAGAACGCGCCAAAGGTAAAGCAGGAGAGGCGATTCGTAAGCTCGTCGATTTGCAGCCGCCCACAGCAACTGTCATTCGAGATGGTCAGGAGTACGTGATTGATGTTGATGCTATCGTCGTTGACGATGAGTTGCTGGTGCGGCCTGGGGAGAAAATTCCTACTGATGGTATTGTCATTCAAGGTGTTTCAACGGTTGATGAATCCATGGTGACAGGCGAGAGTTTGCCTGTAGTTAAAGATACGGGCCATAAAGTACTGGGCGGTTGTGTCAATGGCAATGGCGCGTTGCGTATTCGCGCTACGGCGGTTGGTATGGATACAGTATTGGCCGGCATTGTGCATATGGTTGACCAGGCGCAATCGACTAAATTACCCATTCAAAAACAGGTTGATAAAATCTCGGCGGTATTCGTGCCATCTGTAATGGTGTTATCTGCAGCGACCATGGTCGGCTGGTTAGTGGTTGGCGCGCCCTTTGGTTTCGCTTTTGGTAACGCCATTACGGTTTTACTGATAGCTTGTCCATGTGCATTAGGCTTGGCAACACCTGCGGCGATAATGGTGGGGGCAGGGCACGCGGCGCGTGAAGGTATTTATATTCGCAATGGCGAGAGCCTTGAAACTGCAGCTAAGCTGAATGTTATTGTTTTCGATAAAACCGGTACGATAACCGAAGGCAAGCCTAAAGTTAGCGATTTTTTTAAAGTGTCTCGATTGGGTGAAGAAAAAATCATCATGCTGGCAGCATCAGCTGAACATAATTCTGAGCACTTTTTAGGTAAGGCTATAGTCGAGTATGCAAAAGAACTGAGCATTGAGCTTAAGCCTACAGCATATTTTTATAGTGAAACCGGGCTTGGAATAACTGCCGAGATTGATGGAAAAAAGCTCATTCTAGGTAACAAAGCGTGGTTGATTGAGCAAGGTATCAAGGTTGATAGCTTGTTAACTGTTGCCAGCAAGTTTTCCGGCGAAGGCAAAACGCCGGTTTACATGGCGATAGACGGCAAAGAGGCGGCTGTGTTTGGCGTCGCCGATAAGCCTAGGCCACAGGCGGCTCAAGCTATTCAGAGATTGCAAAAACTGGGTGTGCAAACGTTAATGGTAACCGGCGATACTGAAAAAACTGCACTCTATATCGCGGCAAAAGTCGGTATTGAAACGGTTATCGCCAACGCCAAGCCGGAACAAAAATTGGCCATCATTCACCAATTTCAATCGGAAGGAAAAAAAGTCGGCATGATCGGTGATGGCATTAATGATGCGCCCGCTTTGGCGGCTGCGGATGTCGGCTTTGCAATCGGAACAGGTACCGACGTAGCGATAGAATCTGCCGATATGACGCTAGTACATGGCGACATCAACAAAGTGACAGAGGCCATTCAATTAAGTACCGACACGATCAAAATTATTAAACAAAACCTATTTTGGGCCTTTGGTTATAACACCATCGCGATTCCTGTCGCTGCACTTGGTAAGCTGAATCCTATGATTGCTTCGGCTGCTATGGCGTTGAGTTCAGTATCTGTCATTGTTAACTCACTACGATTAAATAAGGCATAAAGACGCATGGATCATTCAACGATGGATCACAGCATGCATGTGATGGCTACAGCCGGTGGCTTTGATTATGGGTTGGCGTTTATGGCAGGTGTACTGGGCAGCGGGCATTGTTTAGGTATGTGCGGGGCATTAGTGTCCGGCTATTTTATGAATTCAGGGGCATCTAAAAGTTATTGGCCTTACTTACTTTACCAATTTGCCAGGATATTTGTTTATACCTTGGTGGGTTTTGCTGCGGCAGCACTTGGGTTTGTACTGGTCTCTAGCGGCATTTTTGGCAAAGTACAAAGTATTTTGCAAATGTTCATAGGTACCGTAGTCATCATTCTGGCGCTTGGTATTTTGGGATGGATACCTTTTCAGGGATCCATAAGATTATTGCCAATGAACTTGTTGCGTAGAGGTTACTCGGCATCCAGGACAAAAGGTCCGCTTTTAGGGGCAGGTATTGCCGGATTGTTGAATGGATTGATGCCTTGTCCATTGACGTTTGCAATGGCAGTAAAGGCAACATCGGCAACTACAATTTTAGAAGGCGGTTTGTTAATGCTGACTTTTGGTGCCGGAACGTTACCGACAATGCTCTTGGTGAGTGTTGCCTTTGGTAAAATGAGTGCAAATTTCAGAGGTTTAATGTTGAAGTGTGCGGCATTAATTATGATAGCGATGGGCAGTAATACTATCTATATGGGCATGTCGTTCTATGTGGCCGAAAATTTTCAGCATCATAATTTTATCCACGACATAAAAAACGAGATTGATGCTGTGATTAAGTTTTTGGTGCAAATGCTCGAGTATTACACCAGCTTAATCGGCAATATCGCCTAAATATCTTCTGCAGGTCGCTGGAGTTCAATTTAATATCAGATTATTTTTCAATGTTTCACGCTAGCCAAGCGATTGAATACCAAAACGCAATATAAGCTAGAGGCAGGCTGCCACCGTTGATGGCGTTGAAGCGTTAAACTGTATTGCCATCGACGGCAAATATTTGGGCATTATAGAGCGTCAAACTTATGTTCTTAAAAAGCATTGCCATCATTTACTGAATATCCGCTTCAGATAGCTGCTCTGCGAGTATCTTGCCTTTACCCGATAGCCTATTAAATAATTCGGTCGAAAATTGCATTAGCTCGATTCGAATGCCTGGAGAAGAACTGGCTTCTTATCGGGGCCGGTCGCAGTTTTGCTGTCGTTGGTATAGGAGGAGGGAAGGGGCGGTTAATGCGCTTAAGTGATATGGACCTTAGGGCTCAGAGGTAAGGGCTGGGTGATGAGATGAGCACTTTGGATTTAAATAAAAAAGCGGATTACGATTTTTCGTAATCCGCTTTTTTTGACCATTTTAATAAATTTCAGTAGAACTTAACCCTGTTCTGCAGCTCCACCAATAGATTTGTTGGTTTTACTGTCTTCTTTGGGGGTTGGCTCTTCTACAGAAGTATCGTTTGCAGACTCCGGAGGCGGAGTATCATCCCAACCTTCAGGCGCTCTAACTTGCTTACGAGCCATCAAGTCATCGATTTGATATTTATCAATAGTTTCATATTTCATTAATGCATCAGACATTGCATGTAATATATCGATATTCTCTTTGAGAATGGACTCTGCACGCTCATAATTTTTATCAATTACAGAACGTATTTCTTCGTCTATTACCCTTGCTGTATCTTCAGCGACTGATTTATGCTGAGTTACAGATCGACCAAGAAAAACTTCACCTTCTTCTTCACTGTAAGCCAATGGGCCTAAACGCTGGGAAAGCCCCCATTTAGTAACCATATTTCTAGCCAAATCGGTAGCACGTTCAATATCGTTAGATGCGCCCGTACTAACTTGTTCCCAGCCAAAAATCATCTCTTCGGCTATACGTCCACCGTATAAACTAGAAATCATACTATCAAGCTTTTGTTTGCTCGCACTGTATTGATCGCTTTCTGGCAAGAACATGGTGACTCCCAATGCTCGGCCTCTTGGCATTATGC
>Ga0208629_100021_pt1 | contig 120654 bp, 102 predicted proteins | sample LakWasMet19_HOW5_2_FD_183865 | JGI IMG/M metagenome (GOLD analysis project Ga0208629, IMG submission 183865) | Freshwater sediment methanotrophic microbial communities from Lake Washington under simulated oxygen tension - Sediment Metagenome... | ecosystem: Environmental > Aquatic > Freshwater... | reverse complement strand
TAATTATGGTTATTGGCGCTTGGTTACTGCCAAGCGATGATTTTATTGCCGATTATAAAAGCTCAGTGTCATCAGCTTATGCTAAAGGAATGAACCCGGTGTTGTCTGCCGAGGTAAATACTTTAAAAGGGCAAGTCGTGGGATTGGTTAGTGGGTCAATCGAAAGCAAGCTGAAAACATTAGAAAGCAGTATTAAGGGCGGCTCTTTTGCAAACTCATTGGGCACTATCGAAGATTTGAAAAACGACGTTAAAATTCTTCGTACTTATGAGCCCGAAACCAACCAGCCAACTGCAATTTCAAATGAGCAAGTGCTGCAGGAAATGTCCCAGTTAAAGCGGCTTATTTATACGACTGTCGGCTCGTGTGGCTTGATGTTGGCAGCTGTCGCAGGCATCTGGATAAAAAATCGTAGACGACTTCCTCATATCAAACCAAGTTTTTTAGGTAAACGACATTAGTAATTGATAGGCACAAAAAAACCGCCCCAGCTTTGAAAGTTGGGGCGGTTTTTTTGTGTCTTACGTTAGGTGTTATTTGCTGCCTAAGTAAGCGTACAGTGCGTCAACTGCTTGGTCTTCGCCGTAGCCTGCAGTTGTAACAGCTTTTACCTTCAGAACTTCTTCGATAGCTTTTGGCATGCCGCCTTTGCCTTCTTTTAGAACTTTTTCAAATTTAGCTCTATCCAATGTACCTGCTTTTACCAAAGCAAACAATTGTGGGTTTGATGAAATGTCATGGCAAGTGCCACAACCGCGACCGAAAGAACGCTCATAAATTTTTTGACCGATTTCCAACTTTTCATCAGCGACTGCTTGCCCACTTAAAGCAATTAAAGCAACTGCTGCGATAGTACCTATTGTTGTTATTTTCATGTTGACCTCTCTTGGTGGAAAAAAAAGAACCATCCTCCCGAACAGTTCGCTTAAAGTTAAACGGCGCAAAGGATAGGCAGTTTAACGGTAAATTTCAATTGTTTTATGCAAATAGTGATTAAATCCCGACATCGATTATCAAAGTTTGCAATGAACAACAGATGAATTAAAGCTTATTGGTTTTGTGCATTGATCAATGCATATTTTATGACGTCTGTTATGTTAAGTCGCCCTATAAATTGATATGCATTAGTAAAGAATATCAACTGTCGCCATGAAACCAAGCCAATTTGTCGTGTAATGTGACTACAGTGCCGATGATTATCAGTGTCGGTGGCTTAATGTCTTTATCAATAACCAAATTTGGCAGAGTTTCTAGCGTGCCCGTGATGACTCGTTGATTAATGGTGGTACCTTGTTGTACCAAGGCAATGGGTAGGTCTTTTGGACTGCCATGAGCTATCAATGCCTCGCATATTTTTTCTAGTCCCACCAGACCCATATAAATAACGATTGTCTGGTTTGGCGCAGCCAATTGCGTCCAATTTAAGTTGATAGAGTTATCTTTTAAATGTCCGGTGACAAAGGTGCAGGACTGCGCATGATCTCGGTGTGTAAGTGGAATGCCTGCATAACTTGCACAGCCTGAAGCGGCTGTAATACCAGGAACCACCTGAAAATTAATACCTTGTTGCATTAGGGTTTCAATTTCTTCGCCGCCACGACCAAAGATAAAAGGATCGCCACCTTTAAGGCGCACAACACGCTTTCCTGCTTTGGCTAAGTCTGCCAGTAAAATATTAATGTCTTCTTGGGGGACGGCATGATTTTGCCGTTGCTTGCCGACATAAATCTTTTCTGAATCACGTCTAGCCAATTCAAGAATTTCTGGCGAGACTAAGCGGTCATAAACGATTACATCGGCTTGCTGCATTAATCGCAAGGCACGAAACGTAAGTAAATCAGGTGCCCCAGGCCCAGCGCCGATTAAATAAACCTCGCCGAAGTTGGTGCCTTGTTCATGTTTGGCAAGATTTTCTGTCAGTTGCCGTGCAGCTTCTTGTTCTTTACCGGCAAAAACCAATTCAGCAACAGAGCCTTGAAAGTTGTTTTCCCAAAAAATTCGCCGCTGTGCGGGCACTTTAATTGTCTGCTTAACTGCCGATCTAAATTTTTCTGCAAGCGCAGCCAGCTTGCCGTAAGCGGGGGGGATTACTGTCTCAATCTTGGCTCTAAGTAATCTTGCTAAAACCGGTGCCGAGCCACCGGAGCTAACTGCAGCAATAATTGGCGAACGATCAATTATCGCGGGAAAAATAAAGCTGCATAGATCGGGGCTATCAACCACGTTAACTAGGATGTTTTGCTGTGTAGCCGTGTGTGCGACCAGTTCGTTGGTTTGTTGATTATCTGTCGCCGAAATAACCAGTCTAAAACCAATTAAGTCTTCTGTAGAAAATGATTTTTGCAGTATATTTAAGTCATGTACTGCCTGCAATTCAGACACATGCGTGCTTATTTTACGGGCTATTACTGTGATCTTTGCGTCGGCTTTGAGCAGTAACTCGATCTTTCTGGCGGCTATTTCACCAGCACCTACTACCAAGCAAGGTTGGCCTTGGAGTTTCATAAAAACGGGAAAGTAATCCATTTTAAGGGCTATGATTTTTGGATTAAAAAGGGGTGGTATTATAAGCACTCTTAAAGAATGCAATAAAACTTAAAACCAGCATGAATATTGAATGTCATTTTGAAGTGGATGCCAGTGGCCTGCAGTGCCCGTTACCGTTGCTTAGGTTAAAAAAAGCCTTAGTCACAATGGCTAGTAATGAAATTGTTAAAGTTATCACCACAGATCCGGCTGCGCATTTGGATTTTGGTGTTTATATCAATCAAACCGGCCATCAAATTCTTGCCTGTATACAAGAATCCGACAGCCGAATTTTTTTCATCAAGAAAAAATGACGGCTCAGCGGTTATTTGAAATGATGGCCCGGGCAAATTCCATCTCTTAGTGTTATAACCGGCCAATTTGATGATTTGGCAAACTGTTCTAGCTTTTCATCAGGGTCTACTGCTACTGGGTTATCTACTCGTTGTAAAAGCGGTAAATCATTGTGAGAATCACTGTAAAACCAGCTGCCTTCTAAATTATTGTTTGATTGTTGTAGCCAGGCTTCCAATGTCTTTACTTTACCTTCGCGAAAACAGGGAATGCCGCTAAAGCCTCCGGTATATCGGCCATCGACAAATTCAGGTGTGGTCGCCAGCAAATGCTCAATACCATATAGATTAACGATCGGTTCAGTAACAAAGCGATTGGTTGCAGTGATCACCATTAACGTGTCGCCTCGCGCTTTATGTTTAGCTATTAATTCTTCAGCAGACTTCAACATTAAAGGTTTGATGATGTCTTGTATAAATTGCTCGCGCCAGCTGTAAAGTTGTTCCACAGGATTATCGGCTAACGGTTGCAGCGAAAACTTAAGAAACTCAACCATGTCCAGGTTGCCTTGCTTGTAATCATCGTAAAATTTAGTATTGGCGCTCTCGTAGTAGTCTTTATCGACGATGCCATTATCAACAAGAAATTGTCCCCACAAATAGTCACTGTCATCGGCAATTAGGGTGTTGTCCAAATCGAAAATTGCTAAGCTCACGGTTAAACCTGTCTGAAATAATAAAAAAATTAAGCCCTATGGCGTCTGTAGTTTATTTATGGAACAATGGTTGCATTATAAAACTAGCTTGCCTGGGCGATTCTAACACAGTCGAATTAAAGTCACGGGTAAGGTAATAACACAGGTTTTTTGACATGATAGACTCTAAAGGATACCGGCCAAATGTCGGAATCATCCTTTGCAATGACGAGGGTCGCGTGTTTTGGGCAAAGCGGATGGGCATGAACTCCTGGCAGTTCCCGCAAGGTGGTATCAATGACAACGAAGACCCGGAAACAGCGATGTATCGAGAATTGTGGGAGGAGACAGGGCTGCAAAAGCAGCATGTTGAAGTGCTGGGGCGTACTCGCTATTGGCTGAGATACCAATTGCCTGAACGCTACATCCGCAAAAACTCATTGCCATTATGCATTGGTCAGAAGCAGATTTGGTTCATGTTGCGCCTCGTTAGTCACGAATCTAATGTGCGATTTGATCTTAGCCCTAAACCGGAGTTTGATAGTTGGCGCTGGGTAGATTATTGGGAGCCATTAAAGGATGTGGTGTACTTTAAGCGTAAAGTGTATCAAAAGGCTATGAGCGAACTGGGTTGTATTCTTACCATTGATTCTGTTCCAGTAAAAGCTGAAGGATTCTTAGCCATCGACAAAATACCTGTGGGTCAGGATGGTAAGCGTTAATAGCCGTGGTCAGTCACTTTCAGTTCAGTTAACCGTCCCGGTAATCTGATCACTTCTGAATTGACGTTCCCATTATTACCCAGATGTATTAAGCGATAGCCTGGGGGCGTGTCATCGACGCTAAATTGTGTACTGCCGGGACTAAACTGAAAGCATGTTGACGGCGTGCCAAATACTTGAGCGGTGCCTATCTCCGCTTCTAATTCCTGATGAATATGCCCAGTAATTAACACTTTAATCTGCGGAAATCGCCTCACGATTGCCAGCAATTCTTCACTGTTCTCTATCATCATAGTATCCATCCATTTGCTGTTGGATTTTATACAATGGTGATGCACTGCGATGATGGCGTTAAGGGCAGGATAATCTTCTAAACACTGTTCAAGAAACAGCAGTTCTTCTTCAGCTAGACGACCTCCTGGCTTTCCCGGAATCTGGCTATTTAAATTAATCACCTGCCAGTTATTTAGTAATAGTTGTTTGTTGCAACTTACCTTGTCGGTATTAAAAACCTGCAGCATCAAGTCATAATCATCGTGATTGCCGGGCAAACAAAGGCAGGGCAGGTCAGGATAATGCTCCAGGCATTTTAATATCTGCTGATAACTTGCTATGCAAGGTTCTTGTGCCAAATCCCCGGTCAATAACAGCAAATCAAAATGCTGCCCGGAACTGAGCGCTTGCTTTAAGCAAGCCTGAAAATAATGCAGCGTATCTACACCTAATAATGTGGCACCGGGTTGCGACAAAATGTGCATATCGGATAATTGCAGTATCGATAAGACATTTTCGTCGGAAGTATTCATGTACCAGTCTTAGTCGGTAGTCTTGTAAAGAATCTTCGAATTTCGTGCGGGGTTATATAACAACCTAAGCGCCTCAGGGAGATGCTGCAAATCAGTAGGTAAAAATCCCTGTTCAATAAACCAGTGCATAGTTTGTGTCGATAACACTAACAAGGTATTAAGCTGCAGCTGTTTGGCTTTGTCATAGACAAATTCCAGCATTCGCTTTGCACGCGCGCCGCCCTGGTAATCAGGGTGTACCGCTAAACAGGCAATAGCGCCGAACTGCCCTGGCAAATCAGCGTGCAAAGCGATGCAGCCGATAATTAAACCGTCGCGTTCAATGACCACATAATCGCTGATTTCCATTTCAATCTTTTCTCTGGAGCGCTTAGCCAGCTTGCCTTGCTGCTCTAATGGCTTAATGAGTTCCAGAATGCCGCCGATGTCGTCGAGTGTGGCTGTGCGGATAGTTTCAAATGCTGTTGAACTGATTAAGGTACCAATGCCGTCGCGGGTAAACAGTTCTAGCAGCAATGCACCGTCGACATGGCGATTGATTAAATGTGCGCGCTGCACGCCTTGCTGGCAGCTTTGTATCGCGGCTTGCAATGAACGAGCAATAACCTCCGATAGCTTTGGGGTTTGCTGCAACAGCTCATTAGCCTGCGCGGTAGTGAGTTGCTGAATCGGTTGTTGATCTTGTGGCGAAACACACGCTTGTTCAGTCAGTAAAATCAGTTTTTCCGCTTGCAGCGCAATTGCCACTTCGGTTGCCACTTCTTCGGCCGACAGATTAAACACCTCGCCACTGGGCGAATAGCCGATCGGTGAAATAAGCACTACGTTGTTTTGATCAAGCTGCTGGTGAATACCCTGGCTATCGATACGCCGTACCTTGCCGGTATAGCAATAATCGATACCATCCAATACTCCCAACGGTTTAGCGGTGACGAAATTACCTGATGCCACCCGGATCTTAGCACCCGCCATCGGCGAACCCGACACGCCCATCGATAGCAAGGCTTCGACCTCAATACGTACCAGCCCAGCCGCCTGCTTAACATATTGCAGTGTAGTGGCATCGGTAATACGCAAATGATGATGGAATTTTGGCGTATCGCCTTGCTCCAACACCCGTTCGTCAATTTGTGTACGAATGCCATGCACTAATACCAATCTGACGCCCAAGCTTTTCAGCAAGGCAAAATCGTGAATCAGATTATCAAAATCCGGCTCAGTTACCGCCACGCCGCTGAAAAAAATCACAAACGTGCGATTGCGGTGGGCGTGGATGTAGGGTGACGAATTTCTAAACCAACTTACGAATGTGGATTGTTGCTGCATTAGCGTGTTGGATTCTTAGTAGATAGCTATGGGGATTAAATCTTTTTCACAAACTCTGATTTCAGTTTCATCGCGCCAATGCCATCGATTTTGCAATCAATGTCATGGTCGCCATCAACCAGGCGAATATTTTTAACTTTAGTGCCGACCTTAACAACGAGTGATGATCCCTTAACCTTCAGGTCTTTAATGACAGTAATGGAATCGCCGTCTTGCAACACATTGCCGTTGGCATCCTTAATCACGCGCGCATCATCGCCGCTTTCAGCAGTCGATGCTTGTGGCCATTCGTGCGAGCATTCTGGGCAAATGTATGACTCTCCATCCACGTATGTGTATTCTGAGCCGCACTTGGGGCAATTGGGTAAATTACTCATTTAATATCCTTGTATTCGGTTAACTAACTTAGGGGTACAAGCCTTGGGGGCATGTATTGAATGTAAAAAAGTTTGGTAGGGTACGCATTGCGTACCTTTTATAATTAACGTTTTGAAAATGGTATGCGATGCATACCTACTTGGCTCAATGCGAAAATACAGGGTATTTCGAAAATTTGTTAAGGATGATATTAATGTAGAGAATAGGATGGGTAGAGTGATAACGAAACCCATCATCAATGTAATCGATGGGTTCCACTTTGTTCTCGGCAACTGCTCCATGCGTCGCTTAAAGCGCCTACTTTTGGTGCTTCTGCATGCCCGATACAGCCGGGCAGGCTCTCCATGCAGTCGTTCCCATCCTACACAATCAACAATCAATCCAAATTATCCGTCACCGCACCCTTAGACGCCGAGCTCACCAATTTGGCATATTTTGCCAATACGCCGCGAGTATAACGAGGGGCGGGTTGTTGCCATTTTTCAAAGCGTCGAGCGATTTCTTGTTCATCGACATGCAAGGTCAATTGTTTGGTTTCAGCGTCAATAGTGATTTGGTCGCCATCTTGAACGATGGCCAGCGCTCCGCCGACATGGGCTTCTGGAGTGATGTGACCGACTACGAAACCGTGGGTGCCACCGGAAAAACGACCATCTGTAATAAGTGCAACCTCTTTGCCCAAGCCTTTACCCATTACTGCTGAAGTGGGGGTGAGCATTTCACGCATGCCGGGACCGCCTTTAGGGCCTTCATAACGAATAACAATAACATCGCCTTTTACAATGCTACCGTCCAAAATACTTTTCAGCGCCTGCTCTTCGGCCTCAAATACTTTAGCTTTACCAGTAAAGACTAAACCTTCTTTGCCGGTGATTTTGGCAACTGCACCTTCGGTAGCCAAATTGCCGTAAAGAATGGATAAGTGGCTGTCTTTTTTGATTGGGTTGTTTAATGGCCGAATGATGTCTTGGCCTTCCAGATAAGGTTTAACGTCAGCCAGGTTTTCGGCCAGGGTTTTACCCGTAACGGTCAAGCAATCACCGTGTAACAGGCCAACATTTAATAATTCTTTCATTAACGGCTGAATACCGCCGATTTCCACCAATTCCGCCATTGAATACTGACCGCTGGGTTTTAAATCGGCCAGCATTGGAACGTGTTCGCCGATGCGGGTGAAATCGTCCAAGGTTAAATCCACATAAGTGGCGTTAGCCATTGCTAACAAATGCAGCACAGCATTGGTCGAACCGCCTAGAGCGATGACGACTGTGATGGCATTTTCAAACGCCGCTTTGGTCATGATGTCGCGCGGCTTGATGTCTTTTTTCAATAGTTCTAATACCGCTGCACCGGCGCGTTCGCAGTCCAGGCGTTTATCATCGGAAATTGCAGTTTGCGCGGAGCTGTTCGGCAAGCTCATGCCCAACGCTTCAATGGCTGATGCCATGGTGTTAGCGGTGTACATGCCGCCGCAGGAACCGGCGCCGGGAATGGCTTTTTCTTCAATAGCCGCCAATTCGGCATCATCGATTTTGTTGTTGGCGCGGGCGCCGACGGCTTCAAATACGGAAACAACGTCGAGTTTTTTGTTGTTATGGCAGCCGGATAAAATAGTGCCGCCGTAGACAAAAATCGCAGGGCGATTAAGGCGCGACAAAGCGATCATACAGCCGGGCATGTTTTTATCGCAGCCGCCTATGGCAACCACTCCGTCGAAGCCTTGGCAACCAACTACCGTTTCAATCGAATCGGCAATCACTTCCCGAGATACCAATGAGTATTTCATACCCTCGGTACCCATGGAGATACCGTCGGAAATGGTAATGGTATTAAAGATAACAGCCTTGCCGTCGGCATTATTGACACCGCGTGCAGCATCGTCAGCCAGACGATTAATGTGCATATTGCAGGGTGTGACCATACTCCAGGTCGAAGCGATACCGATTTGCGGCTTTTTGAAATCCTCGTTTTTAAAGCCGACTGCGTGCAGCATAGCGCGGCTTGGCGCACGCTCCATACCGTCAACTACCAAAGAAGAAAAATGCCGGATATTTTTGTCGTCTGTTGTGGCCATCTATGAGATTCCTGAATAATTCTGTTTGAGAAGGCAGAGCAGAGTCTGCCTAATGTTTGCGAGAAAGGAGCTTAAATAAACCGGGCTTAATAAGAATCCCAGCTATTTTTACGGCGCCAGCTGAGCTTAGGTAAGATAAATCCCAACAACACACCGACTAAAGCGAGTGTACCGCCATAAATAAACCAATCTTGGTTGGTGCTGTCTAGTAGCGCTTTATTTTCAAGTTTGATTTGCTCAAGTTCGCGTTCAACATTAACGACGCGCTCCTGAAGTTCATCGCGTTGTTCTTTAATTTGTATTGCATTGGCAGATGCTTTTTTAATATCGGCCAATTCCCGTGTTAATTGGTCGCGCTCATTGGCTAGCGATTGCTCCAGTGACGTGCCTGGGGTAATAGCTTCTTTTACTGTTGCCAGCTCAGCTTTCAGTGTGGCATTTTCGGATTGTAAGGCAGCGAGGTTTTTAGTGGCTGATTCCAGCTGTTGCTTACTTGGAGGCTGATCAATGGTATTACGAATGGGGAAATAGCCTTCCGTACCATCGTTAGTACGCACACGTAGAAATCCGCTGGCTTTGTTTTCCTCTAATATCGTCAAAGGCGTGCCGGTAGGTACAAGTTTTATACTTTTGCTTTGATTGTCTGCTTCGCTACGCAGAGACAGGCTTAGATTATCTGTCACGTAAACCGTTTTAGCCTGTGCAGTACTGATTGCTACCAAGCAAATAAAAAACGAACTAAGGATTTTTTTCACGAGAGTCCCTGATGATAATGGTGAATTGGAGGGGATTTTAACGTTATTTGCCACAGATAAGAAATTCCAACAGTGCTTTTTGCGCGTGCAGGCGATTTTCCGCTTCAGGAAAAATAACGCTCTGAGGGCCATCAATTACCTCTGCGGTGACTTCTTCACCACGATGCGCCGGCAGGCAGTGCATAAATAAAGCATCGGATTTAGCCGCGTTCATAACCGCCGCATTGACTTGGTAATCGGCAAAAGCAATTTCACGAAGTTTTTGTTCTTCTTCTTGCCCCATGCTTGCCCAAACGTCAGTCACTATAAGATCAGAGTTTTCGGCAGCAGCCAATGCGGTATCGAAGAACTTAACTTTATCGCCAGCAGCATCAACAATCGCTTGCTCTGGCAAATAACCAGCCGGGCAGGCAATATTAAGAGTGAAATCAAGCACTATCGCTGCATGGATGTAGGAATGGCACATATTGTTGCCATCGCCAATCCAGGTAACTGTTTTACCTTGGATGTCGCCACGAAACTCAAAGTAAGTCTGCATATCGGCCAACAATTGACACGGGTGTTGTTGATCGGTCAAGCCATTGATGACCGGCACACTGGAATGTTCTGCGAAGGTAGTGACGGTTTCGTGTTTGTTGGTTCTGAGCATGATGCAGTCAACCATGCTTGAAATCACTTTCGCACTATCTTGGAGAGGTTCACCGCGTCCCAGTTGGGTGTCACGAGGTGATAAAAATAAGGCGCTGCCACCAAAATGACTCATACCCGCCTCAAATGAGATGCGGGTACGCGTTGAAGATTTTTCAAAAATCATCGCCAGCACTTGGCCTTTTAGTGGCTGATAGTTGGGGTCGCGATGGTTTTTAAGAGCCGCGGCTCGATTGATCAAGCCACGGAATTCGTCGCCGGTCAGATCAAGCAGGCTGATGAAATGTCTAGGTTTCATAGTTAGTAAATTATGCAAAGCGCGCGTTGATAAGCGCCGATAAGGTTTCTACAAGTTGAGCGATTTGTTGATCGTCGATAATCAACGGCGGCAATAACCGAATGACGCGCTCGTTAGTAACATTAATCAACAGGCCATGTTGCAGGGCTGCAGCAACTAGATCAGGGCAGGGCGCGTCCAGCTCAATACCAATCATCAAGCCTTTATGACGAATGTCCAGAACATGCGCATTGTCTTTTAGCTGCTGGCTAAATCCGGCACAAATAGCATCGCCTTTTACTGTTGCTTGTTTGATAAGGTCGTCGTGGTCAAGTGTTGCCAGTACCGCCAGTGCGGCGCTACAAGCCAATGGATTGCCGCCAAAAGTGGAGCCATGCATGCCTGCCGTCAGCAATTGCGCTGCCTTCCCTTTTGCTAAACAAGCGCCGATAGGCACGCCATTTCCTAAAGCTTTTGCCAAGGTACATACATCAGGAATGATGTTGTTATGTTGAAAAGCCAGGAATTTTCCAGTGCGGCCGACGCCGGTTTGAATCTCATCAAGCATCATCAGCAAATTATGCTGATCACACAAAGTGCGTATTTGATTAAGATAATCATCGGCCGGAATGTTGACACCACCCTCACCTTGTATGGGCTCAACCAAAATCGCAACGATATTATCGTTTTCAGCTAGCGCTTTTTTAATAGCGGGGATGTCGTTGTATGGCACGCGCACAAAACCTTCGACCAAGGGTTCAAAGCCCTGTTGTACCTTTGCGTTGCCGGTCGCACTCAAAGTTGCCAGCGTGCGACCATGAAAACTTTTTTCTGTGACGATAATGCCAGGCTTGGCAACACCAAGTTCATGGCCATATTTACGCGCTAATTTGATTGCCGCTTCATTGGCCTCGGCTCCAGAATTGCCGAAAAATACATTGTCCATGCCGCTTTTTTCAGCAAGCTTGGCAGCCAAATTTACCTGCACAGCAATATTGTATAAATTGGATGTGTGTAACAGTTTGGCGCTTTGCTCGCATATAGCTTGATGAACGGCCGGATGAGCGTGTCCCAAACTACACACGGCAATGCCGGAGATAGCATCCAAATAGCGATTATTGTTGACATCCCAGAGCCACGCGCCTTCGCCCCGTTCAAAGGTTATCGGTAAGCGTGCGTAAGTTGGCATGATGTGACTGGTCATAACTCACTGTCCGTAAACATAGAACCGGCTGCAAACCGCAGCCTGGTAAAAAAGCGCTCGATTATAGGATTCAAGCCAACCTCAAGCAAGTTTTGTCGAAAGGCTCAGATGCGCTTGATCTAGCAAAATCGAGTGTATCGAAAATATTAACGCGATAGCTTTTGAGGTGCTTGGTCGTTGTTTGCATATTAGGCAAGGTAAAACCTTAATGAAGTTTTACCTTAAAAAGGCAAGACTATGAATGGAAGTTACCTTTATCAAAGCTAATAAAAGTTGATAGAATAACTTGGTTTTTATTTAAATAGAGTGTTAATAGCCATGAGTGTTACAGAAAGAATTAAACAGCAACTTGAGACTAACCCAGTGATCTTGTACATGAAGGGCACGCCTGATTTTCCTCAGTGTGGCTTTTCCGGGCAAACTGTACAAATTCTTGATGCTTGCCAAGCTAAGTACGCGCACGTCAATATTTTTGAGGATCCGGAATTAAGAGAAGCCTTAAAAGAGTATTCAAACTGGCCGACTTACCCACAGCTATACATTAACGGCGAATTAGTCGGGGGTTGCGATATTGTTATCGACCTTTACAAGAAAGGTGAATTACAAAAATTACTCGCTGCTGTCGGAGCAACTGAATAACACTAAATAGCATCGAGACGGCAAACTATGCCGTCTCGATGCTTTCAACCAGCCAGAGCATCAAGCCGCTTCCAGCGGTTAACTATCTTGCAAAATATCTCCGCTGTTTTTTCCGCATCATACAAAGCCGAATGCGCTTTTTCATTGTCCCAGTCTATTCCTGCAGCCTGCGCAATCTTAGCTAACACGGTTTGCTGATACATCAAACCACCTAAAGTAGCAGTGTCAAACGTACTAAAAGGATGAAAAGGACTGCGTTTTGTTTGTGTACGACTAATGGCTGCATTTAAAAAGCCAATATCAAAAGCCGGATTGTGACCAACCAAAATGGCACGAGTACATTCGTTGCGTTTTACCGCCTCTTTGATAGGTTTAAACAGCAAGTGCAATGCGTCTTTTTCCTCAATGGCCATACGAAATGGATGGTGTGGATCAATGCCATTAAATTTCAGCGCGGCATCATCCAACTCAGAGTTTTTGAAAGGAACTACATGCGTTGAATAGCGTTCGGTAATGGCCAAGTCACCTTGATCATCTAGCTCTACAATGACTGCGGCAATTTCCAATAACGCATTTTTTTTAGGATTAAATCCTGCAGTTTCAATATCAATAACTACCGGGAGATAGCCTCTAAAGCGCTTATCTAAAGGATTTTGTGCAAGTATGTCCATGTATGAGACTGTCCGACCCGGAATAAAATGAAAGAAAAATAGGCCTTGCTCGCTCGAAGACTTTGACCACCTGTGCTATGTTAAGCGATGCAACCTGGAATGAAAACAATAACAAAAGAAGAGGACATCTACATGCATAAGAAAAAATTACTCACTCAATTGGTTTGTCTGACCTTAGCAGGCACTTTGGGTGGATGTGCAACTAGCGCCAGAGACACCAGAGATCCATTGGAAAACTGGAATCGAGGTGTGCAGACATTCAACGATAATCTTGATGACTATGCCATGAAGCCGATAGCTAAAGGCTATCAATGGATAACTCCGTCATTTGTAGATATTGGTGTAAGCAATTTTTTCAGCAACATTAACGACATTGGCGTCACTATAAATGACTTATTACAATTCAAACTGACCCAAACTGGTTTGGATGGCTCGCGATTTATAGTCAATACCGTTGCCGGGGTGGGGGGCTTGGTCGATGTTGCAAGCATGATCGATTTACCTAAACACGATGAAGACTTCGATCAAACGTTAGGTTTTTGGGGTGTTCCGGCCGGCCCTTATTTGGTATTGCCGTTATTGGGGCCTAGTTCGCCCCGTGGTGTGAGTGGTTTAGTGGGGGATGCGGCGATGAATCCTTTCACATATTTGAGTTTTGGAGTTATCCCAGGCATTGAAAGTGGCGTAGGTAGCGCTATTAGCGGGGGGGCATTTGCACTTAATGCGATAGACCTAAGAGCTGATAACTTAGGTACTGAAAAAATAGCCTCTGAGGCGGCAATAGATAGGTACGAATTTTTTAAGAATGCCTATTTTCAGCGACGTGAGCATCTAATTCATGATGGCAAAGTGCCACTTGATCACGAGGCTTTCGATATTGATAAAGAGTTTGATCAAAATATCGGCGCACCAATAAGAACCCATTAAAAAAGCTCGTTAGATAAGCAAAACAGGCCGGGGCTACTTTTGTAGCCCCGGCTTTTTAATGTCTAAAACTATTGCAATTGCCAGTTCAGCTCTTCGCCCGCCAACAGTGGCGTTATGCTTACGCCACCCGTTCTATAATTTTCTGGCACTTTCCATGTGCTTTTCAGCAACGTAACAGTTTCTGAGTTTCTGGGTAGTCGATAAAAATCAGCACCATAAAAACTTGCAAAGCCTTCTAATTTGTCCAGGGCGCCTGCCGTTTCAAACGCTTGCGCATACAGTTCCAACGCCGCATGGGCGCTGTAACAACCCGCGCATCCACAAGCATTTTCTTTTAATGCAGTCAGGTGCGGCGCACTGTCCGTACCTAAAAAAAACTTACTACTACCGCTAGTCGCAGCTTTAACCAATGCCAAGCGGTGTTGTTCTCGTTTTAAAATCGGCAAGCAGTAAAAATGCGGGCGTATGCCGCCTGCCAACATAGCATTACGATTAAATAGCAAATGTTGCGGCGTAATTGTTGCGGCAATATTAGCGCCTGCAGAGTCTACAAATTGCACCGCTTCTGAGGTAGTCACATGCTCCAAAACAACCCGTAAAGCCGGAAAGTCGCGAGTGATAGCGATAAGATGGGTATCAACAAACTCCCGTTCCCGGTCAAAAATATCGCAATGTTCATCAACTACTTCACCATGAATAAGCAACGGAAGATCGTATTTTTCCATGGCAGCCAGTTGCGGATAAATAGTCTTAATATCGGCGACACCCGCATCGGAATTGGTAGTCGCACCAGCCGGATATAATTTGAACGCATGAATATAAGATGATTCGGCGGCTAACTTGATCTCTTCAATTGTCGTTGATGACGTCATATACAGCGTCATTAGCGGCGTAAAGTTAATCCCATCAGGTACGGCTTGTAAGATTTCCTCACGATACACCAGCGCTTGCAGCACCGTAGTTACCGGCGGCTTAAGATTAGGCATGATGATGGCTCGGGCAAACTGCTTGGCAGTGTGAGCAATAACAGTTTTTAAAACAGCACCGTTTCTAACGTGTAAGTGCCAATCATCCGGTCTGGTAAGGGTTAATGTTTTCATTGTTGACGGTGAGCCTGTAAAATGGCTGGCTATTTTATAGTAAGTGCCTTGAAAAACTAACGCAGCACACTATTAAGTGGTTGAAAAAAATTTTGAACCTTTTTCAACTCGGCCATCTTTGGCTTGCCTTGACAGGGGGAACACCCTGCTAACGTAGCTATTATTTTTCTAAAGGAATTAAGACAATGCCAATTTACGAATATCAATGCCAGTCCTGCGGCCATGAGCACGAAGCACTGCAGAAACTAAGTGATCAGCCATTAATAGTCTGCCCGGCTTGTAGTAAGCCTGAACTTATGAAAAAAATATCGGCAGCAGGCTTTAGATTAAAGGGCACTGGCTGGTACGAAACTGACTTTAAAACGGGCAACAGCAAGAAAAATGTTGCCAGTGAATCGCCCAAAGCCACCGATGCCTCTTCTAGTACCCCCAAACCTGCCGGCACGCCTAGCAGTGCCGCTAAAAGCGATTAACACTCTTCTAAACCGATTCAATAACTTTTTTAACACAGGGACAAACTATGCGTACTCACAAGTGCGGAGAATTAAATAAGCAACACACAGATCAAGCGGTTCAATTATGCGGCTGGGTTCATAGGCGCCGCGATCATGGCGGGGTTATTTTTATCGACCTACGAGACCGCGAAGGTTTGGTGCAAGTAGTATTTGATCCTGACGCGCCCGATACCTTTGCCATTGCAGAGCATGTACGCAGCGAATATGTCTTACGCATTGAAGGCGTGGTTCGCGTTCGTCCGGAAGGCACGCATAATCCCAATATGCGTACCGGCGAAATTGAAGTGCTGGCCACCCAAATTGAAGTCTTAAACGAATCGGAAACACCACCATTCCCTATCGAAAGCGACATCGAAGTCAACGAAGAACTGCGCTTGCGCTACCGTTACATCGACCTGCGCCGCACTGCGATGCAGGAGAAAATGAAAGTGCGCCGCGATGTTACCCGCGTGTTGAGGAATTTCTTGGATGACAACGAGTTTTTTGAAATTGAAACGCCTTACCTGACTAAAGCCACACCGGAAGGCGCACGCGATTACATCGTCCCCAGCCGCACCCACGAAAATGCCTTTTTCGCATTGCCGCAATCGCCACAACTGTACAAACAAATGCTGATGATTGCCGGTATGGATCGCTATTATCAAGTCGTGCGTTGTTTCCGCGACGAAGATTTGCGCGCCGACCGCCAGCCCGAATTCACCCAGCTCGATATCGAGACCTCGTTCATGACTGAAGACGAGATCATGAACATCATGGAAGAAATGATTCGGCAACTATTTGCCAAAGTCATTGACGTCAAGCTGGATGATGTTTTCCCACGCATGACGTACCAAGAATCGATGTCCCGCTTTGGTGTCGACCGCCCGGATTTACGTATCCCGTTGGAATTGGTTGATATTGCCGACGAAATGAAAGACGTCGACTTTAAAGTCTTCTCCGGCCCTGCTAACGATCCTAAAGGTCGCGTAGTCGCTTTACGCTTGCCTAACGGCGGCGATTTAAGCCGTAAAGATATCGAAGATCTGACCAAAATCGTCAGCATCTACGGTGCCAAAGGCTTGGCTTACATCAAAGTTAACGATTTAAGTGCCGGTATTGAAGGTTTGCAATCACCTATCGTCAAATTCGCGCCAGCCGATGTTTGGGCCAAAGTCCTTACCAAAACCGGCGCACAAACCGGCGATTTGATTTTCTTTGGCGCTGATAAAACCAGCATCGTCAACGAAGCCATGGGCGCACTACGCGTTAAACTGGGCCACGACCTTAACTTGATTCAAGGCGATTGGAAACCGGTTTGGGTGGTCGACTTCCCAATGTTCGACTGGGATGAAAAAGCGGGCCGTTACAACGCTATCCACCATCCGTTTACCGCACCCAGCTGTTCAGTTGAAGAACTGGTCGCTAATCCCGGTGCAGCGCTGTCACGCGCTTATGATTTAGTGCTTAACGGTACTGAAGTTGGTGGTGGCTCGATTCGTATCAATCGCAGTGCAATGCAGCAAACCGTGCTGGAAATTTTAGGCATTGGCGAAGATGAAGCCAGAGAAAAATTCGGCTTCCTGTTAGATGCTCTGAAATACGGCGCGCCTCCTCATGGTGGTTTGGCGTTCGGTTTGGACAGATTGGTCATGTTAATGACTGGCTCACACTCCATACGCGACGTTATTGCATTCCCCAAAACGCAATCAGCAGCGTGTCCGTTAGTAAGCGCGCCAGCTGTGGTGAGCGACGAGCAATTGAAAGAATTAGGTATTCGCTTAATTAAAACAGCAGGGAAAGACAAGGCTTAAAACCCTTTAGTAAATTCCGTTCGTAGTTTAACTTTACAACTACGAACGGAACGACTATCTAGTCGTTAAATCCTCTCAAATCAAATTCCACATTGCTAACAGATAGCAAATCTAAAGCATGCCTAACTCTGGCAATTACTACAGTAGACGGTTGAGCGATTGGCTAGTCTAATTTCAGTTAATGGCCGTTGGCAGTTAATACAAGGCTGTCCAGCCCGGCCGTAAACACGCAGCTGCTGTTTAAAATACCCTGGCTTACCGGCCTCGTTAACAAAATCTCTTAATGTTGTACCTCCTTGATCAATAGAATGTTGCAGCACTACGCGAATGCATTCTGCCAATTGCTGATAACGCGCCAACGATACTAAGCCTGCTTGGCGAGCAGGTGATATACCTGCCATAAACAGCGCTTCATTTGCATAAATATTGCCGACGCCAACCACGATGTGACTGTCCATAATGAATGTTTTGACCGGTACTTTTCGCGTTCTGGATAAGCTGTAAAGCAAGTCGCCACTAAAGTCGGGTGACAATGGTTCTGGGCCTAAGTCTTTAAGTAATGGATGCGTTTCGGCTGGGGCAGTCGTCCATAATACCGAGCCGAAACGGCGCGGATCGTTGTATCTAAGAACCGTATCTGCTGAAAAAATAAAATCAATATGGTCGTGTTTGCCTGGTGGCTGTGTAGTGGACACAATCCTTAAACTGCCTGACATACCTAGATGTATTATCAACGTTCCTTTAAGCGTGCTTAATAGCAGGTATTTGGCGCGTCTTATAACGGATTCTATAGTCACTCCGGATAAGATTTGATCGAGATTATCAGGTACCGGCCAGCGTAGTTGAGGGTGTCGAACAATCACTTGCTGGATCGCTTGGCCGACAATGTGTGGTGCAATGCCTCGGCAGGTGGTTTCAACTTCGGGTAATTCAGGCATGATGGGATAAGACGTTGTGGCAGGGTAAAAAAAATCCGGGGTCTAACCGCTCCCCGGATTTTTGTTTATGTTTGGTATTAAGCGTTAGGCAAGTTATTCCAAATCGCTTAAGTACAAGTCTTCAATCAACTTTCTTTCTTCTGCAGTCAACAAGACTCTGGCGTATTTCTTTAATGAGCGGCTTTGCTCGGTGAGCTGTTGCTCACGGCGATCTGGTGAGCGTCTTTCGTTGCTGCGTCTGTTATCTACACGGCGATTAGTTTTGGGCCAAGCCAGGTAGTGTCTTTTGATATGCTCCTCCCACTCAGGCGTACCAAATGGGTAAGGCACTTTACGTCTGTCTTCAACTCGACGAGTTTCTTGCGATCTGCGTAGTTCTTTGCGCAAATTAATTATATTCACTGCTATCACCTTCTACTAATGATTGTCGGTACATTCTTACATACACGGGGCAGGGTTAGAAACAATTTGTTAGTTTTTTACAGGTTTTGATACCTGCTAATGTCAAATAGACCGGCACTTTCAGGGTTTTGTTGCCGATATTTCTTGTTAAACCAATCGTAAGTTTGCCAGATATTAGGATTGGTCCGGCGAATCGCATATTGGCCGAAGAACAAGTTTAGTTCAGCATCGGTTTGTGTGTGCTGTAAATGCTCAATAAATGTTGCTAACTGTTGTTTGGGTACGGCAAAAAATTGATTCGGGTAGCTGCCGATAAATCCAGGCACTACGGTAAGTGTGTCTTTTTCTGGCTCACGCCTTAAATTTTCCGCAAAAATAAACGATACATTCAGCAATTTTCGATTACGAATTAATGTATAGACCAAGTCGTTTTCAGGGTTACTGGTCAGTACACGAAGGAAAGAGACTTCAGGTAAAGCGGCAATTTGATCGCCGGTAAGATTAGCCAGTTGACGCATCATCTCATCGGTTTGTTGCTGCTCGGGCGAGGTATTTTGCCGGTTGCAACCGGCTTGTCGACAATGATTTATTAAGTCGGCGTTACCACCGGCATTGGCTATTTTTTGTTGCAGCTGGCTAAAAAATTCTTGTTTGTAATCGCTAGACTGATAAGTAATAGCAGGTTCCACCTCGTTGCTGAAAGCAGGGGTTTCAAAAAAATTGTAAATTTTTAAGTCGATACCTTCATACCAGCTATCGTGCAGAATTTTGCGTTGTTTGATTGGGATAAATCTTAGGAAGTTGTTTTCTGCTTCCATGCGCAAAAAGTCCATATACAGGCGCGTGGTGACTTGATGGCCGGCACTGCCATAAACGTTGTAACCGGCAACCAGCAGGTAATGAATACGTTCAAAGAGTGGATAATCAACGACCCAAGCGGTTAGCGGCGGCTTACCTAATAGACCTTTGACGACGGTGGCATTATCGTCATGGCGGAATACGGTTAACAGGGCATTCTCGTTTTGGCCATCACCATCCCAGAGAGAATCTAGATTAACGGATCCTGGCAGTTGATTACGGGTAAAAGTCTCTTTGTTTTTTAGGTAGGTTTGTTGCAGGCCATTAAATTCACGCCACTCTAAAAAACCAATGTTTTCGCCGTCGGATGCCGGCATACGGAGTGCATGGTGGTTATCTGCCAGAAAGCGTGTGGCTTGCTGATTAAGCTCGGGATGAGGTTTTAAGAAAGCCACCCAGAATTGATCTCTAATTACATTGAGAGCCGCTTGCCCACGGCATACCGGACCTTTAATAAAACCGGAGAAGAAGTATTGCGCATCATCCAGTAAAAATTGGTAGCGGGACGTTGCCGGTAGCTGCGCAAAGGTTTTAAAAGGATTGGCCGCCGCCTCTTGTAGGTAACCAGGCAGTTCGGTAACTTTGTAATCAGCTTGTAAAAATAATTGCCGTAGGCGCAGCATTTTGCTGTTGCTGAGCTGATAAACGAAATGATCTTTGTCGACAATGGTCGACGTAATCGGGCGCAAGCGATAATAAAATGTTGCACCAGGATCGTCGAAAGGCCGTACACTTTTTAACTCATCAATCGGCTGACCAGAAGGTGTTTTTGATCGCACCAGCTTGTAAAACTCATTATTTGGGTGGCCGGTAAAATGCAGGTCGCCGATGAATAAATGCTCGTAAATATAACGGGCAGTGAGCTGTTGTTTTAACGACTTGTGTCCTTCAGGGGGCTTGCCGTTAAAGAAATCTTCCCATTTTTTGATTTCAACTGTTGCCGCCGGTGATAGCGCAAATTGAGTGTCGTTTTTTGCACCTTGTTTGAGCCAGGTTATTAACGTGGTTTCCTGTTCTTGAGAAAGTGTTGGTAAACCATAGGGCATGCCCCATAGCGGGTGCTTTTTTTGATAGCCGTCAAATTCATCCAGGTTGGGACACTGTAGCGTGCGATCCAGATCCAACTTTATATCGGCAGGTAATTTGCCAGATACCGGCAGCGGATGGCTGCGTTTTAATTGCAGCAATCTGGCAATCAGGGAATTGTTGATATTGTCTTCGGGCGTGCGATTTTGTTCGTTGATGACCGGGAAAAACTCTTTGTTTCGCCAGCCTGTCGTTGTGGTTTCATCAATGAACAGCCGAGTGGGTTCGACTGCTTTTAGTCTTTCGTAGTCATAAATGGAATGTTTGCTTGCACCGCGTTCCAAGCCTTCAGAAGCCGTGAGTTTAAGTTGGCAGGGCGAGTCATAGCAGCCATGGCAGGCAACACAGCGGTTATCGAGAATGGGTTTTATGTCTTTAACATAAGATTGTTGTTTTTGTTCGATGGCAGCTGGCGATATGTCATCCGCAAAGCCTACATTTGCCATCAGTAACAGGCTAAGCAATGGGATGAAAAATAAAAACCGGTAAAAACTAATCATGTCGGAAAAACCTCAATTTGGCTGGCTAGGGGTGGCCCGCCTGATTGATCGCCCTTCAAAGAGAGTCGCGGTAAGTAAATAAAGTAATAACAAAGTCGATGATAACAGCCCGGGCGGCCAGTCGTTAATAAACTGCAAATACCGATAGGCAAAATATATCGCCACGCCCAAACCGATATAAGCCAGTAAGCGCTTTATTTCATAATTCACCGGGTAAAATATTTGTCCCAGCAGATAAGAAACCACCGCCATGCTGCTGTAACACGCCAGCGTTGCCCACGCCGAACCAACATAACCAAATTGCGGTATCCAGACGATATTGAGGGCAATGGTCAGCAACGCACCGGCGATCGATACGAAGGCGCCCAGCAGCGTTCGGTCAGTCAATTTGTACCAAATAGAAAGGTTGACGTAAATGCCCAGACATAAATTTGCCATAAGTAAAATAGGCACCACGTCGAGGCCGGCGCGGAACTCTTCGCCGACAAAATACTTAAAAAAATCAATATACAACGTTACCAGTAAAAAGATAAATACGCAGAAAATGACGAAAAACTTGAGCACAACGGCGTAAATCTTACGGGCGTCATTTTTGTCGGCATAAGCAAAGAAAAACGGCTCGGCGGCATAGCGGAAAGCCTGAATAAACAGCGACATCAGGATAGATAATTTGTAACAGGCGCTATAAATGCCCAATAATTTCATATTGGTTTGCCAGTCGTAAGGCAGTAGATGCTTGAGTAGAACCCGGTCGAGCATTTCATTGATGATACCGGCAAAACCAATGACGACCATTGGCAGTGAATATCTTGCCATACGCTTGAATAGCGCCCAATCAAATCCCCATGTGATGCCTTGTAATTGCGGACTGAGCTGTAAAAACTTAACAACGCTGGCCAGCAAATTGGCGATAAAAATATAACCGATGCCGATAGCCGGGTAATACACATGGGCAATCCAGGATTGCGGGTTTTCTGCGTAAACCTTTGGGCAGTAGGCAATAAAAAACAGGCTGAGTACTACGGTTATCAGGATTTCCGTAATTTTGATACTGGCAAAGCGCATGGCCCTATCTTCTGCGCGCAACCGAGCAAAAGGCAGGGCGGCAACCGTATCGAAAATCAGGATGGCGGCAAAACACAACAAATATTCAGGATGATCTGCATAATGCAGCGCCGCGGAAAGTGGTTGGTTAATCAGCAAAATGACCAGCAAAAAAAACACATTGATCAGCACAATAAATAGCAGCGCAGTTGAATAAGCTACATCACGTTCGGGCTGTTCTTTGTCGCGAAAGCGGAAGTAGCCGGTTTCAAAGCCGAATAATAACAATACGGAAAAAAAACCCGCGTAGGCATAAAACTCCGACACTACCCCGTATTCCGCGGCCGAAAAGTAATAGGTATACAGCGGTACCAACAAATAATTAAGGAAGCGGCCAAAAATGCTGCTAAGTCCGTAGATGGCTGTTTGTGAGGCTAGTTTTTTTAAGATGCCCATGGCGATTTGGATGAGATGACTGGAGGCGCTTTAGGATTATCAATAACTTAAAGAACTGCGTTAGTTAATAATTTTATCAGTACATTGCGTGGAATTAGCAGTTAGCCAGGCGGACACGGTTTCTACCTTCGGCTTTAGCTTGATATAGCGCTTGGTTGGCAGCATCAATCAGTGTAGGCATATCTTGAAATCTAGGGAATTCAGCAATGCCTGCGCTAAAAGTGACAGAAAATTGTCGATTATTTACGCTGAACTTAAGGGTGCTGAATTTTCGCAATAATTCGGCAACCAATAGTTTGGCCTGGTCGGCGCTGGTGTTGGGCAGAATTAACACAACCTCTTCTCCGCCAAACCGCGCCGCCGTGTCTACCGCACGCAGTCGCCGATTGAATAATGCCCCCAACGCTTTCAAAACTTCATCGCCGACTTGATAACCAAATTCCTCATTTACAAAACTAAAATGGTCTAAATTCAGCATCACGTAGGAAAAGGGCTTGGGTTGGTGCTTGTTTTTGCTGATTTCTAATTGTAAATGCTCATCCAGCGTACTTCGATTAAGCAAGCCTGTCAGTCCATCGCGTACCATCATTTCTTGAATAATTCTGGAACGTTTAACTTTGACCTCAATCGCGGCAATAAACTCCTTAAGCTCCATAGACTTGATGAAAAACTCCTCGTCTGCGGCAGTCAAAGCATTTCGATGATGATCAATAACGCTATCATCCGCCCAAAATACGATTGCGGTACTGCTGTAAGCGTAGTGATGTCGAATATTGGCAGCTAATTCCAGGCCATTGGTTTCGCGCATATGCAGATCGATCAAAATCAATTCCGGTTGAAATTCAATCAATGTCGCCAGCACGTTGGCGGGGTTGGTCAATAAGCGGGTTTTAATGCCGTTTTTTTGCATGATCGACAGAGATTGTTTGGCCGACATTGCATCATCGTTAATAATCAGCACACGATATGCTGAGCGTTGGGCCGCATGTTGCTGGGAACGGATAAACTCCACCATTTGGTTTATCGGTAATGGGTGAGCGAAATAAGCCGCTGCACCGGCGCGTGCGGCATTTAAACGGCTGAATATGTCGTCTTGTTCGGCAATCACTACAATCGAAGGTAATTCAAGCGCATGCTGTTTGAGTTGCTCAATCTGGCTTAAGCCTAAGCCAAGCGTGGTTGAAGAAAGTTGTATTAATATAACCGCTGGTTTAAGCGCTGAGCTTATGGATAGAAACTGTTCAATACTGCTGACTTGTCGAGTGCGTATTCCCTCATTACTCAGTTGATTGTTGATGTCATCAAAAATAGCGTCGGTATCACCCATAACAATAACTAGCGGTTCGTCACTGGCGCGTCTATAAGGCGGAATATTGGTGTTTTGCTTGTTGATGATGTTGTGAGCCGCTGTTTCCAGAGCTAAAAACAACACATCCAGGGTTTGTTCGGAATGGATTTGTAATAGCGGTAGCTCGGTGTTTGTTTTTGACAGAGTCTCTGTTGAGGCTTCGGCAATTTCGGCAATATCCAGAAAACCAGCGGCTGCGCTTGCATGTGCAAGCTGATGTAATTCATCAAGCAGTGTCGTGATAGCCGGAGCATCAAGTTGAGATTTACAATGTTGCCAAGCTTTGCCGATTGCGGCAATTGCGCTCGGCACCGTTTGGGTAAAAATCATTTCCTTGGTATCAAGCTGTTGCTTTAGTCGATTTTGGTTGGCGTTGTCTACCATGACTGTCTTGAAGAGTGTGTTGTCGTGTATGAGTCGCGATGTGTGATCCAGGGTGATCAGGGCGAATCAGTTTGTGGTTGTTATCATAGCATGATGCATCAGGCGAAAAATGCGTTCTGCCAAGTCTGTGTTTTCTTTGCTAAAATTAGCCGTCTTTGTAAATTTCATTGTGTAAGCACATAGAAAATCCTCTTAATATAGGGAAATATGTCTGAATACTTATCGTTGTCCCCATCCCAAAAATTACTGAGGATTGGTCGAATTTTTAGGGTAGTCCTCAGTAATGCCAAAAAGTAATCAACTTTTTTCTCGATTGCTATTGCTCTACATTTTGTTGGGCTGGCTGCTTATCGGCTTGGTTATTTATAAATTAGTTATTGATGAGGTAGAAACCTCAAAATATCAGGCACGTTTTTTATCTGATATTAGCAAACAACTTTCATTTAAGTTACAGACTGGCCCTAGTAGCTCAATTCGTTACCCTGAACATGGTCCTTATGATCAGCGCCTGGGCTATACGCTGTTAGCGGACGAGATTGAACGCTTACAAAAATCGGGTTTTAAAATTACTGCTCAAGCCAGTATCTCGCCAATGATGGCCAGATTAGTCGATGACTACGGACTATTTTCCATTTACCACGAGAAAAACCAAGCCGGGTTAAAAATTGTTGATCGGTCCGAGCAAGTAATCTTTAACGCTTCCTATCCTGCGCATGGCTATGCCAGTTTTCAGGCAATTCCGCCATTGGTATTGAATACCTTGTTGTTTATTGAAAATCGGGAATTGCTGAACTCGAAAAACAAGCAAGTTAATCCCGCGGTAGAGTGGGATAGATTTGGCTTTGCAACCGTGCAAATGATGGCTAAAAAACTAGGTGCTGACATTAATGTGCCAGGCGGCAGTACCCTGGCAACGCAGCTGGAAAAATACCGACATTCACCGGACGGCTATACCAAATCAATTTCAGAAAAATTTCGGCAGATGGCCACCGCCTCAATTCGGGCTTATTTGTTGGGCGCCAATACACTGACTATGCGTCAGCAAATAGCGCTGGCCTACTTAAATTCAATGCCCTTAGCGGCAACCGCCAGCAAAGGCGAAATACACGGCTTAGGAGATGGCTTGGTGGCTTGGTTTGGCGCCGATTTTAACGAAATTAATAAGCTGCTTAGCCTGCCGGACATCAATGCAAGTAAACGTATTTCGCCCAAACAGGCACAAGCTTATCGGCAAGTGCTGAGTATTTTATTATCGCAACGAAGACCCTCCTATTTACTCGGCCGCGGCCGGGAAGCCTTGCAAAAACTCACTGACAGTCATTTGCGGATATTAGCCTCACAAGGCGTAATACCTGAATCATTAAGAGATGCCGCATTAAAAGTCGACACTCGGCAATTACTTAAAGCGGAACCTGCGAGTAAGTTTCAAGTGCGACAAAAAACCCAAAATGTGTTGCGTAGCCGTCTTGCCACTACCTTGGGCGTGCCATCAATTTATGATTTAGACAGGCTGGATTTAACCGTAAAAACTACCATCGATTATGACGCCCAACAAGCGGTAACCGCTGCATTGCGAAGCTTAAGCGAGCAGAGCAACGCCACTGCAGCCGGGCTGTTGGGCGTCAGGATGCTCAATCAAACCAACGATCTGTCGCCAATAGTGTACAGCTTGATGTTGTTTGAACGCGGTACCAAAGGCAATTTGTTACGTGTGCAAACCGATAATTATGACCAGCCTCTGGATATTAACGAGGGTATTCGCCTGGATCTGGGTTCAACCGCCAAATTACGTACCATGGTGCATTATTTGGAGTTGGTAGCTGATTTATATCAGCAATATCATGGCCGATCGGCCCAGCTATTAAACCGGATTGAAGTACATCCTAGAGATTACTTGTCAGCTTGGGTCATCGAACAATTACGCGCTACCCCCCGCATTAAACTTGAAGATTTGCTCAATCAGGCCTTGGATAGGCGGTACTCAGCCAGTCCAGGTGAAAATTTTTACACTGGCGGCGGCGTACATCATTTCAATAATTTTACCCGCGATGAAGATTACAAAATCATGTCGGTGCGGGAAGCCTTACGCGATTCCGTCAACTTGGTGTTTATTCGCTTGATGCGTGATTTAACGTACCACCATCTCTACAAGCCGGAAGGTATTGCTCGATGGTTGGAAATTCCTGATGACCCGCGCCGCCTGGAATACCTGCAACGCTTTGCTGATAAGGAAGGCACTGTTTACATGCGGCGCTTTTACGACCGCTATCAAGGTAAGTCGCCAAAAGAGATCATGGAATTGATCACCCAACGCGTGTTTGCCAAGCCGTCACGCTTAACCATGCTGTATACGTCTGTGAATCCTGAGCATAATGTTACCGCACTGACACGCTATCTTAAGACACGCATTCCGGCATCGGTATTGGCTACAGAAGATATAGATAAGCTGTATTACAAATATTCGCCTGAGAATTTTAATCTCCAGGATCAAGGCTACATTATCAAAATTCATCCATTGGAGCTGTGGCTGGTGGGCTATCTGACCAAACATCCCAAAGCGACCAAAGACGAAGTTATTGCCGCCAGCGCTGAACAACGCCAAGAAGTGTATAGCTGGTTATTTAAAAGTAACCGACAAAATGCCCAGCAGCGGCGAATCATGACCTTGCTGGAAGATGAAGCATTTAAACAAATTCATGCGGCGTGGGAAAAAGTCGGCTACCCGTTTGGCGCATTGACGGCTTCTTACGCGACCTCCATCGGTGCATCTGGCGACAGACCGGCCGCATTGGCCGAACTGGTTGGTATTTTGCGTAACGATGGCGTCAAGCTGCCTATCGTGCGTTTTGAGAACTTGCATTACGCCAAAGATACACCTTACGAAACCGTGCTGGATAAAGCGGTTGAAACCGGCCAACAAGTGTTGCCGCCGGAAGTCGCAAGAGTTGCGCGGGGCGCTATGATAGGCGTGGTAGAAGGCGGCACGGCATCACGGCTGAGAGGTGTTTATACCAATACTGACGGCTCACCATTATCAGTGGGTGGAAAAACCGGTACCGGTGACCATCGAAAAGAAATTTGGGGACCGGGCGGACGCTTGATTGAATCAAAATTTATCAGCCGTGCAGCCGTCTTCACATTTTTCTTGGGTGAGCGTTTTTTTGGCGTGATTACCGCTTATGTAGCCGGGTCGAATGCCGGAAATTATCACTTTACCAGCTCGTTACCCGTGCAAATTGTGAAGTTTTTACAACCCACTTTGACACCGCTTCTGAATAGAACGGCAAGCCAGGCATCCAGCTTAAGAACGGCTACAACTAGCGAAGATATTGTTTCAGTGCATCAACCACAATAGCTATAAACACTTGGCGATACAAAATAGGCAGGAATAAATTGCCGAAATTCTATAAAATCGCCGTTTCGTAAAAATTCTGCAGACATCCCCATCATGGACTTAAATTTTCTCGATTTCGAACAACCCATCGCTGAATTAGAAGCAAAAATCCAGGAACTCCGCAACGTAGAGTTTGATAACAACATTGATATTTCTGATGCACTCAAGCAATTAGAAGATAGAAGCCTTGCGCTGACAGAGTCGATTTTTACCAACTTGTCTGATTGGCAGATTTCGCAGTTATCACGTCATCCAGGACGCCCTTACACACTGGATTATCTTGACAGCATATTCACTGATTTTCATGAATTGCATGGTGATAGAGCCTATGCCGATGACCCGGCCATTGTCTGCGGCTTGGCGCGTCTTGATGATCAGCCGGTGATGGTGATCGGCCATCAAAAAGGTCGGGATACCAAAGAAAAGATTTATCGCAACTTTGGCATGCCGCGCCCTGAAGGCTACCGTAAAGCCTTACGCGTAATGAAAATGGCGGAACGCTTCAAGCTACCGATTATTTGCTTAATCGACACCCCAGGGGCCTATCCCGGTATCGGTGCCGAAGAACGCGGCCAAAGTGAAGCTATCGCCAGAAACTTGTTTGAAATGGCCAAATTAAAAACCCCCATTATTTGCACCATCATCGGTGAAGGCGGTTCCGGCGGCGCCTTAGCCATTGGTGTGGGTGATCGTTTACTGATGCTTGAATACAGTACGTATTCAGTGATTTCCCCTGAAGGTTGTGCGTCTATTCTGTGGAAAAGTGCTGATAAATCCCAGTTGGCGGCCGAAGCAATGGGCATCACCTCTGATCGCATTCGCGAGCAAGGTTTTCTCGATGAAGTTGTCAGAGAGCCATTAGGCGGTGCGCACAGAAACTTCCACGCAGTGGCGTTAAATTTAAAAGACGCGTTGGGACGGCATGTACGTGACTTAGCTCGTCAACCGCTTGATGAGTTATTAGAAAGGCGCTACCAACGCATCATGTCGTTTGGTGTGTTTGCCGAAGAAGCAAAATAGCTATCTGTTTGCTTCACCTTAAAAGCCGGCATGGCGAAGCCCGAATGCTTCGCCATGCCGGCTTTTATGTTGACAGCATTCTGGTAATCAGCCTCTACGCCAGGCATGAAATTTCCCCACCAAGCTCAATAATCCTTGCGGCGCATGCTTGCGTTTCCAGACACCAGCCACGTATTTATTAGCTTCAGCCAGAGTCGGATAAATATGGATGGTGCCCAAGATTTTGTTCAGGCCGATGCCGTGTTTCATTGCCAGGACAAATTCAGCAAGTAAATCCCCTGCGTGTTCACCGACGATAGCCACACCAAGGATCTTGTCCTTACCCGGTTGCGTTAACACTTTTACAAAACCATGCGCCTCGCTATCAGTAATGGCGCGATCAAGTTCGTCGATGCCGTAAGTCGATACCTCATAAGCAATGCCCTGAGCCTTTGCATCCAATTCATTTAAACCTACCCGAGCCACTTCCGGGTCAGTAAAAGTCGCCCACGGAATCACCGAATAATCGGTACGGAACTTTTTAAACTGACCGAATAAGCCGTTAACAGCCGCATACCAAGCCTGATGCGCGGCGACATGGGTGAACTGGTAAGGCCCGGCAACATCGCCGCAAGCGTAAATATTCGGGTAATTGGTTTCCTGAAAGACATTGGTATCGATAGTTTTACTTGGCGACAAGCTAATGCCTAATTCTTCCACACCATAACCTTTGACATTGGCAACGCGGCCAAGTGCGGCCAGCACTTGATCGAACGGCAGTTTGACCGTCGCACCCTGATGGTCGGCAATCAAAATTTTCTCGCCGTTCTCGATAATGAACTCCTTGGCGATATGTTCAAGGCGTAAATCGATACCTTCTTGCCTGAATTTTGCCGCCACTGCTTCCGATACTTCGAGATCTTCGCGAACCAATAGACGAGGCGCCATTTCTACAATCGTCACTTGGCTGCCAAGACGGGCAAAACTTTGTGCAAGTTCGCTGCCGATCGGCCCGCCGCCGAGTACCAGCAAGCGTTTAGGCAACTCCCGGAGATCCCAGATATTGTCCGAGGTCAGCGGATTGATGTTATCGATGCCCGGAATCGGTGGCAAAAGCGGGCGGGCACCGGCAGCAATCACGATCGACCGTGTTGTTAAGGTTTTAACGCCGTCATCGGTTTTAACCTCAACCTCCCACGGTGAGATAATCTTGGCTTCGCCGTTGATAACTTCGACACCCAGCTCGGTATAACGCGCTATCGAGTCATGCGGCTCGACGGTTTTAATCACCGTCTGCACACGCTCCATGACATCGGCAAAATCAAATTCCGCACTGGCTTTTTTGATACCAAACTCTTGGAATCGGTTTAACTGCGATAGCCATTTCGCCGAACGAATCAGCGCCTTTGATGGCACACAGCCGGTATTGAGGCAATCGCCGCCCATTTTGTGTTTTTCGATCAAAGTTACTTTGGCTTTGACGGCAGCGGCAATGTAAGCAGTGACCAAGCCGCCGGATCCAGCGCCGATCACGATGATGTTATTGTCAAAGTGCTTGGGTTTGTTCCAGTTTGCATAAATTTTGTTGGCTTTGATGGCGTCGACGATTTTATTGGCAAGTAACGGAAAAATGCCCAGTAAGGCAAACGAGCCTAATAGTCCCGGTGACAAAATGCCCGATAAAGATTGAAGTTGCGCCAATTGCGTTCCGGCATTTACATACACCAAGGTACCGGCCAGCATGCCGACTTGGCTGACCCAATAAAATGTTTTAGTGCTTATTGAGGTCAGCCCCATCGCCAGATTGATTACAAAAAACGGAAACACCGGCACCAGCCGGAGCGTAAACAAATATAACCAGCCATCCCGCTGAACGCCTGCATCGATGGCCTGCAAACGTGCGCCGAAACGGGCCTTAACGGCATCCCGAAATAAAAATCGCGCGGCTAAAAACGCCAGGGTTGCGCCGATGGTCGAGGCAAAAGATACAATCAATGTACCCCAAAACAACCCGAACACCGCGCCGCCAGCCAAGGTTAACACGGTCGCCCCAGGCAGCGACAAACCGGTCACAGCAATATAAATCAACCCATAGATAAGCACAGCCATGCCGGGATGCGCGCTTCGATAAGATTCAATTCCGGCCTGTTGCAACTTCAAGGCATCTAACGTCAGATATTGCTGAAGATCGAAAATGAAAAAGGCCGCGATTAATACCGCGATGATGACGAACAATAAATTTTTCGATACTTTCATGATGCACCCCCTCTATAGATTGAGTAACAGAACTGGCGATACTAGCGCTACTAAAGCCAAGTTTGCCACGAGTTTAAACAGGCATTGATTGCTTTCACAATTAGTAACTATTCAGAGAAAATTTAATGAGTAGGATGTGCTGAGGCACGAAGCGCATCGGTCGCGAATCGATGCGCTTCGTGCCTCAGCACATCCTACACTCCTTTATTTTCGTAACAAAAGCATTACGACGAACAGTTACGTTTTCTTTTACATTAAGAAATAACAATGGATACTGTAGGTAGTCGTTTGATTGAGTATTTGCTTACAAAATTCAGGAGACAGTAACATGAAAAATGTTGTTATCGCAGGTTACGCAAGGTCGCCGTTTACTCCTGCTATCAAAGGCCAATTGGCAGGCGTCAGGCCGGATGATTTAATTGCGCAAGTGATTACAGCACTGGTGCATGAAAGCGGCATTGATCCCAATGACATCGAAGATTTGATTCTGGGCTGTGCGTTTCCTGAAGGCGAGCAAGGCCTCAATCTGGCAAGACTGGTGGTGCATTTAGCGCAACTTCCGGTCAGCATTGCCGGGGTTACCGTCAACCGTTTCTGCGGCTCGTCAATGCAGGCGATACACATCGCCGCCGGGGCCATTCAAATGAACGCCGGTGATGCGTTTATTTGCGCCGGTGTCGAGTCGATGAGTCGGGTACCGATGGGCGGTTTTAATATGTTGCCGCATCCGGAACTGTACCGAAGTTACCCACAGGCCTATATCGGCATGGGCGAAACAGCGGAAAACCTGGCCCTTGAATATCACATTTCCCGCCTTGATCAGGAAGCCTTTGCATTAGCCAGCCAACACAAAACCTATGCTGCCCAACAGCAAGGCTTATTGGTCGATGAAATTATCCCAATCGTAAACGGCAAAGGCGAGACTGTTAGACAGGATGGTTGTTTGCGTCCAGATTCTACGGCCGACGGCTTGGCAGAACTTAAATCCGCCTTTTTGCTAAACGGCAGCGTGACGGCGGGCACCTCTTCACCATTGACCGATGGCGCGGCTGCTGTGTTGGTATGCAGCGAAGCTTACGCAGATGAGCATGGCCTTAATAAAATGGCGCGCATCAAATCCATTGCGGTTTCTGGTTGTTTGCCGGAAATCATGGGCATTGGGCCGGTTGCAGCAACACAAAAAGCTTTGCAGCGAGCAGGGTTATCGTTGGCTGATATTGACATTGTCGAACTGAATGAAGCGTTTGCTGTTCAAGCTCTGGCTGTGTTGAAAGAATTACCCGTAGACCCGGAAAAACTCAATCTCGATGGCGGCGCGATAGCTTTGGGCCATCCCTTAGGCGCAACCGGTGCGCGTATTACCGGCAAAGCGGCCAGCTTGTTGCAACGAGAAAACAAGCAATATGCGCTCGCGACGCAATGCATCGGCGGCGGGCAGGGTATCGCTACCATTCTGGAGGCCATTTCATGAATATTGAAAGAGTCGCTGTCATCGGCGCGGGTGTTATGGGTGCCGGCATCGCCGCTCATCTTGCTAATGCCGGTATTCCGGTCGATTTGCTGGACGTGGTTCCCAAACTAGGCAATAACCGCAACGCAATCGCAGAAGGCGCTATCGCCAAATTGTTGAAAACCGAACCGCAACCCTTCATGCATCCCAAAAATGCCCAATTGCTGACGCCCGGCAATATTGAAGATGATCTAACACGGCTCGCAAAAGCGGACTGGGTGATTGAAGCGGTGATTGAAGACTTGGTAATCAAGCAGGCGCTTTATAAAAAAATCGAAGCGGTTTGCCGACCCAGCACGCTGATTTCCTCGAATACTTCCACTTTGCCACTGACCTTGTTGACCCGCAATCAGCCGGACAGTTTCAAGCGACGTTTTATGATTACGCATTTTTTTAATCCGCCGCGTTACATGCGGCTGTTAGAGCTGGTCGTATCGCCGGAATTGGATGCAGAGCTACTTAAAACCGTCAGCACTTTTGCCGATGTCCAACTGGGCAAAGGTTGCGTACTTTGTAACGACACGCCGGGTTTTATCGCCAACCGCATCGGCACGTTCTGGATACAAACGGCTTTGCACGAAGCCATCTCGATGAAACTGACTGTGGAACAATGCGATGCCGCGATGACCTTGTTCGGCATTCCAAAAACCGGCGTGTTCGGTTTATTGGATCTGGTCGGCTTGGATTTGATGCCGCACATTCTGGACAGCTTTACACACACATTGCCGCCAACCGATCGGTTAAATAAAATCGCTGAAGTCCCATCTTTGCTGCAAACCATGATTGGCAAAGGCCTGACCGGCAGAAAAGGACAGGGCGGTTTCTATCGGTTGCAACCGGACGCTGGTCATAAAGTTAAACAAGCCATCGATTTGCAAAGCGGGGAATACCGGCCCAGCGAGAAATTCGACATCAAAGGCGTATCGCATCAACCCGACGCTTTGCGGGCGTTTTTAACCGGCAACGATGCGCTCAGTCGCTATGTTTGGCGAGTGTTGTCCGCTACCTTGAGTTACACCGCCGGGTTAATTCCCGAAATTGCCGCCGACATCGTTGCCGTCGATACCGCAATGCGCCTGGGCTATAACTGGCGCTACGGCCCGTTTGAACTGCTGGATGGTTTCGGCGTCGACTGGTTTGCCGAACAATTGGCGCAGGAACAACGCCCAATTCCCGAACTATTGGCGGCCAGGCAAAGTTTATATCGAGTGGCAAACGCAAAGCTGCAGTTTAGAGGCAAGTCCGCCGGTTATCTTCCAGTGCAACGCCCGGAAGGCGTATTGCTGCTGAGCGATATTAAACGGCACGGTCCACCGTTGCTGACCAACGCTTCAGCCAGCCTTTGGGACATTGGCGACGGCATCGCCTGCCTGGAGTTTCACAGCAAAATGAATACGCTGGATACCGACAGTTTGGGGCTGATCCAGCAAAGCATCGGCATCATCAAGCAAGGCTTCAAAGGACTGGTGATTTACAACGAAGCCGAGCATTTTTCCGCCGGAGCCAACTTGACTTTGTTGGTGCCCGCCATCCTTCAACAAGATTGGGAGACGGTTAAAGCTATCGTCAAACTCGGTCAGCAAAGCTACCAATTACTCAAATATGCGCCATTTCCCGTAGTCGGCGCGCCTTCCGGCTTGGCATTAGGCGGCGGCTGTGAAATTCTGCTGCATTGCGATGCGATCCAAGCGCATGCCGAACTCTACATGGGCTTAGTGGAAGTAGGCGTGGGTTTGGTGCCGGGTTGGGGCGGTTGCAAAGAACTGCTGCGGCGCTGGCAAGCCTTCCCAAAACGCCCTGGCGGTCCGATGCCGTTTATTGCCCAAACCTTTGAAACCATCGGCCTTGCCAAGGTTTCAAAGTCAGCGCAGGAAGCCAGGGAATTGTTGTTCCTGTCCAAGAACGACGGTATCACCATGAATAAAAACCGCCTATTGGCCGACGCTAAAGCCCGCGCGTTGGTATTGGTGAGCGGTTACAAGCCGCCTGAGCCCGCCATGTATGTTCTACCCGGCGCATCGGCACGGGCGACGTTGGACATTGCTGCGCGCAATTTGTTATTAGCCGGTAAAGCCAGTGCCTACGATGTGGAAATTTCCCGGCAACTGGCTTACGTTTTAACCGGCGGCGATACCGATATTTCACAGACTTTGACTGAACAAGATTTGCTGGATTTGGAATTGAAAGTGTTTTTAACGCTGGTGCAACAACCCGGAACCTTGGCAAGACTGGAGCACATGCTGAAGACCGGCAAGCCATTAAGGAATTAAATAAAAATTGCAAGCGAGTCGCTAAGTTTTGAAGGGTAATTTCCTTGCTCCTGCGTGAAATCATCAAAACTTAGCGACGGTTAGATTGCTACGCAAGCCCCGGCTGTCCTGCTCCAATATCGTTTATCCACGACAAGGTGGCTAAACATCGCAGCAATGACGTTACGCTATCGGCATCGACCGATTGCATTTTTCCATCGCAAACAGCACGCTCGATAAAACGCCGGAACGATATAGCTACCGGCGACTAAGATTCACGCACCTTCCGACTCCGGTTCGGTGCATTCCATGAATCTCAGCGTAGGAGCGGGCCATGCCCGCGTTTATTTTAATTCGCGGGCATGGCTCGCTCCTACGCGATCTCTTAGGAGAACCCAATGTTTGAAGCCATCCTGATCACTGCTGTACTCGGAATCATCGCTTTCAGCGTGCCGTCAATCCGGCGCAATGTCTTAACTCGTCCGCTGTTCAACAAAATGCGTCGACTGTTGCCGCCGATGTCGCAAACCGAGCGTGAGGCTCTGGAGGCCGGTAAACCTTGGTGGGATACTGAATTGTTCACCGGTAAACCCGATTGGCGCAAACTCAACAATCTGCCCGCTGCTTGTTTAAGCGAGCAAGAACAAGCCTATATCGATGGTCCGGTCGAGATTTTGTGCAGCATGTTGAACGATTGGGACATCACCCATAATCGGCGAGATTTGCCGCCCGAAGTCTGGGCGTATATTAAGCAGCACAAGTTTTGCGGCATTATCATCCCCAAACATTACGGCGGCCTGGAGTTTTCCGAATTCGCCCATTCTCAAGTGGTGATGAAAATCGCCAGCCGCAGCACTACCGCTGCGGTGACGGTGATGGTGCCTAATTCCTTGGGGCCGGCCAAGTTGCTGTTGGCTTACGGTACCGAACAGCAAAAAGACCACTACTTGCCGCGTCTGGCTGAAGGTAAGGAAATACCTGCTTTTGCACTGACCGGCCCGCATGCAGGCAGCGATGCCGGGGCCATGCCTGATACCGGCGTGGTGTGTTACGGCACATTTGCAGGCAAGGAGCAGCTGGGCATTCGCTTAAATTGGGAAAAACGCTACATCACGCTGGGGCCGGTTGCCACTGTGTTGGGTTTGGCGTTTAAATTGTATGACCCTGACCATTTGCTCGGCGAACAGGAAGACATCGGCATTACATTGGCGTTAATTCCAACCAACACGCCGGGCATCTCCATCGGCAAACGGCATTTTCCTTTGGATTCAGGCTTTCAGAATGGACCGAACTGGGGCAAAGATGTATTTATTTCTATCGACTGGGTCATCGGCGGCGCGGCGCAAGTCGGTAAAGGCTGGACCATGTTGATGCAGAGTCTTGCGACCGGCCGGGCGATTTCATTGCCTGCGCTCAGTGTCGGTGCGGCTAAATTTGTCTGTCGCAACAGCGGTGCTTATGCGCGCATTCGCACTCAATTCAATTTGCCGATTGGTGCTTTTGAAGGCATTGAAGAAGTGCTGGCGCGCATGGCCGGCACAACTTATCTAATGGATGCGGCGCGCCAAGTCACTTGCGCTGCGCTGGACGACGGTGAGAAACCCGCGGTGATTTCCGCAATTTTGAAATACCAATTGACCGAAGGCATGCGCCGGATCATTAACGATGGCATGGATATACAAGCAGGCTCCGGGATTTGCCTGGGGCCGTCTAATTATATCGGTCGACTGTATCAGGTGATTCCGGTCGGGATTACCGTGGAGGGCGCGAATATATTGACGCGCACTATGATGATTTTTGGCCAGGGCGCGGTACGTTGTCATCCTTTCATTCAAAGTGAAATGGCCGCTTTGAATGAAGCAGGCTTGGCGCAATTTGATGCGATTCTTTGGCGGCATATCAGATTTTTCTTGAACAATCTGCTGCGCGGCCTGTGGTTCGGTTTCGGCGGCGCGGCGCTGGCACAAACGCCGGGAGACAAACATACCCGGCGTTATTATCGACAATTAGCCCGGCTTAGTACTGGTTTTGCGCTAGTTGCCGATTTTGCGTTGCTGACACTGGGCGGTAATCTCAAACGTAAAGAACGCATTTCTGGGCGTTTTGCTGATGTACTGAGTTATTTGTATTTATGTTCCTGCGCACTCAAACACTTTGAAAACCAAGGCGCGCAAACCGATGATCTACCTTTGCTGCATTGGGCCTGCCAACATAGCCTACACCGTGCGCAGCAATCGCTATTGGCGGTGTTTTGGTTATTGCCGTCCAGAATTCCGGCAGTGTTGTTACGTGCCGCGCTGTTTCCGCTTGGCAAACCCTATGCGCCGCCGCAAGACTGGCTGGTAGGGCAATTAGCGCACTTACTGCTCACCGACAATCCGGCCCGTGATCGTTTGACTGCCGGTATCTACATTAATAACGATCCTAATGATTCCACCGGCCGCATTGAAACTGCCTTCAACGCGGTATTGCAGGCCGCACCCATCGAAACAAAACTTCGGCTTGCTCAAAAGCAAGGTTTACTTAACAAAGGGATAGTAGAAAGCATCTTAAAAGAGGCGTTATCAAAAAATATCATCACAGCGGCTGAAGCAGAGTTAATCAAGCAGGCCGAACAAGCCCGATTGATTGCCATAAGTGTTGATGATTTTGCGCCGAAACAATTAACCGGCGGCGTTAATATTAAAGGCTAATTTCACCCGAATTCATGCGTATTCAAAGTTATCATCTCAATACCATCTAAAGCCATCCTCGTTGATTCAGTATAATGATCAACATATTCATTCACTAACAGCATTACTTATGTACAAATACGATGGTCGCGTGGTTTATCAAAGCCACGATGATGAAGGCATTTTAGAGGTTGTCGAAGTCGATGGCCTTCGCTCGCTGCATTTTGGGTCGTTGCCTCGGCAAAGCACCATAAAGTTGGCTGATCCAGATCAACTGCAACTGCCTTATGTGCGCGCTATGGCCAGCTGGCTTTTATTTAAAGAGTCGTTTGATGATGAGGCGTTGGTGGTTGGCTTAGGAGGCGGCTCGTTAACCCGACATTTGTTACAGAATTTTCCCGATTGCAAGTTAAAAGTCGTCGAATATCGGCGCGATGTCGTCAAAGTTGCGCGCAGTCACTTTGATGTACCGTTCGATCCTCGTTTAAAAATCATTGTCGATGATGGCGCGCGCTTTATCCGGCAGCGCAGCGATAGCCATGCGGAACGATTTAGCTTGCTATTTATTGATGCCTTCGACGATGTCGGTATGGCTGAATCAATCCGCAATGAAGCTTTTTTCGATGCTTGCAAGGCGATAATGAAAACCGATGGTATGATGGTCATTAACTTGTGGGGCGGCACGAATAACCCTGAATTTCAACAGGTTGCATTATGGTTGGGGCGGATTTTCGATTGGAAAATTTTGTTTCTTCCTGTGCTGGACCGGGGCAACATTATTGGCTTGGCGTTTAATTCCAAAACCCCGGTTTATTCCTTAAAAGCATTGCGACTTCGCGCCGCCGCCCTTGAACAACAGTATCGGATTGAGTTTCCCCTCTTTTTAAGAGACTTGGTAAAACACAATACCAGCATCATCAACAATACAATTAAATCCTAATGTCTTTAGCTTCCACCACGCCCCCCAACCTTTTCAGTTACCGTAAATACTGGGCGCAGCGCTTTGGCGTCGCCCCCGCTTTGCCGATGACCCGTGCCGAAATGGACGCGCTGGGTTGGGACAGTTGCGATGTCATTTTAGTCACCGGCGATGCCTATATCGATCACCCCAGCTTCGGCATGGCGTTAATCGGCCGGGTGTTGGAAGCGCAAGGCTTTCGGGTCGGCATCATCTCGCAGCCCGATTGGACCAGCGCTGGCGATTTTAAAAAATTGGGTCGTCCGAATTTGTTTTTCGGCGTCACCGGCGGCAACATGGACTCCATGGTCAACCGCTACACCTCGGATAAAAAAATCCGCTCCAACGACGCTTACACCCCGAACGGCGAAGCAGGCAAACGTCCTGATCGCGCCGTAAATGTCTATTCGCATCGTTGCCGTGAAGCCTTCAAAGATGTGCCCATCATCATCGGCGGCATAGAAGCCAGCTTGCGGCGCATTGCCCATTACGATTATTGGTCCGACCAAGTGCGTAAATCGGTACTGCTGGATTCCAAAGCCGATTTGTTGGTATACGGCAATGCCGAGCGGCAAGTGGTGGAAATCGCCCATCGTTTAGCCAATGGCGAAGCGATTTCCGAATTGAAAGGCATACGCGGTACCGTACATTTTGTTAAGCAAATCCCGGAAGGCTGGCTGGTTAAAGATTCCACCGACATTGATATTCCCGGCACACCAATGCCGCCGCAAGACCCGTATCAAATGGAACCGGCTTGCGATAAAAAACCGGACGACAGTAACCCTAATGAAAAAGTCATCCGTTTCGACAAACAACTCATCCGAGATCAACGCGCGCAAACCGTGATTCGGTTGCCTGCTTTTGAAGCCGTCAAAGACGACTCCATACTCTACGCTCACGCCTCGCGAGTGATGCACGGCGAAACCAATCCCGGCAATGCCCGCCCGCTGATTCAGCAACATGGCAACCGGCAGCTGTGGGTAAATCCGCCCCCGATTCCGCTGACCATGAAAGAAATGGACGGTGTTTTTGATTTGCCATACTCGCGCGTGCCGCACAAAACTTACGGCAATGCCAACGTACCGGCGTTTGAGATGATTCAGCATTCGGTCAACATCATGCGCGGCTGTTTCGGCGGCTGCAGCTTTTGTTCAATCACCGAGCACGAAGGCCGCATTATCCAAAGCCGCTCGGAAGATTCCATCATCAAAGAAATCGAAGCCATCCGCGATACTTCGCCCGCTTTTACCGGCCACATTTCCGACTTGGGCGGCCCAACCGCCAACATGTACCGACTGGCCTGCAAAGACAAAGCCATCGAAGCCGCCTGCCGCAAACCGTCCTGCGTATTTCCCGGTATTTGCCCCAATTTGGATGCCGACCATAGCTCGTTGATCAAGCTCTACCGCCGCGCCCGCGCCTTGCCCGGCATCAAGAAAATCTTTATCGCCTCCGGCCTGCGTTACGACTTAGCCGTCGAATCGCCCGAATACGTCAAAGAACTGGTAACACACCATGTCGGCGGCTACCTAAAAATCGCCCCGGAACACACCGAACAAGGCCCATTATCGAAAATGATGAAACCGGGCATCGGCACCTACGACCGATTTAAGGAGATGTTCGATAAATACTCCAAAGAAGCGGGCAAAGAACAATACTTAATCCCTTACTTTATCGCCGCCCACCCAGGCACCAAAGATGAAGACATGCTCAACCTGGCCTTATGGCTGAAACGCAATGGCTTCAGGGCCGACCAGGTGCAGGCGTTCCTGCCCTCGCCAATGTCCATCGCCACCGCGATGTACCACTCCGGCAAAGACACCCTGCACAAAGTCAGCCGCACCGCCGAAGACATCAGCATCCCCAAAAGCTTTAAACAACGCCGCCTGCACAAAGCCTTCCTGCGTTATCACGACCCCAAAAACTGGCCGTTATTACGTGAAGCCCTTAAAGACATGGGCCGCAGCGACCTAATCGGCAATGGCAAACAACATTTAGTGCCGACTTTTCAGCCTAAAGGCACGATTGATCCGGCCATCAAGACGCAGGCTTTTAAGACTAAGTACACCGGCTTTGCTAAAAATAAAACTGTTGGCGGGCAGCAGAATAAACATGGGAATAGGAAAAAGCCAAGGTAGCTGACGTTTGCTGGGCAACGCTTTTCTGCCTTTATGCCCACGGGTACAACGTTTAGTATGATTAATTTGAATTCCCTCGTGGGCATAAAAAAAGTACCCACGCTAACTGGCCACCTGACTTTGCCAAATGCGGAAATATCGCGCTAACTGGTATTCCGCAAAACGCTGAGCAGCGGCTAGTGTTTAATCACGAATTCTTTCAGCTTTTACAACAAGAGGCTCAGTCATGAGTGATCAATCGTCCCTAACTCCAAGTCCGGAAGCACAGGCTATGCTCGACTGTCTGCGTCAAGCTGTTGCAAACACCTTAGAGCGTAAGCGGCGACTGGGGCAATACGTGGTGCTTTGGTCGGGCGGCGCAGCTATAGCCGTCGGCGAAGACGCACCCGTGCAGTTAGCAACCTTGCGCGAACCTTCTCAGGATTGAAGTAATAATGCTTTTGTAAGAGATGCAAAATAGCAACCTGCATTTTCAAACTATTTACCCGGTAAAAAGCCGTATATCATTTATCTGAGAGCTGCCTAATATCGTCTTTATAAGCCAAACCACTGTCAGGAAAACTATTTAAGAATCCACGCGTGGGCACCAAAAGTGTGTCCACCCTCCCTGACTTTTATTTGAATGCTATTTTTCGACAAAATGATGGTAAGCATTTTTTGTTGCCAGCTTATGTTCCCTGATTTTTAATAATAGTTGTTTCATCCGTTCGGGTGTCCAGATATTGCCAGTTCTATCTTTAAAAACGGGAATACCATCCTCATTTTCTCCAGTACAATCATGGGCAAAATTAATTCGATGCTGATTAATTTCATCAAGAAATTTTCTCAATACATAAATGTAATTTTGTGCGGCATGGCTACTTTCTTTTTCTAGCAGTTGAAGAAGCAAATCAACTTTAGAATATAGATTTTCTTTTTTAATAATACGGTTCAATGGCTTTCTATCAAAATCTTCCAAACTTTGTTGTTCCGTGGAAAGATGATTTTTCTTTTTTTCTTTTAATTGGACTTTTATTTCAACCTCTGTAGGCATATCAGGCAGAATAAGTATTGCAAGAATAATTTCACTGAATAGTAAATCCATCTCAGCAACAGAACCAACGACTAAGCCACGCATATAATTGGGATGTATGATTCTGCGCAATGTATTTTGAATTATAGGAATTACTTCGCTCCCTAGATACTTTCTGCCGAGACAGAATATTCCATCTACATTTTTCTCAAGTAATTTTTCCCTTAAAGTTTTTACTGGTGTGGCGCTGTAAAACACCATGTCACCAGAAGAAACATGCCGTAACCTTTTTAATAAACGTTCTCCGCCAGAACCAGTACCAAGATCATAATCAACCATTATCAAATCATATGGATTGTGCTCTTGGAGTTGCTTTAGAATCTGCTCTAATGTTTCACCATCGAATGATTCAATTAGGCGGATTTTGAGCGTAAATCCGATAATATTAAGGTTGGTCTCGATCATTTTTTTGTGGCCAACTAAATCGTTGGGCTGGTCATCAAACCATAAAATTCGGTATTGCATATCCATTTTATCGATACACCTTTAATTCAAAAGTTGTTCCGTTTCTATTTGTTTCTTTCAACGAGATATTACTCCCCATTCCCTCTAATAATTGTCTTACATGAGGAAGACCTAAGCCTGAGCCATGAGTTGTGGTTACTCCTTTTTCAAAGATTGAATTAGGATTGATGATAGATGAGTCCAATCCAAATCCATCATCTTTAACCATAATATCTAAAACATTACCGTCTTTCTTACTTAGTTCAAATAGAATATAGCTTGCGCCTGCTTTACTAGCGTTATCAATCAAATTATCTAACACAATAGATACTTCAATAGGTTTAAAGCGCCTCTTAAATCCATTTGCCTGATTATTTACTTGAACGGTTATCCTGCTTTCATGAATAGGGCATATGCGTTCTATATATTGAGAAATATATTGAGATAGGTCTTCTTCAATACTATTTGATTCCATTTTAAAGTTGGCTGTTGTTGCAAAGCGGGATGCTGATATAACTTGTTGGTTAAGCAGTTTAAGGTTCTCGAAGGTTTCTTGCAGTTCATTAATTGTAGGGTGGTTACCTTGCTTTAGATTAATTAAACTTGCTTCTATTTGATTTATAGCGTTGCTGGCATAGATAATGACTTGGTGATGAAGATTTTCTAATAAATCTTTATCCCTAGTTTGTTGTGAGGTAAGGAATAAGTTTTTCTCTTGTTCTTGTTTAAGTTCGGCTGTTACCTTTTTAGAGGCTTGGTCAGCTAATCGTCTTGCTTCCCGCTCTTTTTCCGCATAGGCAATTGCCTCGGCCTGAGCCTTTTGCATCTCTTGGTATTTCTTAGATGCAATTTGCGCTTGCTCAATCAGTTTATGGTTACCAACTTTTTCTGCCAGCGCGGTCAGGTTATCAATAGTTTTATCAAAACCAGAAGTTTTGTTGTTAATAACGGTAAGAATATCTTCCGCATAATATTCGACAGTGATATTAGGTGAATCTGCTAGTTTGGCTAAAACATCTATAACTTTTGCTTTTGCTTCATCTCCAGACAGGAATGATGCGTCCTCAAGATCCATGTCATATTTAAGTTTCCAGCTAACACCAACCACGTAGTTTTCCAACCGTATAAGGCACTGTTTCCAAAAGCAGTCTTCAAGCTGTTTGACTGCCAATGTTTCTATTAGCCCTTTATCTCGGCTAGATGATTCTTTAAATTTATTTTCACCGCCATAAACATCTATCCGACCGATTACATCACGCGTGCCGAGAAATCGTTTAAAGCCTTGTTGTTTTCTTCTATCAATTCCAAAACTATCGTCTGTTGGCTCACCAATCGGATATACACGAAAACCATTCTTAAAAAGAAAAATCGACCCAAAGTTAACAGATTTAATGTTCATTCGACGGGAGAATGTTAATTTTGAAGCACGATTTAAGTAGAAAATATTACACTCAAAATCAGAGTCTAAAAGTTCGTTATACGCTAGTGGTTCAGAAACTTTGTAGATTAACTTCCCTCTATCAGTCAGTTCAGTGCATAGAGTTTTTTTTTCTTGATCTATCCATGAACGTAGCCAAGTTGTTTTTTCTTCTAGGGCCTGAAATATAAAATTCTCAATCGCGCCATTAATTATTTCATAAGGCGGAACATCCTCCCCTTTGATTTTATATTCACGAAGTAATTTCTGGTCTTCATCTTCTTCGTTAGGGGCATGTAATGTGATTGAAAATCCCCTTTCTTTTGCACCAAAAGGATTGATTAACTTTGCCAGTGAGGCTTTAAGGTCTTGCAGTTTTTTTCGAGGCCAACTATCACGCAGTCCAGATATTATTAAGGCTGTGCCGTGTTGAGCAGGGGGAGCAATCCATTCTGGAAGATTGAATGTATTTATTGTGTTATGGGTTACAGGAACATGCACAAACTCATCGGTCAGAGCTGCTTCAAAATCCTCCCAATTAACAATTAGTTGTTCAGCTTTATCATTTTCATTGGCGTTTTTTGATTGGAGAACAAGACTCTTTCCCAGACGATCGCATGAGAAACGCCCTACACCCTTGCTACCTGCATACCGTTTATTTGCTTGAAGATTTGCACGGTAATCTTTATTAGTGTCTGAAGAATCTTCGCTACCATCCTGCTTAGCTGAATAGGCTACGAAAAGCCATTTATTGGCAATGTCGTTATATGTCATGCCTTTGCCATCATCTATGACATAAATAACATCATTACCAAAGTAAATATCTACATGGTTAGCGTGAGCATCAAATGAATTCTTAATTAGTTCAAAGATGGCCGCATAATCATCCGTAATAAGGTCTTTTCCAATTATATTTTTGAGACCAGAACTTACTTTAAAATACATTACGATCCTTATGCGTCTTTTAATTGTTTAATTAACAATCCAATAATCTCCCCAATCAAAGGCGGCACTGCATTGCCAACCTGAGTATACCTAGGACATTCTTTAGTTCTGCTTTTACCTCCTGTTGTATATTTTCCTTTGAATTCAAAATCATCTGGAAATGACTGGATACGTGCGCTTTCCCTAACAGTAAGTATTCGCGGCTCTTTGTAATGCAACAGGTCGTCCGGTAATGTGGTCAAAGTTTTAGACGGCTTATCAGCGTTTAAAACACATGTAGCCTGTTTTTTTATCCCTAAGTTATCCTTCTCTTCTTGATTGAGGGCAATGCCTGGCCTGGCAATAGATTGGATTTTATGGAACATAGCTACGGTACTGCTTCGATGCCTAGCTAATCTTAAGCTATTAGGTTTTGTTCCATTAAGCCCTTTCCTCATTAAACTTAGGTAAGAATTAAGGTTCTTAGGGGGGGTATAGTTTAGCTGCTTAAACCCTTTATCATCAGTTCCTGAATGATAGATTAGCCTTACATTGTCTCTACAAATCTCCAAGTCACCAATCGCCTCTTTAACGGTGATGGGACGATTAGGTAATCCCTTATTTTCCAAAAAGCTTTCGCGAATTTCATTTAATAACTCAAAAGGGCTTTTCGCACCGTTATTTGTGAGTTCTTCCAGAATTCCAATCATCAAGAATCGAGTTCTCTGCTGTGGCACTCCAAACTGTTCACAGTTTACGTAATCATGAAAAACTTTATATCCAAGCTCTTCTAATTGCGATTTAACAACCATTGAATATGGTTGTTTTGGAGGTTGCCCAACAGTATTAAACGCAGAATTAAACCCTCTCACATTTTCTATTACCACATAATTAGGCCTAACTAAATTAACCACCTTTATATATTCTTGCGCTAATTTGTTTCTTGGGTCATCAGACTTTCTCTTTCCGGCCAATGAAAACCCTTGGCAAGGCGGGCCGCCAGCAATTAAATCAACACTGCCGCGTAGTTTCTTTAACTCTTCGGGATAATTATCCAATATTGATTGTATTGTTGTGGGCTCTTGCGGAAGCCAATCCGGCCAAGAAAAATGACTATATTGACCATCTATCAGGTTGAACTTGAAAGTTTCGAAAGCCATGGAGTCCTTTTCTACTGCAAATAGGCCTTGCCAACCTGCATTCCCTAATCCTAAGGAAAAGCCCCCGCATCCCGAAAACAGATCAATGTAATTACCCTTTTTATCCTTCACTCTTTACCTTCATCCAAGAAAAATTAGTTATATGTATTTATTACTTATGTCATTAAAGTGAGTGGAATTAATGGTGTATTCCAATACAAAATGAGTCGGGGAGGGCTGTATCTCTAACGGAAATTCTATAGCAGAACAGGAGTACTCTCCATACTAAATACGAACTCAAGCTAAAAATTGGACAAGTTTTTTACGAATAAGCATATCGTCTGAGAGTTCACATTCCCAAATCACAAGGCTTTCCCAGTCAGCGTCTTGTAGTACACGAATAATCCTATCATCCCTTTCCTTATTGCTCATGAGCTTATTTTTCCAATACTCACCATCTGGTTCACGCGCAATCGGACATTTAGGTGTGAGCCAAAAATGTGCATGCCAGAAGCAGCCATGAACGAAAATGACTTTTTTCCGTCCAGGAAAAATAAGATCGGGCCGCCCAGGTAGTTTCGGCTTTAGGAGGCGGTAGCGGTATCCGAGAGAGAGTACCAACTTGCGCACCAACAGCTCTGGACGAGTGTCGGAACTCTTGATAGAACGCATAATTTTTGAACGAACAGACTTCGAAAGGTTATCTACCATAATATTATGCTATCGAATTACCGTAAGCTATGCGACGCTTATTACCGACTGTCCAATTATTATGGCGCTTAAAACTCAATATTCCGCACAGATAAAGGCTTGGTTAATTTAACAATATGCAAAATATCAACCTGCTTTTTCAAACTATTTACCCGGTAAAAAGCCGTATATCCTTTATACGAAAACTGCCTAATATCATCTTTATAAACCAAACCGCTTTCAGGAAAACTTTTTAGCACCTTGTTAAATGCAGCCACCAATTTTGTTACGAATCTTTTGCTCGCAAGTGGATTATCCAAGGCTATGAAATAAGCAATATCTTCTAATTCCTCATCAGCTTGCGGCGTGATTTTTATTTGGTATTCATTCATCCGCTATCTGGAGCCGTTGCTGAACTCTTTGGTTTAATTTAGCAACGTAATCACCATCTATCGTTAACCCTAAACCGCTATCGGCTTGGTCGATTCCCTGCTGGATTTTTTGATCCAATTCCTGGATTGTTGATGATTGATTTTTAAATTTTAAAAACTCGACAAAATGCAAAACTTCTAAAGCCAATGGCTCCGGAAAACTTTGCACACCTTGATAAATTTTTTCTACTGTATTCATAGATTAACCTCGTAAACTAACTCTTAAAATTTGATTCTCGAGCTGCTATTTCTTGCGAGAGCGTTGTTTTTAGCTGTTCTGCATGGTATGGAAATGACTTCAATTAGTCAAACTCGAGCCGAGTAGCGTACCAATTTTGAAGTATTCTAAATCCAAAGAATGTACGCAATGCGTACCCTACGGTTCAAACTCATTAAATTCGTGTTGTAATCCCTTCTCAAGTTCACGCTTTCAAACCCCAGGAGCTAACCATGAATGATAAACAACTTGTTGCTGAGCATGCCGCACGGCTGGTGGACGATGGCATGGTGGTTGGTTTGGGGACGGGGTCTACAGCCAATTATTTCATCGATGCCATCGCCAGACGGCGCATTGATGAGGGTTTAAATGTTCAGGTGGTTGCCAGTTCGGTAGTCAGTACGATTAAGGCGCAGCAGTTAGGTTTGCCGTTGTTGGCGCTGGAGCATATCGATCATCTGGATCTTTATGTTGATGGCGCCGATGAGGTGACTACTGATCTGACCCTATTAAAAGGGCGGGGCGCAGATTTGGTGCGGGAGAAATTATTGGCCAATGCCAGTGGTAAATTTCTGGTGCTTATTGACGCCAGCAAGCGCGTTAGCCGCATTGGTGAGAATTTTCCAATCCCCATAGAAGTGATGCCGTTTGCCTGGCAACTGGTACAACGCAGTATTACCAAGCTTGGTGGACAGGCTAATTTGCGCGCCAATGCCAGTAAAGACGGGTTAGCGGTTACCTCGCATGGCAGCTTGGTGCTGGATGTGGTTTTTGATGCAAATTTGGATCATCAATCATTAAATGACCAACTGAACGCGATTCCAGGCATTGTCGAACATGGCATATTTTACGGGCTGACCAGTGCGGTATTTTGTGCGGAACAGGGGCTGGTGCAGGAGCAGTGGCGTAGCTAGAACGCCATTTTACGGTATCAATTTAGGGGCCGTTATAGAGGTGATCATTGGAGCAGTTAATGCTGCAGTGCATGTCGGCTTGCTACCCACATTAGGAGCATTAGGCGAAGTGCCTACTGTTGGTAGGCAACTCGATTCTGCAATTGTTAACCGACAAATTCGCCTAATACAAAGTTGTCATCGCTAACTTTCAGTGTGGTCAGCAAGGTTTTATTCTCAACGGATTCGGTGTTAGGGATGATGTTAGCAACGCGCAGGTAATTGGGCGTGTAACCGAACACCCGATGTTGATTGTTGGGTAAAGGTTCGCTGTAGCCTTCCCAAAGTACAGGAAAAGTCTGGCCTAGGTTGGCTTGGTTAAACTGCCGCTTCATCTCGTTGGCGAGTTCATGCAGTTGTTGGCTGCGTTGTTTTTTAATCGCTTCTGGAATTTGGTCGGGCAATCCGGCAGCTTTGGTGCCTTCGCGGCGCGAGTAGGTGAAGATATGAATGTGACCAAAGCCGGTTTGTTTGATGAAGTCAAAGCTGTCTTGCCATTCCTGTTCGGTTTCGCCGGGAAAGCCGACAATAATATCGGTGGTGATATTAAAGTGTGGAATCTGCTTTCTTAATTGATTGGCGATGGCGGCAAATTCTTCGGTTTTGCAACGTCTTGCCATACGCCGCAACACAGTATCCGAGCCGCTTTGCAGTGGTAGATGTAAGTGCGGCATCAAGCGCGGGTTGTCGAATAATTCAAAAAAGTCGGCAGGTAGTTCCCAAGGTTCAAGCGAGCCCAGTCTCAGTCTTGGAATATCGGTGTTGGCAAGTATGGCTTTGATTAAATCTGACAGTGTGTTGTCCAAGTCACTGCCATAGCCGCCCAAATGCACACCGGTCAGGATGACTTCGTTGATGCCTTGGTTGTGCAGTTCGTTTATTTCATCGATTACGGTTTGCACCGGGCGGCTGGATTCTTCACCGCGCGCGACGGTGACGATGCAAAACGTGCAGCGATAGCGGCAACCGTCCTGGACTTTAACAAAGGCGCGTTGCCTGCCGCGGGTAAATAATGAAATTTCAGCCGGTTCGGTCGACATGGCGGGCATGGTCGACATGTTTAATTGGCTTAAGGTGGTTTCGACTAATTGGTCTTTGTCTTTGTTGCTGACGACTAAATCCACACCCAGTAAAGATGCGGCTTCGTCTTGGTTGAGGGTGGCATAACAGCCGCTGACGACCAGTTTGGCTTGGGGATTGTCGCGGTGTATGCGTCTGATCATTTGGCGGGATTTTCTGGCCGCATCCTGGGTGACGGCACAGGAGTTGATGACGACTACATGGGCATTTTCGGCTTGCCGGGTAATTTGGTGGCCTTGTTTTTGAAAGGCTTGTGCCCAGGTTTCCAGTTCCGCTTCATTCAGGCGGCAGCCCAGTGTTTTAAGGTGTATTTGCATTTATCCAAAGAAGGCGTAAGTAATAAAAACGGCAGCGATCATGCCGCCTAGGTCGGCTATTATCCCACAGGCAGCGGCATGACGAATACGCTTGATGCCCACCGCGCCGAAGTAAACCGCCAACACATAAAAAGTGGTTTCTGTGCTGCCCTGAATGATGCAGACCAAGCGACCGGCAAATGAATCGGCACCGTGCGTGGTCATGGTGTCTATCATCATGGCCCGGGCTCCGCTGCCGCTGAAGGGTTTTATTAACGCAGTGGGTAGCGCATCGATAAAGCGGTCGTCCAAGCCTAAACGTTGCACGACATGACGAGCCGCATCGGCCAACAAGTCCAACGCACCGCTGGCCCGGAATACCGCAATGGCTACCAGCATGGCGACCAGATAAGGGATGAGTTTGACGGCAGTCTGAAAGCCTTCTTTGGCACCTTCAATAAACACTTCGTAAGCATTGATGCCTTTATTGATAGCGCCGATAAGAAAAGCAATGATCAGCGAAAATAGGATGATATTGCTGGCGGCGGCAGATTGTTCAAGCATTTGCTGTTGCGGCAAGCCGGAAAAATAGCTCAGCAGGCCGTCAACCACGAGGGTGATTCCGCTTAAGTAAGCCAAAACCACTTTGTCTAAAAGATTGATTTTTTGTACAGCGGCAACCGCTAATAAGCCCGCCAGTGTTGAGCAATAAGTAGCAATCAAGATTGGGATGAACACATCAGTGGGATTAGCTGCACCCAGCTGGGCGCGGTAGGTGAAAATGGTTACCGGAAATAAGGTGACGCTGGAGGTGTTGATCACCAAAAACAAAATTTGCGCATTGCTGGCTGTTTCCGGCGTGGGATTGAGTGTTTGTAACTCCTGCATCGCCTTAATGCCCATCGGCGTTGCGGCATTGTCCAAGCCCAGCGCATTGGCGGAGATATTCATCATCATGGCGCCCAAGGCCGGATGATCTTTAGGCACTTCCGGCATTAAACGGCTAAATAATGGGGTGAGGGCGCGGGTCAGTAAGCGGATAAAGCCGCTTTGTTCGCCGATGCGCATGATGCCCAGCCATAAAGACAACACGCCGGTGAGCCCCAGCGCAATTTCAAATGCCGCTTTTGACTGGCTGAACAAAGCCGCCATGATGTCGGCAAATACATGGCTGTCACCCAGCACCAGCAGCTTGAACAAGGCGATAATGAAGGCAGTAAGAAAGAAACCAATCCAAATGATATTGAGCACGATAAGCGAAAGAGGAATTATGAGAGTGAGGAAATACGAGGCATTGTCGAACTATCTGTCGTTAAATGTAAACGCTGTATTTACCTTTGACTGTACAGGCAATCACGTTAAGTTGACGTGGTTTGATGGTAAACTGCCCGCCTAGGCTTAGACAATAAGCCATTTTCTTATATCCAATCACCCTGAGTGAACGCTATGACCTCAAAATACACTCCGTTAAAAGATCATGATACTCCGGTTAAAGTATTGTTTACCGGCTACCTTTGCACCGTGGGCGTAGGTTATTTGTTTGCATTGATTCAAATTCTATTTACTCACGGTATGGCCGACGGCAAATTCGGTCTATCAGTTGATGATATTGTGTATAGCTATTACGGCAACCGTTCAGGTACGGTGTTGGAGCAAAAATTAAACGGTTCCATGAAAGAAAATGCCCCTGAACAAGAGGGTTTTGCGATCATGCAATGGGCTAGAGATGGTGCAGATCTGGACGCCTATAAAGACGACGGTATTGATAAAATCATCGAAACACGTTGCGTTATGTGCCATAACGCCAGTGCTTCCGGCATACCTGATTTATCAAATTTTGAAAAATTAAAAGAGTACGCCAAGCAAGATGAAGGCGCGACTTTTGCGTCACTGACTCGCGTTTCTCATATCCATTTATTCGGCATCAGTTTTATCTTTATGTTTGTCGGCGTTATTTTTAGTTTTGCCGAGACGACGACTACCAAAATTAAATGTATTGCTGTCGGTATGCCTTATGCTTTTTTGATGGCTGATATTTTGTCGTGGTGGTTAACCAAAATTCACCCAATGTTTGCCTGGCTGGTGATTCTTGCCGGTATGGGCATGGCCGCTTCTTTTATATACATGTGGGTAATTTCTCTTCTGGAAATGTGGCTGTACAAACCGGTATTTGTCAGTGGCTTGGGGATGCATTATCTGCAATGGCGAGATAATCTTAAATCTGATGAAAACAAGGCGCGGCTGGATAAAGCCTCGGCATTGATTAACGGTACGGCTAAGCAACTAGAACGCTTGGCTAAATTGGGATTGGAAAAATGGTCGTCAACATTATGGCCATTTCTAAAGAGCTTGATTAAGAAATAAAGTTTGGCCTGCACACACTTTAAGCCAGGCGTTGTAACACCCCTTCGAAGAGGGAGGTTGCAACGCCTGCGCGCATTTTATTTTCCTTTATTACTGCTGGTGCTTGGCGGTTGTGTGCCCAAAGAATATGGGCCCGGAGCGCCAATCACTCCAGCTCATCTTGTCGATAATATTTTGGTAACTGAAGATGGTGCACAGCTACCGCTGCGGCATTGGTTACCCAAAACCGCCCCCCATGCCGTTATTGTGGCATTGCATGGTTTTAATGATTACAGCCGCTTTTTTGAACAACCGGGCCAGTTTTTTAGTAGCCAAGGCATAGCCTGCTTTGCTTACGATCAACGCGGATTTGGCGCGGCACCCAAGCGTGGCTTGTGGGCAGGCACCGATGCTTATGCCGATGATTTACACTCACTGGTACGCTTACTTAAACAACGCTATCCGCAACAACCTATTTATTTACTGGGCGAAAGCATGGGTGGTGCCGTCATCATGGCGGCGCTTAGCAAGCATCCAATACCTGAGTTATCCGGCATTATTCTGGCCGCTCCTGCATTGTGGGCACGATCTACCATGCCTTGGTATCAAACCGGATTATTGTGGACACTAGCGCATAGTGCGCCTTGGTTAAGGCTTACCGGCGAGGGTGTTGTTAAGGTTACGCCTTCCGATAATATCGATATGCTGCGAGCCTTAAGTCGAGATCCCTGGGTGATTAAAGCAACGCGCGTCGATGCCTTGTATGGCTTGGCGGATTTAATGGATCAGGCATTTGCCAGTGCGTCCTCATTGCAGGGCAATGTGTTGATGCTTTATGGCGAAAAAGACGACATCATCCCCAAACAACCGACCTACACCTTTCTGCAGCAACTTTCCGCAGTCAAAAGCACCAATAAAACCGTAGCGTTTTATCCGCAGGGCTATCACATGCTGTTGCGTGATCTTCAGGCAAAAACTGTCTGGCAAGACATTAAGGCCTGGATTGATAGCCACCAAGCACAATTGCCGTCGGGCGCTGAATTACGCGCAAAACAGGTGCTGGCAAAAGCAGCTTCTGACATTAGCGTGGAATAAAACAACGGTCTGAAGCAAGCTAAGCAATGACTAATAACCTAGTAATATAGTAAACTATAAAACATCAAATAAAGGCACAGTACGATGACAGCAAAAGAAAACGTAAATCTGCATGAAATTCATAAATTCGGCTCAATGGCTGAGCGCTGGTGGGATCCGCAAGGCGAGTTTAAGACGCTGCATGACATCAATCCGCTACGTATCGAATTTATCCAGCGTTACGCCGACATCGCCGGAAAACGCATTGTGGATGTTGGCTGCGGCGGCGGTATTTTGACTGAAGGTTTGGCCAGGCAAGGCGCGGATGCGTTGGGTATCGATTTAAGTGAAGAACTGATCGACATCGCAGATTTACATGGACTGGAATCGGGCGTTAACGCGCATTATCAAAAAATCAGTGCTGAGGCATTGGCCGATCAACAAGCTGAAAGTTTTGATCATGTTACTTGTATGGAAATGTTGGAACATGTGCCGGATCCAGGCTCGATTATCTCTGCCTGCGCAAAGATGGTTAAACCCGGCGGCATGGTGTTTTTTTCTACACTGAATCGCAAACCTAAAGCCTATCTGTTGGCAATTGTCGCTGCCGAACATGTGTTGAAAATGTTGCCCAAAGGCACGCATGATTTCAAAACGTTTATTAAACCATCCGAACTTAGTCAGTCTGCTCGTGCATCCGGACTAGAGCTGCAAGGCATGGTTGGTATTGAATATAACCCGTTCAACAAGCGTTTTAGTTTGGGCAAAGATGTTGATGTTAATTACATCGCCGCGTTTAAGCGTCCTGCATAATTCTAATGACCGCTGAATTTAAATTATCTTGCGTGCTATTTGACCTTGACGGCACATTGGTCGATACCGCGCCTGATTTAATTTCCTGCCTAAATCATGCTTTGACTCAGCATGGCTATGCCGATGTAGCACCGGAAACCGTTAAGCCGTTTATTTCTTATGGGGCGGCAGCAATGATTCGGGCCAGCGTACCCGAACATGACGCCAGGCTAATGACCGATATTTTGGCAACCATGTTGGATCACTATCAAGACAATATTGCTGAGCACACAGTGTTTTTTCCCGGCATGCAAAATACTTTAGCGGCCATTGAAGAACGCGGGCTCAAGTGGGGCGTGGTGACCAATAAACGCGAGCGATTTACTAATCCGTTAATGGATGCGCTTAAGCTGACTCATCGTGCCGCCTGCATTATTAGCGGCGATACCACAGCAAATCCCAAACCACACCCCGAACCCATGCTGACAGCTTGCAGGCAGGCTGGTGTTAACCCGCAACAATGCGTTTATATTGGCGATGCTGAACACGACATTATTGCCGGCATAAGTGCCCGGATGAAAACCCTGGCCGCTTTGTATGGCTATATCAAACCTGGCGATACCCCGCAAAACTGGGGTGCCGACGCCTTAATTACTTCTCCCGATCACCTGACTAACTGGATAGCCTCATGCCCTTAACTGATCAAGTCATTCTGATAACTGGCGCCGGTGGCGGTTTGGGTGGCACTGCTGCGCTGACATTAGCCGGGCAGGGTGCGCACATCATCTTATTGGACAAAAGCATTGCCAAATTGGAAGCGATTTACGATGTTATAACCACTACTAAAGCGCCTGAACCGATTATGTATCCATTTGATTTAGCGGGTGCAACCGAGCAGGACTATCAGGAATTGGCCGATAAAATCGACCAAACCTACGGCTCATTACAAGGGCTGCTGCATTCGGCGGTTGAGTTTAGCTCCTTTGCGCCAATGTCGATGACCAGCACTAAAGATTGGGGGCATAGTCTTAACGTCAATCTTAATGCACCATTTTTGCTGACACGGGTGCTGTTGCCTGTGCTGCAAAAAAGCGCTCACGCCAGTATCGTGTTTACTTCTGATTCTTCAGCGCGGACGGCTAAAGCATTTTCCGGCGTTTATGGCGTTGCCAAAATTGCTTTGGAAGGCTATGCAAAAATACTGGCGGACGAATTGGAAGCTAGCGGAAAAATCAGAGTGAACACCTTGATTCCAGGACCAGTCGATTCGCCGTTAAGAAAACGCGCTTATCCTGCGGAAGACAAAAATAAGCTGCCGAATATGAGTTCATTGGCACCTGTATATAGTTATTTATTTGGCTCAGAGAGCATCGGCATAACCGGCCAAGCTTTCGATGCCCGTTCCTTTCATTTATAAAAAAGAGCTGTCATGGCGGAAAGAGAAACTGTTGTATTAACCCGGAATGTCAATATCATCACTATTCCTGATGGTGCGGCTGGCGCTTTGAGTAAAGGTGAAATAGTCACTATTCATCAAGCGCTTGGTACCAACTATACCGTGGTAACAGATCACGGCCACATGGTGCGGATTGCTGGTGCCGATGCCGATGCGCTAGGTAAAGAACCGCATGAGTTATATACCTTGGTATCTGAAACCAGTCCGGAAATGGTAGAAAAAAATTGCTGGGAAGTGATGAAAACAGTCTATGACCCAGAAATTCCTGTCAATATTGTTGACCTTGGCTTGGTTTATCAATGCAAGGTGACCCAGGTTGATGAAGACAAAAATGATGTTCATGTCAAAATGACGCTGACCGCGCCGGGTTGTGGCATGGGGCCGGTGATTCAAGGGGATGTCGAAAAAAGTATTCGCGCCTTGCCGGGCGTAGATCATGTTAACGTTGAAGTTGTTCTGGATCCGCCCTGGTCCAGGGAAATGATGTCCGAAGTCGCCCAAGTACAATTGGGTTTATATTGATTTAGTTCGCTATAAAAACTGACAAGTCCAACTGGACCGTTGAGCGGTTATGGGGAGCTATCGTCGAACCATAAATCGCTTAAGGTCAGCCCATGAATGATGATTCCAATCAGCAATACTCCCACTTCCTAATACCCGGCATACTGCTGGCAGCACTGATTCTGCTTGGCTTTATGGTATTGCGGGAATTTTTGTTTACGTTGACCTGGGCTTTTATTTTAGCCTACGTTATGTGGCCGCCTTATCAATGGTTAAAAGACCAACTTAAGGGTAAAGCAACGCTCAGCGCCGCCATCATGACGGCGTTTATCACGACAACAGCATTACTGACAGTCTTTGGATTTGCATCAATATTGCAAGATGAAAGTCAAATTGCCTACCAAGTCCTCATTGACAATTTCACCCACGGATCACTGCGCCTGCCTGACTTTGTTCGTCGAATCCCCGGTTTAGGCGATTATTTACAAAACGGCTTAGATAGATTAACTAATAATCGCAGTGATGCCACCGCCCAGGTCTTGGGTTGGGCAAAACAATGGTTAGGCGAATTTGCTAATTTTGTCGGTGGCATCGGTCGTAACGTCGTTAAACTCGCCGTAGTGTTAGTGACGGTATTTTTTTGTTTTCGTGATGGCGAAGAGGCCTTTAAACAATTGCATCAAGGGCTGATTCATTTTCTTGGTAAATATAAAAACGTCTATTTGCAAGCCGCGGGAAATACTACGCGAGCGGTTGTTTATGGTCTGGTGCTTGCTGCCTTGGCACAAGGGTTGTTGGCCGGAATAGGTTATTCGGTGGCCGGAGTTAGGGCGCCGGTGTTACTGGCTACTCTCACTGCGTTACTGGCCATGGTGCCTATGGGCGCGACCTTGATCTGGGTGCCGGTCGGAGTTTCGCTGGTTCTTGCAAATCAATTTTGGCCCGGTATCGGGCTGTTACTCTGGGGCTTTTTTGTCGTCAGTACCGTTGATAACATTATTCGACCGATCGTTATTAGTGGTGCGGGGCGAGTGCCTTTTTTAGTCGTGTTGTTTGGCGTATTAGGTGGTCTTACTGCTTTTGGTGCGGTAGGGTTATTTTTAGGACCAGTGATTTTGTCGGTGTTGCTGTCGGTCTGGCAAGCCTGGTTAAAGCAACAGCAGATGGCTATTACAGCCGAAAAAACGCTTCAAGAATCGTCTGAAAAACCGCTGGAATAAAATTTATAGTAATCCCCTTTTCCTCAAGCGCTGGGTAACTTGCCAGTGATAAAGTTTGGCTAATAGCGGACGAATCAACGGCAGTCCAATCAGCCACGCAAGTGGTTTCAATAACGGTATTTCATTCAGCAACAGGATGTAAGCGTCTAATTCCGAAACGATCCGGCCGCTGCTATCGCGCACATGCAGTTCCGATAAAGCCTTTTGTGGATCGATACCCAACTTTTGCAACTGATCTTCTTGGTCAGTAATATCGAACCAGCAAACACTGTCAGACTTCGAGCCTACGAGTTTTTCGTAGTTTTTTCTATCGCGGATGCATTTTGGACAAGCGCCGTCGTAATAGACGATCAACTTGTCCGCTGCTACATGTGAATTTTTGCCAGTCGATGACATAATCAATCTAAAACTTAAGCATCAGAACAGCCTGTTGGTTTAAGTCCGCCATGGATGTGATGGCAAATCGGTAAGACCAACCACATCGCCGCCCGCTTTAGCGACTTGATGATCATTTTCCACTGAGCTGCCGCTAACACCGATAGCGCCAATCAATATGCCGTCTTCATCGACAATCGGTACGCCGCCGGGGAAGGTAATCAAGCCTTGATTTGAATGTTCAATGCCGAAGAGCGGTCCACCCGGCTGCGATAACTGGCCGATTTGTCCGGTGTTCATGCCGAAGAAAACCGCAGTCTTAGCTTTTTTGATGGCAATATCGATACTGCCAACCCAGGCGCCGTTCATTCGGGTAAAAGCTTTCAAATCGGCACCGGAATCGACCACGGCGATGCACATTTGCGTGCCTAATTTATTCGACTCGGCAATGGCAGCCGCGATGGCTTTTTCTGCTTGTTCATAAGTGACGTGCATGGTGTAACTCCCAGGTTATTGTTGTAATTGAAATGTTGTCTTAATTCGGAGAAAGCATTTTTTCCGGCCTGACGATGGCATCGAATTCCGCTGCAGTGACCAGTCCACTGGCGATAGCTTCCTCCCGTAAGGTTGTCCCATTGCTTAAGGCCAGTTTGGCGATAAGCGCTGCTTTATCGTAGCCGATATGCGGCACCAATGCGGTGACCAGCATTAGCGATTTTTCCAACAGCTCGGCGATTCGTTCGTTATTCGGGGTGATGCCCACTACACAATGATCGGTAAAACTCATCGTGGCCTCAGCCAGCAGACGGATCGACTGTAACACGTTATAAATAATCACCGGTTTAAATGCATTAAGTTCAAGATGACCTTGGGCGCCTGCGAACGTCACGGTAGTGTGATTGCCCATTACCTGAGCGCATACCATGGCTAAGGCTTCGCATTGGGTAGGGTTGATTTTGCCAGGCATAATTGACGATCCCGGCTCATTTTCCGGTAACATCAGTTCGCCAAACCCGGCGCGTGGGCCGGAGCCAAGCAAACGAATATCGTTGGCTATTTTATTCAGACTCACCGCCAGCGTGTTCAACACGCCGGAAATTTCCACCAATGCATCATGTGCAGCCATCGCCTCGAACTTATTGGTAGCTGAAGTAAATGGCAGCCCGGTAAAGCTTGCTACTTGTTTGACAAACAGTTCGGCAAAACCTGATTTACTATTTAAGCCGGTGCCGACAGCGGTGCCGCCTTGGGCGAGTGGAAACAGGCGCTTGAGACTATCGCGAATGCGGTCGAGTCCAAATTGCACTTGAGCCGCATACGCTGAAAATTCCTGCCCCAGCGTCAGCGGCGTCGCATCTTGTAAATGTGTACGGCCGATTTTGATAATGTCAGACCACACTGCAGATTTTTCCAATAGCGCTTGATGCAAATGTTGCAATGCCGGGATCAGACACTTATGGAGCTGTTCAACTGTCGCAATATGCATTGCGGTTGGAAACGCATCGTTGGTTGATTGGCTAAGATTACAATGATCGTTGGGATGCACCGGCGATTTTGATCCAAGTGCGCCGCCCAGCCGCTCATTCGCCAGATTGGCAATTACCTCATTGGCATTCATATTAGATTGGGTACCGGAACCCGTTTGCCAGATTACCAGCGGAAAGTGCTCGTCCAACTCGCCGCCGACCACGTCCAGTGCTGCCTCGGCAATGGCATTGCCGATAGTTCCATTAAGATCGTTTAAGCGGATATTAGTGAGCGCTGCACAGTGTTTAACAATACCCAGCGCTCGTATTAAAGGTCTTGGCAGGCGTTCATCGCCGATTTTAAAATGAGCCAGCGAACGTTGGGTTTGCGCGCCCCAGTATTTGTCAGCGGGCACCGTGATTGCGCCTAATGAGTCGCTTTCCAGCCTTGTTGGATGATTGTCATCAATCATTGAATGTCTAAAAAACCAAACTTACTCGCCAGGTTTTTTTAACATCTTGAGAACCTCGCCCAGATGTCCTTCTTCTTGCGCGATTTTTGCGCGGGCATATTCTTCAAGCAGAATATTGCGACCATTTACTAACTCAAGCAAACGATGGTAATGGCTTAATGCCAACGTTTCATGCTCCAGGGACTCACGCAAAATATCGCCAATATCGTGGCGATGCGTTTCCAATAAAGAGCCAATTCCTAAAGAAGGATGACCGTCCAAATGGGTGATCAACTCGCCGGCTTCATTGGCGTGGGTCAAGGATTCATTGGCCTGGCTGCGCATCCAGGAAACGATAGGGATGCGGTTATAGCCGAAAACCATCAGTGCATAGTGCGTATAACGAACAACCCCAGCCAGTTCGGCTTCAAGAATGTTGTTCAAAACCGAAATAACTGCATTTTTATCGATGTCGATATTACTCATGATCGTCTCCGGTGATTGTATGAAGCAAAAGTCACTATAAGACTTTTGCATGAATAAGGAAACCGATTAAACCGGCTGTTGGAGAACAATAAAAATTCATTCTGAACTACAGGATATATGACAATTTTTAGTAAAAAACGCTTCAGTTTTAGCCCTTTACTCTGGTTTTCAAATGCTCCGCGAGTCGTTTCATCGCCGAAGACGCGTCCTCGGACAACAGGTGAACATTAATAATGCTTGGCATAGTTTGGTTTTGCAGGGAATGAATAAGAGCGGTTTCAAATTCCTCTTCTGTGGTGGCATCGTAGCCATTTAACGGACCGAAGACCTCACCCAGCCGGTCAAAGCGCCAGGGGCTAATATCATTGAACGGACCTTCAAGAATGAAGCGCTCAGTGCTGTAACCTGAGTTGTTAAAAACGATCACAATCGGATTTAGGCCAAGATGTGCGTGTGTTGACAGTTCGGTGCCGGTCATTTGAAAAGCGCCATCGCCGACCAAAATCAGTGAGCGATGATCTGGACGGGCGATTTGCGCACCCAGAGCGGCGGGTACTGCAAAACCCATGGTGGCGTAGTAACTGGAAGCCAAAAATTCGCTTTGTTCGTGTACTCGTAAGTCAATGGCTGCAAACAGGCAATCGCCGACATCACAAACCACCATCATTTCCGGGCTAAGTGCCTGATTGAGACGTTCGATTAAGCGGCTAGTCGACATCTGCCGGTTTGGCTCGGGAAATCGGCTTGATTGTAATGTGATCGGGGGCGATGCGTAGTCTTGATTGCTGGTTTTGACAGCGCATGCCAAGGCTGATAAAAAATCGGCTAACAAAACGCGAGGATAGCGATGAGCGCTGATCACCACTTCATCCTGTGCAGCACGGACCATATGGTGGGGATCAAGCTTTGCGGTATAGATGCCGGTATCTATATCATTCAAGGTGACGCCTAGCATCAGCAGTAAGTCTGATTGCTCAACCATATAGCGCGCATGTTCGGAGCTCATCGCGCCTTCGTAAATACCCAGATAAGCAGGGTGACGTTCGGCAAGCACTGATTTGCCTGTTAAAGTGGCGGCGACCGGTAAACGCGCCCGTTCAACAAGATCAAGCAACTCACTCTGTAGTCCACGTCGATGACATTCAACGCCTGCAATAATCATTGGTGACACGGATTTAGCCATTAATTCCAATGTCTCAGACACGGCTTCCGCCAGTGCGCTTTCATCACTGGTAAATTTATCCAATACCTCAGAGGGCATTGGATAGCCTTCAACCATCACCAAGTCACGAGGGATTTCTATATAAACCGGCTTGCAATATCTGCGAGCGGCGGCAATGGCATGATCTATCTGCCGAAAAGCGATCACCGGATCATTGAGCACTACCGTTGCACAGGTGATGCGTTCAAAAATTTCGCGCTGGAAGGTGAAAGGACCAAAACGGTGATGAATTAACGGATCATCTTTTTGCTCAGTGATACCCGGTGAGCCGCTAATAACAATGACAGGTGAGGATTCTGCATATGCGCCGGCGACGGCATTAACCGTATTTAAAGCCCCAACACCGTAAGTCACCGCCAGCGCGCCCAAGCCTTGACAGCGAGCATAACCGTCAGCGGCAAACGCGGCGCAATCTTCCCGGGTCGTGCCGATATGGTGAACGGGGCTTTTGACCATCAGGTCATAAAAGCCAAGTACGTAATCGCCCGGCACGCCGAAGATATGCTTAACGCCTTCTTGATATAAGCGTTTGAGAAGGTATTGCCCAAGAGTATCGAACTTAGCAGTGCTCATAACGATTTATCTCCTGAAAAATGCTGATTAAACAAGCCTAATGCATTGGCGGCCTACACGAGCGATTTTTCATGCCGCCGGTAGAACCAAAGCGTGATGCCAGTTTAAACATTACATCCTAGATTTCTAAATGAGCAAGAAATTTTATGGTTATTGAGCTGCTGTCAGTTCTTGTGATTAAAGGTCAAAACCCAACAAAGCCTCATAAATTTATGAATCTTTGAGATAAACCACCATTAATTAGCTTACCTTTTGAAGTCTTTAAACGGCCAAAATCTGCCAGTAACCATGATGATTAGTGTGTCAGTAGTATATTAAGCGGTCAGTCGTAACCTTTTACGAAATATCAGAACATCATATACTCCGCGGAGGTGGCCAGAAAACTGAAGTTAAATATGTTTCTATAAGGATGATCTGGGGAATACCGAATTCAAATACTTTTCAACCCAATTGAACAATTAACTCATGGCACCCAGATTTGATCGCATTCCTCAACTCCCCGATGTTCCTGAAGCACTCAAACTCGCAGCTCTTCGAGGCAATATCGTACCTTTCATCGGCGCAGGTGTTTCACAACTCGGTGGCTGTCCAGGGTGGGATGCCTTCGCCAATGGCGCGCTGAAGTTTTTCTTGGCACCTGGTAAATTGACATATGCACAGTACGATCAGATGTCTCGCCTGCATGCAAGGATAAAACTTTCCCTGGCGCTCGATCTTGAGCGGCGGTATAGCAAGCCTATTGATTTCCGTGCCTTATTGAAATCTCAGGACCATAAACATTCGTTTGGACAAAGAGCCTATGATGGTCTGGCAAAAATCGGCAGCACGATAGTAACCACAAATTACGATGAATGGTTGGATGCGCCGGTTCTTGAAACACCGGATCTAGCAGCATCAGTTTCATCATCGGCACCACTATCCGTTAGTCGTAAATCGATTTATCGACGTAATGAAATTGATACGGCTGTCCTAGACCAAAAAGACACCGTAATTCATATTCATGGTTCGGTAGTGGAACGAGAAAGCATGGTCCTGACAACAACCCACTACCTCGATTTATACTCAAGCCATCGCACCGACGGCAAGAAGGAAAGTGAAAATCGATTTCTGACTTTCCTGGAAGAGCTATTCAAACTTAAAAGTGTGCTCTTCGTTGGATACGGCTTAAGTGAGCTTGAAATTCTTGAATATGTTGTACAGAAAGCGGGGCGAGTAAGACCTGAAAAAGAGGAAACAGAAGAACCACGCCACTTCATTGTGCAGGGTTTCTTCTCTCACGAGATCGAGGTCGCCCATAGCTTAGATGATTATTACCGCCAATTTGGAATTGGACTTCTTCCGTTTTCCCGTGACAAAAGAGATTGGGAACAACTCATTGAAGTTATTGAATATATGGCTAGAGAAATACCTGCGCATTCAATACTTCCTTCGCAAGTTCTGCAAGAAATGGAGGATTTGCTGCAATGATAGCTACCAGTAAGATCGATCGTTTTATTAATCTTATGCTTCAAAACGATGAACAGATGCGTTTGGGGTTTGAGCTGATTTTAAAAAAAGAGGATTTCGCGCAGTTTTTCGATCGACTTCAAGCCGAAGGACTATTCTCTGCCGAACGAAACCCAGGCCCTGTTCAGGCTAAAGAGACTGGTTATGTGCATATTCCTTATTGGTCAGCACTCGATTATTTAGATGCCTGCGCAAAACAGACCGGCGAAACTAACAATCTGGATTTGGGTAAAAAGATCATGGCTGTGGTTCGTGAAGTGAGTGTTTTCTTAGAGCCTGATGGCAAGGCTCGGGAAAACTACCACACGGGTCGCAAGTTCGCAGAGATATTAGGCTTACTACCGAATGAAGCCACCACTCATGCTGATATGGATTTGGTACAGGGATGGCTGTCAGATCGCTTTGATCGCGGACTTGTTTGCAGTGCTCTTGATGAAGGAGTCATGCAGCGCTATCTGTCTAGCGAAAGATCAGAAGATTGGAAAAAAGCACTTCGTATAACCTTTCACTGCACTGCTCTCACACCAGCAGCTGATAAAGACGAGTTACATACAGTTGTCGATGATTATTGGTTAAAAAAATTTATCGAACATCATGCAAGGATGCTTGGGCAAAAAATTGGCGTTGAAGCTGCAGAATTGTTTCATGCCCGTTTATATGAGGTCTTTGGTGAGGGGACAAGATCTAAATTTAGCTACTTTTTTAGGCCCGCTGTTGAAGAACATTCACAAAATATGGAATGGTCAGCTGAAAATTGCATGGTGGTGGGTATGCGCGACTTACTACTCGGTTGGGTTGATATTGATGCTGACGCAGTAATCGCTTACATCAAAAAACTCCTAGATGGGGAGTTGGAGATTGCTAGAAGGATTTGTCTACATGTAATTGACCGTCGATGGCAGCAAATGTCTGATTTATTTGCGCAGGCGTTAAGCCCTAGTTTTTTTGAAATAGGGCACCGGCATGAGCTTTATTGGTTATTGAGTAATCATTTTTCTGAAATGACCGAAAGCCTACAGACAAAGGTCATTGCAATAATTCGTGATTTGCCTTTGTCGAAAAACATTGAAGATTACGATCGTCACTTTCGCTCATGCCAAAGGGAATGGTTGTCTTCAATTACAGGAAAAGGGGTTGAAGAAGTAGATCAATGGTTCGATGCTCTAGGTTCTGGAGAAAATGTAGTCGGTATTTCAAAGCATCCCGACTTTCTGTCCTACTCGGAGTCGCTTTTCGGAAGCGGTCCATCGCCATATCAAAAGCAAGAGTTGATCGTCTTCGCTCAGGATGGTTCCTTGATAGATTTTTTGAACGAATTTAAGCCGACAGGACATTGGGATGGGCCGAGCATTGAATCCTTGACCAGTATATTAGAGGAGGCAGTGCTAGATGAGCCGACTTTATTTTTACAAATCCTACCCAAATTCATCGATGCAAAACGCCCATATCAATACGGGATACTGGCTGGAATCAAGAGACTTTGGGATAAACCTTCGACAGAAACAACAATCATCGACTGGAATAATGCGTGGGGACGGATAATAGAGTTCCTTGAAAAGCTTTTGCAACCTGAATCCTTCTGGTCAGAAGAAGTCACCGATGATTTCAATTTGACCCCTACACGAAATTGGATACCACCCGTGATAGCAGACCTGCTGAAAGCAGGAACACAGGACGATCAACACGCATATGCGCCGTGTTTTTTTCCAAAGACAACAGTATTGATCAAGATACTGCTTGAAAAAACATCGTCGGAAGAGGAAGTGAGTGATGACCCAATGTCTCAAGCAATCAACTCATCGAAAGGGAAAGCTATTGAGGCGTTTTTCAGCCTTGCCTTACGTGTATGCCGACTAGCCGATCGATCAAGAGGTGACCATGAATCAGAATGGAAAGAATTACAGCCTTTAGCTGACAGCGAGTTGTCACAGTGTAAGGGCGGCAATTATGACTTTTCGACTCTGGCAGCGGCTTATCTTGCCAATTTCGAATACCTGGATGTTAATTGGCTTTCGGTCAACATAAGAAAAATTTTTCCGGAACAATGGCCGAATAACTTTAAATCGGCGATGGGTGGGTTAGCGTATGCTCATGTAACTAAAAGGTGTTACGCCTTGTTGCTTGAAGCAGGCACTATTGATGTTGGAATCAGGTTTACCAACATCGAATCGAAATTCAAAACCCGTTTAATTGAGCGCGTTGCGCTTGCTTATCTTTGGGGAGATGAAGAGCTTTCGTCACCGCGTTTCCATTATTGGTTTGATAATGGGGATGAAGATGCGATAAAAGTAATAAGCCGCTTCTTCTGGAGCTTGAAACACCATGCACTGACCCCAGAACAAATAGGACGAATTAAAGCATTTTGGATGGCTTGCCTTACTTGGAGCGACACCCAAAGTGAACGCCCCGGAAAACTATTGTCGAGCCTGAGTAAGCTTGCTTGTTATGTAGATGATATTGGTGAGAGCGATATTACATTGCTTATGGCTACCGCTCCATATTGTGAGCTTAGTTACAATGCCACTGACTTCATCGAGAACCTGGATCGACTGGCAGTTGATAATCCCCAAATTGTGTACCAAATTTTGACCACTCTTCTCGAGACGTATGTACCGACTTACGATTATGAGGGCCGCTTACTTTCCATCGTTCAAAAATTGAATGATCAAGGGCTTCGGAAAGAAGCCATGTTGCTCGCTAATACACTAAGACAACTGCCTAGAATGCGAGAATTGTATAAGGGGATTACCAATATTTGAATAGCCTCAGGTTTAGGTGAATCCTCTCAGAGTCAGCAATGACTGAGTAACCCGCCATTGGCGACATAGAGGAAAGCGTAGTCAGGTTAGTCAATAGCAACTCCTGGAGGACATGCAAAACGCCATATCGTGAGAATTGATTTGCCTGTAAGTCTGCACCGGCCAAAATGCTGCAATCCCATAATCAGATACTGAATCATAGTGTTCATTAAAGATATTGTTTACATACACTGCTCTTTCTTTATGTGTTAGTTGGTAAATTCATTATCCTGAGTTTTCAAGATATGAGCCTGATTACGCCCCTGTTCTTTGGCTATATAGCAAGCTGCGTCAGCGGCGCTCAAAACTACCCTGACATCGTTATCGGCGCTGGTCAACGGCACTATCCCGATACTTACGCCGACTGAAAAGGCTTTGCCTTCCCAAGTAAAGTTGAAGTCTTGCACGCATTCGCAAAGCTCATTTGCGATACCCCAAGCCTGGTCGAGCATGGTGTGCTCAAGCAATAGGGCGAATTCGTCTCCTCCCAGCCGGGCCAATGTATCGCGCTGGCGAAGTTTCGATTTAAACAATGTACTCAAGGCACGTAACAATTCGTCGCCGGCAGCATGACCGCAGGTATCGTTGACGGACTTAAAGTGGTCCAGATCAAGGAAACACAGCACATGCTCCGATTGCTCCTCATGGGCGCTTGCCAATACTCTGGTTAGGCGCCGCTCGAACTCTGTCCGGTTGATGAGGCCGGTAAGCGAGTCATGACTCGCTTGATAGGCAAGGCTTTGCATCAACAATTGAGACTCGGTCACATCCCAAAATACCAGTACGGCACCGTTGATCTGTCCATCAAGCTCAATTGGGTAGGAAGAGTATTCGATTGGAAAAGAGCGGCCGTCCTTGCACCGGAATATTTCTTTACTTCGTTGGGGGATACCATCGCGGAAAGCATTGTAGACAGTGCATTGTTCTGACTGGTTGACCGCTCCACCAGCGCCACTTTGATGTATCGTTGCATGGATGTCTTGGCCCATGAGTTCTTCTTGATCGTAACCCAGCATTGTCAATGCCGCCCGATTGACGAAAGTGCAGTGCCCTTTTGCATCAAGCCCGAGAATACCTTCACCGGCCGATTCCAGCAGCAACCGAAAACGTTCCTCACTGGCGCTTAACGATGAATCCGACTGCCTGAGCTCGGATAGCGCCTTATCCAAGTTGGCGTTGGCGGACTTGAGGATAGCGCATTGTTTTTCTAATTGCTCTGTACGCTGGGTTACCAGTTCTTCAAGACGTTTGCGGTAATAGTAAAGTTCTTGCTCGATTTCCTTGTCTTTGGTGATGTCGACCAGAATGCCTTGCAGAAACAAGCTCTCACCAGCTTCGTCTCGCACCAAAACAGCCTCGTCCAAAAACCATCGCACTTGCCCATCGCTCTTGACCAATCGATATTCGCAGCGTAGCGGGGCATGGTGCTCGTAAGTATGGGCGAAAGCCTCTATTACATCTAAATGATCGTCCGTATGAACCCGCTTGAGCCAGCCCTGAGTGTCATCCAGCCAATACTCTTGCGGAAAACCTAACTGATGAATCTGCGGGCTGAGGTATAACAGCTTCCCTGGATTTTCCAGTGACGCTATATAAGTGATAGCTGGAATTTGTTCCACCAGCGTGCGGTATTTGGCCTCAGCTGAACGCAATAGCTCCATGGTATCAGGCGTATCACGGATAGCTTGTTGTTCAGTAAACGCATCCGGTAAAAGATTAACGTCCGCGCTTACGGTCTCATACGCGTCATTCAGAGTCTCCACCGGCATCGCTAGTTTGCCGGTTTCTGTATCCAAATTCCCAAGATCACCGTCCGGGTAGTGCGAGAGGACACTTTTGAAGGTAATGCGATCGATCTGGTCGTTTACCGCTAATAGACGACGGAAGCTGGATTTTTTGAGTATGGCGTTCATAAGAGAACCTCACTGATATTCTAACGGGTTTGATTAGTCCATTTTCAAATGGAGAGATAATAGGTTTGCTGCATGATTTTCACGCGCTCATCGCTCTACTCCGTGAGGTTAATGGCGGCACGGCGTAGAGCGCGGGGAGTAGTCGGCCGAATTCGCTTTTGACCACTTGGTAACACTCGCAAACTTGGGCTTCCAGTCCCAATCTGTCCAGTACTGTAATGTGCCCACGTTGGTAATTAATCACTCCTGCTTGCTGTAATTTGCCGGCGGCGTCGGTAACGCTTTCGCGGCGTACACCAAGCATTTGAGCAATCAGTTCTTGGGTCATGGTTATGTCATTACCGGGCAGTCGATCAAGGCTTAGCAGCAGCCATCGACAAAGTTGTTGCTCTACAGAATGATGCCGATTGCAGACCGTTGTCTGCGACATTTGGGTAAGTAGCGCCTGGGCATATCGCAGTAGCAAATGGTGTAACGCCCCACTACGACGTCCTCCAAAGCGATTGAATTCCTGCAAAATTAGGTGTGCCCGTATTCGATAGGCGTAGCCCTCACTTACTACCATCGCTGAGATTCATGGAATGCACCGAACCGGAGTCGGAAGGTGCGTGAATCTTAGTCCCCGGTAGCTATATCGTTCCGGCGTTTTATCGAGCGTGCTGTTTGCGATGGAAAAATGCAATCGGTCGATGCCGATAGCGTAACGTCATTGCTGCGATGTTTAGCCACCTTGTCGTGGATAAACGATATTGGAGCAGGACAGCCGGGGCTTGCGTAGCAATCTAACCGTCGCTAAGTTTTGATGATTTCACGCAGGAGCAAGGAAATCACCCTTCAAAACTTAGCGACTCGCTTGCGCCCGATTTATCATGGTGCCGCCACCCATGAAAAGCGCGATACCAACAATACCTTCGTTACCGATCACAGCAATTTCTGTCGACGCGCCATTCTCGGTAAAGTACAGCTTAGCCACAATGCAAGTTGTGGGGAAATAGACGTAATCGAGCTGACAACCAGATTCGTAAAGCGTTTCACCGAGTGGTAACAGGACCAGTTCCAGATGGGGAATAAGACAGTTAAGTTGCGCAACGGGCAAGACATCAAGAAGATAGTTATGGCGGGGACTGGCTAGATCGTTCATAAGTAAATCTTCCTGATTCTGGGTTAAAAGTGAGTGGCGTTCCTATTAAGGCCAAACGGAAACTGCCAAGTAAGAATTATGGAAACTAGTGTGTACTTTTTAGCACAGAGTATTTAGAGTAAAAATAAGGGCGACTACTTATAAAGCCAGAATAAACGTAAGGAATGTCTGAACACGTTGATTTCCATCATGCCCTTTGAAGCATGATCGGAAGATTTTAGAAATTTCCAATATAAAATCGTGAGGAAGTGCCTGTGGATCATAAACACTCATTAGCTAGCCTCTTAACTCCAATGAAGTGCTTCAACCCCATGAGCTGCAAAGGTCATAATAGTTCTCCAGGTATTCCTGTTACGAATTGGGTATTGAGACTATGAGAATTTCGCGATACAAAATCCAAGCCATTCTCCAATATTTGGCCACGCAACCGCTTTGGATTCGATATGGCTTGGCGGCTCTGGCAGTCGCTGTCGCCACTCTTGCGACAGTGAATATTCCGGTGTTTGGTGAGCGAGCCGCCTTCTTGTTATTCTTTTTTGCGATTATCCAAACCGCTTTCTGGCTCGGACGGCGTCCTGGCATTTTTGCGATGGCTTTATCCTTGATCGCGGTGAATGCGCTTATTTTGTTTCCAGCTTGGAGTTCTCAGCTTTACGACGTCTTTATTTTAAACGCAGGTTTTTGCATTTTATCTGCTGTTATCATCGTTACCACCAGCCGCTATAAGCAACTAACTGAGCTACTTTGGAAAAGCCGACAGGATTTGGCTCATGCGCAAGCCATCGGACAAATCGGCAGTTGGCGCTTGAATGTGCAACGTAATGAACTGCACTGGTCCGACGAAAATCACCGTATTTTCGGTATCCCCAAGGGAATGCCGATGACCTATGAAGGCTTTCTCGTCACCGTGCATCCGGATGACCATGACTATGTCGACCGGATGTGGCAAGCAGCCCTGCACGGCGATCCTTACGATATTGAACACCGATTAATTGTTGAAGATAAGGTGAAATGGGTACGCGAGAAAGCCGAACTGGAGTTCGATAAAAATGGCCTGCTACTGGGTGGGTTCGGCACCACCCAGGATATTACTGAACGTAAACGCAGTGAACAGGCTTTGAAAGATAGCCAAGAGCGCTATGCCAAGATTATCGAGTCGGCTATGGATGCGATTATTACGACCGATGTCAACCAATGTATTTTGGTCTTCAATCACGCGGCGGAAAAAATGTTCGGCTGTATGGCGGATGAAGTCATTGGCGGATCTCTCGAGCGGTTCATCCCAGAGCGGTTTCGTCATGCTCATTGCAATCATACCCGTGCATTCGTCCGATCCGGCATCACCAATCGTAAAATGGGCTTTCTTGGTACTACCACAGGACTACGCACCAGTGGCGAGGAGTTCCCCATCGAAGTGTCCATTTCTCAAAACGGAAGTGGCGACGAAAAATCGTTTACGGCAGTCCTGCGCGATATTACGGAACGCGAGCGTGGCGAGTTTGAATTGCTCGAAAAGCTAAGGTTACAGGATCAGTTAGCTAAGGTTGCGGCATCTGTACCTGGAGTGATTTGTTCTTTCCGGTTACGCCCGGACGGCTCAGCTAGCATGCCCTACGCCAGTCCGGCTATAGAATCATTATTCGGATTAAGTAGCGATGTTTTAGCAGAAGATTTTAGTCCGGCATTTGCCCGCACCCATCCCGACGATCTTGGACATATCAACGATACTATCGCGGAATCCGCCCATACCCTGCAACCCTGGCGAGATGCATTCCGCTTTAACCATCCAAGCAAAGGCGAAATATGGATCGAAGGTCATTCCATGCCGCTATGCGAGGATGACGGCAGTATTCTTTGGCACGGCTATATCCAAGACGTTACTGAACGCAAACTTGCGGAAAAGCAGTTACAGGACCGTGAAAACGAATTACGTCTGATTATGGACGCTACTCCGGCACTGATCGCTTACTTAAGTACCGATTTCCGGTATTTACGTGTTAATGCGACTTACCAAAACTGGTTTTGCATTGACCCGAAAACTATCCTTGGACATGAAGTGCGGGAAATAATCGGCGAAAGAGCCTGGACTATCGTTCAACCCTATATAGAACGGGCTCTAGGTGGTGAGCGAGTTGGTTTCGATCTACAAATCCCTTATGGCACAGGTAAACCCCGTTGGGTGCATGGGAGCTATATTCCCGATAAGGATACAAGCGGGACCGTCAAGGGAATCGTGGTGCATATTTTCGATATTGATGAGCGCATGCGCATGGAAGAATCACTGCGTGCGAGCCAGAAGGAAAACATGTTTCTTGCCAACCTAATTCGTAACTCGTCACAGCCCGTGGCTGTTGGTTATCCCGACGGGCGGATAGGGTTGGTCAACTTGGCCTTTCAAGAACTGACCGGCTACTCCGCCGAGGAACTGCAACGGATCGATTGGGCGGCTGTACTCACGCCGCCTGAGTGGCTTAACATTGAGCGGGACAAACTGGCGGAACTTCACCGCACCGGCGTCCCTGTACGTTATAAGAAAGAATACATTAAAAAAAATGGCACCCGGGTGCCGATTGAATTATTGGTTCACCTCGAGACTGACTCCGAAGGCAAACCGCAATTCTACTATGCGTTTGTCAACGATATTACCGAACGAAAGCGTGCCGCCGAGGCTCTGCGTGCAAGTGAGGCCTTTGTGCGTGAAGTGCTCAACTCGCTACCCGAACATGTTGTGGTGCTGGATGAGCACGGCGTGGTGACCGCAGTGAATGAGCCTTGGGAACGCTTCGCCATTGACAATGGCGGCTCGGCAGGGGGTTTATCGGTGGGCGCCAATTATCTTGACGTTTGTCGACGCTCGTCTGCGGCAGGCGACCCGGACGCGCGCAAAGCGGTTCAGGGCCTTGAGGTTTTGTTTGCTGGACAGCAACAGGAATTTGTCATGGAGTATCCGTGCCCGACAGCCAATGACGAACTCTGGTTTATCATGCATGCCAAACGCTTAGTTGACAGCCTCCAAGGAGTCATTATTACCCACATCGACATCACCGAACACAAACGCGCTGAGCTTGCATTGCGCCATACCCAGGCGCGGCTCGCTCTGATCGTCGAAGAGGTGAAAGCGGGCTATTGGGACTGGGATTTATTGTCGCAGACTTTGTATTTATCCCCTGAATGGAAGCGCCAAATCGGTTTTGACGAGAACGAATTGTCGAACCAAAGGGATGCATGGGAAGACCGTCTGCATCCTGATGACCGGGCATTAGTGTTGGAGGCAACTGAAGACTATATCGCAGGCATTCAGCCCAGCTACGAATTAGAGTTCCGCCTTCTTCATAAAGATGGTTCGTACCGCTGGATTCACTCTCGAGGCGCATTATTACGCGATCAAAATAACCAGCCCTATCGTTTGCTGGGCATAAATTTAGACATTACCGATTATAAAAAGACGCAGGAGTTGAATGAGAAGCGCGATCAGATGGAGCAAACGTTTCGGTATTATATCGCCAGACAGACAGCGGCTGCTATCGCTCACGAGCTGAACCAGCCGCTCACTGCTATCTCCTCTTATGCGGATGTAGCGCTACAACTAATGCAATCCGGCAACCAAAATCCAGAAATACTCTCCCATGCAATGGAAAATTGTTCTCAGCAAGCGCAACGTGCCGGTCAAGTCATACGGCAATTGATGACCGTATTGCAAAAAGACGAATTTATCAATGAGCCGATAGATATCAATACTTTGATCTATGAAGCACTCGATTTTGTCAAGGCAGATGAGTATTCAAGCACTTTTAAAATAGAGCTGGATCTCGCCGCTAGTTTGCCGCCGGTTTCGGCCAATAGTCTGCAAATTCAAAAGGTACTGATCAATCTATTGCATAATGGTCTGCAGTCCATGCTGGAAAACGGAATAAACGCTAAAACGATGACCGTAACAACGCGCAGCTTCCCCGGTAATCCGGCCATGGTGAAGGTGACTGTGTGCGACAGCGGAAAAGGCGTGGAGAATGCCGACGCCATTAAAAAAATGTTCCAGCCCTTTTACACTACTAAAGCCAATGGTTTAGGCATGGGGCTGGCTATCTGCCGCGCTTTAATCGAAGCGCACGGCGGTAAAATGTGGGCTGAACAAAACGCTGACATTGGCCTAAGTGTTCACTTTACCTTGCCATTCACATCATGAGCACTCAACCTTGCGTTTTTATTGTCGATGACGACTATGCGGTACGCGACAGTCTTGGGTTGGTTTTCAAAACCGCAGGGTTGAACTACCTGGCTTTTGAGAACGCCGAGCACTTTCTTGAAACCTATAGTGGTGGTACTCCAGGTTGCCTGTTGCTGGATATGAACATGCCCGGCTTAAACGGCGACGAACTTCAAGCCGAACTCATCCGCCGCGATATCCATTTGCCGACGCTGAGATTCATGGAATGCACCGAACCGGAGTCGGAAGGTGCGTGAATCTTAGTCGCCGGTAGCTATATCGTTCCGGCGTTTTATCGAGCGTGCTGTTTGCGATGGAAAAATGCAATCGGTCGATGCCGATAGCGTAACGTCATTGCTGCGATGTTTAGCCACCTTGTCGTGGATAAACGATATTGGAGCAGGACAGCCGGGGCTTGCGTAGCAATCTAACCGTCGCTAAGTTTTGATGATTTCACGCAGGAGCAAGGAAATTACCCTTCAAAACTTAGCGACTCGCTTGTTATCTTCCTTACCGCCTATGGCGATATTCCCATGTCAGTGCGAGCAATGAAGGCTGGCGCGGTCGATTTTCTGACGAAACCGGTGCCAAGTAAACTGTTGATTGAGCGTGTTCAGACAGTGCTGCAGCACGAAGCGCTAACACAAGAACAAAATAGGGAAAAACAAGGACTTCGTGAGCGCCTAAGCTGTCTTACTTCCCGCGAAATGGAATTATTGCCGCTGATTGCGGCTGGCAAATCCAATAAGGAAATCGCGAGGCAACTAGACGTTAGCCACCGTACTATCGAAATTCACCGCGCCCGGGTCTTAAAAAAAACCGGAGCAACCAATCTCATGGAACTTGCCCGCCTCTATGAAGCCTGCCAGCTTCAACCCGAAACAAAGTCAGAATAATCTTGGCGCAATAGAAAACCAAAGAGTTGATCAAAAAGACTTTATTCCAGCCCCAACGTTGACCAGAATAAAATACGCGGAACTGTTTATAGCAATGAAATAATCTTGCTCACAACCTCAATCGAAAAGAATTAATGCCATCGAATGCTACTTAAGAAGCAGGGGTTTGAATCCGTCCTGTTTTATAAACTGAACAATCAAAAGCCTGTAATCGCTAGCGTTGCTCGCCCGCTCGTTGGCTCAGCATTTAAGCTATGACCCATAGGAATTTGATGGTTCATTGATTTTATCCAACGTATTGGCAAGCTATCACCCGAAGAGGATACTTAGTGCTACCCATTGACAATGTGAGCACCCGCCATGACTACTACAATAAAACTCAAATGGCTGTTAGCCCTTGTGATGATTTTTGGCGGATTTACCATTTATAAAATTTTTGAGGGGCTGGTTCATAATCCTGCTTACCAAGAATATGAATGGGTATTTAAAATTATTTCAGAATTTGGCCTATTCATCTCTGTGATCGTTTCGGCCGGTTATTTTCATCACTGGTTTATTGCTGCTGAAGAACATAAAGAAGCTGAAATTAGTTTACGCGAGACGCTGAGCAAATATGTCGATGGCGTGTTGATGAATTCCGTTAAAAGAGGATTCTTGGGTATCACCAATAAAGAATTTGATTTTAGCCAGATTATGCACGGGCTCAAACCCGGAGATTACGTGTATTGGCTGATAACCTTCGATCCTCGTTTCAAAAACAAATCGCGGGAATTGGAAAATGCGATAAAAACCGGCGTGCATTTCAGGATGCTGATTTTAAAAGCCGACTGTCGAAGCGGTGAATTACGCGCCGCTGAAACCAATGGCTTTAATCCGCATGAATTTAATGAATATTCCAAACTATTTAAAGTGTCGCTGGAAGATGTTATTAGTCGCATCGACGACACCATAACGGGATCTTTAGGTGTGTTTGTCTACGATGGTTTGCCCAGCCTGCCGCTGTTTATTATTATCCGTAAGGAATCCAGAAAGGTGGAAGTGTATAACAGCTTTTACCTGACCGAACCGGTGTCAAAAATGCCTTATCTGCATTGGGAAACGGAGTTTAAATCAGGCAATCAAGAACTATTCGAATCCGATCACTGGAATATGTCCGAGCTGTTTCTCGACTATTTTAAAAAACGCTGGGACATGGAAAAAGAACAACTTTACGCAGCAGAAAACCAAGATGTTCAGCCTGAGGACTTTATCCATGCCCCTGCAGCGGCCAGAGAAAAATGCGCTGAGCTTTTTATTGGAATGTGAGCTTTGCAAAATTATAGTCAACAAAAAAGTACTGCCGATATTTGAAAGTTACACTGTGAGATTCGACCGCTGAAATTCAGGGAATGCACCGAACCGGAGTCGGAAGGTGCGTGAATTTTAGTCCTCGGTAGCTATATCGTTCCGGCGTTTTATCGAGCGTGCTGTTTGCGATGAAAAAATGCAATCGGTCGATGCCGATAGCGTAACGTCATTGCTGCGATGTTTAGCCACCTTGTCGTGGATAAACGATATTGGAGCAGGACAGCCGAGGCTTGCGTAGCAATCTAAGCGTCGCTAAGTTTTGATGATTTCACGCAGGAGCAAGGAAATTACCCTTCAAAACTTAGCGACTCGCTTGAATTGCTATGAATTAGCAATTTAACTATTAACGCTGTTAGCGATAAAAATGTGTTATTAGCATTTTTAATTGTTGGATATGATTGAAACCTTATATCAGTAACTAATCAACAGGCTTGCTAAACCGTTAAGAAATGGTAAGTGGTATTAATCGTTATCAAATTTAATTAGACAAAAACAATGAATTTGAATCTGGAAAAAATAAGTGACATTAGCGTGCTAACGATCAATGAAGAGCGCATTGATGCGCACAATTCGGGAGAATTAAAAGAATATCTTTTGCAGATGATAGAGCGGGGCGAAAAGCATATTGTTGTCCAGCTGGCGCATGTTCGATTTATTGATAGTTCCGGCTTAGGGGCATTATTGTCCGGTAATAAAAATATCATCGCTAAATCCGGCAAGTTTGCTTTAAGCAATATTCAGCAACAGGTGATGTCGATGTTTGAATTAACACGACTGAATCGGGTGTTTGAGATTTATACTGATTTAAATGATGCTGTAAAAACTGAAACCTAGAGGTTAGTTATGTGCCCTTCCGTTATACAGGTAGACGTTATTATCCCCACCCAGACCAAATATTTGGATTTGATTGGCAGCATCGGTGAGCGTATCGCTAAAGAATTGGATAATTTTACCGGCGATAGGGAGGCTTTAGCCTATCAGTTAAATCTTGTCTTAACCGAAGCGACGGTGAATGCCATCAAGCACGGTAACGACAATCACCCACAAGACACCGTTAGAATCTCCATTCATTTATTTGACCAAGAATTAAACATCAAGGTTTACGATCATGGTCAAGGCTTTGATTTGGCTACTGTACCTGCACCCGATTTTGAGCACCCTAAAGAAAGCGGCATGGGGATTTTTTTGATACGGTCTTTGATGGATTCAGTTACCTATACCCGGCAGCAGGATTGCAATGTGTTGGAGATTATTAAATACCTAAAGTAAATCCCTTCAAATAATATCGACAGCATTAACTTGGTTGACCGCATGAATAAACGGACTAAATCTTGGCAACATAATCTTAAAGCGATAGCTGAAAGAGCCTTAGGTAAGCAAATCGGGCTGTCGTTATGGCAGAAATATCATGAATTATTTTCAGTTGATTATCAGTCGCTTATTTCTCCCCGTTATGCCCTCAATGACATACTGCAACTGGAGCGCTTAATTACCTCCCATCGTGAGAGTGTCAGCCTGGTTAAGCCTTACGCCAGTCAATCGAACTACCGGCTACATTTTTACAGTCAACAAAAACGTTATCTTGATGAGTTCATTCCCGTGCTTGAGAACATGCATTTGCGGGTTATGGATCAGGTGCAGTTTACCTTTGCTATTGATGGTGAGAGTGCGACTATTAAAAGTTTCACCGTTAAAGCAACGCATAATCAATATGCACCGTTGAGTCAGTTAAAAAATCGGCTGCTGGAAACCATTCAAGTAGTGATGGAAGGCCGGGTTGAAAACGACGCCCTTAACAAGCTATGCGTGCTGGCAGGCATAAACTGGCAAGACATCGATGTGCTGCGCGCCTACCGAAACTACTTTTTGCAATTAGAGCATCGCACCACACGGGCAAGTTTTCATCATGCCTTAATTAATAATTCTCAAGTCGCCCTTGGATTGTTTAATTATTTTGAAGCGCGTTTTAGGCCCAATCCCGATTGGCAAGATCCTATGCTCCGAGAAGAGCAGGTTTTATTTCCTCTGCGTTTGCAATTACTTGAGAGCATGGCTTCGGTCGCTGATATTAACGATGACCGAATTTTGCGCACTGTTTTTAATTTGATCGACGCCACCGTCAGAAGCAACTTTCATCAGCGCCGCTTGAGTGATGATTACTTTATAGCCTTTAAAATCAACAGTCTTGGCGTTATCGAAATGCCTGCACCAAAACCGCAAGTTGAAATTTACGTCCATGGCGTCGACATGGAAGGTATTCATTTGCGCGGTGGCAAAATTTCACGAGGTGGCATTCGTTGGTCAGATCGTCTGGATGATTTCAGAACGGAAATACTTGGTTTGATGCAAACCCAAATCAGCAAAAATGCGCTGATTATTCCCACCGGCGCTAAAGGTGGTTTTGTTGTGAAAAGGAATGGCGGTAATCTGGATTTTAAAGCCGCCGGCAAGAAAGCCTATCTTCAATTGATACGCGGTTTGCTGGATTTAACCGACAATTATCGCGACAACACAATCGTAAGCCCTGAAGGTATTGTTGTGCATGACGGACCTGATCCCTATCTGGTGGTTGCGGCGGATAAAGGTACTGCGCAGTTTTCAGATATTGCCAATGGCGTTGCCGCAGATTATCAATTTTGGCTGGGTGATGCCTTTGCCAGCGGTGGCTCGCGCGGTTACGACCATAAAGAATTGGGCATTACCGCAAGAGGTGCCTGGGAATGCGTGAAAAGGCATTTTCGTGAATTAGGCAAAGATATTCAAACAGAGCCGTTTACGGTGATTGGTATTGGTAGCATGGACGGCGATGTGTTTGGTAACGGCATGTTGTTATCGCCCTGCATCCGCTTGTTAGCGGCTGTCAGCGGTCAGCATATTTTTATCGACCCCAATCCGCTCGTATCTAATGCCGCGTTAAGGGAACGCAAACGTTTATTTGAGCTGCCGGGTTCGTCTTGGAATGATTACGACAGAAGCTTAATTTCCCTGGGTGGCGGGGTGTATTCACGCGCAGATAAAGACATTCCGGTATCTGCAGAATTAAGAAATTGGTTAGGTATCCGCTATAAATCCATTGATGGTGAATCCTTGATCCGGTTACTGCTGGCATCGCCGGTGGAATTGCTATGGCTGGGCGGCATTGGTACCTATGTCAAAGCCAGCACTGAAAAAACCGAAGAAGTCGGCGATCGAAGTAATGACAATGTGCGGGTCGATGCTTCTGGTCTGCGTGCGCAAGTGGTCGGGGAGGGGGCTAATTTGGGATTTACCCAAAAAGCCCGTATTGAATACAGCTTACGCGGCGGTCGTATCAATACCGATGCGGTGGATAATTCTGCGGGGGTTGATACTTCCGATCATGAAGTTAATTTAAAAATCTTGCTTACCTTGCTGCATAAGCAACAGGTGATTGACGACTATCAATCGGTGTTTATTGACATGACTGAGTCCGTTTGCCAGTTAGTGCTGGCAGATAATATCGCGCAGAGTCTTTGTTTATCGTTAGATCATCTTCGCAGCGCCGATAATTCGGGGATGTTTTTACAAGTGGCGGACTTCTTGGAAGCAACAGGATTTTTAGACAGAGCTATTGAATCCTTTGCCCAAACCAAAGAGATTTTATCCCGCTCAGAACAAGTTATCTCTCGTCCTGAGCTGGCGGTATTAATGGCTGCCAGCAAAATGTACCTGACCCAGCAAATACAAAATCATGTCACTTTGTTGCAGGATGAATGTTATGAACATTATTTACAGGCTTATTTTCCTGCCACGTTTGCTAAGACCTTTAAGCAACATCTCGCCAGTCATCCGCTAGCCAATGAAATTAAAGCCACAGGCATTAGTAATAAAATCATTAATCAGGCGGGATGTGGTTTTTTAAGCCAACTCAGCGAAAATGGCAGCGTGTTGGCTTATGTCGATTGTTATTTAGCATTTGATCAGGTTGTCGAAGCTGATCAGTTACGGCAGGCGATTGCTGATTTGGATAATATTGTCGCGGCAGATCTGCAATACCAGTTACTCCTGCAACTTGAACAAACCCTGATTGATTTGTGTTGCTGGGCGGTATCGCAAGATAGAGCTATTCGCCCCGAAGTAAAAACCATCAATAGTTATCGCGGTTATTTAAAAGAGTATGAAGTTTATATAAACAGCCAGTTGTCTGATGCTGCGCAAGAACAACTTAATGACTATCAACAGCTGCAGATTCCGGTGGCCTTAGCGCAAAAAATGGTCTTTATTGCCAACCTACAGAGCTTTCCATTTATGGTGTTATTGGTGACGGAAACACAGCAAAAATTGTCAACAATCGTGTCATTATTAAATGACGTTAGTCAAACGTTAGGCTTAAATGAAATCCAACAACAGTTAATCAAACTGACTCTGCGTGATAATTGGGAGCGAACTGTATCAGGTGATTTGCAAGCTGAGATACAACGCATTAGCGGCCAATTAGTTAACAAAATTCTGCTTAGTCAGGTTGCAAGCTGTGCCGAGTATGTTGAGTTAAAGATGGAAAAAAAGCCGATTGAGCAATACAGGCGCATGTATCAACAAATTCAAAAGACGCAGCCGTTGAGTTTATTAGCCTACGTTGCTTTAATAAAAACGATGGGCAATTTGCTTGATGTTAACGGGGTTAGTGCTCATCAAATGCGGGTTTAACGCAGGCTTGAGTACCTCGAAAAATGATGTATCAGATTTTTCGAGGTGTACAAGACAATAGAAAAGGCAGAGCTATTTTATTGCCAGCAACTCAATCAAGATTTGTTCGTAAATAGCTGACAAGATCTCCAAATCCTCCACGCCGACATTTTCATTCACTTTATGAATGCTTTCGTTCAACGGGCCGAGTTCGATCACTTGCGCGCCGGTTGGCGCGATAAAGCGTCCGTCTGAAGTACCGCCGCCGGTGTCGTCGATGGTTTCAAAGCCGGTCACTGTTTTGATAGCAACATGAGCGGCATCGATTAACGCGCCTTTTTCGGTCAAGAACGGATTACCGGATAAACGCCAGACAATATCGTAATTAAAGCCGTGTTTATCGAGAATGGCGTGGGTGCGTTGCTGAATGATTTCTTGGTTCAGTTCAGTACAAAAACGCAGGTTAAATTGTACTTCGACAGTGCCGGGGATGATGTTTTCAGCACCGGTGCCTGAATGGATATTGGAAACTTGCAGGCTGGTGGGTGGAAAAAATTGGTTGCCGTTGTCCCAAACTTCATCCGTCAGTTCTTTTAAAGCCGGAGCAAAACTGTGGATAGGATTGTTCGCAAGTTCCGGATAAGCGACGTGACCTTGGATGCCGTTAATGGTTAGCTTTGCGCACAACGAGCCGCGGCGGCCAACCCGTATTACGTCACCGATTTTTTTATCGCTGGAAGGCTCGCCCACTAGGCACCAGTCGATTTTTTCATTACGTTGTTCCAGCACTTCAACTACTTTCACCACGCCATTAGTCGCTATGCCTTCTTCATCGCTGGTCAGCATCAGGGCAATTGCGCCTTTATGATCAGGATGTTTAGCAATAAATCGCTCGACGGCAGTAATAAATGCCGCAATGCCGCCTTTCATATCGGCGGTGCCACGGCCATAAAGCTTGCCGTCGCGAATGGTGGGTTCGAACGGCGGTGATAACCACTTATCCAGCGGGCCGGTGGGCACCACGTCGGTATGACCAAGAAAGACGAACAACGGTTTTGCCGTGCCGCGTTTTAGCCAGATATTTTGCGTGTCGTTGAAATCCAGACGTTCTGCTTTGAAGTCCAGTGTACTTAACCGTTCTGCGAGCAAGTCTTGGCAGCCCGCATCCTCGGGTGTGACTGAGGCGCGGCGAATAAGCGCTTCAGCAAGTTTTAGTGTTTCACTCATAATTGTGTTGTGTTAGCTATCGACTTTTGCGGCACTTGCATCCGTCAGGTTGGCGGCATACTCATCCGCCTTAAAGCCGATCAGCATCTTGTCGCTAGTGTCCAATATAGGACGTTTGATTAGGGTAGGGGTGGCCAACATCAGCGCGATGGCTTTATCGGCATTAAGATCGGCTTGTTGATCAGTACTAAGTTGCCGCCAACTGGTGCTGCTGCGGTTAAGCAGCGTGTTCCAGCCGAGTTGATCGGCAAACGTCTTAACAAGTTCGGGACTTAGCCCATCGCTACGATAATCATGAAAGCGATAAGCTATGCCGTTGTCATCCAGCCACTTGCGGGCTTTTTTGACGGTGTCGCAGTTTTTAATGCCGTAAAGCGTGATCATGGATTTTATAGTTGGCTATCGAGTAATTCTTCAATAGGAGGAAGTTGTTTGTCTGCTTTGCAGCGACCTTTGTAAAGATCAACAAACTCCATAAACGCTTGTTCAAGATCGTCGAGCATTTCTTCTTCGTTTTCACGTTCATCGGCAGGTACATCGTCAGAGTCTAAATACTCACGTTGCAACTCTACTTCACTGTTTAGGGCAAGTGTGGCGTAAATAAGGGCATTATTGGTTAGTTTTTCGCTCATGATGGTCTCGGATGGGTTGGGAAGTTAATTGGCCAATTGTTGTTGGGCTTGGTTTTGTAAAAAGGCAGTGACATCGTCATTGTTGACTTGATAATAAATATCTTCAACACTGACCTTAACATTTAATGACGCAAAAGTAATGGTATCGCCCAGATAGTAGTAAGAAGATTGCCAGTGGTTTTGCCTGCTGAACACCTCGATTTCGCTGAAGTTTTGTTCAATCAACACATATTCCTCCAGCGATGCTATTTGTTTATAGTTTGATAATTTATGGGTTTTATCGAAGCGGCGAGTGGTATCGGATAATACTTCTACGATGATTAGCGGCGATGTTTTGTAATAGTCGTTGGCGTTATCTTCCTGGCAAACGACCATGACATCCGGGTAGAAGAAGTTGTTCTCAACTTTAACTTTCATGTCCGACATAAAGGTTTTGCAAGGTTTGCCTTTAAGTTGACTCTTTAATTCGGAAAATAGATTCCCTGATAGCAAGTTGTGATTTTCACTGGCACCCGCCATTGCATAGACTTCGCCATCAATATACTCATGCTTGCTTTCGGCAAGCACTTCACCGCGCAAATACTCGTCTACGCTGATTTTGTTTTGGGCATATTTCAGGCTCATCTTTGTCTCCTGGCAAGTGCCGATCAATTAAAACAATCCGCTAATTTTGCCGTCATCATCAATATCGATGCGCTCAGCTGCCGGTACTTTGGGCAACCCAGGCATGGTCATCATATCGCCTGCAATGGCAACGATAAAGCCCGCACCATTAGCTAAACGCACATCACTAATCTCAATGGTGTGTCCGGAAGGTGCACCTTTAGTAGCTGGGTTAGTTGAGAATGACATTTGCGTTTTTGCCATACAAATCGGGAATTTGCCGTAATCCGCATCCCAGGTTTTGAGTTGTGCTTTAACTTTAGGGCTGGCGGTAATGGCAGCTGCACCGTAAAGTTTGGTGGCGATGGCTTCGATTTTGTCCCACAGCGGTAGATTTTCATCGTAGACATAACTAAAACCGGGTTCGCGATTATCGACGATGTCGGTAATGGCAACAGCTAAAGCTTCAGCACCTTTGCCGCCTTCAGCCCAATGTTTGGACACCACGCATTTGGCGCCCATGGCATCGCATTTTGCCTGTAGCAATGCAATTTCGGCGTCGGTATCAAAGGTAAAGTGATTGATACACACTACGCAGGGCAGGCCGTATTGGTTGTTGATATTACTCAGGTGGCGCTCAAGGTTTTCGAAACCTTTTTCCAGCGCGACAAGATTTTCTTGATTGAGCTCTTCTTTGGCAACGCCGCCGTGGAATTTCAGTGCTCGGACCGTTGCGACCAGCACTACGGCTGAAGGCTTCAGGCCGGACATGCGGCATTTAATGTCGATGAATTTCTCAGCGCCCAAATCAGCCCCAAAACCGGCTTCGGTCACCACGTAATCGGCCAGTTTTAATGCGGTTTGGGTGGCGGTTACGGTGTTACAGCCGTGGGCAATATTGGCAAACGGGCCGCCATGAATGATGGCGATGTTGTTTTCCAGCGTTTGTACCAGATTGGGTTTAATCGCATCTTTTAATAATGCCGCCATCGCGCCTTGGGCATTCAGGTCGCTGGCATAGACCGGTGTGACTTTGTCGGATTTATAACCGATGACAATGCGGCCCAGGCGTTCTTTAAGGTCAGCACGGCTGGTCGCTAAACACAAAATCGCCATCACTTCTGAGGCCACGACGATGTCGTAGCCGTCTTCACGCAAATAGCCGTTCGCCGGTCCGCCCATACCCACCACGATATTGCGCAGCGCGCGGTCGTTCATATCTACGACGCGTTTCCATTGAATGCGACGCGGGTCGATGTCCAAGGCATTGCCATGATTGATGTGATTGTCGATGAGCGCCGACAACAGGTTGTGCGCCACACCAATTGCGTGAAAATCGCCGGTAAAATGCAGGTTGATGTCTTCCATCGGCACCACTTGCGAATAGCCGCCGCCTGCCGCACCGCCTTTAACACCAAAGCAAGGGCCTAATGAAGGCTCACGCAGGCACATGATGGTCTTTTTACCGATACGATTTAAGGCATCCCCAAGCCCGACTGTCGTAGTGGTCTTGCCTTCGCCCGCAGGCGTCGGGCTGATCGCCGTCACCAGAATCAGCTTGCCGTCTTTTTTATCGGTCAGACTGTTGACGTATTCCAGTGATAATTTGGCTTTGTAATGACCGTAAGGATCCAGATGCTCGGCATCAATACCGAATTGTTCCTTAACCAGCCCGATAATGGGCTTCATGTGGGCTTGTTGGGCAATTTCTATGTCTGACATGGTTTAATTTTAAGAAGTTGATGTTTAGTATTTTGAAAATATTTGTGTTCAAAAGTTAGTTACGTCCTAACAAATGTCCATCTAATTCACGGTAAGCCGGAAACGCTGAGTCAAAACTGATTAAGCGGGCATTATGAGAAAGCGCTGTCGCTATAATAATTCTATCTTGTGGATCTTTATGATGTTCTGGCAACTTGACTGCCTGAATGCCTATTTGCGCTGTTACCGGTAAAATCTGAATATCAGTGTTGTATTCTATTTTATTAAACCAATCGTCAAACGACATATTTAGATCGATTCGTCCGTGATGTACCAGCCACGCCATCTCGAAACATGATATGGCGGACACACTTACATCGTCCGCCTCTTCGATTAACGCAATGACTTCCGGCGATAATTTGTCTGGTATTTGATTAATCCACCAGTGCCAGATATGTGTATCCAGCAGAATCACTCACATCCCCCAGTCTGAGGCTGACACGGAGGACATAACATCTCCTAGCTCTCTTACTTGTCCCGCGAATTCGGGAGGAGGCGAGCGGCGCTTTTTAGCTGTTTTGGGTTCAACCTCATTTTGGGTATCATCAATAGTCATCACTAAGATCTCTACCCGCTGGTGTGCAAATGATTCGGGTAGATCAATCACAAGATGGGGAGAGTCCAGTGTTTGAAAAGTGCGCTGAATTTGCATGTTTGTTTTACCTAAATAAAATATTTTTCAGAAGCCTCGTAGGTCGGGCATTCTGTTTATGCCCGACATCACCATGTTTCAATATAGCGGCAGCCAAAATGTCGTGCAACGAAAAGCAGTCGCCTAAAGCGCCTACTTTTGGTGCCCGACCTCGACCTACACATTAACTATAAACCGGAAACCGCTTACAAAGCGCACTTACCTTCTCGCGCACTTCAGCAATTACATTTTCATCTTCCAGATTTTCCATTACATCACACATCCAATTTGCCACATCGGTCACTTCGGCTTCTTTGAAACCGCGGGTAGTGGGCGCTGGCGTGCCGACGCGAATACCGCTGGTGACGAAAGGCGATTGCGGGTCGTTGGGGACGGCGTTTTTGTTGACGGTGATATGGGCTTTGCTTAAAGCAGCATCGGCGGCTTTGCCGGTAATACCTTTGGCGATTAACGATACCAGCATCAGGTGGTCATCGGTGCCGCCTGACACGACATCAAAGCCGCGCGCAATGAATACCTTGGCCATGGCTCTGGCATTGTCGATCACTTGTTGTTGATAAACGCGGAACTCAGGTTGCATGGCTTCTTTGAAGGCCACGGCTTTGGCGGCGATGACATGCATCAACGGGCCGCCTTGTATGCCTGGGAATATGTTGGAGTCGATTTTCTTTTCCAGGTCCGGGTTGCTTTTGCACAAAATCAGGCCGCCGCGAGGACCGCGTAAAGATTTATGTGTGGTACTGGTGACTGCGTCGGCAAAGGGTACCGGGTTCGGGTACAGACCTGCGGCAACTAAACCGGCAACATGGGCCATGTCGACGACAAAATAAGCGCCTACTTTATCGGCGATGTCCCTGAAACGTTTCCAGTCCCAAACGCGCGAGTACGCGGAAAATCCGGCGATGAGAATTTTAGGTTTGTGCTCCAGCGCCAAGGCTTCAACTTGATCATAATCGATTTCGCCGGTTTCCGGGTGTAAGCCATATTGGACTGCTTTATAGATTTTGCCGGAAAAGTTGGGTTTGGCGCCGTGGGTTAAGTGACCACCATCAGCCAGGCTTAAACCTAAAATGGTGTCGCCGGGTTGAATCATCGCCATAAATACCGCCATGTTGGCTTGTGAGCCGGAATGCGGTTGTACGTTGGCATAATCGGCACCGAATAGGGCTTTGGCGCGATCGATAGCAAGTTGTTCGACGACATCGACATGCTCACAGCCGCCGTAATATCGCTTGCCGGGGTAACCTTCGGCGTATTTGTTGGTTAATTGCGTACCTTGCGCTTCCATTACTCGCGGGCTGGCGTAGTTTTCAGAGGCAATCAGCTCGATGTGATCTTCCTGGCGTTGGTGTTCGGCTTCAATAGCGGCACTCAGTTCATCGTCAAAGCCTTTGATGGTCATGGATTTTTTGAACATGTTAAATCTCCTTAGGGACTAATTTTTATTGTTAATTGGTTGGATGAATAAGCAGGATTTGCAGATCGGCAACGTTGGTACCGGTTGCGCCGGTGATCAGCAAATCTCCAGAACTTTGTAACGCTGAGTAGGAATCGTTGTTTTCCAGCATCGTGATGGGATCAACCCCAGCGTCAGTCATGCGTTTTAAGGTGTTGGGATCTACTATTGCCCCGGCTGCATCGGTGGGGCCGTCACGGCCATCGGTGCCTGCACTTAAAAATGACCAATTACCGGTTAGCTTATGTTTTTTAGCGGCAATGGCAAATGCCAAGGCCATTTCCTGGTTACGACCGCCTTTGCCGTTACCTATAATTGTTACCGTAGTTTCGCCGCCAGCAACCAGTGCGGTTGCTTCAGTAATGCCTTGTGCGATTAATGCTTTTGCGTGGATCACCCATTTTTCTGCTTCGTCTCTGGCTTCGCCGCAGAGATGGTCACTATAAAGTCTGGCTTGATAGCCTAAGTCTTGCGCGGCCTGAAGTGTGGCATTGACACTGATGGTGTTGCTGCCAATGAGCGTATGGCAGGTTTGCTTGAAGACAGCATCACCGGGCTTTGGCGTTTCTGCAAGCAAGTCCAGTTGGCCGTTTTGCAGATGTTTTTTAACATTCGCAGGCGTTTGTTCCCAGACGCCGCGAGCAGTGAGTATGTTTATCGCGTCACTATAGGTTGTCGGGTCCGGTACGGTAGGGCCGCTGGCAATCGCGCTTAAATCATCACCCAGTACATCAGATAAAATCAGCGCATGCAGATCGGCAGGTGCTGCCAATTTGACCATGCCGCCGCCTTTAAGTTGCGATAAATGTTTTCGGACACAGTTGATCTGATTGATGCTTGCGCCGCACGCCAATAGTAAATTGGTGGTGGCTATTTTTTCTTCCAGCGTAATGCCGTCAACAGGGTAGGGGATGAGTGCCGAACCGCCGCCGCTAATTAATACCAGTACTAATTCACCTTGTTTCGCGTTACGTAATATGGAAGCGCATTGTTGCGCGGCCTGGAAACCCGATTGATCGGGCAACGGGTGGCCGGCACCAATGACTTCGGCATGGTTGATCGATGTAACGTTTTCGTAGTTGGTGACAACAATTGCTTTATCTGCCAATAGATGTTTAGGAATAACGTCCAGCGCAGCTTTGGTCATCGCGCCAGCGGCTTTGCCGAAAGCAAGCACATGAACTTTTGACCATTGGTTCGTGCGTTTGTTCGACTCTTTATCTGAAAAATGAGTGGTAATTTCCAGCTTATTGTTAACAAAAAATAAGCATTTTTTAACTGCTAAATAAGGATCGGCAGCCGCTACACCAGACCGAAAAATATCGGCAGCGTGAGCTCTTAAAATTTGCAGATCGTGATTCATTGTGAATTTTGTTATGCCATTTCTTTGGCTAAGGCAAAAATGTTTTCGGCATCGAGTACTTGTTTATTATCTTCAAACAGCTTGGCGATACAGGCGCGGTGTAAGGCCAATTTTAAAGTGCCAAAGCCAATGGCACCCCAAATAATTTTGCCGTAGCGATCGGTGCCTTTATCCATCATATCAATACCACCAATACCTAAGGGAGGCGTCGCATTTGCGTCGGCTATCATTTCAATGGTCGGATTATTTTGCCATTGTTCTGTAGTCAGCAACTCAACACCGGCGGCTCCGGTAGCCAGTACGATATTGGCGCCTTTAATAGCGGCTTCCCGGCCATTGCTGTCAGCGGCTTCTATCGGTGTCAGGTCAACATTAAAGCGTGCTTTCATGTCCTGGCACGCTTGAGCTGCGCGCGCCAACGTGCGTGAAGTTAATGCAACCGTTGCACCTTCTTGAGCCAGCATAACTGCCGCGCGTTGACCTACCGGGCCGGTACCCGCCAAGACCACGGCTTTTTTACCCGCCAAGGTGCCGCTGCTGGCTAACTTAGCAACAGCCGCTGCCGCTGTTGTGTTGCTACCATTGCTATCGAGCATCACAGAGACTTGAAAACCAGGGAAAAAGTGTCTTTGCACGGCAATAAATAATTGCTGGCCGGCAGCCATGTCGCTACCGCCAACAAAAATGGCAGTATTTTTTTTATCTTTGGGGGCGCGAGTAAAAATAGCGCCTTCAACCAGCGCAGTGATGTTTTCTGGAGTTAATCCTCCATGCCCAATGACATGATCGGCACCACCATCGTATGCGACAACGGTATCGAAAACGGAAGGGTGACTGTCTGTGTCAAATTGGAACAGCAATTTTTTCATTAGCTTACTCGGTAACCTATCTGGGAGTGGTTGTTACGGGTCAATTAAGGCGCACGATTATACGCGATAAACTCAAGACTGCCGCTCTTTAGCAACGGGCCGAGTCGAGTTATCTAATTAGTAGGTTGCAAGCTTGCATGTCAAGCGCTGTTTTCGTTACCATTCACGCAGTTTACAGTACATGCATGTGTACTTAGTTCTATTTGGGGTATTGGTAATTACTTGGGCAGAGAGTATTGGATTACTTGCACGCGCGCTCGACCAAGCTCAAGAAAAAATTCAATTGAAGGAAAACAGATGAAAAACCCCGTTCATATTGCTGTGACTGGTGCCGCTGGGCAAATAAGCTATTCGCTGTTATTCCGTCTGGCTGCCGGATCATTACTCGGACCAGAACAACCTATCATCTTGCATTTGCTGGAAATCACACCGGCATTACCCGCCCTTCAGAGTGTGGTCATGGAGCTTAAAGATTGCGCCTATCCACTTTTATATGATGTTGAAGTGACCGACAATCCCAATATTGCTTTCAAGGATGCCGACTATGCTTTTTTACTAGGTGCACGTCCTCGAGGCCCAGGAATGGAGCGCCGAGATTTATTGGAAGTCAACGCAGCCATTTTTGCCGTACAAGGCAAAGCTATCAACGAAGTCGCTAAACGCACGGTTAAGGTGTTAGTGACCGGCAACCCCGCCAATACCAACGCCTTGATTGCGTTAAAAAACGCTCCGGATCTCAAGCCGGAAAATTTTTCAGCAATGACACGTCTTGACCATAACCGGGCATTGAGCCAGTTAGCCGAAAAATGCGCCGTATTGCCAGCGGCAGTTAAAAAAGTATCTATTTGGGGCAATCACTCCCCGACTGAATATCCCGACATTCATCATGCCACTGTTAATGGTCAAGCCGCGCTGTCTCTGGTTGATTACCAATGGTATGTCAACGAATTTATCCCTACTGTTCAGCAACGCGGCACGGCAATAATCAATGTCCGTGGGCAATCCAGCGCCGCTTCTGCAGCCAATGCCGCTATTGGGCAAATGAGAAATTGGGTATTAGGCACCGAGCCCGATGACTGGGTTAGCATGGCCATTTTATCTGAGGGCAGTTACGGTATTGAGCCGGGACTGATATTTTCTTTTCCAGTGACTGTCGTTGATGGCCGAGCCAGCATCGTTCAAGATTTACCTATCAACGAATTCAGCCAACAAAGACTACAAATTACCGAAGCTGAACTCAAAGACGAGCGCGATGCAGTCAGGCATTTGTTTTAGCCGATTGTTTCTATCTCGTATCAATTATCAGTATTACGGTCATTTATTTAGGATTTCCAATTGCAGCATTTAATTTTTATTTTCATGATTCTTGTGCTGAGCGCTTGTTCACGCACCCCGGAATACAAAGCGCCAGAAGGCGAAGCAGGTGGTTGTGGTAGCTTGTATTATCGCTACGACACAGCGCATCTCACGCTGCTCAAGTTGAACTTGGGAGATCGGGCACTACAAGCTAACCAAACGAGCCTGGAACTTAATGTTCCCGAAGATAAAGTCGATGCTGAAATGCTGGTATTTGCCAAAGCAAGTCCCGATTATTTTTGCCATGGCCAAACTCCACAGCAACCGCCAAAATCTGTCTGGAAACTCCTTAGTGGCAAAATTACCGTTAAAACTACCGGAGCCTGCGCAACTCCTGCTTCCTGCAACACCTCGGTGATACTAGAAGACGGTCAGTTTGGGATGGAGTTTGAAGGCCAAATGCTGAAGTTCAACATTGAGAGCGTCAGCATCGATCGAGTTGTTGAGGGGGCTAAGTAGAGGAGGCTCGCGTACTGCCTCATTTAGTGTCAGTCGAGGGCGAGCAGTTTTGCTCACCCTCGCGATAACAGTTAAAGTGGTCGGCCTAAGCGTTTTTCAACTGCTTTCTTTTCCCAGTCTGCCCCCAGGAACGGCAGGAAATTGAATACTGATCCTGCGTGGGTCAATATGCCGATGCCCCAGCCGAATGCCGGCCATATAAACCAAAGTTTATGTGGTGTTTGAATAAGATTAAATACGGCCAAAGCGCTGATGACTACAACATATTGGATAAGGTGAACGTAAAATCGCTTAACTTTACGAACATGTTCGAATGCAAGTATTTCTTCATTACTGGTTCCTTGTTTAGAGGATGAATTCATGTCTGACTCCGGCTGAATTTTAGAAAAATCGATCTCAAAGACCGCTGCCAGTGATTTCAGGGATTCAGTGCTGGCCGGTTGCCCTCGTTCAATTCGCTGAATAGTCCGGACGCTGATGCCGCTTAACTCCGCTAATTGTTGTTGCGACCAACCGTGTTGTAATCTTAATTTTTGTATCAGCATAAAAAACTCCTGTTATCACCAGAGCCGAGTCTACCGTTGAGCTGAATTTTTAGTGACGACATTCCCATGACAGTCACACGACAAAAACCCGCCACCCCATGAATAATATGAATTTCCTCGTAATGATGAGTTTCGAATCAACGCCCTCAAACGTTGTGCGTACCCTACAGTACTTACTGAGCTGTCAAACAGGATTAAATTTGTCATTCGTAGGGTATGCACCGCATACCAAAATCCTATGGATGTGCATTACCGCGTTCAACAGTTAGCAAAGGCCAACGTTCAAGCCATTTTTTATCCTTCAGCCGCGCGTCGAACAATCTTTGCTTTTCTCCTAGAAAAGATGGTGTAGGTCTGACGACAGCCTCAAAAAGATCATTCAATCCGAACGGAGCTGTGATTTCCAAGTCACCGTTACAGTTGATTCTAACCGCCGTCGCCGTAGCAGTTTCCGGCCAAAAGCGCATGGCATCGCTAGCAGATAGGTAGGGTAGATCACCATTACCGGAATGCATTCGACTTTGATTTTTTACCGACCATTCTATTGAGCCATCCAGCTGTTTTAAGCGGTCTTCCAGTTGCAAGTCGACAGTCTTTTCGTTTTTTGCCGAGTCAAACCAAATCACATCAATGTCACCGGACGGATGTGATGGCGGCCGCCCATGAAGAAAATCCCATACCGCGTTCCTAACAAAGCCTGCTGCAATCCAGCAGTCAGGTAAATCCAAGGAACTCACAAGCGACAAGATTCGTTGTCTCTCTTCATCTTCAAGCAAAAGAGCTTTGAGATTTTCAAAATGATTCATTTTTTATTCCCCAGTGTTTTCTCAAAACAATAAAACGGCTGCTCTCGCCTGGGGAAAAACACTTGTCCGGCCAATTGATAATTACGACTTTGATAAAGCGTTAGCGCAGACTGGTTGTCCGAGTAAGCATCCAGCCTCACACCTGAACAGGCTTGCTCAAGAGCCGATTGTTCGGCGAAGTCCATCAGGGCTGTTGCAATACCTTGCCGATGCAGGCGCGGATCGACACATAGCCTATGCACAATCATCATCTTGCCCTGGCTCTGCCAGCTGACGCCCTGATATTCATCGGGTTGTTCAAAATCCAACGCAACAGTTCCTACTACGTTGTTTTCCCGGACAGCTACAAACAAGGTTTGTGATCGAATATCCGCTCCAAACACCTCAGTATTCGGATAGATGACATCCCACTGCATGATATTTTCCAATCGCAGCTGCAGGCGGCATGCATCGGCCAGTGCAAGAATCTGCGGTAAATCATTCCAGCTACCTTTACGAATTTCCAAGGTCATTTCAGTTATTCGCAGGGTTCTTCCTGCCGCTCAATGATGCGGTAGCCACGTTTTTTCAGCCCTAGTCCGATTATTCCCCAGATGAGGACTACAAAAATTGACACCGGACTTTATACCAAATGACTGCGGGCAACAATCAATGCACTGCATCAAAAACATACTTTACCTGCGCATCATTCAAGATCAGCTGCTTCGCTTGCTTTTGAACCCTGAGTACAAATTCATCAGAACTTGACCATGGCGCACTGACCGGAAATAACAGTTTGTCGCCACTTTGCTCCGTGGCCGAGCCAAGTTCACTTGTCCACCTTGGCGTGATTAATTGGTAGCCTTTGGCCGATTTTTTGACGGTTACCGGCCCTAAGTCGGCATTTTCATAGTGTCCCACATAGCTGGCAAGCCAACGGGTGTCTTTGGGTTTGGTGCTCACACGTGCATGCAACTTGGCAAGTACGTCTTTGTTGTATTTGACAGAGGTTTCCAGCAAACGGTCTGACTTAGGTTTAGCCGCCAACAATATTTCCAGCAACTTTTGCCTCATTGCGCTGCCAAATCCCAGCTTCCGGCCATTCCTGAGTACAACCATGCCGATGTTGTGCTCAGGCAAAAACAGCATGTCCGAGGTAAAGCCCATCGTGGCGCCATTGTGACTAACTATGGTAATGCCCTTTGTTTTCTCGATAACCAATCCCAGGCCATAACTTGCGTTATCGCCAATTTTGACGCCAGGTGTTCTTCTTTTTTCGATTTGTTCTGAGGAGAACAGCACGTTGCCCTGGGCATCTTTGCCTTTGTTCAGTTCCATGATCATATACTTGGCCAAGCGAGTCGCTAAGTTTTGAAGGGTAATTTCCTTGCTCCTGCGTGAAATCATCAAAACTTAGCGACGGTTAGATTGCTACGCAAGCCCCGGCTGTCCTGCTCCAATATCGTTTATCCACGACAAGGTGGCTAAACATCGCAGCAATGACGTTACGCTATCGGCATCGACCGATTGCATTTTTCCATCGCAAACAGCACGCTCGATAAAACGCCGGAACGATATAGCTACCGGCGACTAAGATTCACGCACCTTCCGACTCCGGTTCGGTGCATTCCATGAATCTCAGCGGATGTCATCAATTGTCGACCAGATTGATCCTGCAGGTGCGACTGGATAGACCATATCGTCAATGGTTTGGGGGAAAGGCGCCATCTTGCCATCGAATCCTCTTGCATGAGGTGACGCTAGCCTAGAAGCATCGGTAGCATAGGGTTTAACCCGGGTCGATGACATTCCTAACGGCGTAAACACGAGGTCAGACATCGCGTTTTCGTATTTGTTAAATAAGTCCGTACCTTTACCGTAGACGTTCGCTCCCGCCAGCCCTCCGATAGCAACCAAACCGTTTGAATATTGGAACGTTTCGCCAAAACCAGTGGTAGGCAACAGGGAATGAAATTGCTGCACGGTATCATCAACCGACGCAATCTTAGAACCAAAGACGAATTCAAAATCCCGCCTTGGCATACCGGTGCAGGCGCACGCCGCATGTTTGATCAGGAATTTTTGTGTAATGTCTTTATCCGCCAGTGCAAATGCAGGCAGCGCTTGATTGATTGGCGTATCCCAGCTCAATTTTCCTTGTTCGACCAGCTTGGACAACATCAACGTGGTCAGCGGTTTAGTCATCGAGCCGATCATGAACAGCGTATCTAGTGTGACAGGATCTTTTTTGCCAATCGCTTTCACTCCGACGGCTTTACGGTAGACAATCTTGCCGTCCTGTACGATAGCTACCGCGGCTCCCGGCACATCTAATGCGGCCGTGGACCGGGCAAGAAAGCGGTCCATTTCCAAGGCATCGTCTGAGGAGAAAGTTTTAACTTTGTGCTGGCTGATGTCCTCTTTTTTAAAACCGTCAGGCCGCCAAGTGTCAAAGACCAAAATAAATTGCCCTATGCGCTTATCAAAACCCGCCTTGGAGCCATCCAGTAATATCAGGTAGGCAGTGCCTTTAAAGACCCGAAGTCTAGAAAAAACCATACGATTTTCTTTGACCGGGATTTCATAATCCAGTTGGTAGTCGTAATCCCAGTCATCTTCCGGGACAGGAGAGTCATTCTGTGACAATTTAAAGTTGAAATTCTTGTTGATCCCTTGCCAAGCACTCAACGCGATTTGTTCTGGTTTGCCAGCAAACGGCTTTTGCACGAGATAGACACGGAGATCGCCCTCAGGTGAAATGAGCTTTTGCGTAGTGGTATCAAAGCTCCAGCCCGCCGGGATGGTGACATGCGAGTTATCGCTAAGCGTAATGGGTGTGTCTTTTTCGTAAGTGGTCTGGGCGGCAGACACCCATAGCGGGAAAGATAAAAATAGGATGATTACAGTCTTTTTTAGCATTGTGGTTCCTATATTGAGCGTGTAACAAACAATAAGATCAGCATATAGCCTGACCGGACTACTCATTTTCCGGAATCAGCAACGCCATCGATAGATGATTTTCATAACTGCCGTTGATTTTGACAGCCTTGATATGTCGGCCTTCTTGAAAGAAGCCAAAATTTTTATAGAGTTGTATGGCGATCTCATTCTGTTCGCGAACCGTCAACACCACCCGGCTTAAACCGCGCTCTTTAGCCGCTTGCAATGCGGTGCTGATGAGGCGTTTGCCAATGCCTTGGCCTCGGTATTCGCGGATAAGGCCCAAACCAAGTACGCCGGAATGTTCCAGTACCGGTCTGTGCAACGATGCAATGTCGCACCAACCAATGACTTTGTCGCCATCCAGGGCAATAAAGTGCGGCCAGTTTTCGGCAATATTTTGTTCGACGTAAGCCACGGTTACCTCTCGAGGCGGGGCTTGAGTAAACGCCAGATAACGTAACTCTCTGGCAACACTGTCTAGCGCCTGGGCAAAGCTGTCGATATGCTGCGAACTGATTTTTATTATTGGGTAGCTCATTGGTGATGTGTATTGGTCTAATAATTTTGCACCCGCCTCATTCAGCCGACATCTGCAGGCAGAGCGGCTTGGCTTGGTCGGCGTTGCAGATGCCTAAACCATAAGCTCCAAGGCTATGGCACGATATGGAACTGGAGAAGATCATTGAGTGTGGTACTCGCGCTATTTTCGCTTTTACCCTGGTCTACACCCGGAATATTTACATAATCCGTCCATTTGATTTCCCCGCCTATTTGCTCGGAGTTCGGTACCTGATTAAGATCCCAGCCTCCGCCCAAGGCTGTTATCAGCTGAACTGAGGCGGCTAGACGCGAACCTTGCAGTTGCACTGAACTTACCCTGTTCGTTAGGGCAACGGTCTGTGCCGTCATCACATTTATAAAGCTGACAGTACCTGCTTTATACTGATTAATAGTCAGTGCCAACGCCTGATTGGCAGATGCCACGGCTTTATTGCGAACCTCCGCCTCTTCTTCCAAAATTCGTAATGCTGACAGGTTGTCTTCTACTTGCTGGAAGGCTGTTAACACTGTTTGCCGGTAATTGGCGACACTGGCATCGAACGCATCTATTCTCTGTTTGTACTGAGCGTTTTTCGCGCCGCCATCAAAGATGACCAGTGCGGCCGAGGCCGGGCCCAAGGTCCAATAATTACGCGCCGAGGTATAGAGGGTTTCCAGCAAACCACTTTGGAAACCCTCACTGGCATTTAGGTTTACGGTTGGAAAGTAAGCGGCTTTGGCTACGCCGATAGAGGCATTGGCGGCGGCGGCTTGTCGTTCAGCTACGGCAATGTCCGGGCGTCTTTCCAACAATTCAGAAGGCATAGTGAGCGGAATAGACGGCAATTTCGTGGTTAGTTCGGAAGAGGGCAAGGTTAATTGCCCAGACGCTTTACCAATCAACACGGCAATCGCATGCTCAAAATTAGCTCGCTGTACACCAAGATTAATGGACAGGGCACGGGTTGATTCAAGTTGGGTTTCGGCCTGTACCACATCGCTTTTAGCGACAATGCCGGCAGCGTAGCGGTTTTGGGTGATTTCCAGGGTTCTTTTGTAAGCGGCAACTGTTTCATCCAGTAACTTCTTTTGCTCGTCCAATATTTTCAGTTGGAAATAATTCAATGCCAGTGTCGACTGACTGGACAGAATTAACGCCTGCATAGTGGCGGCACTGGCTTGAGCGTTATCGACGTTGGCTTCTATCTGTCGGCGGACGCCACCCCACAAATCCAGCTGCCAGTTAGCAGACGCCGAGTTGCTGAACGTGTTCCTGACCCCGCCAACCGGGGCGCTGATGCCGCCACTGGGAGCGACAAACCGTTGCGCTGAACCGTTAAGCGTGGCAGAAGGCAATAACGCCGCCTCTGCCGTTAGCACCAAATGCTCCGCCTGCCGGAACTGGGCTTCAGCCTGGATTATCGACTGGTTGGCGGATGCAACTTGTTCTTCCAGTTCGTTAAGCTTGGCATCGTTGAAAATTTCCCACCATTTACCCGACAAGACATTGTCGCGGGGTTGGGCTTGTTTCCAGCCTTTGACTTCCTTGAATTCAGTGGGAACCGTGGCTTCTGGGCGAACATAATCTGGACCCACCATGCAACCGGCTAGTTGTGTAGTAAGTAGTGAATAAATCAAGGGTTTGGCAATGCGAAAACTCATAAAATCTCGGCAGTTCTAAGCGGGTTTTACTGCTTTGGAAGCAGTACGGTTAAAGAAACGGCCATGAAACCATAGCCGGAAACGATCCAGGTAAAGATAAACTACTGGCGTGGTGTACAACGTCAGTAGCTGACTGAAAATAAGGCCGCCGACAATGGCAATGCCGAGCGGATGACGTAATTCTGCGCCGTAGCCTGTGCCTAACGCTAATGGCAATGCGCCGAACAACGCTGCCAGCGAGGTCATCATAATCGGCCGGAACCGTTGCACGCAGGCTTGATAAATCGCCTCGCGTGAATCCAGCCCCTGCTCGCGTTCAGCTTGCAGGGCAAAGTCGATCATCATGATGGCATTTTTTTTAACAATGCCGATCAGCAGGATGACACCGATCATCGCAATGATGGTGAATTCGGTGTCACAAACCATCAAGGCCAGCAACGCGCCTACCCCGGCAGAGGGCAGGGTAGATAAAATGGTCAGCGGGTGAATATAGCTTTCATAAAGTATGCCCAGCACAACATAGATGCTCAGCAAGGCGGCCAATATCAACAAAGGCTGGTTGCGCAGCGATTCTTGAAAAGCTTTGGCCGAGCCTTCAAAACTGCCATGAATCGAAATAGGCACGCCGTTATCGCGCATGGCATTTTCGATTAAGCGGGTTGCCTCGGATAAGGAAATACCGGGTTTGAGGTTAAACGATATAGTGGTTGCGGCAAATTGACCTTGATGGTTAACGCTTAGCGGTGTGTTAGTCGGTCCAAAGCTGGCTACTGCCGACAACGGTATTTGCCGGGCTTCAGCTTGTTCGCCGGTTGGCAGACGTTTGGCCGGCACATTGATGTAGACTTGTTTCAAGGCTTCGGGACTTTGCCAATATTCAGGCGCCAGCCCCATCACTACGCGATATTGATTGAGCGGGTTATAGATGACCGACACTTGCCGCTGACTAAAGGCATTATTGAGCGTGGTATCAATCATCGCTTGGGTGATGCCATAGCGTGAGGCCAACTCCCGGTCAACAACCAAGCCAATTTGTTCGCCTTTATCTTGTTGGTTGCTGTTGACGTCAGCCAATTCAGGCAATTTGGACAAGGCGGCAACCACTTTGGGCGTCCAGTCCCTAAGTAAATCAAGGTCGTCAGATTGCAGCGCATAGTCGAAAGAGCCGTTAGACGGGCGACCACCAATACGCAGCTCTTGCGCAGGGAACATGAACAGGTTGGCACCGGGAATCCGGTTAAGTTTATTGCGTAAGCGATCCATTACTTCATCGATGGAGCCGCGCTCATTATGCGGCTTAAGATTGACGAAGACGTTGGAGTTAGTGCTGCTGGCAAAGGCAACGACGGTACTGACCGCTGGGTCGTTTTGCACAATATCGGTAAACTCAAACAGTTTTTTCTGCAGCGCCCCAAACGAAGTGTTTTGATCGGTTTGTATCCCGCCGAGTAAACGTCCGCCGTCCTGGCTAGGGAAGAAGCCTTTATCAATGATCGTATACAAATAAATGTTAAGACCGATGGTGCTCAGCAATATCAGCAGCATGATACGGCTATGACGCAATGCCCAATCTAGCGAGCGTTCGTAATACCCTTGTATGCGATCGAATGCCCGGCCAATGCCCAAATATAACTTGCCGTGCTTAGGCGTTTCCTTACCCAGCCAGCGTGCGCACAGCATCGGGGTAACGGTGAGCGAAACTAATAGCGACACTATCACTGCCGCTGACAGCGTTACCGCAAATTCCCTAAACAAGCGGCCGACAACCCCGCCCATCAGTAAAATCGGTAGAAACACGGCAACCAGCGACACGCTCATCGCCAATACCGTAAAGCCGACTTCCTTGGCTCCCAATAATGCGGCTTTAAACGGCGGTACGCCTTTTTCAATATGGCGGCTGGTGTTTTCCAGCACCACGATGGCATCGTCAACAACAAAGCCTGTGGAGATGGTCAAAGCCATCAAAGACAGGTTGTTTAAGCTATAACCACACAAATAAATGACTGCGCAGGCGCCAAGCAGAGATACCGGCACGACGATAATCGGTACCAGTGTCGAACGAATATTACGCAAAAACAGCAACACCACCAGCATCACCAAACCGATGGCTATAAATAAACTATGTTCGACTTCATTGATTGAAGCCCTTATGCTTAATGATCGATCAACCGCTACTGACAAGTCGATGGTATTGGGAATCGTTGCGCGTAATTGCGGCAACATGGCTTTAACCTGATCGACGGTTTGCATGACGTTGGCAATCGGCTGTTTTCTGAGAATCAGCAATACCGAGGGTTTACCGTTCTTGAGTCCGGTGTTAAACAGATCTTCTACAGAGTCGCTGACTTGACCAAGATCAGCGATTCGCACTGGCGCCCCGTTACGGTAATTAACAATCAGCGGTAAGTAATCCTCGGCTTTACGGGCTTGATCATTGGCCTGAATTTGCCAGCGTTGATTGCCGTTTTCGATGATGCCTTTAGGCTGATTAGTGTTGGTTTGGGTGATGGTATTTCGCACATCTTCCAAACCAATACCGTATTTACTCAAAGCGTTGGGATTCAATTCAACCCTTACCGCCGGTAGAGCTGCACCGCCAATCTGCACCTGGCCGATGCCGGGAATTTGGGAGATTTTCTGCGCCAAAATGGTTGACGCCACATCGTACATTTGCCCCCGGCTGAGCGTGTCAGAGGTCAGCGCCAGGATTAGAATCGGCGAATCGGCAGGATTATCCCGCCGGTAACTCGGACGATTAGGCATGCCGGTCGGTAACATGCTTGAAGCCGCATTGATAGCCGCCTGAACGTCGCGAGCAGCGCCGTTAATATCGCGATCCAAATCAAATTGCAGGGTAATACGCGTCGATCCCATCGAGCTTCCCGACGTCATTTCCGTTACCCCGGCAATACGACCTAATGCCCGTTCCAGCGGCGTTGCCACCGTGGCGGCCATCGTCTCAGCGCTGGCTCCCGGTATTTGCGCTTGTACCGTAATGGTCGGAAAATCCACTTGGGGCAATGAACCGACCGGCAAATTTAAAAAAGCCAATGTACCTAGCAAAGCAATCGCAATCGTCAGCAGCGTGGTGGCGACCGGGCGGTTAATAAATAATGCCGACAAATTCATCTTAGAGTCCTAATGACTCAGCCGGCTTCGCTAGCCGCGAAGCACTGCGGTTTACGAATCGCGCATGAAACCACAGCCGGAAACGATCCAGATACAGATAAACGACCGGGGTGGTAAATAACGTTAAGGCTTGACTAAAAATCAACCCGCCGACGATGGAAATCCCCAGTGGTTGGCGTAATTCCGCGCCGTAACCGGTACCGATTGCCAGCGGCAGAGCGCCAAACAGCGCCGCGAATGTGGTCATCATGATGGGCCTAAAACGCATCACACAGGCCTGGAATATCGCCTCGCGGGAATCTAATCCTTGCTCGCGTTCGGCCCATAACGCAAAGTCGACCATCATAATCGCGTTCTTTTTAACGACCCCGATCAATAAAATCACGCCGATTAACGCAATCAGGCTGAATTCGGTGCCGCACGCCATTAATGCCAACAGCGCACCGACGCCAGCCGAAGGCAGGGTGGATAAAATCGTCAGCGGATGAATTAAGCTTTCGTACAAAACGCCCAAGACAATATAGATGCTCAGCAAGGCGGCAAGTATTAGTAAAGGTTGGGTGCGTAGCGAGTCTTCAAAGGCTTTGGCCGACCCTTGAAAACTGCCCTGGATTGCATTCGGTACACCAATCTCACGCATAGTGTCTTTAATAACTTCTGTGGCAGTGGACAGCGAAATACCAGGTTTAAGATTAAAAGAAATGGTCGTGGCGGCAAATTGCCCTTGGTGATCAACTCTAAGCGGCGTCGAGGTGGGTGCGAAACTGGCTAATGTAGATAATGGTATCTGGCGGGCACCGGCGGCTTCACCACTAGGTAAGCGTTGCGCAGGTACGCTGATATAGACTTGCTTTAAAGCTTCTGGGCTTTGCCAATATTCAGGCGCTAGTTCCATCACCACTCGGTACTGATTGAGCGGGTTATAAATTACCGATACCTGACGCTGGCCAAAGGCATCATAAAGGCTGGCATCGATCATCGCTTGAGTGACGCCGTAACGGGATGCCATATCCCGATTAACTACCAAGCCGATCTGTTGTCCCTTATCTTGCTGACGCGTGTTGACGTCTTTTAATTCCGGCAATTTTGACATTGCAGCAAGCACCTTCGGGGTCCATTCCCGCAGCAAATCAAGATCGTCGGATTGCAGACTGTAGTCGAACAGGCTTGATGAGGGCCGTCCGCCGATACGCAGCTCCTGAGCCGCGAACATGCGCATCGTAGCGCCGGGAATGCGATTGATTTTTCTAAACCTAGCCATGATGCTGTCGACGGAATCGCGCTCTTCATGCGGCTTAAGATCCACAAACATTTCTGCGCTATTGGTCTGCTGGCTACCGATAAAGCCCATCACATTAGTGACCGCCGGGTCGCTTTGAACAACATTGGCAAATTCGAAAAGCTTCTTCTGCATGGCATAAAAAGACGTACCTTGGTCAGCTTCAACCCGGCCAAGTAAACGCCCGCCATCCTGAGTTGGGAAGAAGCCTTTATTGATGATCGAGTACAGATACACGTTTAGCATTACCGTGCCCAGCAAGATCATGATCATGATGCGACTGTGGCGTAATGCCCAATGCAATGCGTGCTCGTATCCCGCTTGAATTTTATCGAAGGCTCGACCTACGCCTAAATACAAGCGGCCGTGCTTGGGCGTTTCTTTTGTTAGCAGTCGCGCACATAACATAGGCGTGACCACTAAGGAGATCAGCAAAGAGACCAGCACCGCTGCCGACAGCGTGACTGCAAATTCTCTGAACAAGCGGCCGACGATACCACCCATTAATAAAATCGGTAAAAACACCGCAATTAAAGATAGACTCATTGCCAACACCGTAAAACCGACTTCTTTAACTGCCAACAAGGCAGCTGGAAAAGGGGGCACGCCCTTTTCGATATGCCGTTGCGCGTTTTCCAGTACCACGATGGCATCATCAACCACAAAGCCGGTGGCAATAGTTAAGGCCATTAAGGACAGGTTGTTCAAGCTATAACCGCATAAATACATTACCGCGCACGACCCGAGCAGGGAAACCGGCACGACAATAACCGGGATCAAGGTCGAGCGAGCATTACGTAAAAACAGCAGCACCACCAGAATCACCAAGCCAACGGCAATAAATAAACTGCGCTCAACTTCTTTAAGTGACGTTCTGATGGTTAGCGACCGGTCAGAAACCACTTCCAGATTGACAGCGCTGGGGATGATGGCGCGCAACTGCGGAATCATCGCCTGCACTTGATCGACAGCCTCGACAACATTTGCAGTGGGTTGTTTTTTCAGCATCAACAGTACGGCAGGTTTACCGTTTTTTACGCCGATGTTGCGTAAGTCTTCTACCGAGTCGACCACTGTGCCCAGGTCGGCGATTCGAACCGGCGCACCGTTGCGATAACTAACGATTAGCGGCTCATATTCTTTTGCTTTGGGTGCTTGATCGTTCGCTTGGATTTGCCAGCGTTGATCGCCGTCTTCCATCACACCTTTAGGGCGAGTGGTATTGGTTTGCGTGATGGTATTTCTAACATCCTCAAGACCGACGCCATATTTATTGAGCGCGTTGGGGTTCAATTCCACCCGCACAGCGGGCAGTGCCGCGCCACTGATTTCTACCTGGCCGATGCCGGGCACTTGTGCCAGTTTTTGCGACAATACCGTCGATGCGACATCGAAGAGTTGCCCACTGCTAAGCGTATCGGAGGTTAACGACAAGGCCATGATTGGCGTATCAGCCGGATTGTAACGGCGATAACTCGGGCGGTTGGGCATATTGCTGGGCAACTGGCTGCTGGCTGCATTGATTGCCGCCTGAATATCGCGTCCGGCGCCATTAAAATCGCGGTTTAAATCAAATTGCAGCGTAATGCGGGTATTGCCAAGCGAACTTTCCGAGGTCATTTCAGTGACGCCGGCGATACGTCCTAGAGTCCGTTCCAGTGGCGTAGCGACAGTAGCGGCCATAGTTTCAGCGCTGGCGCCGGGTACTTGGGCTTGAACGCTGATGGTCGGAAAATCGACTTCAGGTAATGACGCGACCGGTAAATTCATGAATGCCAGCGTCCCTACCAAGGCGATAGCAATAGTTAGCAGCGTGGTAGCAACCGGTCGGTAAATAAACAACGCTGACAAGTTCATTACGCTTCCTGGTCGTCTTCAGAAATTTCAGGCTGGTTCAAATTCAGCCAGCTATTGACTCGCTGCGCCAAACTGTCCATCCACAAGTAAATCACCGGCGTGGTGTACAACGTCAATAACTGACTAAGTATTAAACCGCCCACCATAGTGATGCCTAGTGGGTGACGAAGCTCGGAACCTACGCCGTTGCCCAACATCAATGGTAACGCACCCAGTAATGCCGCCAATGTGGTCATCAAAATCGGCCTAAAGCGTAATAAACACGCTTGAAAAATCGCTTCATCAGGCGGCAAGCCCTGCTTACGCTCAGCTTCCAGCGCAAAGTCGATCATCATAATCGCGTTCTTTTTGACGATACCGATTAACAAAATGATGCCGATAATACCGATGATGTCCAAATCGCCATCCGAGATAATCAACGCCAGTAAGGCACCAACGCCGGCGGATGGTAGCGTCGACAAAATGGTGACCGGATGGATGTAGCTTTCGTACAGCACGCCCAGCACAATATAAACAGTTACGATTGCCGCCAGAATCAACCACAAGGTGTTGTCCAGTGAGGCTTTGAAGGCCAGTGCCGCACCTTGATAGCTAGTGCGAATACTCAGCGGTAAGCCGATGTCTTGTTTGGATCGATCAATAGCTTTAACCGCATCGCCCAATGATTTGCCTGCGGCTAAGTTGAAAGACAGCGTTGCAACCGGGAACTGGTCGAGGTGATTGATCGATAGCGCGGTCGGCCGTTCGGAGATTTCAGCAATCGCCGATAACGGCACTTGGGTGCCGTTGCTGGAAGGAATGCGTAATTCTTTGAGCGTTTCCGGCGAATTTTGCGCGTTGGGGTCAACTTCAAGCACCACACGGTATTGATTGGCCTGAGTAAAAATAGTCGATACCAAGCGTTGCCCATAAGCGCTGTAAAGCGTGTTGTCGACTGCCGCCGTGGTAATGCCGAGACGGCTGGCAGTGCTGCGATCAATGTTGACAAACACTTGCTTGCCTTGATCCTGCACGTCGCTGGCAACATCGCTAAATTCGGGCTGACCGATTAACTTGTCCACCAGACGATGGGTCCAGCTATTAAGCTCATCAATATCCGGGGTTTCCAATGTAAATTGGTACTGTGTGCGGCTGACCCGGTTTTCCATAGTCAGATCTTGCACCGGTTGTAAATACAAAGTAACGCCGCTCATGCCTGACAGCTTTGGCCGTAAGCGAGCAATGACTTCGGTGGCACTAACGCCGCGTTCTTCTTTCGGTTTTAGATTGATTAAAAAGCGGCCACTGTTGGGCGTGGTGTTGATGCCGTCAACGCCAATAAACGACGACAAACTTTCCACCGCCGGATCTTCAAGAATCAGTTTGCCAAGGGCTTGTTGATATTCGCCCATTGCCGCGAATGACGCGCTTTGCGGCGCTTCGGAAATGCCCTGAATAATGCCGGTATCTTGGATCGGGAAAAAGCCTTTGGGGATAAACACATACAAGGCCACGGTTAAGGCGACGGTGATAAAAAATACCGTCATTGTTAATACTTGTCGTTGCAGTACCCATTCCAGGGTGCGACCGTAAGCTTTGATCAGTCGATCAAACCAACCATCGCCAAGTTCATTTGCTTCGCTATGCGCGGTTTCCGGGCGTAGTAGTTTGGCGCACATCATCGGCGTCAAGGTCAGTGAGACGATGGCGGAAATTAAAATTGCCACCGCCAGCGTGATGGCGAATTCCCGGAACAATCGACCGACCACATCACCCATAAACAACAGCGGAATCAACACGGCAACCAGAGAAAAAGTCAGCGAGATAATGGTAAAACCGATTTGTTCCGAGCCTTTTAAGGCCGCTTTTAATGGTGTTTCGCCGCGCTCGATATAGCGGGAGATATTTTCAATCACCACAATCGCATCGTCGACCACAAAACCCGTAGCGATGGTCAGCGCCATCAGCGTCAGGTTGTTGATGCTGAAATCAGCCAGATACATCACTGCAAAAGTGCCGACCAATGACAGCGGCACGGCAACGCCTGGAATGATGGTGGCGGGGACGTTGCGCAAGAATAGAAAAATCACCATGACTACCAGCGCAATCGCCAGTAGTAACTCAAATTGCACGTCGTGAACGGAAGCGCGAATGGTGACGGTGCGATCCGTTAACGGTTTAACTTCGACGCTGACCGGCAAGGCCGCTTGTAGCTGTGGCAGCAAGGCTTTGATGCTATCAACCACTTCGATAACGTTGGCACCGGGCTGACGTTGAATATTAAGGATGACAGCCGCATTGTCGTTGGCCCATGCCGCCAAACGCACATTCTCCGCGCCGTCGATTATTTGCGCCACTTCAGACAAACGCACCGGTGCGCCATTGCGGTAAGCAACTAACAGGTCACGATATTCGTCTGCCGAGCGGAGCTGGTCATTGCTGTCGATAATCGCCGAACGCATCGGCCCATTGAACATGCCTTTGGGTTGATTGACGTTGGCTGCGGCAATTGCGGTGCGAATATCTTCCAGACTAACGCCATAAGCTGCCAACGCTTTGTGATTAGCTTGAATACGCACTGCCGGACGCTGGCCACCGCTGATGCTGACCATGCCGATGCCGGGTAATTGGGCAATTTTTTGCGCTAGCCGGGTGTCGACCAAGTCTTCAACTTTAAATAACGGCAAGCCTTTCGACGTGATTGCCAAGGTCATGATGGGCGTATCTGCCGGATTAACTTTGCTGTAAATCGGCGCTTGCGGTAAATCGTTGGGCAAAAAATTGGTGGCCGCATTAATTGCCGCCTGCACGGTTTGTTCGGCAATATCTAAGTCAAGATTGAGATTAAATTGCAGCGTAATGACCGACGCGCCGCCGGAACTGGACGAGGACATTTGCGAAAGTCCGGGCATTTGACCGAACTGGCGTTCCAATGGTGCGGTGATCACCGAGGTCATTACTTCCGGACTGGCTCCCGGATATAAAGTAACTACCTGAATGGTGGGGTAGTCGACTTGCGGCAGTGCCGATACCGGCAACAGTCGATAAGCCAATATGCCGACCAGCAACATCGCGACCATCAGTAACGATGTTGCTACCGGCCGGAGAATGAAGAGCTTGGACGGATTAAAATTCGCTGAGGAATTATTTGAGCTTGTCATAATTTTTAAGAGCGCCGGTCTCTTTTACGGAATTTGCCATCGCCTTGGCCTTCAGGCTTTGGACCTTGTTGCTGAGACACAGGCGAAGCTGCCACGGCTTGACCGTCTTTTTGGGCAACATCCACTTTACTGCCTTCTTTAAGTCTATCTGTACCCTCATTTACAACGATTTCATTTGCTGTGAGATTACTTAACACCACGACTTTGTCAGCTTCGGTGGGGCCGAGTGTTACGCGGCGCAGTTGCACCGATTTATCTTCCTTAACTACGTAGACAAACGGACCTTGGCTATCGTTTTGGATGGCGGCAGTGGACACCAAGGTCGCGCCGCGTAAGGTATCCAGATGCATTTTGATGTTGACGAACTGATTGGCAAACAAGGTGCGTTCGTTATTATCAAATTGCGCCTTCAATTTAAGCGTGCCGGTGGTGGAGTCGATTTGGTTGTCGATAGCCAGTAATTTACCTTCAGCCAGTTTAATTTTGCCGGCACGATCGTAAGCCGATACCGCCACGGGTTCATTGGTGCGCCAGCGCTGTATGATTGCCTGAACTTTATCTTCCGGCAGGGTAAACACGACAGTAATGGGTTGCATTTGGGTAATCACGACCAAGCCGGTGGTATCGCTGGCACGGACGATATTACCTTGGTCTATTAGGCGCAGGCCGACTCGGCCGGGGATCGGTGCAGTCACACGTGCATAAGTCAGTTGTAACTTGGCGTTATTGACCTGCGCTTTATCCATTTCGACAATGCCGCGATATTGTTTTACCTGGGCTTCCTGGGTCACGGTTTGTTGTGCGGCAATAGAATCCTGCTCCAGCAGCGTCAGGTAGCGAGCATGGTCTACTTCAGCATTTTTCAGCAAGGCTTCATCGCGCAGCAGCTGACCTTCAGCTTGCTGCAACTGAATTTGAAAAGGGCGTGGATCGATTTCTGCCAATAAATCGCCTTCTTTGACCAACTGCCCTTCGGTGAACGCAACTTTGATCAGTTCGCCATCGACTCTCGGCCGAACGGTCACATTACGTAAGGCGGTGACTGTGCCTAAACCGTTTAAATAAACCGGAAAATCGCCTTGGCTGGCGGTCTCAACTGCTACTGCTGTAGGCGCATCAAAACCGCCGGGACCACCTCTGCCACCCCCAGGAGGGCCAGCTTGATCGCCAGGCGTCGAAGGGGATTTTGCGAAATAATAGCCTCCTGCACCGATAGCCAACGCTATCAGTAAGCCGGGAAGCAAATATGATTTTGGCTTACCGGTGGAAGGAGGTAGCTCGTGGTGATTTTTTTGACTCATATAACCCAATAATTAATTAAGCGTTGAACGAATGGCTTTAATGCCGGCAAGCGAAAATTGCACGACGTGTTCGGCAAAGGCCTCAATGTCGCTTAAGTCGCTGGGATGTTGACGATATGGGCGGACACTTTGCATGTGTCTTAAACGTAGCAATTGAAAACATTGCCCCATGATGCTGGCGTGGCAATATTGGATGTGTTGTTCGTAAGCCTTCTGTCCTAAATATTCTCGTAATAACGCAAACATTTGTATGCGTTGGGGATTGATTTCATTTTCCAAAATGTCAGATAAAAGCCGGGTAGGGTGCGCCATTTCTTTATGAAGAATCGCGAATGAGTAGGAATTATTATCTGCGACCCGATAAACCAGTGATTTAATCCGTTTGGCTAAGCGTTGCTCGGCAGTCGATTCAGGTTTTAAATCTAAATCCGGCGGGTATTGATCAAGCTCCCGATTAAACGCAAAACGCCAAGATTCCAGATAAAGAGTTTCTTTATCGTGAAAATGATAATGAACCGAGGCGATATTGGCCTCAGCCTGCTCACAGATTTCGGCGATTGTCGCATCCTGAAAACCTTTTTCAGCAAAAATACGGCTGGCAGCGCTTAATAGTCGATGCCGAGTTTGTTCTGATTTGGTTTTAAGGTCGGCCATACAACATCATAATGTTTAAGTTGGACAATTGAAATTTGTATTTCAATTGTGTATTTGAAACAAAAAGCAGATTTTATGCCAAACAACTTGTTGTTGTTTTAATTGAAGTTTTGTTCGCGGTTAAGTCGCCACTGTTTGAAAATCAGCAGCGATTGCGCATGTGCTGACCGCCAGTCAACAGTTCTGCAGGTATGAACTTAAACTTCCGACCACATCCTTAATAGATTGTGATAGCAGCCGGTTAAATTAACGGCAGGTGCGCTGTCGCCTTGGGTATTGCGTAATTCCAAGATCGACATATCCATCTCAAACAACAGTCGTCGGCGTTCGGTTTCGCGCACCATACTTTCAATCCAAAAAAACGATGCTACGCGTGCGCCGCGGGTGACCGGTTCCACCCGGTGGAGGCTGGAGCCGGGGTACAGCACCATGTCACCGGCCGCCAGTTTGACGCTATGTTCGCCGTAGGTGTCTTCGATAATCAGCTCACCACCATCGTAACTATCGGGATCACTTAAAAATATTGTGGCCGACAAATCGGTACGTACCCGCTGGCCGGTCACCGCACAGTAGCGAATGGCATTGTCGATATGGTTGCCGAAGATGTTATGTTCGCCTTCATAGCGATTAAACAGCGGCGGAAAGATCCGTTTTGGCAGTGCCGCCGATAAAAACAACGCATTTTGATTCAAAGCTTCCTGCACAATCGTTCGGACAGCCTGACATTGCTGAGTTTGCTCCGGCAATTGCAGATTGTTTTTTACCTGCGCCGACTGCGTACCGGCAGTAATGCGACCATCTGCCCACGGCGCGTCGGCCAGCAGCTCCCGGCATTGCTGCAGGGCTTTACTGGAAAGAAGTTCCGGGATTTCTATCAACATGACTTATCCTCCGATGGCCTGCAACGCGAAAAATACCGTCAAACTCAGTGAACCCAAGCCAAGCCCCGCCGCCGCTAATCGACGGCCATGCAGCCGTGTCCACAACAATGTGCCGGTCAAACTTAATACTATCAAACCGCTGGCCAGTGTGTCGGCCAACAACACCCAACTCACGCCCAACCCAGTGCCTTTATGTAGATTAGTCAGCACCGAGAACACATTGCCTTCGCCTTGTTTGACGCTGACGAAGGCATTACCTTCCCAATATTCAGCCTGCATCATCCGCTGGGGATTACGCACGGTGATTTGCCAGAGTGACGGCTGCTGGATCTGGGTATTATTCCAGGTCACGACTTTACCAGCTTCGCGACGGGCTCTGGCATGGTCGGTGTCCATATTTAAGGTTTGTCCCAGCCATGCTGCCATGGCCTTGGGATCAGCAGGGCGGGGTTCCGGCAGCGACAATTGGATTTCTTTTTGTTCCATTTTAGTTGCCGGGATTTTCATGATGTCGCGATGATTAAGCAAGATGCCGGAAAAACCGAACAACAGTCCCAGCGCCGCCCCCCACAAGCCTATCCAGGCATGGGTGCGGCGTAACCATTTTAAAAATGCGCCGCGCGATAAGCGTTTGGGTAAAAATAGATAGCCACCGTTGGTTTTTGGCGGGCGGGTGGCTGGCTTTATTGGTGGCTGGGTAGATGTGTTCATGTATCTAATGAAGTGTTGATTGGTTGGATTTATCAGCAGAGTAAGTTTTACTCCCGTATGCCGCGCCGAGCACCGGTGTATTTGCCGGGAATCGTCCGCAGGAGGGCGAAATGGATTTCGTCCGTTGCCAGAGGGGCATGGATGCCCCTTCTGGCAACCCCCGACAAATATACCGGAGCGCAGGAAGCAAGCGGCAACCGGGCCGCCTTTTCTTTGAATACTTTCTTTTCGCCTGCATGGATGCAGAAGGTAGAGCAATGCAGGAGCAATTGCCGAGGCGGAGCAAAAGAAAGTATTCCGCTTGTCGGTGCGGGAACCGACATTAAAATAATCTGTCGCGATAGCGACGCAGTTTCTCAGTATCAATCACAACTGCCTCAATACTTAAAATTAACCGACAACTGCCCGGTAACCGGCGTCCCCGGCAATGCCGAATTTTGCTGGCCCGACTCGTAATAAACAGTATCGGTCAAGTTGAAGACATTCAATTGCACGTCGTAATGTTTTTGATGATATGCCACCACCGCATCCAGCCTGGCGTAACCCGGCAGTACGGCTTCGTTAACACTGTCGGCATAGCGGTCGGTGGCGTAGAACACGCCGCCGCCTATTTCCCAGTTATCGGTGAGTCGGTAGCTGGTCCAGGCGACACCGCTATGCTCGGGAACATTAGTCGAGGTCATGCCCTGAAATGATTTGGTCAGGCCGCTGACAGAGCCGACTGCGGTGCTGTTGGACTTGGTAATCTCGGCATCCAGGTAGGCATAAGTCACCGACACATCCCAACGCGGTAAGATTTCGCCCGCAAGTCCCAACTCAAAGCCATCGGTGCGTTGCTCGCCAGACAATATCTGTAGATTCGGGTCGAGCGGTGAGGTGGTGCGGGCATTGGTTTTTTCCAGCCTGAACAAGGCGGCGGTGGCTGACAAACGATTATCGAAAAAGTCCAGCTTGGCGCCGATTTCGTAATTGTGGTTTTGCTCCGGCGGCAAATTGACGTTGTTGGCCGACAAACTCAAACTTTCGGCGGAAGGATTGAAGGATTTACCGTAGCTGAAATAGTAGGACTGTGCTTTGGTGGGTTGCCAGACGATGCCGCCGCGCGGACTCCATTGATCGACGCTGCTTTCAAAGTTGGCGACACCCAAGCGATCTTCTTGCTGGGCTTCAAAAACATCGTAGCGGGTACCGGCCAACAGTTTCCATTCGGGAGTGATTTCAAACTGATCCAACACATAACCGGCATAGGTTTGTGCGTGCGTCGCTCGGTCGGTAGCCAGAACGCCGCTAAAATCGTTGGCTAAAATTGCAGTACTACGCGCCGATACCGGGTTGAATATTGAAATGGGGAAAGTGGTAGTAGTGCCGTTGGCTCTGAAGGAGTTTTTCGACTTGAAATCGTAGTCTTCCCAACCGAATTCGCTACCGAACATCAAGGTATTGTTAAAGCCAAGCAAAGGTTTTTTGAAGATAAAATCGGTCTGGTTGTAGACGTTTTCCTGGGTATTCAGCCGCAAAGCTTGGGTACGGTTAATGGTGGCATTCGATCCGCTGCCGGTAGCCGCGCCGCTGAATAAATGTGTCAGGTATGTCCGCTCATATTCACCAACACGCACACTGTTTTTTACCGAAAAATCCGAGTTAAATCTATGCGTAAGGGCCACAGTGGCAACGTTGACATCGGTGTCCATCTTGCGATTGTCAGCAAAACCGTAAAAGGTATTGATCGGGACATCCGCTGGCCGTCCTTTATACATCGGTACGCCATAGTCGAACACACCTTCTTCCTCTTGATGCAGCAAATTCAAAGATAGATCGGTATCCGGGGTCAGCTTTAGTGCAAACGACGGTGCAATGCCCCAGCGATTGGTTGAATTGTAATCACGGAACGAACCGGCATCCTGGTACATGAAATTAAGTCGTGCCGACAAATCTTTATAGGCTGATTCCGCGTCGAGCGAGGTGCGTTTGAAATCATAAAGACCGTAAGTAAAGCCGCCGGTAATGCCGGTTTTGCCGGTAGGTTTTTTGGCAACTTGATTGATCACGCCGCCGGTGGCGCCACGTCCGAACAGAATCGACGAGGCGCCTTTTAGCACTTCAGCTCTCTCGATAAAAAAGGTATCGCGATTGTACTGGCCGTTATCCTTGACGCCGTCCAGGTACTGATCGGAGCTGGCGGCAAAACCGCGCAGGGTAATCGAATCGCCGGTGCGTCCGCCTTCGCCTGCGGCAATGGTCAGGCCGCTAACGTTTTTTAGTGCATCGCGAAGGCTGAAGGCATTTTGCGATTGGATCAATTCCTTTTTTACCACGCTGACCGATTGCGGAATATCTCGAAGCGCCATTTCAGTCTTACTACCGGTGCTGGACGTCTCGGCTTTGAAGCGGTTGGCTTCTTTCTCACGGTTGGCTTTGACCTTAACGTCTTTCAGGATGATTTCCTGCTCCTCATTCGCGATGGGTTCTTCAATCGGCTCGGCCGCCATGGCCATCCCGCTTAATGCTGCCCCCAGCGGCAACAAAGCCCCTAATCGCCATTTGGATTTTCTGCTCGAATTATTGTTAGACATACGTTTCCCACTATTTAGCTTTAGTAAAAATTGTTGGCTGCCTGGCGGGAAACGCTGGGTGGCTGGTTGATTGTTATGGTTTGTTAGTTTCCGGTTCTGACACAAAACCGATGCGGGTAACGCCTGCTTTGGCGGCATCAGCCAGGGTTTCGGCGATAAGCCGGTACTGCGCGGCCTGATCAGCCCTGATATGCAATTCCGGCTGCGGCGTTTGTTCGGCGATTTGTTGCAGACGTTGTTGCAACTCGTCGCGCGATACCGGGGTATCGTTCCAGAACAATTGCTCGTCAAGCTTTATGGACAAGGCGATATGTTCTGTTTTCTCCTGCTGCGCTTGACTACCGGCTTTCGGCAGGTCGATTTTTACCGTGTGCGTCATCATCGGTGCGGTGATCATAAAAATGATCAACAGTACCAGCATCACGTCGATCAGCGGCACCATGTTGATTTCTGCAACCGGGTGGGTGTTTTTGCTTTGATCGAAGCCGCCGAATGCCATTACGCACCTCCGGAGTTAAGCGGCACGGTGGCGCCGGTGGTCAGGAAGGCGAATAAGTCGTGGGCAAAGGCATCAAGCTTTGCCAGCACCAGCCGGTTAGAGCGGGAACAATCGTTGTAAGCCAGTACCGCTGGAATGGCGACGGCTAGCCCCAGTCCGGTCATAATCAAGGCTTCACCAACCGGTCCGGCAATTTGATCGAGCGTACCCGAGCTACCCTGGCCGATACCAATCAATGCGTGGTAAACACCCCAAACGGTACCAAACAAACCAACAAACGGCGCGGTGCTGGCAATCGAAGCCAGCGCAGTCAGACCCCATTCCAGTTGCGCGGTTTCTTCGTCGATCACACGGCGCATGGCGCGGGTTAAAAATTCCGGAGCGGAACCGGCTTCGTTCAGACGGTGCGCGCCATGTGTGGCGTGGTGCCGGGAGGCGGTAATGGCATGGTAAGTCAAATGCGCAAACGGTTCGCTGGCAGGGTGTTGATTCAGCGATTGCGCCACATCGTCCAGCGAAGCGGCATCCCAGAAACTGTTTAAAAATTGCTCGCTATAGCGGCGAGCCTGTCTGCCTTGCCAAGCCTTGATAACAATAAAATACCAGCTGGCCATCGACATGCTGATCAGCAAGCCAAACAGGAACAAGCCGACCGAATCGTTTTGCGCTAAAAAATGTTTGAAATCCATAAGTTTATCCTTCAAGTGAAAATGCAACGGGTACAACAACCCAGGCCGATACTTTTTGCTCGCCGCGTTGGGCCGGCACGAAGCACCAATTTTTAACGGTATCCAGCGCAGCCTGATCCAGACGGTCAAAACCGCTGCTTTTTCGCAGTACCACTTGGGCGACCGTACCGTCGATATTGATCATGGCGCGCAACAACACCCGGCCTTGTTCACCGAGTTCGCGAGAAGCCGGGGGATAGTCCGGTGCCGGGTTGTTCAAATAGTCGGCATTGAGATGCGGCAGCGTGACAGGGGCATCATCAGCAGTGCTGTTTGGTGATGCTGTTGCAGCAGGTGCCGGATTGGCAGCCGCAACAACTGCTGGTGCAGGCGGTGCTTCCACAGGTTGGGCAATCGTCGACTCTGCTGATGTACTGGTGGCGGCAATGACTGGTTTTGGTGGAATGGTCGCCACTTTTCGTGGTTGTACCTTGGGTTTGACGACAGGTTTTGCTATTTCCGGGGTTGGTTGCGACTGCGGTTTGACCGGTTTCGCCTGAGATTGCGAATTGCTAAGCCATTCCACCATGATGGGTTGCGGCGGCGTGACGGCTTCGCGCTTTTCGGTGACCGGCGCAGTGAAAAACCATAACAGATGCAATGACAGGGTTAGCGAAATACCGAGCAAGGCTTCACTGCGTTTGATGGGGCTGTAGAAATTCGACGTGCCCCGTTTAGCGGGATTGTTTTGACCAATTGCTACGGTGTTTGTGCTATTAGCATTAATGACGGTAAGCAATCCGGCGGCGGATATTTTGCTGCTTGGAATCGTCGTGGGATTTTGATCGGCGGCTGCCGGAAAATCCAATAATTTAAAAGAATGTACTGACATAGCCATACCTTGTGTCTGAATAAAGGTTGGCTGGCTTCCTGGCCCGGGAGGGCTGAGTGGCTGGCTGTACCGCTGAATCGGGTTAATCTATTTAGTCAAAATCAGTTTGCCGTTGCTGGTGATGCGGAGACGATAGTCATCTCCCTGATGTTCGATAACAATTTCATTTTGCGTACCGAACAACAGTCGGCTGTTAAACCGGAGTTTGCCTGCAGCAAGTTCACGCTCGCTTTGCGGCTCGGCTAAGTCGGGTGCCGGATTGTTAGGTGGATTTTTCATGAGTTTATAAATTGTCGATTTAACGAGTTAATGATATTGGCTCTGTCGTTGCCCGATCGCTTGATGTTCAAGTAACAGAGCGGTTACTTTTTGCCAATGTTCCAATAATTGCTGATACATATTCCGGCTATCTGGAAACTGTTCCAGTTCTGGATGCGTCAGTAAGGAACTAAGTTGTTGTACGATTAAATGAGCCAGCTTCGGGCAATGACGACCATTGATGAACTGGGTCATCAATAGGCAAGTTGCGGCATGTAAATGCGGCAGCTCCGGTTGCATCGGAACGTTAATTCTTTCATCAGACATGACAACCTCGTTCGAAACAATTTCACAAAATATTACATTGCTCACCAACTGTATTTTTCAGAGTAAAAGTGAGGGAGTAAAAAAGATCGCCTTTTTGCAAATGATAATGATTATTATTTGGTAGTCAAGAGTTTTAAGAATTTCTCTGTTATTAATCGTGTGGATTGTCTTTAATTTGGTTTATTTAATGCGGGGATATTCAATTTGGCGCTTTTGTTATGACACGAGGTGTTTTTCTATTTTGGGCAAGAGGCGTTCAGGTTATAAATTTTTCTAATCTTTCCATAGCAATTCGTAAATTATCTATCGATGTTGTATAGGCAAAACGGATATGTTGTTCGGCATGGTAATTACCGAAATCTTTGCCGGGCGTTATCGCTACGCCTTCAGTTTCTAGTAAATCCAGCGCAAACTTGAAGCTGTCGTCGGTAAATTTGCTGCAATTGGCATAGATGTAAAATGCACCTTCGGGTTTAACTGGGCAATCAAAGCCAAGTGCCGATAATCGTTGATAAAGAAAATCACGTCTTTGTTCGAATTCATGCCGCCTGAGTTCAAGCAGATCTATCGTGCCAGGCTCAAACGCTGTAAGTGCGGCATATTGTGAGACTGTCGATGTCGCTATAAATATGTTCTGTGCCAGCTTTTCGGTCGCTTCAACATACGCTTCAGGAACCACCAGCCAACCTACTCGCCAACCGGTCATGCCAAAATATTTCGAAAAACTATTGATGACAAAGACGTTATCGCTGAACTCCAGTGCGGTACTCGCTTGCGCGCCATAAACCAAGCCGTGATAGATTTCATCAGAGTAAAAACAGCCACCCAATTCAGTTACTGCGTGAACGGCCTGTTGTAAATCGAGTGGTGAAATCAGGGTGCCGGTTGGATTGGAAGGTGAAGCAATCAACGCTCCACGGGTATTTTTTGTCCAATGTTGCTGGATCAGGTCGGCGGTTATTTGATACTGCGTTTGAGCGTCGACAGGAATAGTTTTTGCCTTGCCTGCAAATAGACTGGCAAAGTTGCTGTTACAGGGATAGCAAGGATCCGCCATCAGTAGTTCTTCACCTGGATTTAGACTGACACCTAACGCTAATAACAGCGCGCCTGAGGCACCGGGTGTGATGAAAATGCGATGCTTAGCAACTGATACGCCATAGCGTTGGCGATAAAAATCAGCAATTTTTTCACGCAATTCCGGAAGGCCTGCGGCCGCGGTATATTTCACTTGGCCGGTCTGTAAATGTTTGATACCGGCGTCAATAATGGGTTGAGGCGTAACGAAATCCGGTTCGCCAATTTCCATATGAATAATATTTTTGCCTTGCGCTTCCAATTGCTTGGCGCGTTGCAATAATTCCATTACATAAAACGGTGAAATCTCATGGATTCGATTTGCTACTTGGTGTTCTAACATGTCAGGCCTTGAATTTATAAAGCTCCCGATCATATCAATAAACCTTGCTATCAATTTACTATTCTGCTAAAAATGCGCGGTTTTTAACCTTGCCTTGGGAGTTAATGGATGACTGATAATTCTAAAGCCGTTGCATCACCTTTTAGTTTTGCGCCTTATATAGAAAAAGACGGTGAAGAATACATGAATGGGCCTCAATTGAAGCACTTTGAGACCATTTTAAAAAACTGGAAATCTGAATTAATGCATGAAGTTGATCGCACTGTGCATCATATGCAGGACGATGCGTCTAATTTTCCTGATCCTAACGACAGAGCGTCACAAGAATCTGAATTCAGTTTGGAATTAAGAACGCGTGATCGCGAACGTAAGCTCATCAAAAAAATTGATGAAGCACTGAAATCTATTGAAGCAGGCGACTATGGTTTTTGTGAGTCTTGCGGCATAGAGATTGGTATTCGTCGCTTGGAAGCTAGACCAACAGCGACATTATGTATCGATTGCAAAACCCTTGATGAGATTCGCGAAAAACAAATGGGCTAAGTTCTCTTGTTGTGTCTGACGCACAACTATATGTAGGCCGGTTTGCCCCGTCTCCAACCGGCCCGTTGCATGTAGGCTCAATTTACACAGCCCTGGCAAGCTTTCTTGATGCTCGCTCCCATCAGGGCCAATGGCTGTTACGCATTGATGATCTTGACACTACTCGCAACATCAAAAATTCCGCTGATAACATACTGACAACCCTGGAGATATTTGGTTTAACTTGGGATCAAGCGGTTTATTATCAAAGTCAGCACCTTAGTGACTATCACGAATTTCTTGCCGAGTTAAATCACCAACAGTTGCTTTACCCCTGTAGTTGCAGTCGTAAGACTTTGTCTGCTTTGCCAGCGGATATTTATCCTGGCTTGTGTCTGAATCAACAGGTGTTACCTGATACACCACATGCAATACGCATCCAAACCGATCAACGTATTATTGCCTTTGAAGATGAGTTGCAAGGCCTTATTACACACTCTCTGGCTGAGCAACATGGTGATTTCATATTAAAGCGCAAAGACTTGGTCATCGCTTACCAATTTGCGGTAGTCGTTGATGATTACTTACAAGGCGTCAATCATGTGGTGCGGGGCTGCGATTTACTTGACGTCACGCCCAGGCAAATCTATTTACAGCAAGTGTTTAAATTCATTACGCCCAGCTACATGCATGTGCCCGTGATTGTTGATGCCGAAGGTCATAAGCTCAGCAAGCAAACATTGGCTCAGGCGGTAGATACCCACTCTCCCAGTCAGTTGATTTTTAAATTGCTGGGATTATTAAAACAACACCCACCTATTGAATGCCAAAATGCGCCAGTCAGCGAACTTCTCGATTGGGCACAACAGCATTGGAACCCAGCGGCCTTAAAAGGTACCGTACAATTGGCTGTGGCAGGCTAGTTGCCGTCTTTCCAAATTCAGGATAAATCATGTCAGATAATAAAGTGTATGCCGTAAATCCTAGCGTTGCCGCCAACGCACACATTACTGCCGACAGCTATAAAACTATGTATAAGCAGTCAATAGATCACCCTGAAGCGTTTTGGGCGGAACAAGCCGAGCAGTTTTTAGACTGGAGCAAGCCTTGGCATACGGTCATGGACTGTGACTTTAATAAAGGTCAAATCCGCTGGTTTGATGGCGGCGAACTTAACGTTAGTGTTAATTGTGTAGACAGGCATTTGGCAACCCGCGCTGATCAGGTCGCAATTATTTGGGAAGGCGATAATCCTACGCAGGATAAAAAAATAACTTATCGGCAATTGCATGAGCAAGTCTGCCGATTTGCGAATGTCTTAAAGAATTTAGGTGTCAAAAAAGGCGACTGCGTCTGTATCTATTTACCGATGATTGCCGAAGCGGCTACCGTGATGTTGGCATGTACCCGTATCGGTGCTGTGCATTCCATCGTTTTTGGCGGGTTTTCTGCCGATGCCTTAAAAGACCGGATTATCGATGCCGACTGTCGCTACGTAGTTTGTGCCGATGAGGGTTATCGTGGCGGCAGAACTCTTCCCATAAAAGCCAATGTCGACCAGGCTGCGGCAGGTTGCCCGCAGCTGGAAAAAGTTATCGTGATAAAAAATACCGGTAATCCCGTTGCTTGGCATGAGCCACGCGATGTTTGGTATCACGACGCAATGGCAACGGCATCAAGTGATTGCCCAGCCGAGCCGATGGCTGCGGAAGATCCGTTATTCATCTTATATACCTCAGGTTCCACTGGTAAACCCAAAGGCGTTGTACACACTACCGGCGGCTATTTGCTTTATGCCGCGATGACCCACAAATATGTGTTTGATTATCACGATGGCGATATTTACTGGTGTACCGCCGACATAGGCTGGATTACCGGTCACTCGTATATGATTTACGGGCCGTTGTGTAACGGTGCAACTACGTTAATGTTTGAAGGGGTGCCTACTTATCCTGAAGCGGATCGATTCTGGCGCGTTATTGATAAGCATCAAGTGACTATTTTTTACACGGCGCCTACAGCCATTCGTGCGTTGATGGCGCAAGGTAATGAGTTTGTCACTCGTACCGATCGCAGCAGTTTGCGATTGCTGGGTAGCGTTGGTGAACCGATTAATCCGGAAGCATGGGAATGGTATTACCACGTCGTTGGTGAAGCACGCTGTCCGATTGTTGATACGTGGTGGCAAACAGAAACCGGCGGTATTTTGATTACGCCGTTGCCAGGTGCCATTGCTTTAAAACCCGGCTCGGCCACATTGCCGTTTTTTGGCATAAAGCCGGAAATTGTCGATAACGAAGGGCGTGTTTTAGAAGGCGAATCCGAAGGTGTTTTAGTGATTGGCCGCTCTTGGCCTGGTCAAGCACGCACTATTTATGGAGATCATCCTCGCTTTATCGACACGTATTTCAAAAATTATCCCGGCTATTATTTTGCCGGTGACGGTGCGCGTCGGGATAAAGACGGCTATTACTGGATTACCGGGCGTGTTGATGATGTGCTCAATGTTTCCGGACACCGAATGGGTACTGCAGAAATTGAAAGTGCTTTGGTGCTGCATGAACATGTTGCCGAAGCAGCCGTGGTCGGTTATCCGCACAACATTAAGGGGCAGGGTATCTATGCCTATGTCACCCTGAATGTCGGAGTGCAACCTTCGGAGCAGCTACGGCAGGAATTGATTGAACTGGTCAGAAAAGAAATCGGCCCGATTGCGCATCCTGACATCATCCAATGGGCGCCGGGATTACCGAAAACTCGTTCGGGTAAAATTATGCGACGTATCTTACGTAAAGTGGCGGCTAACGAAATTGATAGTTTGGGTGATACGTCGACGTTGGCGGATCCTTCCGTCGTCGATGAAATTATTGATCATCGCGCTAACAAATAAATTAGACATTCGAGTCTGATTTTGGCTGTGCGCAGATTCTCTCGGCATCGTTTGGCATTAATGGACAGGCTGAAGCGTGTCGCGTTATATGCTGCCTATGGTTTTGTGTTGTCATCGGTGGGCTTGTGTTTACTATTTCGCTGGGTGCCTCCACCGACGTCGATGTTTATGCTTTATCGTCATGTTGAAGATTTGACTGAAAAAGGCACTTTTAGACACATTGAATACCATTGGGTGAATGTCAAAGCTATCTCCCCGAATGCTGGCTTGGCTGTGATTGCAGCTGAAGACCAACGTTTTTTTCAGCATTCTGGATTTGATTTGCACGCTATTCAATCGTCAATTGATGTCTATATGGACGGCGGTAAGCTCAGAGGTGCCAGCACTTTGTCGCAGCAAGTGGCTAAAAACTTATTCCTAATTCCGTCTAAAAGCTTTATTCGTAAAGGACTGGAAGTCTGGTTTACTGTTTTGATTGAAGTGTTGTGGAGTAAAGACCGGATCTTGGAGGTATATTTGAATATCGCCGAATTTGGTGATCATTTGTTTGGCGTGGAAGTTGCCAGTCAAAATTATTTTGGTAACTCAGCCAAACAATTAAGTCGCCCGCAGGCGGCGTTACTGGCAGGGACGTTGCCCAATCCCATTGTTTTGCAGGCTAGGCGACCATCAAGTTATTTACTGAAGCGACAACATTGGATTCTCAGGCAAATGCAAAATTTAGGTGCAACAAGTTATCTAAAAAGCCAGTGAACTTTATGAACTCAGCTGATTTATAACGCTATAATATTCACGAAAATCAGTACGCCCGTACAAAGTTATCTAAAACCGAGATTGATCAATCATGACCATGTATATCACCTATTCAAAACACCGTCTTTTAATCAGCAGCTTAGCGATTTCAGCCGTTTTATCCGGTTGTGCAACTACCGGCGAAGAGGTGAAAAATGAGGATCCCTGGCAAGGGTGGAATAAAGGCACTCAATCGTTTAATGATGATGTCGATGATGCAGTGCTGAAACCGTTGGCAAAAGGCTATTTGAAAGTGACGCCGGATCCTGTTGATCAAGGAATTACTAACTTTTTTAGCAATCTTAATGACATCGGTGTGACAGTTAATGACTTCTTGCAATTTAAACTGACTCAAGGTGGGATGGATGCAAGTCGCTTTTTAATCAACACCACAGTCG